>ENA-OSEO01004666-OSEO01004666.1-sediment-metagenome-genome-assembly--contig:-NODE-4666-length-14056-cov-3.282281_pt1 | contig 14056 bp, 11 predicted proteins | sample MGYA00237883_ERZ534232 | MGnify/ENA metagenome assembly ERZ534232 | reverse complement strand
GCCCGCGCCGGACGAAGCCGCCCCGGCGGCTGAATCTGCGCCAGTTGCGCCGTCCGCCGCGCCCAGCACCCCGTCGTCGGAGGAGCCTCCGGCCTGGCTGACGGCCGCTCCGGCCCCGGCGGATCAGATCGACGGCCTTTGCCTGGTGGGTGTACAGCCTGCCGAGCCCCCGGGCGGAAAGAACCTCGCGCAGGGCAGGGTGGACCCACGCCGGGAAGTCGGCAAACGCGCCGGGACGGGCCGGTATCGCGCGGATCGCCCGGACGTTCTCCATGAATCGTTTGTTCTTTTGGGCCCTCGCGAGCCACTCTTCCAGAGTCAATCGTGCCATGAGGGCACATTATCCTTTTTCGGGGCAATAATCAATGATCTCGGCGCGGGCGGTCCGTCGAAACGGGGGCAGGTGTGCAAACAAAAATAGGCCTGATGTGAATAACGGAAACATTTGTTGCTGCCGCCTGACTGTGATACGATTACCCCGTCCGAAGTCGAAACGCCTTCCATACCGGGCGCTGTACATACATTCCTTCGAAGGAGTTACCCATGAGACACCTGTCTGCCCTTCTTGTGTTCGTATTGGCCGTGCTGTTCTCCGGCGGAGCGATCGCTCAGGGACCGGATCGGCCCGCGGGCGGGAGCCCGTCTATTACGGTAATGGGAACGGGGACTTCATACGGCACGCCGGATATTGCCTCCATCCGGATCGGCGTTGTCACGGAGGCCCCCTCGGCCGCCGCAGCTCTCAAGGAAAACAACGAAGCAATGAACCGCCTCCATGATGTCATCACAAAGCGGGGAATTGATAAGAAAGATTTCCAGACGGTCCAGTTCACTGTCTCCCCCCGCTACACATACGACAAGTCGCGGCAGAGCCCTCCGGCGGTGACGGGATATCAGGTTGTGAATGAGGTTCGGGTCAGAAACCGAAACCTCTCTTCTCTGGGGGAATTCCTCGATGAAGCCGTGGCGCTTGGCGCCAATCAGATCCGGGGGATCAGCTTTGACATTTCCGATCCGTCACAGTTGCTTGACGAAGCGCGACGAAAAGCCTTTGCAGACGCGGAGCACCGCGCCCGGATCTACGCCGAGTCGGCAGGTCTCAAGCCTGGAACTCCGATCACTATCAAAGAACAGACGGGACATGCCCTCCCGCACACGGCTCTGCGCATGGAGGCCTCGTCGGCAGCCGCACCGATCGCGCCGGGGGAACAGACCTTAGCCGTCACGGTGACTGTCACGTTCGCCGTATCCGGTTCGCACTGAGAAAGGGATTTGAAAATCCTGCCGCTCTCACGGAACACGCCCGGCCGTATGGGGTCTCCGTAATTTCGATAATGAAAAAGACTTTACGTTTTTGACGCACCCCCCTATTTTTTCCCAGACCCGGTTAAGTTCAAGTGAATGATCTGTTGGCTACAAGCCAGGTGTGTAGAGCGTTGTATGAATGACATGAAAGTTTCTCGCAGAAGATATTGTGCGATTGATTGAATATCTTCACTACACACGGATATGTGTGGTATAAAAGCACAGTTAAAAATCTATATCTTGTCGACCCCACCAAGGAGATCATCATGGGAATACGTGCAAAGATGTTTGCAGGGTTCTTGATCATGGCAGTCATGCTGCTGATCGCCGGCGCCTGGTCCATCTATGAACTGAACAACATAGGCATCTCCGTTCAGAAAGTTCTCGATGAAAACTACAAGAGCATCAACGCTGCGAAATCAATGATCGAGGCACTTGAGAGAGAAGACAGCGCGATCCTTCTTTTGTTGCTGGGGAAACGGGAAGAGGGCCGAGACATCTTGCGCTCTGCCGATGAAGCGTTTCAAACGGCTTACGAAACAGCGCGGAGCAATGTAACCATCCCCGGTGAACAGGAGCGCATCGACGCCATATCGAGGACGTACGACCGGTATAAAACCCTGTGGAGCAGGCCCATCGTTGAGACTGCACGAGAAGGAAATCTGGACTGGTATTTCCGCGAGGTCCATGCATCGTTTCTTTCCGCCAAGCTTGCCGTACAGGAACTCATGGCACTGAACGACACAACCATGTATCAGACTGCTTCAGGCGTGGAAAACAGGGCGCATCGGGCAACGATGCCCGGCATTATCGCGATCATAGCGGCATTCGTTTTTGCCCTCATCTTCAGTTTCCTGATCAATCTGTTTATCGTGACTCCGATCATACGGATCACCAGCGGTATTGAGCAATATGCTGAATCCGGACGTTCCTTTGATGTGAAGGTCGAGACCCGCGATGAAATCTCGAAACTTGCCTCGTCGGTTGAAAGCTTGATCGCCCGATCAAAAAAGTGAGACGGAATCCATGAGATACCACATCGTTCTCCGTTATGCAGGGATTATCCTGCTGATCAATGCCGCCTTCCTGCTCATATCCGGGATCATTTCTTTCTGGCAGGGAGACTCCGGCTTCTTCCCGCTTATCTACACGGCCATCATTGCGGCGCTGTTCGGGGTGTTCCCCTTCATCTTCGTCCCCTCTACGGAAGAGATATCGATCAAGGAGGGATTTACCATCGTTGTTTCAAGCTGGATTCTTTCATGTCTCATCGGGATGGTTCCCTATATCCTGTGGGGGGGAGAATTCACTCTCACGAACGCATGGTTTGAAAGTGTGTCCGGGTTTACGACCACAGGGTCATCGATTCTGACGAATATCGAAGCCCTCCCCGACGGGCTCCTGTTCTGGCGTTCCACCACCCAGTGGATCGGAGGCGTAGGCATTATCATCTTTGCGCTCTCAATCCTGCCCTCGATGGGAAAGATCGGGATGACGTTGTACCGGTCCGAGATATCACCCCTGGCCGCCGCCAATTTCAGATATCAGACACGCGAGACCCTGCGGATCATCATGACCGTGTATGTAGGGCTGACGATAGTGGAGACCATCCTGCTCATGTTCTGCGGCATGGACCTCTTCGACGCGATCACCCACTCCTTTGCCACTATCGCCACGGGAGGCTTCTCACCGAAAAATCTCAGTGTTGCTCACTACGGAAGTGTACAGATCGAAACGGTTATTATCGTTTTTATGATCCTCTCAGGAATAAATTTCGGCCTCCTGTTTCTCACGTTCTCCGGGAAGGCAAAGACGCTCCTTAAATCAACGATTTTTCGGACTTATTTGATTATGCTTTTCGTGGGGGTTACGCTGGTCGCCATCAATATTCACGGGACGGTATACGGAGAGTGGGGAGGAACCATAAGGCATGCCGCCTTTCAGGTGATCTCCATCGGAACGTCAACCGGTTTTGCCTCTGCGGACAGCACTATATGGCCCCCGTTTTCGCAGATGCTCATTATCTTTTTTACCTTGCTGTGTGCCTGCAGCGGATCGACGTCGGGAGGGATTAAGGTCGATAGAATCGTTCTATTCTGGCATGCGATAAAAAAGAGGATCACAGAGATCCAACACACTCACGCTATCGTGAAGGCAAAGATAGAGGGCCTTACAATCGATGATGACGTTCTCGAGGCAAGCCTCCTCTATATAATCCTCTATGTCGGCATCGTGTTCATATCGGGTCTCATCATATCTTTTCTGGGAGTCGATATTATGACGGCATTCTCCGCTTCGGCGGCTACAATGGGGAATGTGGGCCCGGGATTCGGCCTGGTTGGCTCGGCGAGCAACTTCGCCGGTATGCCGGAGCTCGGCAAGTGGATCCTCACGGGAGACATGCTCCTCGGACGTCTTGAGATATTCGGGCTGCTTCTGTTGTTTCTTTTAAAGTCCTGGAAATAAGAAACCAAGGTTTTTGAAATAACAATAGGATAAATGTCTTTGGAATATTTGAATCTAAATTAATCTTTAGCAGAGTTCCATTGGCCATCCCATAGATGAAAAATGGAAAATAAAAAAACTTCCATGTGCGGTAAATAAGTGACTGTTTTTATACGGTTGGCCCTGTCGGATTTGATCAAGATTCGTACCCGTAAAATTGCCGCTATAACAGTTGTTACTTCGACCTTCTCGCGATGATTTTATTGGAAATCACCGTCAGGACCTCTTCGTTCCGCTGATTCACGGCTGAGTAGCGAAAGCGGACGAGCCCCCGGTCCGGTTTCGATGTTGACGGTATGATCTCCAGAACCTCGCCGACCGCCCGGATCGTATCGCCGGGCCTGACGGGCCGGAGCCACCTGAGTTCGTCGAATCCGGGGGAACCGAGATTGGAATCCCTGGTTACTCCCGTCATCAGGATAAGCCTGAATGTTACGGCCAGGGTGTGGATGCCGCTCGCAATGAGCCCGCTGAATATGGATTGTTTCGCGGTTTCCGTATCCATATGGAAAGGCTGCGGATCATACTGCATGGCAAAATCGATTATCTGACTCTCCGTGATCGTAACACCGGGCGTCTCAAATCGGTACCCCACCGTGAAATCTTCGAAAAACAGCGTCATCATTTCTTCCTCCGGGCGCACTGTGACAGGATTTTTGAACCATGTATCTCTGTATATCAATGGGTTCGGCGACTGAAGCAATACCGTATCCGCCTGATCCCCATTCATCGTTATCTATCGATTGAGAATAATGGCCGACACTTCGGAGGGAGTTTTCCCGAGCCGTTCGGCCAGGTCTTTGAAACGATCATCGGGTGTGGCCTCGATCCCCCGTTTGTTTAATCTCAAGAGGACGTCTTCCAGGGGAAGCCCCTGTTCTTCGCAGATCATCCTGATGGTCTTTCTCCCCATGCCCGAACCTCCGGAGCTTTTAGCCGGGGCGGAGCTGAGTCCTCCGGCCTGAATCTCAGCGTAGAGCTTCTCGGGCGAGACCCGGTTGGCCTGTGCGATCTCCCCTAAGGTCTGATGAGTCCCTTCGATTTTGTAGCCTCTGGATGTAAGGACTTCCGTTATCCGTTCCACGGGCAGTTGCATGGCCCCGGCAAAATCCGTGAGGCTCAGCAATTCCGCGTGCGAAACCGGCGGCCTCACCCGGCTCTGTTCCCAGCTCTCCTTGAACTGTTCTCCTATGTCCATGATGGTGCTGAAGGGCGGGATGTTCCAGATGGACCCAAGGAAGATAATAAGGCAGACCGCGATGGACAGAGCCAGCTCCCGCTTCAGGTGCAACGCCTTCCGTGCCGTGCTCCAGAGAAAGGCAGTGAAGACCTTCCAGTTGTAGTACAGGTGAAGCGCCACTATGACGAGAAGAACAAAGCCGAATATGGTGTGCACCGCCGCCCATTGATCTTTTGACAGTCCCCATATCTTCCAGTTGGTCCAATGGGCGACCCGTCCCGGAGGGGCGATGTAGAGGATAATGCCCGAAACCGTGTCTATGATAAAGGACAGGGTGACCACGAACGTGGTCCAGCCCCTCCAGTGGAATTTCTTTTTCTTCTCCGCCATACGATTCTCTCCCCCGCCGGACCGAAAAACTGAACGAAGGCATGCGATAAGCGCAACGGCACGGCCGTGATGCGATACCTGTCAACGCCCGCATTCTCGCCATTTATGAACCGCCAAGTCAAGCGGATAGTTGATCCGTATTATATTGTTCGCCGGGAACAGCCCGCTCGATTTACGATCGCCTGAACGGTGCGGGAGTTCGGATGAGTGCAAAAACAGGAAACAAAAAAGAGGTCACGATTCAAACAGGTCTCTGAATGTGTGACGGTGTGGGGTAAGGGTAATAAATTTTTGGTCGAAGGTGCGGCTTACCGGAGCTTTTCTTTCTTTTACAGGTAACGCTGCGCTTGAACGACACAGATAGTTTGCGTTTGCTGCAAGAAATTGTGCCCTTTTTCTTTCCGATTTATTCCTTTGCCCCTTTCAGGATCGCCGCTTCAACGGTGCGCTTGGCTTCGTCCAGCAGGCGGCGGGATTCCTGCCGGGCGGCATGGGCCTCCCGAACCGTGGCTTCGGTCTTCGCGGCAATCTCTTTCATGATGGCATCGTCATAGGTAGGAATGGGCAAGAGTCGCAGGTTGCCGAGACCGAGGAAGGGATTGATCTGACCTGTGCAGTACTGCTCGGTGAACACTTTCCCTATCTTGGAGTTAAGATAAGACGCCAAGTAGTACGGCGGCAGGTTACTCCGAAGACGAAGAAGCGATACGTCCTGATTGATGTTCACGGGTCCGGGAAGGTCTTCAACAATGGCGGCGTTACCGATGCGTCCCTTAATCGTTATGAGGCAATCGCCTTCACACAAACGTGTTTTCTTGAGTTCGCCATCATGCTGCAACCGGAGAATGCGCTTCGCGCTTTCGTAATCGATGCGGAAGTCAAAGACGTGTTCGGCGGTGAGAAACGGGATGTCCCCTTGCGATAGGTCGTGATGGAGTGGAGTGTGACCGTTCGTCAGTGAAGAAACAAATTCGCCCAAGGGAGCTATTCGCTTTGGCTTTGTAGCTGTTATGGCCTCCAGTGCCCGGTGATACTGTGGCTGAAAGAATTCGGCATCCAAGCGGGCGGCTGCGGCGGCGTGGGCGTAGGTGTCTTCGTAGAACAGGCGCGGCGTCAAGTCAACGCGGTCAAGGCCAAGGGCGGCGGTCAGGATAGTCTCGGCTTCGGCTTGCAGATTCTTGGCGGTCTGGGCGCGTTTGATAGAGTCGCGAAGGATGCCGCCCGCCTTGGCTTGCCAAGAGACAACCGGGATGAGGAAGTCGCGGAGTGTCGCAAGGGAAATGTGGCGCTGAATCTGTCCCGTCGTCGCGCGTTCAGACTGAAAGCGGCCGAACTCTGAGTTGAGAAAGACGGCGAGGAAGTCAGGGGAAACAGGCGCGCCAACATTGAACGTGATCCGGGCAACGTCTTGGTCAATGTTCGCGGGCAGGATGTCGGCGCAGACAAGGCCGGCTTCTCCGATGCGGCCGGCAGTTGAAAGAAGGATGTCGTCAACGGCAAGTTGACTTCGCTTGTTCGCCTCGTGAGTACGCTTCGCAAGCCGGTCAACGTTATCCCCATCAACACGGCCTTGAATCACGCACTTAGCCGTTATATGCCGGACGGGGCTTTGCGGGTCAACTTCGTGGTAGCCGTGTTGTCCGTCGGTCACTGTGGCGATGTCGCCAAGGCGGACGGTCTTGAAGGTTTCGAGCGCGTTCGCATCGCGGAGGATTTCCGGGCGATAGCATTCGGCGTCAAGGCGCCTTTCGCCATACAGGGCAGACATATTGACTACGCTCCACACGGCCATTACTCGTTATCCTCGTTGCAGAAGGCGAAGTCTTGTTTCCTGCCCCACTCGCGGAAGGCGTCGGCGATGCCTGGGCGGTCGGGGACAAAGGGAATCTTCGCTTCGTAGGCGGCGCGGATCGCGGCGCGTTCCTTGTCCGTCCGGGCGGCGCTCAAACGCTGGTCGCGTTGGTCGGCAAGGGCGACGCGAAGGTTAAAAAGGTCATGGTCAACCATCGGGTGGGCGTGGAGGTCGTAGAGCCGTCGGCCCTTGTCGTCGGTGAGATACACGTATTCGCCGGACGTGTCCTTGCCGCCGGCTTGGCTTGTGGCGAAGAAGATGGGGTAGTCTTCGCGGCGCGGGCAGAGCGGCCCGGCGTCCGCGTCTTCGTTCCACTTCTGCAAGAAAAGGATGCTGGTCTTCGTGCCGGTGTGGGGCTTGAAGGTGTTCCCGTGAAGTCCGACCACGGCGAGAATGCGGGCGTGCCGGGCGATGAAGTCCCGGATGGGCTTGTCGCTCGTGTTGTTGAAGCGCCCCTGGGGAAGCACAATCGCCATGCGCCCGCCGGGCCGCAGGAAGTCAAGGTTGCGCTCGATGAAGAGAATGTCGCGCCCGACCTTCGTTTGCCACTTGCCGCCCTTCGGCTTCTTGGCAAGTTCATACTGGGCAAGGATACGGGAATCCGTGATGTCCCCGGCAAAGGGCGGGTTCGTCAACAGCACGTCGAAGGCGAAGTAACGGAAGTTTCCCCGGTTCCAGCGGTCCCTTTCGGCGTCGCGCGGGAAGCGCGCGAGCCGGGGGCGAAGACCGACCTTGACTTCATCCGGCCAGCTTCGAGGGTCAAGGGTGTTGGCGCGGTAGACGTTCGTGCGCCCGTCGCCGGCAATCAGGTTCAGGGCCTTGGCAATCTTGATCGAACGGGGATCGAAGTCTATGGCGAATACCCGTTCGCGGGCGTACTCGGCTTGCCACGGGGCCGGGCCGTTGGCGGCAAACTCGTTGCCCCAGACGTGAAAGATGGTGTGAACGGTGAAGCCGCACGAGCCGGCGGCGGTGTCAATGACGTGTTCGTCGAGGGTCGGGTTCAGCATCTTGACGCACATGTCTATGTCATGGCGCGGGGTGAAATACTGTCCCTTCTTCCCTTTGCCGACTTCAACGGAAAGATACTCGAAGGCTTCGTCAATCACTTGGAGATTCGAGTTGAACAGCTTGACGTTTTCTAGGGCAGAGCCGCACGTGACGAGGTGCTCCGGAGTCAGGTCAATGTGTTCGCCTTCGAGGAAGACGCCGGGCCATTTGCCCTTGGCCGCGTCGAAAAGCTGATTGATCTTGTCCTTGAACTCGCGGGGCGTCGCGCCGCCGACACGGAACTGAAGATAGCGGGTCTGCTTGCCTCCCTGGGCGGCGTTTGCTTCGTCGTAGAGCTTGGCATAGATGAGCTTGAAGACTTCCTCGAAGGCGTCAACGCCGGCATTGGCAAGGACAAGGTTCTCCATGTCCAGGATGATCTTTTTCAGGGTCGTTTGCTCTTTGACCAGGACGTTATGTTCGGCAAGATCGGCAATGGTCCAGCGCTCGGCTAGAATCTCGGAAAGGGTCTGCGATGCCTTCGGAATGTCGGTCAGGTTGCGGAAGAAGTTCGGGTCTTGCCGGTGAAGGATGATCGTCTCGCCGCCGTTCGTCCATACGCCGATCGGCGCGCCTTCGGCGTGACAGTAGCTCTTGAGTTGTTCCAGGCCGTCCGCGCGCTTCGGCTTCTTGCATTCCACGATGATCAAGGCCGTCTTCGGATCGTCCTTGTCGCAGACGAAAATGTCCGCCGCCTTCTCGTGGACGGCGGAGCCGAATTGGACCGGGCGCTCTATGGCGATGCGTTCCGCCGGATAGCCGTAGTCCTGCATGAGCATTCGGACATAGAGTTGGCGGACGATTTCTTCCGGCTTGGCCGGGCGTTCGGTTCCAGTGGCAAGGCACTTCAGGTAGGGCTTGCCCCGCTTCAGGTAGATTTCAAGGACGTCCGCCGCGCCAGGCTTGAAGACCGTCAGGGCGTGCGCCGCACCTTTCAGGATGTCATCTACTGTCGGGACACTTGCTCCCTTACCATTGTCGGTCATCAGTTCTCCCTGCTGTCTTTACAACAAACGATGAATGTAACACTTGCTATGTTTCGATGTTTTACGAAATCCTATTGCAATTCTCAAAAAACAAAAACCCCGCCTCTCATTCCGAGAAACAGGGTTTGGTCTTCGTCATATTCCCCCCACGGTCAGGTGTTCAAAAGTACATACGATATCCTCAGATTGTCAAACCGCTCACCTTTTAACCCCATGATGGTGTCCTGTCAAGATTATTTGCGGGAAAGTTACTGCAAATCCAGACCTCATCAGGAAATCCTCTTGACACAATATTACTTGACGGTTATATTCCTTCCATGGAATGGGAAATAGAATATACCGACGAATTTGAAGCGTGGTGGGATGCTCTGAGCGAGGAAGAGCAGATCGATGTCGATTCTGTCGTAGGTTTACTGGAAGAAAAACGAGGTACACCATGAGCAAACCTTATTCCATACTGAGAGAGAAGATGAAACCCGCGGCGAGAAAGAAAGCGGCGGAGAAAACAAAGACGATGCTTGAAGCCATGCCATTACAGGAACTGCGTCAGGCCAGAAATCTAAGCCAGGAACAACTGGCCCAAACATTATCTATCAAACAGGCTGCGGTATCGAAGATCGAGCATCGGACGGATATGTATATCAGCACCTTACGGAACTTTATCAAGGCCATGGGAGGCGATCTTGAAATTACCGCCAAATTCCCCGATGGTTCGGTTCAGATCGATCAATTCAAGGGGATTTCCGAAAGGAGGTAAAACCCTTCAAAACATAATTTTTTCAGTGAAAACCCGGAACTTGAAAACTCTCTTGGTCCGGGTTTTCTGTTTGTATAAGGGGTGCCTCTCTGGAGCTAATATCAAGAACATATTGCATGTACAGAGTTATTTGGGGGAAACCGTAGGGATTCGTGGAGACCAAAAAGCCTCCCCTGGGGGAGGCCTTATTATTGGTGGGCCCTGTCGGGTTCGAACCGACGACCTACTGATTAAGAGTCAGTTGCTGCTACCAGCTGAGCTAAGGGCCCGTGAATTCCATCTGGTCGAATGTATGGCGCGCCCGGAAGGATTCGAACCTTCGACCAACAGATTCGAAGTCTGCGACTCTATCCAGCTGAGCTACGGGCGCCTTTTCCTCTTCGGGCAACCGCCGCGTCGGTATGGGACCGGCCGGCAATCGCCTCTGGAAAAAATTGACTTTCCTATCTATTCTTTTGAGTCTCGTTCGTCAAGGATTATTTCAGATTTTTTTCCGGGACGCCAGACCAAAATTCGGTTTGCAGGTGGCACGCGACGGAATGCCCGTCGCCCCGGTCGTCGAGCGAAGGGGACACGGTCTCGCAGATATCCATGCGGTATGGGCACCGGGGATGGAAGGAACACCCGGAAGGCGGGTCCGTCGGGCTGGGGATCCCGCCCCTCAGCAGTATCCGTTCTTTTCTATAGGTGGGATCGGGGACGGGGACGGCGGAGAGGAGCGCCTGCGTGTAGGGGTGCAGGGGTGCGCCGTACAGGGATTCCCTGTCCGCGAGTTCCACGATTTTTCCCAGGTACATGACCGCGATCCGGTCGCTAATATGCTCGACGACGCTGAGATCGTGGCTGATAAAGAGGTAGGTGAGATGAAAATCCTTCTGCAGGTCTTTCAGGAGATTGAGTATCTGTGCCTGGATGGAGACATCCAGCGCCGAGACGGGTTCATCCGCGATAATAAGATCGGGATTGAGGGCGAGGGCCCGTGCTATGCCGATGCGCTGCCGCTGCCCGCCGCTGAACTCATGGGGGTAGCGTCCCATGTGCTCTGTGCTGAGCCCGACCACTTTCATCAATTCGGCAACCCGGTCCCCGTTATTTCCCCTCCGGCGGAGCTTGTGGATGATCAGGGGCTCTTCCACGATGGCCCCGGCGCTCATCCGCGGATTCAGGGAGGAGTAAGGGTCCTGAAAGATGAGTTGTATCTTTCTGCGGAAAGCCTTCAGCTCCCTGCGGGAATAAGAGAGGATATCGTCCCCGTTGAAGGTGATCTTTCCGGCGGTCGGCTCTTCAAGGCGGGTAATGAGACGGCCGAGGGTGGTCTTCCCGCACCCCGATTCCCCCACCAGCCCCAGCGTTTCTCCTTTGAAGATCTTCAGGTCAACCCCGTCCACCGCCCGCGCCGTTTTTTTTCGGCCCGAAAAGACATTTCCCCGGACGGGAAAGTGTTTTTTCAGTCCTGTGATTTCCATCAAGACCGGATTCATCCGCATCGTTCCTTGCGTTTTATTGATATTTCCAGCATCGGACCTGGTGGCCGGGAGCGTGTTCCACCAGACGCGGTTCCTGCTCCGCGCATATGTCCATAACGTCAGGGCAGCGGTTCCTGAAGCTGCACCCCGACGGGAGTTCGTACAGGTTCGGCACGCTGCCCGGTATGGCGGCGAGGTACCCGTTTTTTCTCGCGGCTCTCTTCGGGGTCGATTCCATGAGCCCTCTGGTGTACGGGTGAAGGGGCTCGGCGAAAAGATCGAGAACGCCGCAGTGCTCCACCACTTTTCCCGTGTACATGACGGCGACGTTCCGCGCCATCTGCGCCACAACTCCCAGGTCGTGGGTGATCAGTATGACAGACGTCCCCACCTCTTCCTTCAGCTTGTTGATCAGGTCGATGATCTGCGCCTGAATGGTCACGTCGAGGGCCGTTGTGGGTTCGTCGGCGAGCATCAGTTCGGGGTTGCAGACGAGGGCCATGGCTATCATGATCCGCTGGCGCATCCCGCCGCTCATCTGATGGGGATAGCTCCTGAGGGTGGCGGGCGTGGGGGACAGGCCGACGAGACGGAGCATATCAAGAGCCCGGTTCCGCGCCTGGGTGTCCGACAGCCCCTCATGGAGCCTGATCACCTCGGTTATCTGATCCCCCACCTTGAGGACGGGGTTGAGGGAGTTCATCGGCTCCTGGAATATCATGGAGATATCGTTTCCCCGGAGCCCGCGCATTTCCTGTTCGCTGAGGGTCAGCAGATCGACGCCTTTGAACAGGATTTTCCCGCCCACAATGCGGCCGGGCGGATTCGGTATGAGCCTCATGATGGACAGGGCGAGGACGGTCTTTCCGCACCCCGATTCGCCGACGATTCCCAGGGTGTCCCCCCGGTCGACGGAGATATCCACCCCGTCCACCGCCTTGACCGTGCCGTTCCGTGTCGAGAAATGCGTCTTCAGGCCCTGTACGTCAAGGATGCGGGACATGGGATGCGCGGCTCCGATCCATGAGGAATTGCGTGAGGAGGCGCACGCCGACGCCGGACGCGCCTTTGGGGATGTACGGCCTGTCTTTTGACAGGAGCGCGGGTCCCGCGATGTCGAGGTGCGCCCACGGGGAGTCGCCCGCGAACTTCTTCAGAAACAGCCCCGCCGTTATGGTTCCTCCCGCCCTCGTTCCCACGTTTTTCATATCCGCCACGTCGCTCTTGAGCAACTCCTCGTAATCGTGCCACAGGGGGAGTTCCCACACCGTTTCGCCCGTGGCATCCGAGGCGGCCGATATGCTCGTTTTGAGGTCTTCGTCCGTACCCATGAGGCCGGCGATGTAGTCGCCCAGGGCGATGACGCAGGCGCCGGTGAGCGTGGCGATATCGATTATGGCGGCCGGATTGTATCTCTGCGCGAAGGTGAGGGCGTCCGCCAGGATCAGGCGCCCTTCGGCGTCGGTGTTCTTGACCTCCACCGTCTGACCGGACATGGTTTTCAGCACATCTCCCGGCTTGTAGGCTCTGCCGCCGGGGAGGTTTTCAGTCGCGGGGACGATGGCCGTTACGTTCAGAGGTAGCTTCAGGTCGGCCGCCGCCTTGATCGTGGCGATTACGGCGGCCCCCCCGGCCATGTCCGATTTCATTTCATCCATCCGGTCGGCGGGTTTGATGGAAATCCCCCCGCTGTCAAAGGTGATGGATTTACCTATCAGTACAAAAGGTGGATTTTGAGCACCTTTGTAGTCAAGGACAATGAATTTTGGCTGCTCTTCAGAGCCTTTTGCCACAGATAGATATGCCTCCATTCCCAGCCTCGATGCCTCCTTTTTATCTATCACCTTTACTTTCAGGTTTTTGCTTTTGAAAGAAAGAGCGATATCTGCAAGATGAGAGGGTGTCAGATCATTCGAAGGAGTGTTTATTAAATCTCTGGCAAAACATACAGCCTCAGTTATGATTTTTGTCCTTTGAAGGTCAGATTTTAGTTTTTTTGAGGGTTTCGAAAGTAATGTTATGCTTTCAACGACCTTGCTGTCCTTTTCACTTGAATACTTTTTGAAAGAGTAAATGCCTAACATAGCGCCTTCGATGAAATGAACCGGCGAATTTTTTGTGAAATCAAAAAAAGTTGCTGAAAGGGCAAGCCTTTTCAATCCAATATCACGAAGACGTACTGCTGCCTTTCCCCCTGCCTGTCTTATTTTCTCATTTGTAATCTCTTTCTTTTTACCGATGCCCACGAGTAAAATGTTTTCAGGCTTAATCCCGGGTGATGGGATTAAAAATACCTCGTTCTGTTTACCCCGAAACTCCCTAAAAAAAATTTTTCTGATTAATTTTGTTACAGGATAAGTAAGGTGATTATAAATGTCTGCTTCTCCTTCAGTAAAAAGAAGTATGAGGGCATCACACGAGCAGTCTTTTTCTTTAATATCTTTTATGTAAATTTTCATTTCTTTACAGAAATTCTTTAATTATAGACTATTTTCTATTAAAACTTGCAAGACAGCGTCAAGGGCAGGTACCACTTTTTTATTGATGGAGTAGTTTTTTCTGTTC
>ENA-OSEO01004665-OSEO01004665.1-sediment-metagenome-genome-assembly--contig:-NODE-4665-length-14056-cov-6.428071_pt1 | contig 14056 bp, 14 predicted proteins | sample MGYA00237883_ERZ534232 | MGnify/ENA metagenome assembly ERZ534232 | reverse complement strand
CTGCCGAACGGACCGCTTTTCGGCAATATATCAACTCCCGCATAAATTTCTTCAGATCCGCATTTGGGGCATTTTCCCTGTTTCAAGATGACACCTCCTTATCCGGGCAGGCCGGAAATCCAAATATGTTGTATTAGTGCATCAAGCAACGGTATTTGTCAAGCATGTAACCATGGTGCGCATATCCATTCTTCAAGGATCAAAATCTCAGACCCTTGATTAAAAAATATATTCCCACAAAAACCATCAGTACCGAACCGATCTTGTAAATGATTTCCCTTGATTTCAACCAGCGCGAACCGGTGAGCCTGGCGACCGTGAGGAGCGCGGGAACGGTTCCGATGCCGAATGCGGCCATCAGACCCATGCCGGCCAGTATGGCTTTTAAAGAGTTTTGGATCTCCATGCCCAACCGCGCTGTCGAAATCAATGCCGTATATACCGGTCCGCAGGGCAGCAAACCGAGCAGCAGTCCAAGGGGTAAAAATGCGGCTGTGGATTGGATGCCGGACAATTTGCGGAACGTCCGTGAGATTATTCCCTGTGGGCGGTAATAATCTCCAAAAATACGCCCCAAGGGAATCCATCCGCTCATGCCAAGACCCATGGCGATGATAACGAGTCCCGCAAAGATCATGACGCCTTTCTGTATGCCGGCAATGCCGGATGTTATTCGGGTAAACGTACCGGTGGCGCCCATAACGCCGCCAAGGACGACGTAGGTCGAAACCCGGCCGAGATGGTACAGCAGGTTCGGGACCATCACCCCTTTCGTTCTTAAATTAAGCGAAAAAGACACAACGATGGGGCCGCACATTCCGATACAATGTCCAAAACCAACCAAAAGACCTGTTGTGAAAAAGGTAAGGTACAGGGCCTCAATAGATGACATCGAAAACAAACCCCACGGAACCCATATCCGGAACGGTGACCGTTGCTTCCCAAATTCTTTTTCCACTGGGGCATCGAACGATAACACCTGATCCCGTGTAGACGCCATTCCCGCTGGATTTGAGGGGTACCCGGTTGGGCCCCATTTTCATGCCGGGCATTCCAAGGTCGATATAGGGGGCGGATGCCGGTCGTTTTCCGGTCAGGGTCACCGTAAAATTCAAGTCTTTCATTGCTTTCACCGGCTTGGGATGGATATCCAGAATGACATCCGTGTCTCGAAGACTCTGAGTGCATGCACCGTGATGGGCGTCGCAATTAATCGTCCCGGTGTTTTCCGCTGCTTTCGCCGCAATGGTAAGGACAATGAAAAAGAGAAAAAACATACCGATCGATAACCCGCGGGGTTTGTGTAACATCATCAGTTGAAACCTTGTTTGAATGCGATGCGGTATTCTTTTGTTGTCTTTATGGCCCATGTTTCCTCCATGCAAAAAAGGGTTGATGAAGTGGGTCTACCCTGTCCCGAATTGCGGGAGTCAGAGATAGATGGCTCTGCTTGAAGAACCGTTGGAAAAGTTTGAAGTGAACTATTGTTAAAATAGGCACTTTTAACTTATACGGTTTTGAGCAAAATATCCCCTTTCAGGGGTAACCCAAGGCCCGGGCCCTCTGCCCGGATATTTACACTCATATTATGCCATTAAAGACGCTTCAAGCTTTATTTTAATACGACTTGATACTTGATAGCCTCTTTGTTATGGTGGCCCTTTAAAAATCCAGGCGGTTATCCTGAATGAAAATGGCGAGATACTGATGAAACAAAAAAAATGGCTGGACGAATACGGCAAAGAGAACCGAAGGGAAGACGAACGACCCTCTCAGAAGACGGCCTATTTCGGTTACCGGAAGGTTCCCGAAAATGAAAAGTCGCAATGGGTTCTGCGACATTTCAATTCGGTGGCCAAAAGGTACGATTTGATGAACACGCTGTTGAGCCTCGGTATACACCATTTTTGGAAGCGCACCGCCGTAAGGATAATGGCCCTGAACCCCGGAGACCGGGTGCTGGATGTTTGCGGCGGCACCGGCGACCTTGCGATGTTGGCGGCAGGGGCCGTGGGCAGGTCCGGTCAGGTGATTGTTTATGACATCAACCGGGCCATGATTGAGGCCGGGGTGAGCAAGATAAACGCGTCCGCATCAGTAGAATGCGTCTGGTTTGTTCAAGGGGATGCCGAACGCATATCTTTCCCGGACGGGTATTTTGATGCCGCCATGGTCGGTTTCGGAATCCGCAATGTGACCCATATGGATCAGGGGTTCAGGGAGATGTGCCGCGTGCTGAAGCCCGGCGGGAAAATGATGTGTCTGGAATTTTCGAAACCGACATCGCCGTTATTCCGGTGGCTGTACGATATTTACTCATTTCATGTGATGCCTGCGCTCGGCGGGCTTATTGCGGGATCAAGCAAGGCATACATGCACCTTACCGAATCGATACGAACCTTTGCGATGCCGGATGAGCTTACAGCCCTTTTGAAACAGGTTGGATTTTCACATGTGACGACACGGAAGCTGACCAACGGCATTGCAATGATCCATCTGGCGAAGAAATAAGATCGTATTCAACGGTCAATAATTGTCTCATAAAAAGAAGGTATGACCATGAAATTGAACTGGGCTGAACGGTGTGTGGTGAACAACCCCCTGAGGGTATTTCAGCAACATTTGGAGATTAAATGGTTGCGGCAAAAAATGCCCCTGAAGGCGGGGGCGACCATCCTGGAGGTGGGATGCGGCCGGGGAGCGGGAGCAAAGCTCATCTTCAAAGCGTTTCGTCCCTCACGACTGCATATCCTGGACCTGGATATTAAAATGGTTCAGGGGGCAAAAACGTATCTCTCCAGGGCGATAAAAAATACGGTCAACCTGTATGTCGGTGACTCCATCGATCTTCCATTCAAATCAGATACGCTGGATGCGTTGTTCGGTTTCGGCTTTTTGCATCATGTTCCGGACTGGCGCCGGGCACTTTCTGAAATCGCCAGGGTTTTGAAAGCCGGCGGGGTATATTATATCGAAGAACTTTACCCTTCCTTGTATCAGAACGTGATCACCAAACGCATCCTTCTCCACCCCGAGCACGATCGTTTTGTCAGCTCCGATCTGCGAACCGCACTGGATGAGGCGGGCCTGCACCTTGAGGATGCCTTTGAGCTGAAAAAAATGGGAATTCTGGCCGTTGCCACCAAGCTGGATCGTATCCTTTAGACAGCAGCCTGTTGTTTCGTGCCCTTTTATAAAGCGCTATACGTGAATGAACCGAATCGTGCCAGGGTAGTATAAATCTATGGAATTCGGGGTGTGGCCCTCAAACAGCTGCAAGCACTATCCGCCGACCAGTTCTTCCGGAATGTCGGCGTTGGTGTATACCTTCTGCACATCATCACAGTCTTCAAGGGTTTCCATCAACTTGACCATTTGTTCGGCTTCCTTGCCCTTAAGGTTCACGGTGGACTGTGGGAACATGGTGATTTCTGCAACAATGTAAGGGATCGATTTCTTTTCAACGGCTGTTTTCACCACTTCAAAATCCTTGGGAGCGGTAATGACTTCATAATTGCTGTTGTCTTCCCGGACATCTTCGGCCCCGGCATCAATGGCGGTTTCCATCAAAACATCTTCATCAACGGAATGATTTTCAACAACAATATATCCTTTTTTTTCAAACATCCAGGCGACGCATCCGTTTGCCCCGAGATTTCCTCCGGCCTTGGCTAAAATATGGCGAATATCAGCCACGGCCCTGTTTTTGTTATCGGTAAGCGATTCAATATAAACTGCGGCACCGCCCGGACCATACCCTTCGTAAATACTTTCTTCGTAACTCACCCCATCCAGGTCACCGGTGCCTTTTTTTATGGCGCGTTCAATATTATCTTTGGGCATATTTTCGCTTTTTGCAGCCAGGATGGCTGATCGAAGTCTCGGGTTTGCGTTGGCATCTCCGCCGCCCATACGCGCTGCAGCAGTAATTTCTTTGATGAGTTTTGTGAATATTTTGCCCCGTCTGGCATCTGTAATGCCTTTTTTGTGTTTAATGGAAGACCACTTGCTGTGACCTGACATTTTTCCCTCCTATTGTTCACAGAAAAAAATATATGGCGATTGGACGCCTTCATCGAGGTTCATTAATATCTCTCTTAAAACAACGCTTAAAACAATATATCATTTTTTTTCAAATCCGATAATATAAATTTCTTTACTGGCTTTTCGACTGCTTTTCGGCTTAAAAATTTTATGGCTTTTAAAGACGGATCGAACCGAGTCTATAAAAACCTTGAAATCTTCGCCTTGAAATATTTTACAGACAAACGATCCGCCGGTGGCCAACGTTTTCTGCGCGGTGTAAAGTGCCGCCCGGCAGAGATCGAAAGATCGGGTGCTGTCCACAAATTTGCTTCCTGTTGTGGACGGTGCCATGTCGCTGATGACAACATTGAAGTCCGTTCCAAGGGATCCGAAAAAATCGTCATCCATTAAGAGAATATCACCGGTATAACATTTGACGTGAGAAGGAACACTGATCGTGACAGGCACCAGATCGATGCCGATCACCCGCCCCGTATTCCCCGTCAATTCAGCTGCGTAAAGTATCCACGATCCGGGTGCACACCCCAGATCTATCACCTTGGCCCCTTTTTTTATAATGTTGTATTTTTTTTGTATCTCCTGGAGCTTATAGACCGATCTGGCGGGATATCGTTCTTTTTTTGCCCGCAGCGAATAATGGTCTTGCCATTGGCCGTGTTTTTTTGAAGATCGTTTCATGGAAAAGGCTAAAATACCTCCTCCATTGCTTCCGAGACATTCTTCACGCCGATGAGTCTTATCCCTTTTATTCCGGTGATACGTTTCAAATTACTCTGCGGCACAAGACATCGATTAAACCCCATTTTTTTGGCTTCTGCAATTCTGTTTTCAATATGGCTGATGGCCCTGACTTCCCCGGTCAGCCCGATTTCACCCAATATAATGGTTCCTTTTTGAACCGGCCTGTCTAAAAAACTCGAGGCAACAGCAGCTACGATTCCCATGTCAACGGCGCGTTCGTCAATCTTGATTCCCCCGGCGACATTGATAAAGATATCGTGTCCCATGAGATGCATACCCAATTTTTTTTCCATTACGGCCACGAGCAATGCCACCCGGTTATGATCGATTCCCAGAATTGTTCTTCGGGGGTTCCCGAAACTCGAACTGCTTGCAAGGGCCTGGAGTTCTACGAGAATCGGCCTTGTACCTTCCATACTGGCTGCTACAACGGAACCCGGGACGTTTTCAGGCCGTTCGGAAAGAAATACGGCTGAAGGATTGGCCACTTCATTCAGGCCGTTTTCATTCATTTCAAATACGCCGATTTCATTGGTCGACCCGAATCTGTTTTTCACCGCCCTGAGAATTCTGAACACGTGGTTGCGATCGCCTTCAAAGTAAAGCACCGTATCGACCATATGCTCCAGAAGCCTCGGCCCGGCAATGGCGCCGTCTTTGGTGACATGCCCCACCAGAAAAACGGGAGTTCCGGTTTTTTTGGCCATAAGCATGAGGCGCATGGTAGATTCCCGAACCTGGGAAACACTCCCGGGAGCGGAGGATAAATCCGCACTGAACATGGTCTGAATCGAATCGATCACCATAACATGGGGTTGTAGGGATCCCGCCATCAGAAGGATCGATTCCATATCATTCTCTGAAACAACCATCACATCGGACGATATGGTGGACAGTCTTTGGCTGCGACGCCTCATCTGGCGGACCGATTCCTCTCCGGAAACGTACAATACTTTTGAGCCCTTTTCAGCGATGCCGTATAAAGCCTGCAACATCAGGGTCGATTTTCCGATTCCCGGATCTCCGCCAATGAGGACAAGGGTGCCGGGGACAAGCCCGCCGCCCAGGACACGGTCAAATTCTTTGATTCCGGTTAAGAGACGGTCTTCAGATTCAAACTCAACGGCGTTTATTGGGACCGGTTTTGTTTCCGAGGCAGAGGAAATCCGCATTGCCCCTTGGCTGGGTTTGGTTGATTGAACTTCTTCGACAAAGGTTTGCCACTGACCGCAATCCGGGCATTTACCCAGCCATTTGGGTGTCTGATAACCACAAGCCTGACATGAAAATACTGTTTTTGAAGGTTTTTTCATTATGCAAAATGATCATCTAAAAAGATTTCAATTCGAAAACACTTCGTCAAGTTTTGATGCGATAAAGGTTTGACAAAAACAGTCATAACATGCCATTTAAATCCGATCAACCAGTGTCCTGTCAATGATCGATTACCACTTACATACGATGTTTTGCAACCATGCCGTCGGCGGCATGGAACAATATATCCGAAGCGCCGTCGATTTAGGGCTCAGGGAGATCTGTTTTCTGGATCATCTGACAATTCATGAAACAAAGACAGGGCTATCCATGACGCCGGCGGAAGTCTCCTATTATTTTAATGCCGTCCAGATTTTAAAACAAAAATATAAAAATGCAATAGGTATCAAAGCAGGGCTCGAGATTGATTTCAACCCGGCATATACTGATCTTTTCCAGGACATTATCAGGACCTATGCATTTGATGTTATTGCCACTTCGTTACATTTTTTGGGCGACCTGGATATTGTCAGTCACCGTTCAGCCTGGCGCCGCGGTGAAAAGAATACCGATGATGTTTATGAACTTTATTTCGAACAATTCGAAAAGATGCTGGATTATGACTATTTTGATGTGATATGCCACTTCGACCTCATCAAAAAATTTGGTCGAAACCCTTCGAGGTCTTTTGAAAAAGAATGTGATGATATACTGTCAATAATAAAAAGCAAGGATGTGACCGTGGAAGTCAATACCAGTGGTTATAACCATCCGGCAGGAGAAATTTACCCCTCTCCGGATATACTCAAAAAATGCCATGAACAGGGGATCAGGATCACTTTGGGCTCGGATTCACATCATCCGGCAGACGTCGGCCAACACTATGAAAGGGCGTTGCCCCTGCTTCTTTCATTGGGATTCAGGCGCCTGGCCACTTTTACAAAACGAAAGCGAAGCGAAATCTTCATTGACCATACAAACCGGGAAAGGAGCTAATTCAGAAACCGATATGTTCTTACACAGCAAACACATACGATTTATTATTGTCCTTTTAATATTTAATCTGTTGTTATTACACGGGAATTCCGCAGGAGCAGGGCAGGATGACCGATATTTTGGATCGCTTACGAACCGTTTGGTAAAAGACGGCTTTGATAAGGATCGTATTGACAGGATTTACGGCAGGTCCGAAGTTTTTTTCGAAACAAAAGGGATCTCCCGTTTTTTGGACCATCGTGAGGCTGCGTTGAATTATGATCAGTTTACCAGTGAAAAATCGATTCGTACCGCATTAAACTATATGAAACAGCACGAAACAACGCTGGAGAGGATCGAACAGATATACGGTGTCGACAAAGAGGTCATTACCGCCATCCTTCTGGTCGAAACCCGCTTCGGGACCTTGCTCGGAAGACCGTTGGTATTGAATACGCTCTCCTCAATGGCTGCACTGGAGGACTCTGATGTTCGGGACAGGTTTTGGGATGAGGTTTCGAAATCGACTCAATCCACCCGAATAGAATTCGAAAAATGGGTGAAGCGTAAATCGGCATGGGCGTACAATGAGCTTAAGGCCTTTTTGAAATATACGGACAGCGAGAATCTGGACCCTGCCACTATCCCCGGATCTTATTCAGGCGCCATGGGTATTGCCCAGTTTATGCCGAGCAACATTCTTCTTTTTGCAAAGGACGGTGACAACAACGGAAGTGCAAATATTTTTGATCATGCAGATGCCATTTCAAGTATCGCAAATTATCTGAAACATTACGGATGGTATCCCGGAATCGATGGAAAAGGTGCCTACAAAGTGATTTATCATTATAATCACAGCCGGCAGTATGTGGATACGGTATTGAACGTTTCGGCGCTGTTAAAATCTAAAACCTGAATTTGAGTCAAGGGATTAAATTGGATATCGCGACTGCAATTTTTTGGATAAAAATCAGTGTTGTTTTTTACCTGTTGACGGTTTTGGCGATTGTTGACATCGTGCGAAAGGATTTCGGGACCATTGGAAAGAAGGCACTCTGGGGCATCATTGCCATGATCCCGTTTATCGGATGGCTGATCTATCTGATTTTCGGGTTCAGAAAGGGTAAAAAGCCGGTCCGGGAAGATCCGTGAACAAATAATATTTGACAACCCGGACCGTTTTCTATAGATATAAAGTCTTTAAGGTCCCATCGTCTAGCGGTTAGGACGTCGGCCTCTCACGCCGATAACACGGGTTCGATCCCCGTTGGGATCACCAAAATAACAAGCACTTACGATTTTTATTGTAAGTGCTTTTTTGTTTTTCCCGCTAGTATTCCCACCTTTAAAAAAATGGCTACTAGTAGCTAATTTTCTAACAACTAGCTGATTTCATGAGAGAATACTTCTAATTTAAGGGTAGGTACTACTTATTCAAACCGATTCTAGCGGGTTTGGGAGTGTTCTAGTTGGGTTATAAGGCTACTACCTAAATTTAATATTCATTTCTTCAAAAAATTTTTTAAAGGCTGTTTGAGCTTCTGACCCTGTGAACATACCTTCAACATAAGTTTTCGTAAAATCGACTTTTACTGCAACTCTATTAGCAGATATGAGAGACTCTAAAAATTCTCTATTTATCAGATACCTTTTTGGTGACCAGTTACTAGGAGGGATGTGATATCCACTCCCATAAAAACCACTCTTGGTTTCAATATCAGTCAACTCATCTATAGACCTTAAGCCAATGATTTTACAGCCAATATTGAATAGAAGAGAGTCATTTCTATTAAAATTGTATGCTCCTTCAACAACAGTGTCAATCGGCTTTTAAATTTGACCCACCATCGGCGTCCAAAAATGACCCACCTGAAGTTATTTTTAAAGTCAAGCAGCCTCATTTGGTACCCTTAGGGAACTATTTTTCATTCTCCAGCTTTCATTACCGGTTTCGATGATATCACAGTGATGCGTCAGGCGGTCGAGCATCGCCGTTGTCATCTTTTTATCTTCAAAGACCTGAGGCTATTCCCCAAAAGTTAGGTTGGTCGTTATGATGACGGGGGTCTGCTCATAGAGCCGTGAGATCAAATGAAAGAGCAGCTGGCTGCCATTTTTTGAAAAGGGCAGATAGCCCAGTTCATCCAGAACGACCAGATCGAAGCGGGCAAGCCTGGCAGTGAGTTTACCGCCATTACCGGCCGCTTTTTCCTGTTCAAGATCATTTGCAAGATCGACGAGATTGTAAAATCTGGCCCGATACCCTTTTCGGACCGCATGGGTCGCAATGGCAATGGCCAAATGAGTTTTGCCGGTTCCGGTTCCTCCCACCAGGATCAGGTTGGAACACTCCTGGATAAATCCGCCATCATAAAGAGACCAGATCTGGTTTTCATCCACAATGCTATTTTCAAAAACAAAGTTGTCCAGATCCTTAAGAACCGGGAACTTGGCCTGCCCCAATCGATAACGCATGCTGCGAAGATGACGCTCGGCAGCTTCCGCTTTGAGCAGCTCAAAGATCGTTTTTTCATGAGTCCAACGGGCTTTTCGTCCGTTGCTGATCAGTTCATCAAAAACGGACTGCATCCCTCGCAGCTTGAGCCGCTCCATCATCTCCAGGATATCATTGCGCAGCATGATACACCTCCCTGAGCAGGTGATCATAACGCCGACAATCCGCTATCGGTTCGTTTCTCAACATCAGGCAGGCACAAGGATCAAGCAAAACACCTGTCCCGTGGTCCCGGTTTCTGTGCAATTGATTGAGCACCACCTCTTTGCTGATGGAACGCTCGTTTAGCGCTTGCCGACAAGCCCCTTCAACCGCCTCAAGCCCATACAGCGGGACTGCCGTAAGAATGCCCACAAACTGCCGGTCCCAATCGCTGTAACGCTGTTTAAGACGTTCGTGGATCTGCTGTATGCTTTCAGGAAGGTCCCACTCTTTAAACGGAGCCCCGTTTCGCAAGGCGCCCGGCTTGATCTCGAGCGCAGAAAGATAATGCCACGGGTCAAATACCGTCTTGTCTCGACCAAATTCCCGCTGATGATCCCCTACCACTTGGCCATCCTTGACGACCACGATCCGATCGGCATATACCCTCAGCTGGACGGTCTGCCCGACGTACCGGCAATCAACGCTATACCGGTTGCGATCATAACTGATCAGACTGCTGGGACTGACCCGGGACGGCTTTTCGGCATATCCATCAAAAAGCGGCGGCAGACTCAGCAAATAGGGCTTTTCCGCCTCAAAAGCCTCAAAAACCGTCCCGCCCACTATCTCCGGATGCCGGTGTGTCTTGGCCCAGCCAATACAAAAGGTCTTCAAACGGGCGTTTAATTCGGTAAAATCCCCAACGCTCACCTGCGGCGTAAAAAAGTTTCTTCGAACCGTGTTCACCTGGCTTTCAATCTGGCCTTTCTCCCAACCGGCACCCGGTGTACACGCCAGAGGCTCAAACAGATAATGAGAGCTCAATAGGCTGAATCGATTGTTAAAATTGCGTTCCTTGCCCGATAAAACTTTATTGACCACTGTCTTCAAGTTGTCGTAAATACCCCGCCGGCAGATGCCCCCAAAAAACTCAAAGGCACGCAAATGGGCATCAAATACCATCTCCTGCGTCTCGCGCGGGTATGCAACGCTCAAAAACATCCGGCTGTAACATAGTCTGAGATGGGCTACTTTCACCTTGACCGGCATGCCGGCCATCAGAACCCATTCATGGCTCCAGTCAAATTGAAAGGCTTCTCCCGGATCAAACGACAGCGGAATAAACACATGACCTGTCGTTTCACTATGCTCTTTACGCCATCGCTGAATATATCGCCTCACGCTGTCGTATCCTCCGTCATAGCCTTCCTGCTGCAGTTCCTGGTAAAGCCTCTGACCCGTCCTGCGCCGCCGCCTGGGCAGCTTATGATCTTCTTCAAGCCGTTTATTCAAAATGTCGATAAACCCTCCCAGTTTAGGGCGATGCTGAACCTGCCGCTTGTATTCAAAAAGTGTCTGATCGCTTCTGAGAACCTTCCGAATCGTATTCCTGGATAAATTCAAATCCCTGGCAGTTTGGCGTATCGACTTCCCATCCCGCTTTACATATAAACGTATCTTTCGAATCGTTTCCACAACAAGCATCTCCTCAATGTCCTCCTTCTGCCAAAATCTAAACAGAATAGAGAACCTTTGGAGGTGGGTCAATTTTTAACGCCGATTTGGATCAAAGGCGGGTCATTATTGCATGCCGATTTACATTTTTATGGGTTGTTATTTTGGAAAGATAACGCAGGTCTATAAGAAATCACTTTGCCGCCAAGTCCATTTCAAATTTCATCTTCGATAATCTTTGGGGCATGTCAATAAAAGCTAAATCATCAGTAGGAGGAGTGGGGTCACCATTCAAGCCAGGAATTCTGTATTGATAAATTGGTTCATAATCTCTAAATATCAAAATCCGTTTTACGACGCTTTCCAGTTCTCTAACATTACCGGGCCAGTGATATTTAACCATTCTGCGGATTGACTTTTTTGGGGGACCTTTTATCGCTTCAACGTTAAGACATTTCGCATACTGTTGCATATAGTGATGAATCAAACAGGGAATATCCTCAGGTCTTCTGCGAAGCGGTTCAATCGAAATTTTTCTGGTGGATAAAAAGCAAAATAAATCTTGTCTGAATTTTCCTGTTATAGTGTCTTCTTCAAGATCGCGTGAGGTTGCAGCAATGGTCCAAATATTGGTTTTTGATGATTTCTCAGGATCTAACGGTGGGATGCAACCCCAATTTTGCAACAACTTATAAAATTTGGTCTGGAGATCGAAAGAAATTTCGTCAATTTTATCCAGAAACAGTACTCCATTATTAATTCGTTCAAATAGTTCTCGATTCTTTATTTGAAGGGCGCTGGGAGTTGTCGGTTCATCACCGAAAATTTCGATTTCCATTGAAGTGCCTGACACAAGCGCGCAGTTAATTTTCACAAATGGTTTACCGGCTCTTTTCGATCTGTGGTACAAGTTCTGCGCAACCAGATCTTTTCCGACTCCCTTTTCTCCTATAACCAAAACATTTTCTTCAGTTTTCGCGATTTGGTCAATTGACCTTTTGATGTTTTCAATATTTTGACTTAAGCCGATAATTGCTTTCATTGTGTTACACCTCCGATATATTACATAAGCAAAATCGGTGCCATTGTTCCCTTCACGTTCTGTTTCTCAAGTTTTCTTTTTAAAATTAATTGGTTAAATAGATAGTTTCGATTCTTTTCCATGGATCCTAAATGATCGACTATTTCCTAAAAATGTTAAACACGTTACAAAAAATGTCATTTTAGTATTAATGCATCAATTTCAATCTGTGCTTACGGGAATATATTTATTTTAAGATCAAGCAGTTAAACATTATGATATCGAAACGATATCTTACACCTCCGTAATTTTCATTCCTCAAGATCATCACTTTAAAAATTCAGACCAAACATTCGCGCCAGATCCCTCCTTCTCAATTCCCTCTACTCAATCAGAATATCGCATTCACAAATAATCCGGCACCGCAGATGCGTATTTCCATGCATTTTTTCAAAACCAAAAAATTAGAACAATCGGAACCACGTATTTAAGGCAGAAAACCGGAACGGTTATGTATATTATTTCGGATCGATATTTTTTTGACTTTTAATTGCTCTATGAATTGTGGGTGATTTTGGAAGAAAAAGGGTTAAAAACAATTTTCTTAGGCCTTTTTGGGATTTTGATCTCTTAATTATATCATAACATCTTGACATTAAATTGAATAATTTTATAATGGCAGGATATTTCATGTCTGATTGACATAATCATATCGTCTCTATGGGAAACCGTGATGAGGGGATTGATGTCTGAAATCGACAGCCCAACATTATTGTGGATATTGCAAAACTTTTTAGGTGTAACTGGTGGCCAATACCGTTTTGTTGCCGTTTGATGACTGAGGAGATTCCCAATCTGCTAAAAACATTTAATTCAAACTCCGCGAAGTTAGGAAATGATGTGAACAACAATAAGGACGATCTTCATGTTTTTTTTCATATCAGCTTACCTGTTCTTTTCTTCTTCATATTCATTTCTGTCGGACCCGCTGCGGCCCAGATGCCCGCCGTGGTATCCACGAACCCGGCAAACGGTGCAACCGGCGTCAGTCAGACAGCAGACATGGTCTCCATAACATTCAATAAACCGATGAATATGGTGTTCAAGTCCGTATCCACATCCAACTGGAACAGTTCTTTTTTCACGAACTACTGGTCACAGGACGGCATGACTTTGTATTTGCCGAGACAGGATGTCCATTATCCGTTCATCCCGAACACTAAAGTCATGATCATGATAAACCTGCCGGGGATTGAAAATATCCAGGACACTGAAGGCAATCTGGTGGAAGAATACAACCTTACCTTTTGGATAGAACCTATCGTCTATCAGATGATTGCCGCACAGCCGGAAAAAGGCTTCAACTGGCCATACCTACTCTACATTCCTGAAACTGCCGAAAATTCTGCCTTGCTCCTGGTCGAGCCGAACAATTCGGGTGTCCCGTCTGATGACTTTGCCTATCATGAGATGAGGGCAAAATCATTGCTCACTATGCGATCACCGTTTTCCCATGTATTGAAGGCTCCTCTCCTTGTTCCGATTTTCCCTCGATATGAAGATGTTTATACACAGGCCCTGGACAGGGGGGCATTGCTGACCCAGAGAGAAAACCTGATTCGGATTGATTTGCAGTTGATTGCCATAGTCGATGATGCGATCGAAAGGCTTGCGGCGAAGGGGATCAGGGTAAACGAAAGGTTTTTCATGACAGGTTTTTCAGCATCAGGGGCATTCGTCAGCCGCTTTTCTGCGATTCATCCCGAAAGAATCATGGCGGCAGCCATTGGCGCACCCGGGGGATGTCCGATCCTACCTGTGGCGGAATGGTGGGGGCACGATATGACATACGATCTTGGAATCTCAGATCTCGATGTCATCACCGGCGCACCATTCAACCTGAA
>ENA-OSEO01004662-OSEO01004662.1-sediment-metagenome-genome-assembly--contig:-NODE-4662-length-14060-cov-4.290925_pt1 | contig 14060 bp, 7 predicted proteins | sample MGYA00237883_ERZ534232 | MGnify/ENA metagenome assembly ERZ534232 | reverse complement strand
CGCCGGCCGATCTGATGTTGACCCGCTGGGCCGGATAGTCCAGACTGACGTCCGGGTAGTACCGTCCCCGTCTCTCGCGCAGCAATCCCTTCTCCATCAGCCGTTCCACCGCTCCCGGCGCCAGTTCTGACAGCGCCGTTACCTCTTCGCCCACGAGCGGCTTCTCCCAGGCGGCACACAGTACGTGTGGTTCCAGCACGTGCGGATTGGACGGGTTGATAAGCGCCTTCTCGAACCGACGGGCAAAGAAGAACGAAGGATTTCTCATCAGATACTGGTCCAGGGGGCTGTCCTGTGCCACAAGGACGCTCAGCGAGGGGTTGTCGCCCCGGCCGCTGCGACCCGCCTGCTGCCACGCACTGGCCATGTTGCCTGGATATCCGGCGAGGACGGTCGCATCAAGATCGCCCACGTCCACGCCCAGCTCCATGGCGCTCGTCGCGACCAGTCCTTCCAGTTCGCCTGTGGTAAAGCGACGCTCTATGTTCCTGCGGTCTGCCGCGAGATACCCTGCCCTGTACGGGCTGATGCGCGCCGCTACTTCAGCGGGCAGACGCTGTCGGGCATAGACATAGATGAGTTCTGCCAGTCTGCGCGTGCGCGCGAAGACGAGGCTTCGTATCCCCCGCGTCACAAGTTTGCACAGAAATGAACTGGCCTCACTGTTGTGGCTGCGTCGAGTCCCACGTTTCTTATCCACGATCGCCGGGTTCCACAACGCGAAGTACTTCTCCCCGTGCGGTCCGTCCACGCCTTCCACATTCTCGAACTCCACTCCACACAAACGTCCGGCGTGTTCCTGTGCGTTCGCAATGGTGGCGGAGCAGCAGATAAACAGCGGCGTCGAGCCATAGTAGAGGCACAGCCTCCTGAGTCTGCGGATTATGTTAGCTACATGCGATCCGAGTATTCCCCGGTACACGTGTGCCTCATCCAGCACCACGTACCGCAGGCCATGAAGATACCGCGACCAGAGCGAGTGGTTCGGCAGGATGCCGAGATGCAGCATGTCGGGATTAGTGAGAACGATGCGCCCGCGCTTGCGTACCGCGGTTCGCGCCTCCTGCGAGGTGTCGCCGTCGAAGGTGTCCTCGAACGCGAGCGTCCAGTCGCCCTCCACGGGCAAACCGTCGGTCACGCCGTGTGTCAATGCCTCTTCAGCAGTTCGAGCATCTTGCGGTCGAGCTTGTGGCCGTGCCAGTCTTCGTATTCCACGTCGCTGCGGCCGGAATCGAGGATCCCGAACTCGCCGCGGAGGTTCCACAGGGCATAGCCGATGCCGTTGTCGGTCAGCACGTCGAGGACATCACCGAACCAGGCGAGAACGACCTCGTGCGGCGTCTGCCTCCAACAGCCGCATTCGCCGCAGTGCACGCCCACGCCTTTTCGCGCCAGTTCAATCCACGGCTGGTAGTACTTCTCCAGGCGGGCGCGGTCCCAGTACTCGTTGCCCATCTGCCCGGGCCATACGGGTGCGGGGAGATTCTCGACGTCCGCGAAGGCCCACGGCGCCTTGTAGTGCGAGATGTACCCGGGCACATACCCACGACAGCTCTGCGCGATTTCCAGGTCGATGATTTCCGGTATGACGTCGTTGCCGGTATTGTTGCCGTCCGCGATGATCAGGTGGTTCGGATTGGCCTGATGGATGGCCCGGGCTGCCGCTTCCGCCACCCGCCGATACACGTCGCCCGGCACAGGGCCGCGCTTCGAGTGTTGGTCGTTCATATCTTCGCGCATGCTCGGCTCGTTGACCAGATCGAAGCTGATCTGGGCGGGCGACATGCTCTTGTACCGCTTGGCCCACATCGCCCAGTGGAAGCAGAAGGCGTCGAGCGCTTCGGGGTCCTTCCACAGGTTGAACGGCTCGTGGAAGCCGGCATTGACGCAATAGCCCGGCGCACGGTGCAGATTCAGACTCACGTGCATCCCGTACTTGTGGGCCAGGGCGATCAGCCCGTCGATATACTCCAGGGCACTTTCGTTGATCTTGGTCATGTCGTCCGGCGTGATGGGCCGGGACCGGTCGAAGTCGATCCACTGCGGATAGGCCATCGGCACGCGGACGAAGTCGAAGCCCCAGTCGGACATCCAGCGGAAGTCGTCTTCGGTGGTGCGATTGCGACTGTTCGGCCGCATCGGCCGGGGCGAGAAGTAGTCCAGCAGATTGAAGCCCCGCCATCGCGGGATTGTTGTCTGGGCGGGCTTGGGCTTCTCTGCGCTCGCTGCCACGCGCCCCGAAACGGCCAAAGCTGCGACACCGATGCCGGTTGTCTTCAGAAAGCCACGACGGTCTATCCGGTTCCCATTCATTGACCAACCTCCACAGAACAAGCGCGAAGGCCCACACCTTTTCCACGGTGGCACCGAGCTGGCGTCCCGCTACTCGACTTCGACCGTCGAGATCGGTCCCTCAACGCCAAATTGGTTGACGGTTCTGACCTCCAGGCGGTTGGAGACCGGCCGGAGGTTCCAGGGAAAGCTCTCACTGACCGAATGCCAGGCGCCGCCATCGATCCGGGCTTGAAACGTCCGGAGGTTCGGCGTCAGTGTCCGCAGCGCGACCCGCAAATGGTCCTGTTCGCGAACGAGCCTCACAGCGGCCTGATGAATCGGGAAGTAAGGGTCCACCGCGGGATCGGGGGGAGCGATGCGCTGATGCCAGCGGGTCCCCTCGCAGAGCTTGTCCTTCACGATGAACATCTGCCCGTAGTCCAGTCCGACGTCCATCAGATCCGTGTTCGGGATGTACCCGATGAAGCCGTATTTGTCGAGTTCATCCGCCGGGACCGTCAGGTCCCCGAAACCCTCGAACCGCCCGAGGAAGATCGGCAGATCGGATTTGCGGTACTTCTTCCTCTCTTTCCCCACGACGAACACAAGGTCCCGCCCCTGCCGGTAGAACCATTCCTGGCGGATCTCATAGGCATTGAGGGGGATACCCGCCTTCTCGATGTGCATGTTGGCGGTGGGGTCCATCATGATCCACTTGCGATGCTGGTTCGACCAGATCTCCGTCGTCGAGTGCTCGGAGGACCCACCCGCGGGTGGATCCTGGTGCCGGCGGAGCGCCAGCTCCCGGTCGATCCAGCCCAGGCTGGCGGCTGCCGAGACGAACACGCGGGCGTAATGGGCACAGAAGAACGTGTGCCCCTCGTCGATGGCCTGGAGGATCTCGAGCGCGCCCTTCGCTTCGCAGGAGGGCCGGCCGAACTTCTTGAACCGGTGGTGGACCCAGTCGAGCAACAGGACCTGCCGCTCGAACTCATCCCGGCCGGGGGCGACGACCGCGTCGAGCTGGTAGCGCTCACGCAGTTCGGTGAGTTTGGGGTTGCGGAAGGAATCGAACCGGAAGCGCCGGGTGAACTCGCTCACCACGTAGGGCAGGGCGTCACAGTGCTTGATCGTCACCGTCCGCTCACCCAACAGGACGGTGGCGCCTGCGGGCAGTGACGGGTGGTCCTGCGCCAAAAGGATCGAGCCGGTGAAAGCCCAGCAGGCTACGCTTAGGGCCAGCCATCGACAGACAGACGAGCAAATACTCAACCTGTTCATGATCTCCTCGCGTTCGTGGGATCGGAATCGCCGGGGCCCGAACACGATTCCTCGCGTCGGGCAGGACGTTTCATATATTTCTCCTGATAGATACCACCGGAATGGTACCACGTCAGGAGTGATCTGTGAACACGATTCCCTTTCCGTCACCTGGCAGGTTCCGTACTGGCATTGGGCATCACCATGGGCTATAATACTCCTGGAATCAACGCTCGTCGCTCCTGGACATTTCGGAAGAGGCATCATCTTGGAGGATCGGAACATGAGACCCGTTCGATTGGTGATGGTCATTCTGTGCGTGGGTTGGGTGGCGGTCGATTCGGCGACAGCGGACCTGAAGGACGGCTTGGTCGCCTACTACCAGTTTGAGGGGGATCTCACGGATGCCTCCGGTCAGGGGCATGATGCGCATCCCTCCGGAGGCGGCCCGGCGCGATTCGTCGAGGGCTTCCTGGGACAGGCCGTCGATACCCGCCAAGCCGCCGTGGACTGTGGAACCTGGGATCCTTCCGACGAGAACAGCAGCGCCTTTTCTGCCTCCTGCTGGGTCTACTGGCTGGGCCTCGAGGGCGCCGCCGCCCAGTGGCAGGGAATCCTCGCCAAGCGGACGGGCTGGGGCGCAGGGCTTTCCCGCTGGCAGCTTGAACTGGGGGACGGCGTCGCGACGGCCTATCTGGCTAACCAGCCGTACGGCGGAGCCGGCAGCGTCACGCTTGTTCCGGATGACTGGCAGCACATCGCCATCTGCTTTGACGGCTCCAGTGCGGCGGTCTACCTGAACAATGCGCAGGTCGGCGGCGGGAACTGGACCCTGGACAACGACATGGACGCCACGCTCTGCATCGGCATGTCGCAGGCGACGAATGCCAACCGGTTCAACGGCTACATCGATGAGGTGGCCTTCTGGAATCGCGGTCTCGCAGAGGACGAAATCACCCTCGTCTACAATGGTGGCGAGGGTCAGTCGATCACCGGACCTCCTGTCACAGCCACGAAACCGAATCCTGCCCACGGAGCTTCCGATGTGCCGCAGGACGTGCCCCTGAGCTGGACACCCGGCGAATCGGCGATCTCGCATCATGTCTATCTCGGAACATCCTGGGACGATGTCAATAACGCCACTCCGGACGCTCCGATGGGTGTCCTGGCTAGCGAGAATCAGGATACGACCAGCTACTGCTCCCCGGGTGTCCTCCAGTTTGGTCAGACTTACTACTGGCGAGTCGACGAGGTCGATGGAGCGTCCAACACGATCTTCAAGGGAGGTATCTGGTCCTTCACCGTGGAACCGTTCGCCTACCCGATCGCGCAGGTGACAGCCACCGCCTCCAGCGCCCAGCCCGGCATGGGGGAGCAGAACACGGTCAACGGCTCCGGTCTCACCGCCGACGACCGGCACTCCACTGAACTGACGCAGATGTGGATGAGCGCCGGCGTGTTGCCGAACTGGATCCAGTACGAGTTCGCCGACGTCTACAAGCTGGACAAGCTATGGGTGTGGAACTCCAACCAGTTGATCGAGCCCTTCATCGGGTTCGGCGTCCGGGACGTGACGATCGAATACTCCGTCGATGGCGCTGCCTGGACCACGCTGGAGGGCGTGCCCGAGTTCGCCCAGGCCACCGGCTCACCTGCCTATACCGCGAATACCGCCGTAGACTTCGGTGGTGTTCCGGCCAAGTTCGTCAAGCTGACGATCAGCAGGAACTGGAGCGGCGTGGCGCCGCAGACCAGCCTGAGCGAGGTACGGTTTTTCTACATTCCCGTTCAGGCCCGTGCGCCGCAGCCGGTGGTCGCAGCGACGGATGTTTCCGTCGATGCCGAGTTGAGCTGGCGGCCGGGCCGGGAGGCCGAGTCGCATGCGGTATATCTTGGCACGGACGAGAGTGCCATGGCCCTGGCGGACACCGTGGCCGAGCACGGTTACACACCTGCCTCTCTGGACTTCGGGACCACGTACTTCTGGAAGATCGATGAGATCGGCGGCAATGGTCCGTACGCGGGCGATCTGTGGAGCTTCACGACTCAGGAGTACGCGACCATCGAGGATTTCGAGAGCTACAACGACGACGATCATCGCATTTACGATAGCTGGATCGACGGCCTGACCGATCCAGCCCAGGGCGGCTCGCAGGTCGGATATGATGTCGCGCCGTTTGCCGAGAAGGCCATCGTCCACACAGGCAAGCAGTCCATGCCTGTGAGGTATGACAACACAGCCTCCCCCTTCTTCTCGGAGGCCGAGCGGGCCTTCGAGACCGCGCAGGGCTGGACCACCCACGGAGCCGACAGCCTGCTGCTGTACTTCCGCGGCGCGATGCCCGCCTTCGCGGAGACGCCCTCCGGCAGCATTCTGATGAACGCCATCGGCACGGACATCTGGGATGCGGCCGATCAGTTCCGTTTCGTCTACAAGACCCTCAGCGGCAACGGCACGATGATCGCCCGCGTGGACAGCCTCCTCAACAGCAACGCCTGGGCCAAAGGCGGCGTCATGATCCGTCAAAGCGTCGACCCCGGCTCGGCGCACGCCTTCATGGCCATCACCCCAGGCGGCAGCAGCGGCGGCAATGGCGCCAGCTTCCAAAGGCGCCCGGTGACTAATCAGGCCTCCGCCAACAGCGATAGCGCCGTGGTCGTGGCGGCGCCCTACTGGGTCAAGATCGAGCGCAACGGGAACAGCCTCTCCGGTTCCATCTCTCCCGACGGCAAGACCTGGACCCAGGTGGGCACAACCCAGACGATCACGATGACCGGTCCGGTTCTGATCGGCCTGGCACTGACCAGCCACAACGCCACCGTGCCGACCGGCGCGGAGTTCTCCGACATCTCTTTCACCGGCAATGTGACCGGCAGTTGGCAGGTCACGGAGATCGGTGCTGCGCAGCCGGCCGGAAACTCGATCGAGAGCCTGTACATCACCATCCAGGATAGCGCGGGCAAGTCCAAGACCGTGATGAATCCAGATGCGATGGCGACGGTGAGATCCGACTGGCTGCCGTGGGAGATCCCGCTGAGCGAGTTCACCGCAGCGGGTGTGAAGATGAGCGCCGTCAAGTCCATAACTATCGGGGTAGGCAACCAGGCGGCTCCGGCTCCGGGAGGCGCCGGCACCGTGTACATCGATGGGATCGCCTACGGACGCTCTCTCCCATAGAGACGGCGAACCGTGCTGCGCGTTATCGACACAGTGTGATCGCCTTGCTCTTTTCGACGGTCCCTCTGCCCCGCACGACATTCCGGCGCTCAGCCTTCGCTTCTGGCGGGCCAGGCGGTAGAATGACCGCGTCGCCCGGTCCGACGGCGCCTATCTGGGCTGTGGGGGCCGCATGGTCCGGGCAGGGAACAGGTGTCTGAGTGTCGAGGGACTGAACATGGCTTTGTCTTTCCACATGAGCGTGCGGGCGTCGGTTGTTCTGTCGTTGCTTGGCGTTGCGCTGCCACTGTCTGCTTCCGGCGCGGATTCACTTGAGGAACTGAAGGGTTTTTCCTGTGCAGACGAACACGCTGCCCAGGCTTGGACCCTGATGGCCGGCAGCCCGGCGGTGTCTGTGGCGTCTGTCGCAGGCAAAGCAGCCTTCCGGATGCCCTGCAATTTCCGTGGTACTAACGTGGAGCGGGCTTCGTGGGACCATCCTATCCGGCAGGATCTTACCCTGTGTCAGGGGGTGCAGTTCCTGTGTTATTGCGCGAATCCGTTGCCGGTGGCGAGCTTCACTCTCTATCTGCACAGTGGGGATGGCTGGTATCGCGGCGTCTTCGATGCCCCGGCCGCAGGGCAGTGGGTGCCGATCCGCGTTGCCAAGGCCGACATGGAGATTGAAGGCAACCCGGCGGGATGGTCGAAGATCGATACCATTCGCATCTCCGCCTGGCGCGGCCAGGACCGGGATACGGAATTCTATGTCGCTGATTTCGCGTTGTTTGGCGGGGACGCCCAAATCGTCATTCTCCGCGGTGATTCGACGGCCCAATTCGCTCCCGCCGAGATGGAGTCGGCGCGCGAATACACGAGCGTCATGGCAAGTCTGCTCGATCGTACGAATCTGCCGTACCTGGTCCTGAGTGACAGGGACGTTACCGCCGAAAGGCTGCGCGATGCCAGGCTGGTCATTCTGCCCCATAATCCGGCCATGCCGGACGGGATCACTGAGGAGATCGCCCGGTTCCTGTGGGCCGACGGCGCGTTGCTCGCCTGCTATCACCTGCCGGAAAGACTCGCGTCAGCGGTGGGGATCGAAACTGGTGAGCACGTGCGTCAGCCGTATGAGGGCTACTTCGCCTCAATCCGGCCGAGCGAACAGCCGCTGCGGGACATGCCTGCCAGCACGGGGCAGGCGTCGTGGAATATCCAGGATGCCCGACCCGCCGATCCCAACGCCCACGTGGCCGCCTGGTGGTACACGAAGCAGGGGGACTCGACCGGCAAACCCGCGATTGTCGCCAGCGCCAAATGTGTCTACCTGACGCACGTGCTGCGATCCGACGACTTGGCGAACAAGGTGCAATTGCTCCTTGCGATGATGGGGCATCTGGCTCCGCCCTTGTGGTCGGACGCGGCGCAGGGTGCTCTCGATCGGATCGGTCGGTTCGGCCCCTACGATGGTTACGAGTCGGCACAGCAGGGCATCACCCGACTGGATGCCGACACGGACCGTGCGGGGGCGGAACTGGCACGAGCGGACGAGTGCCGTCGCCGGGGGCTTGCGCTTCTCTCCGAGGGGAAGTTCGCCGCTGCGATTGCCGCGGCCGAGGAGTCCGGTCGGGCACTGCTGGAGGCTTATTGTCTCACGCAGCAACCACTGGCGGGGGAGCATCGGGCCTTCTGGTGCCATAGCGCCTTCGGTGTGGCAGGCATGGAGTGGGATGAGGCAATCAAGCGTCTGGCGGACAATGGGTTCACCGCGATTCTGCCCAACATGCTCTGGGGTGGTGTAGCGTTCTATCCGAGCGAGGTCCTGCCGGCCTACAAGGACCTCCGCGAGAAGGGGGATCAGGTCGAGCGTTGCCTGGCTGCCTGCAAGCGGTACGGGGTACAGTGCCACGTCTGGAAGGTCAACTACAACATGGGCTGGGCGGCGGAGAAGGCGTTCGTCGAGAAAATGCGTGCCCTGGGCCGGGTACAGGTCAGTTCCGACGGCTCGGTCAACGAGCGATGGCTGTGTCCGTCCCATCCGGAGAACCAACAACTGGAGATTGCGTCCATGCTGGAGGTGGCCCGCAAGTACGATGTGGATGGCCTGCACTTTGACTACATTCGCTATCCAGGTCGGGAAGGGTGCTTCTGTGCAGGTTGCCGCCAGCGTTTTGAGGACGTGATTGGCAGGAGGATCGCGCGCTGGCCCTCCGGTGTTTGGGAGGATCAGGAACTTGAGCAGAAGTGGCTCGAATTTCGACGCCGACAGATCACGTCGGTCGTTGCGGCGGTAGCGGCGCAGACCCGGCAGATCAGGCCCCGGATCGAGATTTCTGCGGCGGTCTTCCGCAACTGGCCGGTGGATCGCGACACGGTGGGCCAGGACTGGAAGCTCTGGTGTGAAAAGGGCTATCTCGACTTTGTCTGTCCCATGGATTACTTCTCCTCCAGTGCCACCTTCGAGCGCGCCGTCGTCAATCAGCTTGAATGGGCCGGTGCGGTGCCTTGCTATCCGGGTATCGGCCTGAGCGTATGGGAGGACCCGGCCGACGTCGCGAAGCTCATCGAGCAGGTCAATATCACCCGGAGGCACAAGACGGGCGGCTTCACGGTCTTCAACTACGGTCCGAGGGAGGCCCGCGAAGTGCTGCCTCTGCTGGGTAGAGGTCTGACGAGAGTGGAGCCGGTGGATATGGCCAAGCGGGCCGAAGAGTTAAAATCGCTGAAGTGGGGCATGTTCATCTGCTGGTCGTTCAGCACCTTCTCCGGCAAGGAATGGACGCCGGGGATCACCGACGTGAGCTTCTTCAAAGCCACCGACTGCGACACCGACCAGTGGGCACGCACGGCCAAAGAAGCGGGCATGGGCTACATCCTGTTTCTGACCAAGCACCACGATGGCTTTTGTCTCTGGGACACCAGGACCACCGACCGCAAGGTGACGAAGGCGCCGCTCGGGCGGGATGTGCTCGCCGAGCTGCGCAGGAGCTGCGACAGGCACGGCGTCAAGCTGGCGCTCTATTTCTCCGAGGGCGACTGGACCTGGCCCGGTGCAGCCGATGGAAAAGGCTGGCAGGCCGGCGCCGGCAGGAACCCGGACATGAAGAAGGCCCAGCTCAAGGAGATGCTCACGCAGTACGGCCCGATCGAGTACATCTGGTTCGATCATGCGGTCGGGGACGGCGGCCTCAGCCACGCCGAGACGATTGCCTTCTGCAAATCCCTGCAACCCGGCTGCTTCGTGGGTTTCAATCACGGCGACCAGCAAGGCGCCGACATCCGCCTGGGCGAGCTGGGACGGCCCGGCCCGCTCGACGACAACGCCGCAGCCGGTCCCTACCTCAAAGACACGCCGAGCAGAGCCTATCGGCTCGCCGAGTTCACGTATCCGATCCTGCCGCCGCACGAGGGCGGAGCCATGTGGTTCTATTCGCTGCCGATCCATGATGCGCTCTGTCATCCTGCCGAGAAGCTCTATCGCGATTACCTTGGCGCGGTGAAGTTCGGCAACGTCTTTTCACTCGATGTCGGTCCGGATTATGCGGGGCGTTTGCGTGACGTAGACGTGCGAACACTGCGCACGGTCGGCGAGATGATCCGCCGCGGCCCTTCAGCTACAGATGGAAAGGAGTAGATCATGTCCCATGTACGGATCACACGCCGGAAACTGCTCCAGACGGCCGGGGCGACTCTGCCTGTCATCGGTGCTTCTCTGGCCCACGCCAGTCAGGACGCCCGTCCTGGGACGGGCATGACCGTGGGAATCTCCACGCTGGGGTTCCCCAAGCACACCCATGCGCAGCTTGCCGAGGAACTGGCGGGGCGCGGCATTCGCATGGTGCAGTTGTTTCTGAATCAGTCGGACAGTCGGTACTGGAAGTACAACGGCCGCTCCGATCTGTCGGACCTGACCGCCTCCCGCTGTGCCGCGATCGCGCGTGCCTATCGGTCTGCGGGTATCGCCGTTCACAGCCTGGGGGTGTATACCAACCTGATCCATGGGGATGCCGCTGAACGCCAAGCCAATCTGGCATACTTCGAGGGCATGATGAAGGTTGGGAAGGAAATGGGCGTTCGGACCTTCATCACCGAGGCGGGACATTACGAGCCGGAAGGTCCGACACGAAGTGTCGCGTATCACTTTCATGAAGAAGTCTGGAAGTCGATGCTGACTACGGTGGGGCAATTGGCCCAGATGGCGGAGCGTTATAATGCCACCGTGCTTATGGAACCCTTCTTCGGGGGCTTTCTTGCCAGCGCCAAAAGAACACGCATGTTCTTGCAGGAAATCGATTCTCCCCGGATTCGGGCGTTGCTCGATCCGGCCAACCTGCTGGAAGTGAACGATCTGGAGGAGATGTTCGATCAACTGTCGCCTTGGATCGATTGCCTCCACGCGAAGGATCGCAAGATGCACGTGGATCAGGGCGTGGGCGCAGGCCAGGGGGACCTCGATTATCGGAAATTTGTCTCGCTGGCTGCGCGACACACGCCCAAGGCGCCGCTGATCCTGGAGTATGTGGGACCGGACGACTACCCGCAGGCCCTGCGATACCTGCAAAAGGCCATGCGGGAGGTCGGGACGCTCTGATTCGCACCACGACGCCGGGGTCCGATTGTGAAAGGGGAATGCGCATATGGGAAAGCTGACCGTTTCGAAGAATACCAGACTCACAGGGGGCAGCCGCATGTCACGCCGGGAGTTCCTGGGCGCAGCAACCGCGGCGACGACATTGACCGTTGTCCCCCGGCAGGCGTTGGGCGGCGCCGGGCACGTCGCTCCCAGCGAGAAGATCGCGTTGGCCGCCATCGGCACCGGTGGACAGGGATTACAGAACCTCGCGTCCTTGCTGGAATTTCCGGAGGTGCAGGTGGTGGCCGTCTGTGACGTGAACCGCGAAGGCGGCGGCTATCTGTCCTGGAACTGGGCGGAGGGCAAGGAGCGCAAAACCGGCGGCCGGGAACCTGCCCGGCGGCTCGTCGAGGAATATTACGCGCGGCAGAGGAGTTCCGGGCCGTACCAGGGCTGCCGGGCGTACGCGGATTTCCGCGAGTTGCTCGACAAGGAGGACATCGATGCGGTGATGGTGGCCACGCCGGATCACACGCATGCCATCATAACGATGAATGCCCTGAGACGGGGCAAGCACGTCTACTGCGAGAAGCCGCTCACGTATTCCGTCTTTGAGGCCCGTCAGGTGACCGAGGCGGCGCGCAAGGCCCGGGTGGCCACGCAATTGGGCAACCAAGGGCAGGCGTCCGAAGAGGCTCGCTTGACCTGCGAGATGATCTGGGACGGCGCCATCGGTCCGGTTCACGAGGTGCAGGTCTGGTCCCCCGCGCGCTTCTGGAGCTGGCCTACCTGGGCAGGCCGTCCCCCCGAGACTCCGGCGGTTCCGGAGGGATTGGACTGGGATTTGTGGCTGGGGCCGGCCCCACAACGACCGTACCACCCCGCGTACTGCCCATGGACGTGGCGCAACTGGTGGGATTTCGGCACGGGACTACTGGGCGATCTCGGTTGCCACAAGCTGTCCACGGTCTTCAAGGCCTTGAAGCTCGGACATCCCACGAGCGTCGAGGCGTGCTCCACGCTGTGGGACCCGGAGATCTATCCGCAGGGAGTCATCGCGCGGTTTGAATTTCCCGCGCGGGAAGGCATGCCTGGCGTGCTCCTGACATGGCACGATGGAGGGTTGATGCCGGCGCGACCGAGCGAGCTGGAACCGGGCCGTCCCCTGGGGGATGTGACCTACATCGGCGAGAAGGGGAAGATTATGGGCTATCGGCTGATTCCCGAATCCCGCATGAAGGAGTATGGCCGGCCGCCCAAGGTGCTGCCCCGTTCCGTCGGGCACATCAAGGAGTGGGTCGATGCCTGTCGCGGCGGTCCGGCCGCCGGCGCCGACTTCGTCGATCACGCGGGGCCGTTGAGCGAGGTCTGCCTCCTGGGGAACGTTGCCTTGCGCGCACGCAAGAAGCTCCAATGGGATGGAGACCGGCTGAAGATCACCAATGATGAGGAGGCAAACCAGTACCTCCATCGAACGTATCGGTCTGGCTGGACGTTGTGAGGGCATCCCCATAGCATGGCGGTCGCCAGGTTGCGGACATGGTCGCAGAGTGTTATCCTGGCGTCAAGGTGACTGACGGCAGAAGGACAAGGTTGGCTGGCGTGGACCTCTAATGGCGAGGTCCATCTTGATGTGGAGCCCGTGGAGATTGATGCAATGGACGTACCTGTGGTGGAACCGCGGGCGGCATCGACCCAGGAACGGTTGATGTCGCTCGACGCGCTGCGCGGCTTTGACATGTTCTGGATCATCGGAGGCTGGGGGATTGTCGCGGGACTCGGCAAGGCACTGGAGAGTCCGTGGTTCGACCGGCACGTCATGCCACAGATCGAGCACGTGCGATGGGAGGGCTTCGTTGCCTGGGACCTGATCATGCCGCTGTTTCTCTTCGTGGTCGGCGCGGCCATGCCTTTCTCTTTCGCCAAGCGGCTGGAACGCGGCGAGAGCAAGACCCGGCTCTACATCCACATCTTCTACCGTGTGGCCGCCCTGTGGATGCTCGGGATGATCGCCCAGGGCCGCCTGCTCGAATACGATCTCTCCAAACTGCAGTTGTACAGCAACACCCTTCAAGCAATCGCCGCGGGCTATCTTATTGCCTCACTTGTGTTGCTGAACCTGCGCGTGCCGTGGCAGTTCGTGGTGACGGCGGGCCTGCTGCTGCTGTATTGGGGCCTGCTCGCGTTGGTGCCGGTGCCCGGCTACGACGCTGAGCACTTCACCGAACAGGGCAACCTGGCGATCTACATCGACCGGCTCATTCTCGGTCGCTTCCAGGACGGCACGGACCCGCCCTATACGTGGATTCTGAGCAGTATGACCTTCGCCACCACTGTGATGATGGGAGCGTTCGCGGGCTGGCTGCTGCGCTCCAAGCGGAGCCAGGTCTCGAAGGTGCTGATTCTGGCGGGTTCCGGCCTTGCGTGCGTCCTCGTCGGCTGGGCCTGGGGGCAGATCTTCCCCATCATCAAGCACATCTGGACCAGTTCGATGGTGCTGTACGCCGGCGGCTGGAGCCTTCTGCTGCTGGCTCTGTTCTACCTGGTGATTGACGTGCTCCGGCTGCGATTCCTTGCGTTCTTCTTCGTGGTCATCGGTATGAACGCCATTGCCGCGTACATGGCGACGCACGTATTTGACTTCCGCCATCTCGGCGACATCTTCGTCGGCAACACCGCCCGCTGGACCGGCGCTGCGCAGGATCTCGTCCGTGCCCTCGCTGCCTTTGCGATCCTCTGGCTTCTCCTCTTCTACATGTATCGCAAGAAGACCTTTGTCAAGATATGACGGGCCCG
>ENA-OSEO01004661-OSEO01004661.1-sediment-metagenome-genome-assembly--contig:-NODE-4661-length-14063-cov-6.430573_pt1 | contig 14063 bp, 9 predicted proteins | sample MGYA00237883_ERZ534232 | MGnify/ENA metagenome assembly ERZ534232 | reverse complement strand
GCCTCGAACTGGACATCCGTCTCGGAAGTCACATGGGCCTTCACCGGAATCAGGTAGTTCCGACCATGGATCTGCATCCCATGGCCTGCAAAGTAAAAGACCCCGATCTCCGCATCACGGAGACGCATGGCGAATTCGTCTACGGCAAGGATCATGTCCCGCTTGCTGGCATTGGTCTTTTCGATCACTTCAAAGCTCAACCCTCGCAGGGTCTTGGCCATGTCAACCGCGTCATTGACCGGTTTCTTGAGAGGGGCGCTGTCGTAAGCCCCATTTCCGATCACAAGGGCGGTCCGCTTGGCAGCGGGAACCGGGCTGGTAAACCCAAGCATAAGTCCAACACAGATAATCATTGAAAAGGTTAGTCTCCACAACATCGGTTCACCTCCCGAGTTTAAACTTGTGGAACCATATGCACATGCAGGCTGGTTCACTGACTATCGTGCAACTATTGACGATTATGATGAGGTTTTGAGCTGTAACCCTCTATTTTTTTCCATATTGAAACTTTGCGTGTTAAATTCTACCTTTTTGATTGAGAATGCGTACTGTACTGACACGCAAGTTTGGGTTCCTCAGATGAATTTGGTTAGAATAATGGAAGAAGCTACTGGATTTCTGGACGGAATTCAACTGAGATCGAAAGTTTGAGCCAGATGGTCTGCACACGATGTAAAATTTGAGAGATTACATGCTGGGAGAATGGATTTCGAGCAGAATGAAACCCTCAGTGAATTCCTATTCATCATTTGAGTACGTGGCAACCTGGCAAATTCCTGTGATATTAACCAGTAAGGTCACGCCAAGAGTTCCTCAAAGAAGCGTCGTTGTCATGATATATCTTAGGCCTCAGTTTGCGCTACCGAGAGATGATATCCCAACCATTGGGCTGCGAGAAATTGTTTGGGATATCCATTTTGGTCAGGAAAGCGCCCTTGACCTGAGAAGGAGATCAGATGCTCTTGGGCCGCCTGTGGGTGAGCGGCTTAAACGCACAACTCACTGAGATCGTGCGATTGGAACTCAACGGGTTTTAGGACAGCCAAAAACGCCACGCTCCCATGGCATGTCTCAGGCATTGATCCGAGCCTCCAAAAAACGATGACACAAACATTCGGCCAGAAAAAATCATTGCGATGTGGCTTTCAGCAGGAATGTGTCTGTGTGGGTGAGGGCAGGCAGTTCATAGGAGCGTACTGTCTGGCCCAACCATGGACAAAGAGACCAGCCAAAATCACCTGCTCATATGAACGAGTGCTGACGAAGAAGGAAACCTTCCAGCAGCAGTCAGAATCCGCCGTTCAAGAATGCGATCCTCGACGTTAAAATGAAGGATTCGGGCTGTTGCCTCACCAATTTCGGAAATGGGACTGATGAGCAACCCTTCTATCCGAAAATGATCGCCCCAACGATCTTGGCGGGGATTAAAAAACCGCACAAATGCACCAGTATTCGAGAGGGACCCTAGGTCCCTTCCGACGATTGCAGAAAAAACAGGCGTATGCCAAGTTGTCTGATTCTGCCGGCCTCCGTGCTTCTGACTGATGATATGATCCACCTCACACCCGAAAAACGTATCCTGCTCATGGATCAGGCAATACTCACATAGATGATCCGCCCTGAGTGCAACGACCTGCCGGAGGTGTTCGCTGGTGTAGCTACTCATGCGCAACGTATTGGGCCGCACGGGCCTTTGCCAGCCGCATCAAGTGCTCTATCTGGCTGTAATGATCCAACTCGGATTCCTCGTCCGGCGAAAGACCCGCCGTCTTTTCGCGGTCGATCAGGTATGCCACCCGAGCCTTCACCGCATCCGATGGTTTGAATGCGATGACGCTGCCAGGATTCGTTCCAGCCGCGATGAAATCAACGATTTCCTCATATGCCCGCGCCGTCTCCATCATCGTTTTCCTTTATGCCAAATGATTATCAATTTTCGCCCAAAAGGACCGTCAGTTTTCCCTTGATTTTGCAGTTTCCCCCATTGGGATGTTTTCACTACAGTCTACAGTCTCTTTTAACAAATTTCAAGCTAACCTCTATCATGGCCAGTGACCACAACATCTGGTGGCGTCTCATAACCCCTCGAGCTTTGAGTATGCGGGGCCTATGTGGCTCATATCCCCACCTCACAAAGTCGTGTGATTTCACTTGGAACTCACCTGGTTTTGGCGCACTTGGTAACAGCATAGTCCCATGACATATCTCAACTTCTCGGTCCACCCCTCAGAGAGGTGATATCACAACCATTCGGCCTCAACAAAACGCTGTAAAATGCCTTCCGTGGCAGAAGAACCTCTCAAGATATTTAGCAGTTTTAAAGGCGATAATAGACAAAACTGGTGGGGACGTGGTCGCTCCCCTGTTAAAAAGCCACCTGACACTCTATAATCCTGTAGGCAGGCCAATCCTACAAACAGGGCGTGGTGTCCCCCTCCCCATGATATGGTTATTTACTCTGACCTTATCAAGGTCTTATGGTTAACATTTGCATGGTCAGTGAGCCTGTTGGGACGCTGGGTGCCTTAATAAACGTAGTGTTGGGCGTTTGAGATGTAAATAAGGAGTTCCACCCACCCTGAAGGGTCAGCGATTTGGATGCGTTCAGGATAATCGACTCTGGGTAAGTCCCCTGCGCTACCCTTATGACGGCGCCTGTTTCCGCCCTGTTGATTGCCTCCTGAATTGAGGTGTAGCAGGGGGTGAAGCTATTGCAAAGACCGGCAGGATCCACATAGAAGACCGACAATGAATCCATGAAGACCAACACTCCTTGACTACTTGCCACATGGGAGCCGTTATTTTCAGGGATAAGGGTCACGCTATTTTGCCCCCCCACCAACTGGCTGGTAAGCGTATAGCGAGTTCCGGGTGTAAGATCAAACAGGATGTTGAGCGTCTGTCCATTCTGCTGATAGCCATACACGATGTTGCCGGCCGGAGGCCTGCCATCGTTGGCAGATGAGAAGAGGACCACGCGATTGAGAGAGGGGTCGGAGATATGGGCGCCCGCCATTCCTGATGAGGCAACCAGGCTGGTTAGAGGCATCGTTGCACTCCCGGCTTGGGCAGGGTAAAGCACGGTCAGGAAATTATGCTCCAGAGCTGTATCGGCAGGTTCCAGTTCGAGCCGCCATTCCCCATAGGGAACATCCTCGAAGTTGTTCGTGGGCCGGGGCTGGGATTCGCTCGGGTCCCAGTGCCAGTCATAGTTGGCTTCAAATACCCAGAAGGCCTTGATGTCGCGGCCGCCGACTTTACGCAGATGCTTCTGGGTCGGCAGAAGGAATTTCATGAACAGCTTTCCCCCCCCTGAAACAGCGGTTGCAAGGTCGGCGCCCGTGTAGAGCGTCTCTCCTTGAGAGATAACGGCGGCCGTGCCATTTACAGCGGGCTCGTTCAATGTGTGAAACAAAAGCTTTGTGTTAGCGCCACTGAAAGCCGTTTGCGTAACCCCTACGCGATCAAAAACCACCACGAAATCAGGAGCGCCAGGGGTTTTAGGTCGCAGGTACACGAACTCCCGTTGAAACCGGCTCACCTTGGCCACATTTCCATCAAGACCCGTGTCCATGGCCTGGTTATAAGTGGGGTTGTTATAGGCATCGGTTGCATCGCCACGGGCATAGGTAAAATAAACGCCATCCTGGAAACGAAGTATATCGCCGGTGTCGTATTGAGTGATGTGCTGCTGGAAATAATCGATAGTGGTCGGAGAGCGGCTGGCCTGGTACATGCTCCGTTGTCCGCCGTCGTTAGAAGAGGCCTCGGGCCGTGAATGGGAGAAGTCCTCCTGGGGGTTATAGATCACCAGGGTGTTGTGGGCAATGGTGCGAACGTAGTAGTTGACGTCATGGTGGGAAAGGCCATTCCCACTGTAGACGCCGCTATCCAGGGCCAGATCGCCATATTTGAACAGGGTGAAGCTGTTCTGGTCGTAGTGCTGATGATAGGTAAAATGATCCCCGCACTGAAAGGTGGCATAGGTAGGGCGGAGCAGGGTATCGGCAGCGCCGTCCGGCCAGTCTGAGCGCATGAAAAGGGTTCCGGTCCCAGGGGCATAGTGGGTCAGGAGCTGGGGCGTGCTTGATCCCAGATTCGGGTCAAACCACAGGAACTCTTCCTGGCACACAAAATCCATGGAGCGGTTTGCCGGTGGAGCAGCCAGGTAGGCCTGGAGCTGAGCGGCAAGGGGGTCCCCGGAATAGCGCCCGACGAGGATCAACGCCATGATCCTTCCATAGTTGGCCATGGAGGCCCGGTTCCGCTCGCCGTCTCCTGTCGAAAGATAGGGGCGATAGTATTCGTCGTACTGCTCCGCCTGCCCGGGCCAATGGTGAAGGAGCAGGTAGCCGAGGCGATCCCGAAACCATCCCGTACTCTCGAAAAGGTCCTCGCCCGCGGCGGTTCGCCATGCCTCGATGGCCTTGACCCTGGGCCAGTTGGCGATCCAATCGTAGACCATGCCTTCGGGCCAGGCCCCTCCCCCTGCAATGTGATTTAGCAGCGACAGGTCATTATCCCGGTAGCGCCTCTGCCGGTATTCGTCCAGCCATTCCTGAGCGCGAGGATTGTCCCCGTAGGATGCCAGGCCGATGAGGGCATACGAATAGCCGTACCGCGGCCAGTAGTTCCCCCACCCGGGGACATCTGATTCCCCCTTGGGGATGTCGTCGCCCCATGCGTTGAAATACCCAATGAATTGGTCACGTTGTTGCACTGTCATGCAGTCGTAGCACCAGTCAAAGACAAGGGCAACATCACCGGCCGTGGTGGACTCCCCGGCACTGGTGATTTCTGCCAGGGCGAGTGCAACCGCCTGATTGCAGTAACCCGTATTCCCCTTGATCTGCCAGACAAGGGCTTTGGCATGCATTACACCTTCACCGTCAGGCTGCTCCGCTTGCCCTGTTAGCTGTGTCCAGCGGGGATTGGAATCCAGCGCCCGAGCCTTTAACGCGGCCAGTTTAGCAGGGGTCAGGTAAATGCGTGGATGGCCTGATCGGATACTGAGTAGACGCAGGAGTACGGTGTCCGTGGCGGTTTCCCCCAGCGCATTGGTAACGGTCAGCTCAATCTCCCACTCACCAGCCTTGTCCGGCGTAAAGTTCGTTTCGGCCGTTGTGCCGGGGAGCGGCCCGCTCATGCCGGAGCCGTAGGCCGCCTGAACAATGCGCCACGCGTAGGTCAGCGTGGCATCATCTCCGTCTGGGCAGTCATGGCTGCCGGAGCCATTTAGTGCAACAGCGCCTCTATCCCACTGCAGGTTTTCCTGATCAGGGCCTGCGTCCGCAAAAGGGACATCCGGATTATAGACAATCGTGAGCTTGGGCCGCAGGACGGCGTTCGTCCCCTGGCTGGATGCAAATTCGCGCGAATCACAGCTCCCATCCTGGTAACCGGTGGCGTCCCGCAGCACCCATCCAAAGTTGGGTTGCTCTCCCCTGATCCACGATCGAGCCAGCTCAGCTACATCCCATGTGTACCACCCCTCATTGACCACGTCGGCATAGGTGTCATAATTTTCAGCGTAATCCTGGCCCGCGGCCATACCCAGTTCTCCCCAGAGCACATTGGTCCCTTGCCCTGGATAGTATTGAAAGGCGTAATGGCCGGTGGCGCCATGGGCCCCGAAGACATTGATGGGAGAAGCAACCTGGTTCCCTTCATCCCAGCCAACCAGCACCCTGTAGAGGCTCACGCGGCGGGCATAATCTTGACCGTCCAAACCGGACTGGGTCCGGTTGTACAGAGAGAGGACAGCAGAAAGCACCTTACTGTTGGCGGGAATGTTGCTCAGATCAAAACGAAGGAGCGGGTTGTTGCGCCCGTTACGTTCCAGCAAGAGGACATCGTTCTGCCCGTAATTGGACGTATCCTGAGACGCCGAATCGTTGGTGCTGATCCAGGTATCCCTGAGCCCCGCGTAACCCACTGAGCCCTGCTGAAAAACGTGAGTCTTTTCCATGGCATGGGACGATGCGACGAGCGACAGGCTCATCCCCAGCCATACCCATATGCAAAGGACAATTCTCCTCATGGCGGACACCTCCGTTCCGTTTGTCTGAATGGAATGGGCCTATCGGCCATGAAAAGGTCTCGTAACCGTTCACGGGTTCAAAGCCCGCCCTGGTGCGACTCGTTGGAAAATTACAGGCCGTCAGCATAGGTAGGCTTGGACAACGCGTATTGACCATAGTTCTCATCATCGGTCTGGGCCAAGGGTTCAGAGGTTCAAGGTTGCATTTTTGTTCCCCGGATTCCCATTTGGAGGCGCATTGTCCCATGAAAACCGCCGGGTTCACCGTTCCAAACCCGAAAACTCGCAGCTCAATGGAAGCCATTTGGCAAACACACTCCCGCCTTCCAGCGGGATTTGGCAGTTTTTCGGCTCATCAATTCTGTCTTTATTCCCAACCTTGATGGACTCGTAAAAAGTAAAAGTGAATTAACCGATTGAAATAATTGTAAATAGGATCATTTTTTGCTTGCTTTTTGCCCTACATTTTGGGATAGAAATAGACCAGTTGTTAACCCATTGTAGGTGAAAAGCATGATTCGTATCAAGAACCATAGACAACGAGACCTTTTCGATCCATGGGACTTCCTTAGCCCCAAGCGTAGGGAGTTGCTGGAGCAATCCTGGGCCGCTCTATTTCAAAAGGAACTCCTTTGTGAACTCCCAGTTGGGGAGGTGGCGTCCTTCTTTAACGACGATTTTGGCCGCCCTACAAAGGAACTCCAGACGGTGCTTGGAACACTGCTGCTTCAGCAAGTACGTGACTTGACGGATGAAGAAACCGTGAGCCAACTGGCTTTTAACATCGAGTGGCACTATGCACTGAATATTACCGATGAATCGGATTCGGCAAAGTATATGTGCCCCAAGACCTTGTGGAATATGCGCAGTATCGTTGTCGAAAATGGTCTTGATGCAATGATCTTTGACCGCACTACCAATAAGCTGGCAAAGGTTTTTAAGGTCGATACGGACAACCAACGGATTGATTCTGTTCACATTAAATCCAATATGCGTCGCCTAGGTCGCATTGGCATTTTTGCCTCAAGCATCAGCAAGTTTCTGGTCAACCTGAAGCGGAACCACAAAGAGCTATTTGATGCAATAGATCAAACTGTCATTGACAAATATCTCTCTGAGAAATCCCTGCAATGCTTTGCCATGGTAAAGCCCTCGGAATCAGCCAAAACGCTCAAGTCGGTCAGTGCCGATCTTTTTGATGTGGTGGAGCAATTCAAAGATCACCCCGAAGTCAAGGCCATGCATAGCTATAAGCTGCTTGAGCGGGTTTTGAAAGAGCAGTGCACCCTATCAGATGACGGCAAAGCGGTTACCGTAAGAAAACCTAAAGAGATTCCTTCTGATTCTCTTCAAAATCCCTCGGACCCTGATGCAACATACAGCGGTCATAAAGGCCAGGGCTATCAGGTTCAGGTAATGGAGACATACTGTAAGGATGAAGAGGTTAAGGAACAGACCCTGAATCTGATCACTCATATTGAAGTTGAACCTGCCTGCAAAAGTGACGTCAATGCCTTGATCCCCTCTATAAAATCGAGTAAGGAACGTGGGCTTGTTCCTGAAGACCTTTTGGCCGATACACTTTACGGCAGTGACGAAAACTGCCAGAAGGCCGCAAAACTGGGTGTGGACCTTGTTTCCCCTGCAAAGAGCAAAGATAAAGAAGGCATCACGCTCTCGGACTTTGAAGTATCTGAAAATGGGGATGTTGTTTCCTGTCCCCAGGGTCATGCCCCCGTCAGCATAAAAAAGAAGAAAAACCGGCACAGTGTCGCTTTTGATTCCCAGCACTGCAGTCTCTGTCCCCTTCAGGAAACCTGTCCGGTAAAGAAAGGCAAGAACCACCACTATCTTCGCTATACAGATAAAGAGATGCGGCTGGCAATACGAAAAGCCTACGAACAGACAGATGACTTCAAAGATCGCTACAGGTGGCGTGCAGGAGTCGAAGCCACAATGTCGGAATACGACAGATTGACCGGAGTAAAACATCTAAGGTTCAGAGGTTTCAAGGCGGTTAGGTTCTGTGCCACCCTAAAAGCGATTGGAGTAAACCTCTTCAGGGCAGCTGCCGTCCGAAGGGCAGCAAACAAGAGGAAGGCGCCCCATGGAGGGGCGCTACCCGAACTATTGCACGTTATTTATGTTGTCAAAGAGCATTTTTTAGATGCTTGGAACCAAAAGGAAAAAACTTACACTTTATCCGTTCGCCATTATGAGCATATGCTCACAATGGCGGCTTGATTGCGTTCTGACTTTTTACGAGACCGTCAACCTTGATGGTCTCGTAAAAAGTCGTCACCCCGGTGAAAACCGGGGTCCAGAAGGATGTTAACTATATGATCCCGCCTTGGGCGGGACTGGATTCCGGCTTTCGCCGGAATGACGAAAAAGCGCATTTTCTGACTTTTTACGAATGCATCAACCTTGAACGTCGAACCCGGAACCTGTGAACCCTTACAAGGTCTCAATCTCCGCAGCCCAGGCCGATATCGGCCACATCCTGATTGATTACCAACATGAAGAAACTGCTGCCGTCGGGTTTCATGACCTTGAGTTCGTGAACCCCTGTACCGCCCGGGCGATTCAGCCAGAGGCTGGCAATGCTGCCGTCCGGCAGTACGCAAGGGGAGTTGTCATTGGTAAAGGCAGGCGCAACCTTGACCGGCGGCGTGGCCCCTACAGGCAATCGCCATATCTGCTCTCCATCCCAATCCGCCTCAAAAACAATGCTGCCGTCCGGGGCGTAGTCTGGAGTGTGCAGATCTGCGGTGTCCGGAAGGCCGGGCGGGCTGTCGGCCGGGGTCAACACTACGCGAAAACCCGTTCCGTCCGCGCCCACCTCACAGACACGGCCGGCACCTGAATAGGTTTCATCGGTGCACTCGAACAGAACCTTGGTGCCGGCGGCATTAACCGCAGGCTGGTAATTGTGTTCATAGGGTGAGTTTCCGGTTAACAAAACGGGCGCCGTCCAGGGTGCACCGATGCTGCTGCGGCTCACGGCCCACAGATCGTCCTCGTGGGGGCCATCGCCGCTTCCATAAACGACCAGATTCCCCCCTGAAGCAATGGCGCGAACGCCGTCAGGATGGATTACCTCACCATCGATTCGAACCGCATCCCCCAATGAAAAATCCGCCGCCACAACCGCCAGGCAGGCCCAGTCACTGCAGTCCTCGTCAAATCGTCTCGTATCCAGCACCAGCCATTTTCCGTCAGGGGAAATATTCAGGTTTTGGTCCCGGCCCCCTGCAGGAAGGGGAGAAAGGGCATTCAGCGCCTGACTTATGTTTTCCGGAGCCGCTCCTTCTTGGGCCTTTATACGGTAGACCTGATCCCCCAGCGTGTAGGTAATATGGCCGGGTGAAGCTGAGGATGTGGATTCCATATGCACGACAGCCCCTTCTTCCGCATGAAATGCGGATCGAACATCGATCCTGGGCGCCTTAAAGGTAACTATCGCCCCGCTTTTAATGGTGATGCCGCTCCCCAAGGTTATGGACTCCGTGGCAATACATTCACAGTTGGTTCCGGCGGGAAATTCCTGGTTCTCAAGGAAAACATCGCTTCCAGGGCAACCGGGGCACGATGCCGCACTCGAGGAGACCATGCCGTTCCAGACCATATCTGCCACTCCTAGTAATACTACTTGATCGTCATCGTACCCCTCAGCCGTGTCGATCTCGGGGAGCTCCCCCGTTTCCGGCTGTGACGCTGTCGTGCCTACAACAAACTTGTTGCCCTCTGACCAGACCCCCTTGCCATTACCGTCAATCCCCTTGACATACCAGACATTCATGCCTTCTGTATTCAGGCATTGACTGGGCGGAGGCGTCCAGGACAGTGCAGGCACGGCAATTTTTGCGATTATCACAGGTGTTGCCATTGCCTCCATTGCCTCGTATTCACCCACATCATGGGCCGGCAACACAAAGACTGCTACTTGGTAGCTGACTGCTCCTTCCGCAGGTGCCCATGTGAAAGTCGGGCAGTTCTGTCCCACCCATACTTCACCACTGTTACTATTGGGTGAAACCGCCATGGGAACTGTCGCAAAGCCGATTCCGGCAAACCCAAAAACAACCAGACATGAAACAAAGCCTATAATTCTCGTTTTCATCCTTGATTCTTTCTTGTGTCTTTTTCCTGCTCTACAACATTCTCATCTTGAACCTCTTTGAAATCCCCCATCTTTTCTGACCATGTAAGGCACACCTTTTTCACTGCTGCTTAATAAAGACCATAGAGCCGTTTTCCGCATGGAATCCAGGGGTTACATGAACAATTGGCGCCTTGAAGGTGACGGCAGCCCCGGACTGAACCGTAACTCCGGCGCCGATTGTGATGGAAGTGGCGCCGACACACTCGCAGGTGGCGCCTGAAGGGAAGGTGACGTTGTCCAGCATTACCACATTTCCCGAACAGGGAGGGCAAGGAGGCGAAAGATACTCATAGACGCCGATATCGTAAGCTGCACCCTGGGGTCTTGTGACGCCGTCATAGTCTACAGTGGGAGTCCCGTTTGAGGTTCCCGTGTCTATGCATGGGGATGTTGAGGAAAGGTGATAGTCATGAGCCGCCGAATCAACGAACCCGGGATCGCCCTCTGTGGAGGCCGCATCCCCGGAGATGTGTGATTTCCATTGGGACAACCCTCCTGAAAATATCGATCCGGACCTGTTGTCTTCAAAACCAGCGGTTCCATTTTTCACGTGGTAGCTGTTGTTGCTCATGGTGGGCATGCCTGTGAGTCCGCTCAGGCCGCCCAACTCATTGCTATATCGTATCTCGATCATCGCGGAATTGGTGCTCGCTGACTGGACAACAATGTTGTTCCGAAGGACGGGATTTAGAGAGGGAGACCGTTTGGCTTCAGGGTCCCAGTCCTGAAAGGTGATCCCGAAATACAGGCCGGAATGGGCAGTTTGAGCTACATCCACGAGGGTATTGTTGAACACCTTCCCGTTTTTGGCCGCATACATGCCAATCCCTGAGTATTGCGTATTGACGACGATGCAGTTGGTCACCGCGCCGTCAATATTCTCGTAATAATCCGGGTTCACCGCTAAATCAAAGAACTCCGGGCTGGTGTCAAATCCCAACAGAATTCCTGAACCGCCGCAGTTCTCCACCAGGCAGCGTTCGATCTTCACCCCGGTGGCGCCTCCCTTGGCATACAATCCTGTAGCCATAATGTCGTGGATATGGCATTGTTGTACCAGCATTCGGTCTCCGTTGACATTGTCAATGGCTTCTGCACTGTCAGGGGCTCTTCTTCCGGAGTTATAGATTTCGCAGCGGCGAATGGCAATATCATCGCATCCAGGGGTGACCTTGATGCATGCATTGCCGGTGTCATGGATCTTGCAGTCCCCGATGGTGATATTGCAGGCGCCGCTTCGGTCGTTGGGATCCCCCCAATCCCACTTTGTTTCGAACTTGATCCCGTAATAATACCCGCCGATGACCTCAACCCTCTCCAATCGACTGCCGTCGGAGTCAACATCAAAACGGACTGCAATAGCTATATCTTCATCATTGATGGGAGATTGAATCACCGCCCATTCACCGCTCCTCGATCGAATGGTCATATTGGGATTGCGGATCCTTACGTTTTCGTTGTACGTTCCCCCCCCTCAGGGTAAGGATGTCTCCTGGTGCCGCGACAGAATCGAGCACGTGCTGGATGGTCCTGTAGGGGTTGCTCAGGGATCCGGTCCCAGTGGCGTCACTGCCTGTAATAGAAACATAATACTCCGCGGCCATTGAAAATGAAGACAGCACGATAAGACAAAAAGTCAACAGTACAAACGTGAACAGTCCTTTTCTCATCATGGGAACTATTCTCCTAAGATCACCGTGCCGACCGGGGCACTGAGGCTCATTATTCACCGACAGGGAAAAATGAACCCTCCAGCAGCGAAAATCGTAACCGTTCACGGGTCCAGAGGTTCAGGGGTTCAAGGTTACATTTCTTCTCCCAGAATTCCATTTTAAAACGGGGCATTTCAGCCCTACGGCTGCTTGATGCGAACCGCGGCGCCTGCCTCAAATTTTGCCCCGCTCTGGACATTCACCTTTGGCGATATAAAACGAACGGTGGCCCCGTTTTTTACCGTCGTGCCGTTTCCCACGGTGATCGACGTTGCGGCCGTGCAATCGCACGCGGTGCCGGCAGGGAATGTCACATTTGTGAGAACGACCGGATCTCCGGTGCACTGAGGACACGGTGGGAGTGCGGAAGCCAAAGACCCATAGATGTCACCGATGCCAAAAAAATTGCGATGATCCTCCCAGACAATAAGGCAATCGGCCTCCACGCTGCTGCAGGCAACGCAGGGCAGCTTGGGGTCTTCAGAGCCGCTTGTCGATGAGATGACCAGGTTTTGCAGGGGAGGGATCCGATATCCGTTTGAGGTATTGGCCCGGATATGATTCACGTTTGTCAGGTCCCTGGAGTCGGTTCCGGGCGTCTCTCTCCAGGCCACCACAAACCTGTCGCCCGCGGGGTTATATGCCACTACAGGGTTCCAATCCGTGGCATATTCATCGGTGGAGTAATGGCTATATTGATAGGATATGGGAAACACATCGTTTTGGACTGCCTCCTCCTTGTAGTACATTCCCTTCTCCGCATCCACGATGCCCGCCCAGATCCCTGTCCATTGTTGGCCATCAACCTCGTTGGATCTATCCCCCCATACCAGAAAAAATACATCGTTTTCATTCACTTGTCCATAAGTAACGTCGATATTGACAGCCAACCCCACCTTGGTATTCTGAAATGGAATGGATGGTTCGCAGTTCGTCGGTCCGTAGTTGCATAACGTCTGCATCAGTTGCCCCTGGCTGTTGAGCATGCTGAGCGAAAGGCCGCCCAAGACTATGCACGACAGAAGATAGCGGCCTTGAGGGGTGTTGGCAGAAACAATAGGGGCGTAGGCAATGGCGTATCTACGGATGTAATCACACGAGTCGTTGGTCCGATCCGCCACCAGAGACTTGGTCCCCAAAGACTGTCCATTTCCGTCCACTCGAACGGCAGATAACTGCATGTCGCAACCGCCTGAACCCGTATCGGTCAGCCAGACCCCGGTAACCAGGTAATTTTGTGCCAGGCTATTGTAAACCACCCGTGGGTATCGTGCGTTGGTCAGCAAGATGGTTGGGCCGCCGATGGGCAGTCCCAGGGCGCTCACTCTCTGCCCCTCCGTGTTAAACGACCGCTCCGCCACCACCAGGTATTCATTCTTGGCCGCGTTGTAAACCACGTCGGGCAGCACGCCGTCACTGATGATCTGAAAGGCTTGTCCTATCATTGCCCCGCTTTCTTTGATTCGTTGGCCCATGATGGGGCCAAAAAACCCAGGGTCGGGTAGAGGTTTTGTCCAATCGTAAATATTCCAAACTACCAGAAACTCCCGGCTCTTGGAGTTGTAGGCCACGGCAGGCGCAGTGTCCCACAGCAGGCCCGTATAAATAGGGGAATCTGCCTGGGCGTGGGCGGGAAACAAAAGAACCAGCAGAAGAACCATGGAAGGCAACACTCTCTTCATGATGAACCTCCTTGTTTGGGGTGGTGGGGAAAAATCCTATTAATATTAGGGTCAGACCGGATGCGGGACTCTTCCATACATTTCGTGAGCAATGCCTGTCTCGTCCCGGGTTGCATAGTCTGCGATGAACCCCTCGCGCGTATAGTAGAAGAGAAGCCCATCGCCAACAATCGGGTGTCGATAGGCGAAGGCTCCAAGACCACCTCCCTTTGGCCGTCGCTGATGGATGCACACCTGTCGTTTCGTGGTCTTGCCCTAATGGCAAGGACGTGGTCACTACTCAGAGCTATAAGCCGCCTTACGATTCCAAATCATCTGGCAACGGGCCTATCCCGAATTCAAGAACGCGCCTCATCCATCGGTCCTCCCTACGGTCTTTTTCTCTCGCTGTCTGCGCTATAGCCTTTAAGAAAACTTTTTTGGGGTTGCGTGCATTTTTTTCGGGACAAATTTTATAAAAAAAT
>ENA-OSEO01004660-OSEO01004660.1-sediment-metagenome-genome-assembly--contig:-NODE-4660-length-14067-cov-3.272480_pt1 | contig 14067 bp, 14 predicted proteins | sample MGYA00237883_ERZ534232 | MGnify/ENA metagenome assembly ERZ534232 | reverse complement strand
CCCTCCTGGCCCAGGAAGAAGGGCTGATCCGCCCCCTTCTGAAGAAGATGGAAGTCGATCCCCAGAATCTCATCCAGGAGACGGAGAACCTGCTCACCCGCTTGCCCCGGGTCAGCGGCGAGGCCCAGGTCTATCTTTCCCCTGCTTTAAATAAGGCCCTGGACGAAGCTTTCAAGCAAGCGGACCAGATGAAGGACGAGTATGTCTCCACGGAGCACCTCTTCCTGGCTCTGGCCGCGGACAAGGGCAGTGACGTGGGCCGGCTGCTGGCCGGACAGGGGCTGACCCTGGAAGCCATCCTGAAGGCCCTGGCGGAACTTAGGGGCGCGCAGCGGGTCACGGACCAGGCCCCGGAAGAAAAGTATCAACCCCTGGAAAAATACGGCCGGGACCTGACGGAAATGGCCCGCTCGGGGAAGCTGGACCCGGTGATTGGTAGGGATAGCGAAATCCGGCGCATCATCCAGGTGCTCTCCCGGCGCACCAAGAACAACCCGGTGCTGATCGGTGAGGCCGGGGTGGGCAAGACCGCCATCGTCGAGGGTCTGGCCCAACGCATCGTCAACGGCGACGTGCCGGAGAGTCTCAAAGACAAGCGGCTGGTGGCCCTGGACTTAGGGGCCCTGATTGCCGGGGCCAAGTTCCGGGGGGAGTTCGAGGACCGGCTCAAGGCGGTGCTCAAGGAGGTGATCGAGGCCGAGGGCAAGATCATCATGTTTATTGACGAGATGCACACCCTGGTGGGCGCGGGGGCTGCGGAAGGGGCGATAGACGCCTCCAATATGATCAAGCCGCCGTTGGCCCGGGGGGAATTGCACTGCGTCGGCGCCACCACCATCAACGAGTACCGCAAGTATATCGAGAAGGACGCGGCCCTGGAACGGCGCTTTCAGCCCATCATGGTGGCCGAGCCCTCGGTGGAGGACACCATTGCCATCCTCAGGGGCCTGAAGGATAAATACGAAGTGCACCATAAGGTGCGGATCAAAGACAGCGCCATTGTCGCCGCAGCCACCCTGTCCCATCGTTATATCACCGACCGCAATCTGCCGGACAAGGCGGTGGACCTGATCGACGAAGCGGCCTCCAAACTGCGCATGGAGATCGATTCCCGGCCCGCGGATATCGACGAAATCGAGCGCAAAATCACCCAGGAGGAGATCGAGCGGGAGGCTTTAAAACGGGAAGAGGACCCGGCGTCCAAAGAGAGGCTGGCCAAAATCGAAAAGAGCCTGGCGGACCAGAAGGAGCGGAGCACGACCCTCACGGCTCGCTGGCAGAAGGAGAAGGAGGTCATCAGCCGTATCGGGGCCATCAAAGAACAAATTGACCGGACCCAGACGGAAACGGCCCAGGCGGAACGTCTGGGCGACCTGGCCCGGGCCGCGGAACTGAAATATGGGACCATGCTCAACCTGCAACAGGAGCTGGAGGCCGAAACCAAAAAGCTGGCGGAGATCCAGCAGGAAGGGGCCATGCTCAAGGAAGAGGTGGACGCGGAGGATATCGCCGAAGTGGTCTCCAAATGGTCCGGTATCCCGGTCACCAGGCTCCTGGAAGGGGAAAAACAAAAACTCCTGCACATGGAGGAACGCCTGGCCGTCCGGGTGGTGGGTCAGGAGGAAGCCGTGCAAGCGGTGTCCAACGCGGTGCGCCGGGCCCGCTCCGGCCTCCAGGACCCCAACCGGCCCCTGGGTTCCTTTATCTTTTTGGGCCCCACGGGCGTGGGCAAAACCGAGTTGGCCCGGGCCCTGGCGGAGTTTCTGTTCGACTCCGAGCACGCCATGGTGCGCCTGGATATGAGCGAATACATGGAGAAGCACACGGTGAGCCGCCTCATCGGCGCGCCTCCGGGTTACGTGGGCTACGAGGAGGGGGGCCAGCTCACCGAAGCGGTGCGGCGGCGGCCTTACTCCGTGGTGCTCTTTGACGAAATCGAGAAGGCCCACCCCGAGGTGTTCAACGCTCTGCTGCAAATCCTGGACGACGGCCGCCTCACCGACGGCCAGGGCCGCACCGTGGATTTCAAGAACACCATCGTCATCATGACCTCCAACATCGGCAGCCAATACATCGCCGAAGTCACGGACGAGAAGCAGATGCGGGACAAGGTCATGGAGGCCCTGAAACTCCACTTCAAGCCGGAGTTCCTGAACCGGGTGGACGATATTCTCATCTTCCACCGCCTGACGAAAGAGCAGCTCAAGGAGATCGTCGCCCTGCAGATGCAGCGGCTGCAAAAACTCCTGGAAGAGCGGCAACTGCACCTGGAACTGACGGATCAGGCGCGGGACTACCTGGCGGAGGCGGGCTACGACCCGGTCTACGGCGCCAGACCTCTGCGCCGGGCCATCCAGCACCACCTGCAAGACAAACTGGCCCCCATGCTGCTGGAAGGCAGGTTTAAGGAGGGGGATACCATCATGGTGGACGCGGATCGGGAGGGTTTGACTTTCCAGGCTAAATGAGAAAGACAATTAAGTAATGGCAGAAAGGCCGGGCCCAGCCCGGCCTTTTTGTTTAACCCCTCCAGGGTGCGGCTGGTTGGGAGGAAGGCCGGAGGAGGTGGAGCAGGCGCCCTCGCCTGCTAAAGAACAGCCGGGGGCGGCTGTTCCACATTTATCCAACCCTCACCCCTAACTAATCAAACCGTGTAATCCTGGGCCAGGGTCTTTAACCGTCCCATCAATTGACCATAGGCTCTGAAAAGCGACGGCAATTCCCGGAGACGATATTTGCGCATCAGCTTAATCTGGTTTCTCAGGGACCGGGAGCGTTTGAAGAGAGTGGTCAGTTCCCGGTAGAAGTCCTTAAGGGGCAAGGTGGTGGGCAGGAGGGTATGGAAGAAATCGAAGTAGTCGTAATTGGTAGTGATTAAGCGATCCTTAAATTCCTGATAGAGGTCGGTTCCCGGCAGGGGAGTCAGGACGGAAAAACCGATAAAATCAAGGTCCAGGCCCAGGCAGTATTGCCGCAAAGCCGCGAAGTCCCGGGGCTCGAATTCGGGCCGGACCATGAACATGGGCCAGATATCCAGGTCCAGGTCTTTAAGTATTTGCACGGCCCTTTCATTGTTGGCCACGGTGGAGCCCTTGCGAATCAATTTCAGGTCCGCGTCCCGCATGAACTCCAGCCCCACGAAGACCCGCTCCAGACCGATTTCTTTCCACTGCTTCAGCAATTCCGGATGATGAGTGATGGTGTCGCTGCGGCCATAGAGGAAAAAGCGTTTTTTAATCCCGGCCCGGCGGATGAGGTCCGCCAGGGCTGCCATGCGGGGGGCGTCCAGCAGGGATTCGTCATCGGCAAAGAAGACATATTCCTCCTGGATGGCACCTAATTCCTCGACAATACACTCCGGTTTCCGGGTAAGGTAACGGCCTCCGGTCAATTTCCACAGGGCGCAGAACTGGCACTTGAAGTGGCAGCCCTTGGAGGTGCGGAGCGACGCCAGAGGCCGCATCCATTCACTGAAGTAGGATTGCCGGTAAGCCTGGGTGAGGTCCCGCCGGGGGAAGGGCAGGACATCCAGATCGAAGCCGTTATCATCTTGCCGGATCAGCAGCGAGCCATGGTCCAGGGACATTGCCCCGGGAATATCCGTCAGCGCCCGGCCCTTTTCCAGCCGCCTGACGACCTCCCGGAAGGGAAAGACCCCTTCCCCGCTAATAATGACATCGATAAAAGGAGTATAAAAATCAGCGGGGCTGACCGTGGCGTGGTGGCCGCCCACCATGGTAATTATCTCGGGGTTGATGGCCTTGATTTTCCGGAAAAGCTTGTTGACAGTGTTGACGTGGACCGTATAAGCGGTAATACCCACCACCTCCGGCTGATAATCGGCCAGAACTGTATCGAGATCGGGATCGAGGCGCATATCCAGGATGCGGACATCATGGTCCCCAGCCACGCCGCCGGCCAGGTACTCCAGGGCCAGGGGCTCGAATACGGAAAAATCCTCGCCTCCCAGGGCCTGCGCGGGTTTGGCGGGTTGGACCAGTAGAATTTTCATCAGTTATACCTTCCCCTTGCCTTAAAAGTTTATTCTTTATCAAGGCTGATGCCCTGAAGGTATTGGCCGGTCATGGCTGCGAGGACTTCCGTCACCAGGTCCACCGGCATTTCCGGCTGGCGGAAAAGCATGATCAGGGCGCCGAGGTAGAGAGAGAAAATCGCGCCCGCGGCCACCATGGCGTCCACCTCCGGCCGGAGAAGGCCCCGGGCCTTCTCTTCTTCGATCATCCCGGTCAAAAAATGGATATATCTATCCGTGAGACCGGTCATGTGCGGTGTTTCCTTCACCGGCTCAAAGATGGTGTGGCGGATCAGGGCCCGGTAGAGGTTGCGGTTGCCGTTATAAAGCCGGAAAAACCCGTTTGCCAGGTGCAGCAAGCGCTCCAGGAGGCCCTGGTCCGGGGGCAGCGAGTCTATCAGCACAGACATGGCTTTTTCGATGTCCCGGTTGAGGGCCTCTTCCAGGAGCGCGGTCTTGCTCTGGAAATGGACCACCACCGAGGCGGGGGAGACCCCGGCTTTTTTGGCGATATCCCGGATGGTGCACTCCTCCATGCCTTTTTGGGCAAAGAGCTGGCGGGCTGCTGTTAATATCAGTTGCCGGGTTTCTTTTTTGGAGGCTTCCCGTCGGTTCATTATTTATGACCTTGTTTAATTAATAAACAAGTTTAATTTAGAATAATTATTTGTCAAGGAAAAAAATCGAGGGAGGGCAAACCGGCAGCCACAAGCGATTGGCCTTCCCTTGAAGGGCCAAGGCCCGCAAGGCCGCAGCCGGGGACCACGGCCGCCAGGTTCTTTTGCCTGCTGATGAGTATGGGGGTAAGGGAGCAGGGGCCCGAGACCCTGGCCATGGTCCCCAAGAGGGAATGGCGGGGCTACAGGCTAAAAAATTGTGTACCCCTGTGGCCAGGGCCGGGGTGATTATTTTTGAGGCCCGGCGGTAGCGGCCGGGGGCGGGGCGGGGTTGGTGACGGAAATTTCCGGCTGCACCGAATCATCCAGGGTGAGTACGTACATGCCTATGGCCGCCAACATGAGTCCCAGGGCCAGCCAGGCCCGCCAGTCTTTATGCAGCCCCTTCCGGGGCGGCTTTTTCTCCGCATGATGCTTATGCTGCGAATGTTTCGAGTGCGTCATGCCTGTCCCTCTCGTAAATGAGTGTAAACCCAGGATACCATATTTATCATCTCTAGGGGAGAATCGGCAGAATGGGGCAAGACTGTAGTCATCTTTTCAGTCATCCGTTTCGTTTTGGGAACCGGAAGAAGTTTCTGCTAAAATAACCTGGATAGCTCAAGCTGCTGGGAGAGGAGCGCAGTTTATGCCGGAAAAAGAAGGTTTGCCCCTGGAGAGGGAAGTGGAACAGGTGGAAGAGGTGGAGGCCTACTTCCGGCAGTGGCAGTCTTACTCCAAGGTAGTGGCCCATAATTACCTCCATCACCGGGAGGTCTATGCGCTCTTGCGCCAATTCCTGTTGCATCGCCTGCCTCATCCCTTCATGCTGTTGGACCTGGGGTGCGGCGATGCCGCCTTCATAGCCCAGGCCCTGGCAGGGACCGCCATTTCCCGCTACCTGGGAGTGGATCTGGCCCGGAGGGCCCTGGACCTGGCCGCCAAGAATCTCGCCGGGCTGCGGTGCGAGCATCAGCTCCAGGAAAGAGATTATTTTGCCGTGGTGCATGAAGGGAGTATCACAGCCGACGTGATCTGGCTGGGGCTTACCTTTCATCATCTGCCCCGGCCCCAGAAGGCCAAATTTCTCCAGGCCGCCCGCCAAATCCTGCCTGCCGGCGGTTACCTGCTGATGTATGAACCCACCTTGCTGGAAGACGAGGACCGGGACGGGTTCCTGGAGCGCTCCGGCCAAATCCGCCAAAATTCCTGGCCGGCCCTCACCGCGGCCGAACTGGAGAGCATCGGGGACCATATCAATAATCACGATTTTCCCGAAAAGGTCTCCACCCTGGAGGAGCTGGCCCGGGAACAGGGGTTCTCCCGCCTGACCGCCATGTTCCAGGACCCGGATAAGGTTTATACCCTGATGTGCTTGGAAGCCTGAGTAAGTTCCCTACCCTGGGAGAAAGGCGAAACAGAGCTTCGCAGCCCCTGGCGTTCCCCAGCGGAGCTGGGGAACGAGCCTCTCATGAGCCTCAGGCTCACCCAAAACCATGAAAGTAAGTGGTGGCACAGGCTTTCCAGCCTGTGCGAACAGTACTTTCAGAGCAGGGGAAAAACTCTAATTTCCCAGGTTCTTCATTACTTCCGGCCACAACTCCCCTGCTTTCCCTTGAAACAAATAGTCGGTAACACCCCGGGTCAGTATGGTGGGCTCCAGGTTGTTTTCCACGATCACCGCGCCGTGGTCTTTGGCCAGCATGGGCAGGTAGTTGGCCGGGGAGACTTCCCCGGAGGTGCCGATGATTAAGAGCAGGCCGCAGGCCTGGGCCAGGTCGTTGGCTTCCTTTTGGGCGGCAGGGGGGATGGGTTCCCCGAAGAAGACCACGTCCGGGCGGACCAGACCGCCGCAGAGGCAGTAAAGGGGTAGATGGGAAAAATCCAGCATCTCCCGGGGATGATGGCCCCGGCAGTGGTCGCAGACGAAACGCAGGGCATTGCCGTGGTATTCCACCACTTTTTTGCTGCCCGCGGCCTGGTGCAGGTTGTCCACGTTCTGGGTGATGACACCCAGGAGCTTCCCCTGGGCCTCCAACGCGGCCAGGGCATAATGCGCCGGGTTGGGAACCGCGGGGGTGATGGTGGCGTCCATTTCCAGAAGGAGCTGCCAGACCTTGACGGGGTTTTTGCGGAAGGCCTGGATGCTGGCGTATTCCATGGGGTCGTAGCGGGTCCAGAGGCCGCCGGGACTGCGAAAGTCCGGGATGCCGGATTCCACCGAGATGCCCGCACCGGTGAGGGCCACCAGACGGGAGTGGCGTCTGATCAGGCCGGCCAGGTCCTGGGGGGTAATCTCTTTCATCTCAGGTTCCTAAGAAATTCCTGCCACATCGCCGCCGGCCTTCAACAGACTCTCATATCAATGAGATCACAAACGCAGATTTTTCTATAGGGGCGAACCTGGTGTTCGCCCGACAACCTGGGGCGAATACAAGATTCGCCCCTACAACCAACACACTTTTAAAATCGGTATCCGGCTCATTTCTGGACAAAGAGGTAGACCGCCAGGGCCACCAGGATGCCGGCGAAGATCTTCTTGAAGCTGCCGGTGGAGACGTAATCGATGAGCCGGGAGCCCACCTGGGCGCCGATGATGCCGCCGATCCCCAGGAAGATGCCGGTTTTGTAGTCCACATGGGCCAGCTTGCCGTGGGCCGCCAGGGCCGACAGGGAAATCACCAGGATGGCCATAAAGGAGGTGCCCACGGCTTTAGGGGCCGAGTAACCCAGGAAGATGAGCAAGGGCACCATGAGAAAGCCGCCCCCCAAACCGGTGAAAGAAGCGCCGGCCCCCACGAGGACGCCGAAGAGAGCCATGAGCGCCAGTTGCCAGGTCATAGGTAGTTGTATCCTTTATAAAAAAATACGACTCCCCCAGGGGGGAGCCGTAAATCAGTCCGCTTGTGGCCCGCTGGCTAGGGCAGCCCTGAGTTTCCCGGCGGAGCGGATATCCCGGATTCCCATCCAGATAAGCACCACCGCGAAAATCAACCTCAAGGTGGCTTCAGGAAGGAAATGGGCCAGACTGGCGCCGCCATAGGCGCCGATCATGATACCCGGGATCATGCCGGACAGGACCCGGGTCACCACGTTGCCCAGGCGCCAATGGGTGTAAGCCCCCATGGCGCCGCTGGGGACCATGGCCAACAAGGAACTCCCCTGGGCGGTGTATTGAGAGTCACCCACCAGGAGCACCATGGCCGGCACCATGAGGGAGCCGCCCCCCACCCCCATCATCCCGGCGAGAAACCCGGCCAAGGCGCCGCTGGCCAGCAGGGCGGCAACTTTATGCCAACCCGCGGCGGCCTGGGACAAAAAGGCCAGATGGGCCAGATAGGGTTTGCTCAACAGTAAAAAAGAGACGCAAATCAGGAAGATGCCGAAGGCCCTCTTGAGCTGCCATTCCGGCAGGGCATTGGCGTAAAGCGCGCCCCATCTGGCGGTGAAGATGGCGGAGGCGGCCAGGAGACCGGCAGCCAGAAAGTCCACGGAGCCGTTCAGATAGTAGGTGGCCGCGCCGGCCAGGCCGGTGAAGACCAGGGCCATCAGGCTGGTGCCGTGGGCCTGGTGCTGGCTGAATTTAAATAAGCGGACCACCAGGGTGATGATGATCACGCCGCCGCCTAAGCCCACCAGACCGCCGAAGAGCCCTGCAAACAGACCGATTAAGAAACTCACGGGTCAATCATCCTGAGGAGAGACTAAAGGAAGCGGTCTCTTTCCTTGATTTTTAACCAGAAAAAGTCCCGAGGGCAGGGTCTTGCCGACCAGAAATTTTTCAGGTGTTATTCTGTCATTTTTTAGAAAATAAGCAATCCTGGAGGCGTAGAACTCCGGGGACAAAGGAGAAAAAACCTGGACCAGCGTGGGCGGGGGAGCAATGGCATTCTTTGGGGGAGAACTCTGACAAACCCTCTGGGGGTATCAGAGAAATATCGGGCAATAATCACAGATGTGGAGCAGCCGTCCTCGCCTGCTTAATAGAGGCGGGGGCGGCTGTTCCCGATCATTTGGCAGATTTTTTTATTCAGGCCGAAGGGTGACCACGGGACAGGGCGCGGCCTGGACAATTTTATCGGCCACGCTGCCGAAGATGGTGCGTTCCAATCCATGGCGGCCGTGGGTGCCCATGATGATTAAATCGATCTTTTCCTGGGCGGCAATTTCCAGGATCTTCTTGGCCGGGGACCCTACGGCTACCCGGGTCTCTAGTTTAGGGAATTTTCCGAATGATTTCTGGACCGCCGCGGCCATTTCTTTCTGGGCGGCTTGCAGGGCCTCTTCCTGGAGTCCCTGGATGCTGGTGTGGGGCACGTAGAATGAGGTATATTCGGACAAATCCTGGGCCACAAACACCACGTACAGAGTAGCACCGAATTTTTCCACAAAGGTGGAAACCCAGGGCAGAAAGGTCTCGTATTTTTCCGCAAAATCAATAGGGAGAAGGATCTTTTCGACCTTTGGCATTTATCAGCCTCCTTAGGTGAAATCGCTTGTAGAATCTTATGATAGTACCAGGGAAGACTTCTATCAATGGCCCCAGGCGTTGTCAAGCCAAAAAACCAGCCATCCCCGGGCTGGAAGGAACAAGAATAGCGCGGGGGCACCTGGAAATTCCGCTAAAAAATGCTTGCCAAACATTATTTTGGTTATTATATTTCCCAAACGCCTACACCAGTTTCCATACTTCATGAGGATAGAGGTGAGTACCATCGGCGACATCCTTTTCAGTCGGGACCATCTATGGGTGAGGATGGACGACGAAATTCGCGCCACCCTGGGGATGACCGATTTTCTCCAGGACAAGATGGGGGAGATTTATTCCCTCAGATTGCCGGAAGAAGGCGAGGAGTTGATCAAAGAAGAATCTTTCGGTCTGCTGGAGGCTAAAAACGGCCGCCGGGAGCTGATTGCCCCTATTTCCGGAGAGGTGGTCGAAATCAATTATGAGGCCCTGGAAGTTCCGGAGATTATCAATGACGACCCCTTATCGGAGGGTTGGATCCTGAAGGTGGAGATGCCTTCCGGCCAGGAGTTTGAGGACTTGCTCACTGAAGAGGAATATGAGGATTACCTGAATGAAGTAGAGTTGGAGGAAGAGTAACTTTCTTCCGGCTAGATGGTTGCCCCCAATTCCCCCCGGCAATTCCCTCGGTCCCCGGCACCCCGGCGACAGCGCCCTGGGGTGGCTAAGACCGCAATAGACTAATGTCTGCATCCGCCACTAATTCCCGTCCACTTTCCCGGCTGTGGAGGCAATTGACCTCCATCCGTCTCACCGTTTTCCTGCTCTTGATCCTGGCGGTGGTAGCCGTGGCGGGGACCGTGGCGGTCCCGGACATCTATTACCGGCTCTGGTTTCTCGTGCCCTTGGGGTTGCTGGCCCTTAATCTTCTGGCCTGTCTGGCGGAAGGCCTGCCCCAGGCCATCAGGAAGGCGGCCCGGCCTTTTACCGGGGAGATGGCCCTCTCCATGCCGGAGCGGGGCCGTTTTATCTGGCCCGCAGACGCCGCAGCCGCGGCTCTGGCCCAAGAGGCCCTGGGCCGGGAACTGGGGCGATCCCGCCATGAAGTCATCGGCGAGAAAGAAGTCATCTTTTATAGCCGGGGACGCGCCCGTCCCCTGGGGCCTTATCTGGTGCATCTGGCCCTGGTGCTGATCCTGGTGGGGGGGATAATGGGCAAATTCTGGGGCATCGAAGGGCGGATGTTGCTCCAACCAGATCTGGACGTGAGTTCTTTTGAGCTGGAAAAACCCAGAAAAGCGGTGCCTCTGGCCTTTCAAGTGCGCCTGGACCGCTTTCAAGTTTTTTATTATAAGGAAGGGGGCACCCCCAAGGAATTCCGCTCCGATCTCAGGTTTTTCCAGGATGGGGAGGAAAAGGCCCGGGTCATCTGCCGGGTGAACGAGCCGGTGACTTTTGGAGGCTACACTTTTTATCAGTCCAGCTACGGCGCCATGCCCCAGGGGAGTATCATTCTTAAAGCATCCCAAGGGGATAAAAGCTGGACCCTGGAGTTGCCCTTGCGGCGCTGGGTAGATCTGCCGGAGGGCCAGGGACGGATCATGGCCGTGCGCGTGGAGGCGAATCTCCAGGGCCACGGGCCCGCGGTGCAACTGGGCTACCGCGCCGGGTCCGAGCATCCCCGGGTCTTCTGGCTGCTGGAGAAGCATCCGGAAATGGCGGAGCCCCTGGGGTCTTTGCGTCTGGCCCTGGGTCCGGTGAAGATGCAATACTATTCCGTTCTCCAGGTGAAGCATGATCCGGGGGTCTGGTGGGTCTACGGGGGATTTCTCCTGATGCTCATCGGCTTGTACCTGGCCTTTTTCCGGCCCTCCCAACGCTGGGCCGTGGTCCTGCAAAGAGGCAAAAAGGACCGTTGGGATGGGCGTCTTTTGGGGACCAGCGCCCGGGGACGGGAAACCTTTGTGATCCATACGGAGCGGTTGCTGGAGCGTCTTAAAAAAGGAGCCGGGTGATGCTGAGCACGATCTTGGGCGCGGTGACGCTGCTCTATCTGGGAGTGGCCCTGGCATTTTTGGCCGCGGGCCTCTGGGTCTCCCCGGCGCTCAACCGCTGGGCCCGGACGCTTTTGGCCGCGGCTCTGGCGGCCCATACCGTGGCCATCCTGGGGCGGTGGTGGGAGTCTTATCGCCTGGCCCTGGGGAACGCGGCCCTGACGCATTTTTCCGAGAAACTGCGTCTGGTGATTTTGCAGGCGCCCCTGTCCAATTTTTATGAATCCCTGGTGTTTTTTGCCTGGTGCCTGCCTTTCCTGGGCTTGATCACCTTTCGCCGATACCTTCGGGACTATCTGGGGATGGTGGTGGCCCTGGGGGCCTGCCTGCTCCTGGCTTATGTCTCCCTGGGAGGCGTGGATAGCCGCATCAAGCCCTTGATGCCCGCCTTGAAAAGCAACTGGCTCCTGATTCACGTGGTTACCTGCTTTCTGGGATACGCCGCCTTTACCCTGGGGTTCGGGGTGGCCCTCCTTTATCTGGTCCGGGAAAAACGGCCCCGGGAATCGCTGCCGCCCCTGCCCCAACTGGACCGGCTCCTTTACCGGGCTACCATAATCGGCTTTTTGCTGTTGACCATCGGGATTTTGACCGGCGCAGTCTGGGCGGAAACCGCCTGGGGCCGTTACTGGAGCTGGGACCCCAAGGAGACCTGGTCCCTGATTACCTGGCTGGTTTACGCCACCTTGCTCCATGCCCGGCTGGTGAAAGGCTGGCAAGGCCGGCGCATCGCCTGGCTGGCGGTACTGGGTTTCGCGGCCGTGCTCTTCACCTACTTCGGGGTGAGCTTCCTGCTGCCGGGTCTGCATTCCTACCTGACGTAATCTCATAATCTCACGCAAAGGCGCAAAGACGCAAAGAAAGAGTCGCAAAGGGAAAAGAGGGCACCGCGATATGTGCCCTGTATTTTTGCCAGTCACATATATCCCCTTAACATCTCTTTCACTTAAGTTATCTTACGGATATCATCATATCCACTGAAGGAAGCGGTATCTTGAAAATACCCTTTGATTTTAGCAACCATAAGGCGATGGTGAGCAGGTCCCCTGGCCCAGGGGTTGGCAAAATCCCGCGGTTACAGTTCCTGGTACTGGCCGTCGTCTTTTTGGCCTGCCTGACCGGCTGCGGGGTCCGCCAATTTACCCGGGGGGAGGTACAAGCCCCTACGGTCAAGTTCCAATCCCTGGCCGTTGGTATGCCCCAGGGGCAGGGTCTGCCCCTGGAGTGCACCCTGCTGGTGGAGAACCCCAATCCCCAGGACTTAAGGGTGTTGGGATACGACTATCAGTTGCAATTGGAGGGCCGGAGGGTGGTCCAAGGGCAGAGCCGGGAATCGGTGACCCTCCCGGCCCGGGGCCAGACCCTGGTGACCGTGCCCATTATCGTGCAGTTAAATGCTTTGCCCGCGGTCCTGCCGGCCGTCCTTAAGGAGCAGCCCGTCAATTATCAAATCTCCGGGGGGGTCCGCCTGGCTTCCCTGCTGGGCGGCTTCCGGGTGCCTTTCCGGGCCGCAGGGCGGATGAGGCCTAAAGAAGGAATGGAACAGTTGCGGCTGTTTATGAAGTGAGCGGTGAGCAGTATTGTCCAACTCGCAGACAGATTTCCTCTTGCAAATCCGATGTGTTAAACTATTAATCATGAAATCCCACCTGCCGGCGGTGCTGACCTTGATTTTCGGCCTGGTGGTGATGGCCGGACTCCTCTACCTGGGGGCCTTAGCCCAGAACTGGGTCGCACCTCTTTGTTTTATCGGCGTGGCGGTGGTGTTTCATACTTGGATGGTGCAATTGGTGCGTCTGCTCCGGCCGAAGTGGGGGGAGGGGGACAAAGACGATGACCGGCCCATTTTTCCGGGTTGAGATCGAGCCGCCCCCCTGGCTCTACCACCTGATGGCCCGGGGACCCTTCTTCAAGCGGGTCTATCGCCTCTTCCTGGACGACCTGACGGCCGGAGTCCCCGCCGGGGCCTGTCTGTTGGACGTGGGCACCGGGCCGGGTTTTCTCCTGGATTACCTGGTGCCCTTGCGCCCGGACCTGCGTCTTTTCGGGCTGGACCTGTCCCGGCAGATGCTGCGCCGGGGGCAGAGACGCCGGAGCCGTCTGGCCCTGCCCCTCTGGCCCGGAGTAGTAGCCCCGGCCGAGGTGCTGCCTTTCGGCGACGCGGTCTTTGATCAGGTTCTCGCCACCTTCAGTTTCCATATCTGGCGGCGACCGGCTCAAGGCGTGGCGGAAGTCTCCCGGGTCCTGAAGCCCGGGGGCCGGGCCTGGCTTTATGAGATTAACCGGGAGGTGGCCTTCCCGGAGTTGCGCCGCTTTGCGGCGGTGGAAAAAATCCCTTATCCCCTGGTTTATTTGGGGTTCAGAACCATATGCTGGCACCACGCCCTCCGGGCCGGAGATTTTGGCCGGGTCTTTAAGGAGGCCGGGGTGAAACATTGGCATTTGGAGCCGGTGCACCATCTTTTCTGGCGGGGAGAAATCATCGCCTAGGGTCGTCCCGGGACCAGCAAGGGTGTACCGGCCCGGAGGGTTTTTCCCCGCTTTTTACTCCGTGCCTCTGCCTTGATTAGCGCCCCCAAATTTAATCGTAAACAAAACCGCTTGTTAAGTTGTCTAATACACAGAATACAATGACTCGACAGTCAGGCTCCGGGGGGTTGGGGCGCCGGGGGTTGACGATTGCGATAGAGGCATTTCCTTTCGAGGAGTAAAAATATGAAGGTTTATCAGAAGATGATTTGAAAAATGAGGAGGGCGCGGGACGTGCGCTGGAGAATTTTGCGTGGCTGAGGTGTATGGGGGTGCCCGTGGCCATTGCTGCGGAACTTGCTCTTCAATCAGGTGTCTCCAGGGAAA
>ENA-OSEO01004659-OSEO01004659.1-sediment-metagenome-genome-assembly--contig:-NODE-4659-length-14067-cov-3.894139_pt1 | contig 14067 bp, 10 predicted proteins | sample MGYA00237883_ERZ534232 | MGnify/ENA metagenome assembly ERZ534232 | reverse complement strand
TTGTGTACTTAATGCACCGATTTCCCGTTCAATACCACAAAGTCCAGTTATCTTTCACTTTAAAATATAACTTTGCAATGACATGGAGTAAATGTAAATCCAAAAATGTCAAACTCGAACTGTAAATATCAATCCTTGAGATTTAGAAAAATATCCCATGCTTGGTTTTAACTTATGGATCATCTGGAATCTTTACGAGATGCAAAGCCTATCGGGATTATTCGCACCTCAATCCCTTATCATTTCCTATACTATAGTTAGGACAAATTTATGCCGGTTACAAATGTTAATTTGTCATAAATACGGGCCGTAGGAACGCCAATTTCAAGCGCTCGAAAAGGAGTAATTCCGAAAGCCAATATGTCTTTTTTTGCCAGATCTAAACATTCAATATATTTGGCCGCAGAATATCCCGGCTGGGTTGAATTTCTATATTTTACATTATGAGAAAACTTAAACGCCCTTGAAGCATTGCTGTCGATTATTAAAAACAATTCTGGATTAATAAAATGTAAAATTTTGGTTGTTCCTACATGAAACTCGTCTCCTCTTTGGTTTAAACCTTCGTGTCCTTTAGCAGATAATTCATTATACGCATGAATTATATTCTCTTTTTCCTTTTCAATATCCAAATCAGTCAATTTTTTTCGTGTTAAATGCTGAATAATTGGTTTTATCGCTATTAGTTTTTTTCTTAATTTTGTTGCAAAACCTCCGGCTATAATATCATATTTATTTTTTCCACCTTGACCCATCATGCGACCCATATCAAATGAAATAAGCGCTGCTGTGATATAAGACTGATATTTTCTACTAAAATAATTCCCTTCAAGTTCACGAGCTTTGTACACTTGCGTAGCAACAAGATTGTAGTGTAATCCAAATTTATTGAACTTATGAATTTTCTTGCCGGCGTTGGAAATAATCATCGATAGTTTATCCCTTTGATATTCAAATCCCAAGATGATGTTTAATCGTAAACGCCATATCTTCATCAATTTCTGTTCCGGACAGCCATTGAAGGTAATCTCCAGGAATTTTATCAAACGTCATTCCCTTGTGTTTCCCAAATGGCATCTTTACTAAAAGCACCGGATTTTTTGTTATCTCTATCATCTTGTCAATTGCCCCGGTGTTGAACTCATCTTTTGTTTTGGCATGTATCCTATTAAACAGCGCCTCTAATACCAGAATATCCCCAAGAGCATCATGTGGGCTGGCATCTATATTCAAACTTAAATAATACCTGAGATACTGCAAATTATATTGAGGGATCTGGCCATCCCTGTCCAAAAACCTTGCCATTTTATAGGTGCAAATTGTCTTTTGGGGATGAATATCCTCTTTCCTAAGCATTGCCACGTCAAACATTGCATTATGAGCAACCATTACGTTGTTTTTGTCTGCAAAGAGGTCTTTTAATTTTCCCCAGGTTTCACTGTTTTTGAATGGGGATTTATCTTTAACCATCTCATTGGTTATGTGGTGGATGCACATTGCTTCTATTGATATGGGTTTGCCGGGATTGAACAACTCATTTGCGATGAGGCCAGCTTCTGTTTTAAAAGCAATCTGGCAAAGCCTGTCATCTGCATCTGTGCCGGTTGTTTCTGTATCAAGAAAAATAAACATGACTACAACTTTATTGGTTTAATGCAATTCGGATCATTATTTTTAACGGAATTTACCATTGTAGATACCGGATAAAATTTTATATCATGGATTATGCCATCCTGAAGAATAGTCTCTAATTCCTTTGGGTCTTGTTTTTCAACATTTAGCCATTTTTCATAAAACTCCGGATCAAGAATTACCGGCATGCGATTGTGAAGTTCACTAATGCTTTCACTGGCCGATGTGGTTATGATTGTGCAGGATTTATAAACAGATTCATCATCACTTTCTTTATCAGTCCATGTTTCCCATAAACCGGCAAATGCAAAAGGACCGGCAGAACGAGTGAAAACATAGTATGATTGCTTATGTCCTTTCTCACCCTTCCACTCATAAAAACCATTTGCAGGGATCAGGCATCTGCGATTTTTGAAGGCATTGCGGAAACTGGCTTTTTTTGCAACAGTTTCTACCCGTGCATTAATCATTCTCGAACTAATGGAAATATCCTTGGCCCAAAACGGTACAAGACCCCAGTGAATTTTTTCCAATTTATTTTCATTTTCATGTTTTATGATCGCAAGGATTTTTTGGGTGGGAGCTACGTTGTAGTTAGGTATGATGTCAGACGCGGTGGTGCGAATATTGAAATTCTTTTGGAGGGTTTCAAGTTGGAAATTTTGAACGAATCTTCCGCACATTTTTTTAACCTGAAGACACTGAGTATTTTCTCAACTATATGTCATTTTTTTCAAATTGCATAAGAATATTTAACCACCGGCAAGCGTTACAGAGTATCCCTCCTTTTTAATTTCGTTTAAAAGAGTCTCCCTGTGATCACCCTGAATAATGATAACACCATCTTTTACAGTGCCGCCAGTACCGCATTTCTGTTTCAATATTTTAGCCAACTGCTGAAGTTTTTTATCATCAAGCGGGACGCCGAAAACTGCCGTTACTGTTTTTCCTTTTCGGCCCTTGACCTCTCTCCTTATTCTAACGATTCCATCATTAGGGTATATTGATTTTTTCTCAACGGTTTTTTTCTTTTGGCAAGTGCATTTCGAGATTGGACGTCCGCAGGAAGGACAAATTCGGCCCGATTCTGTTGAATACACCAAACGGTTATTGCCCATTAATCCTGTTCCTCAACTTCCCAGAAGACTTAAACGTAACCACCTTTCTCGGTTCCAGCATCATATCCTCACCGGTTGCCGGATTTCTGCCTTTACGTTCAGCTTTTTCTTTGACACAGAACTTGCCAAACCCGGAAATCATAACATCCTTTCCGGATGCCAGAGTGTTTTTAATGATTTCAAGTAAAGTTTCTATAATTTCTACCGATTTATCCTTAGGGAAAGCGATCTGATTCTTGGCTGATTCAACGATCTGGGCTTTCGTGAGTGTCATGGTGAGGAACTCCTTGTTTAATAATAGGTTGTAATTATAAGTGTTTTATCTCAATTATAAGGGGAGATGTCAATTGTAAAGGTTCATCTGTCACAATGTAGCCAATATGGTAATATTCTTGACATCTTAGCTCAACTATGCAAAAAGATATAAAATTTCAATAAGTTGCATTAGCCTTAAACAAAGGGAGAGTATTTGTAATATTTAAGCCCCATTTTTCATTCATAAAAATGGTGTGTTTTTTTGACCCCATTGTTCTAATCTAACAATGAAACATGGTGAACTATTTTTTAAACGAAACGAGGATACCGTGGATACAATTGAATTGTTAATTGAAATTGCTTCTAAGGCGATATGGAGCGTACATTGAATGAAGTAAATGTTCAAAGAGATATAATAATTTCTTTGCTTAGCAGATCTTCAGATCCAATGCCGATATCCGATATTTGGCGGGGGCTTCGAAACCGTGGTTTTGAGATTGGTTACAACGAGTTTGAGGACTGGCTCTTGGACCAAGTTGATCTTATTCAACTATCTGTGCAGGGTGGAGTCTTACTTAGGCCTGATGTTGAAATATCTCACGTGCGACGCACCCAGATTGTCCCTGATCTTTACGAACAAAACGGTGAAGTTGATGCAACAACTAGACTACACCGTCTCATTTCATACTACTTGGACTGTCTTAAAGAAGAGGGAAAGTCAATTGCCGCGTACCGTGAACAGCAGAATAGCAGCTTTGTTGTGCTTGGGCAGGAACTATTTGCCAGCAGAAAGACTTTTGCCTCAATACGAACTATCGAAGCCGGAGATTTTGTGAAAAACGTCTCTGGGGGTAAACGATCCGCATTCTATGGGTATCCACTACTCATGCAGTGGATCGAAACAGGCGACGGCGAATTTGCAGACTACAAAGTCATTCCTATCTTCATTGCCCGGCTGGAATTGCAAGAGGAGCCGGAGAGATGCATATTCCATTTAGCAGCAAACTCCCCGAGGCTTAACCCGCTTATTATGATGTTTTCAAGATGGAAGGATCGATCCTTTATACGGACTAAACTTGATGCGGATCAGGAGTTTTACAGTAGCTTCGAAGAGCGTGTTTCCATGGTGGCATCCGTTCTTCAAAATTTAGATGTGCACGAGGAACTTGATCCAGGAACTATATTACGGGCTTCTGACTTATCCATTATCGAATCTCATCGAGGAGGCCTATACAACCGATGCGGTATCTTTTTGGGCGGAGCCAATCCATACAATGTAGGTCTAATTAAAGATCTGGAAGAGATGTTGGATAAATCTGGTAGTCATTTTGAAAAAACAGCTTTGTCCTCATTAATACGCTCTGCAACTGAAAATGAAAAGGATGTTCTAAAATCATCCGAACCAATTCGTGTTTTCAGCCCTTATGGAGAAGGTGATATTCTAAATGCTGCGCAGGAAGCCGCGATTAAGCTGGCATTTTCGCATAAAATTAGCGTGGTTACCGGTCCGCCCGGAACTGGTAAAAGTCAGGTTGTATTAGCAATTATCGCGACTGCCATACTGCTTGAAAAGACAGTTTTGTTTGCAAGTAGAAATAATAAGGCATTGGAAATTGTTCAGGAACGGTTGAAGCGAATTTGCCCGGATAATCATACACTTATAAGAGTAGGCGGTGACTTTGACAAAACCTGCTATGAATTGTTGGAGCGTATGGGGAATCTCCCTTTAAAAGAAGATGTCATGCCGTTTCGCAAGCAGATGCTGAGCATTGGACTTCATCTTGCCGAATTGGACAAACTGGAAAAGTTAATTGATGAAACCGCTATTACTCTGGGCAAAGCGAATCTCGCTGAGGAAAGATTTGAGATTTTGAAGCAAAAATTTCTTCCAGGCCGCTTTGACGCATACGATTCTGTAAAAGAATTTGATTCCAACGCATTATTAGCCGTTGCCAATCGATATGAGAAGTTACTGAGTCGAATTGCATCATGGCCATCTTTTTTGGCAAAATTGGCAATTCGCTGTCAAAATCGCGCAGGGAAAAAAGAAATTGAATTGCTTCGATCGGTGTTACAAAAAGCCCACATTGAGTTAGAAACTATATGGCCGAAGGATCGAGATGAACTTCGAAATTCCTTCAAATCTCTATTCCCACTTATAGAGCTCATCAGAGCTGCGGCTGAAATGTCAACTGCGGCTGAGAAACTTGGAGATGCCTCTGAGCTAGACAACATTTTCAAAAGAATTGTAGAGCACAAACAGGCAATGGCCAAAAAGGTGCCCGCATTACTACTTGCAAAGGTTCGAGAGAATGCCTCTGGACATGGGTTGTTAGAAAAGACCCAAGATGCTGTGTTACAATATCGTGACACTATGCCTCAACTGCGGGGAACAAGACTAAATGACGAACAGCGACGCATTCGTCTTGATTCACTTGGTCACATATTTCCTGACATGCTTAATCGGCTGCCGGCTTGGGCGGTAACGAATCTTTCCATTTCTCACCGTATACCGCTTGAGCCTGGCGTTTTCGACTTGGCCATAATTGATGAAGCCAGCCAGTGTGACATTCCCAGTTGTCTCCCACTGTTGTATCGCGCTAAACATGTGACCGTTATTGGCGACCCGTTGCAACTGCCACAAATAACACAAATTTCCCTGTCAGTGGAGGATCAATTACTGCGTCAAAAACGGTTGGATGGACCCGAAAATGACCATCTTCGCTACTCTGAGAAATCTATGTATGACGCTGCACGCCGTGTTACCCCCCGTAGCGGTTACCAGTTCCTTTCAAGCCATTATCGATGTCATCCCGATATTATTAGATTTGCAAACTCATCACATTGGTATGAAGATCGCCTTAATGTTTTCACAGATGTTGGGCGGCTGAAACGTCCAAAATTTTGGGAAAAGGGTATTGAGTGGGTCCAGATCAGCAGTAAAATGAAATTAGATTCTCCCAAAGGCTATTATTTGCCTGAAGAGGTTCAGAGTGCAGTCGATATTATTCAGGACTTACTTGAAACCCGAAAATATGAAGGAACACTGGGAGTGGTTTGTCCATTACGTGGCATGGTGAATCTTATTCGAGACAAAGTGGAGAAGACAGTTCATGCACGGTTACTACAAGCTGCTGAATTTGAGGCACAAACTGCACATGGTTTCCAGGGTGATGAAAGAGATGTGATCATCTACGTCATGGCTATTCACCCAAACATGCCTCGGGGGGCAAGATGGTTTATTGCTGAGAACAGTAACCTATTTAATGTGGCTCTGAGTCGTGCCCGCGCTGCTTTCGTTGTTGTGGGTGATAAGCAAGCTGCTCGGGATTTCACTTTTGAAAACCGCACCGTAGATTATCTCAAAGATTTTGTTAATTACGCAGAGACACTTGGTGATGATGAATCTGTCGCCATGGGTGAGCCAACATTCAAACCTGAACAGCTTTGGGAGGAGCGGTTTTATTATAATGCTTTAAAGCCCGCAAATATACCTGTGTACAGCCAATACCCACTTGGACCTTACAAACTCGATTTTGCTCTCCTTCGACAGAACCGGCAGCGAAAATTAGACATTGAAATCGACGGCGAAACTTATCACAAAGATACCGCTGGTCGGCGATTACGCCAGGATATAGACCGCGACATTTACGTTAAGGCCCAAGATGGACGATCATGGGATATTATGCGATTTTGGGTTTATGAACTACGAGAGGATATGGAATTATGTCTGAAAAAAATTCAGCAGTGGATGAACTCAGCGACTTGAAGGCTCGATATACAGATGGAACTGGTTCTGATCCGGCTTCTGTAAAGGACAAAAGTGAAAAGCGCCGAATTTTGTTAGCCCCGACCATTTGGCGATTTATGGCAGTTTTATTGGCATTGTACTGTGGTGTCTTTCTTTTTTTGTCCTATGGAAAAGTCCTTAAAATAAAAGATCGAGAAACAGCGCTTCAAAACAAGGAGACGCAACTCAAAGATTATGAACAGCGTATTTCAGATCTTTCAGTTGAAGTAAGCAAATTAAACACCAAACGAAACAGCCTTATTGATGAAATTCCTAAACTTGAGGCAGAAGCCACAAAAAATGCCGAGACCGCTGCCCAAAATAGATTGTTTTCTAGCATGCTGCAAAACCTTCGGAAGGAGCATGATGACTTGAATGAAAAATTTTTGACCTTACAGGCCGAAATGACGACTTTAGTTGCTGATATTGAAAATACCCGAAACAAACATGAAAAAATTAAGAATACATATAATAGCAAGGAAAAAAGTCTTGAACAGCTGGAAAAGATGGTAACTGACAGACAAAATGAACTGGGCAGTCTTGAAACCACTCTCTTCACAAAAAGTGCAGAGCTTGAAGGTGTTGGTCAAAAACTAAAAGACCAGCAGACACGTCTTGAGGGCCTTAAAGTAACTTACACAAAATTGGAAGAAGAGATAGCACAAATTAAAAAGAATATGAGTGACCTTCGCGCTTCGGAAGATGTGAATAAAAAGGCAGTAAGCAACCTTAATGTGGAATATGAACGATTGGTCAATCAGATCGAAGGGGAAAAGAAAGAACTATCCAGAATAACTGATCGCATGAAGCAAGATCGCAACCATGCAGCCGAATTAGAAAATCGGAAGCAGAGGCTTTCTGCTGAGGTGGCACAACTAACTTCTAATCTCCAAAACTTAATGGACGAACAAAAAAAGATTGAGATAATAAAACAAGAATTAGACTCCGTGGAAAAAAGCCTGAGGAATCGAAAAGCTGATCTAAACAATCAAGACCTAAAACTTTTCGATAGCAATCAAGCTCTCCAGATGGCCGATAATAAAATTAATGAGAAAGAGGATAAAATTAAAAACCTCGAGGTTAAAATTAGTGAATTGGAAGGGAAACGTTTGGAACTTGAAAAAAGCGTAAGCCGTTTACTCGGCCAGCAAGAGGCACTTGATAAAAACAGAATTTTACACAAAGAGGCAAAAACGGAATAACTGATACAGGAGGGCTTAGGACATGTTAGAACAGATCATAACTCCCGAAATCGTAATTTGGGGAGGTGCCTTAGCCTGTGCTTTGGCTGTGCTGACCCTTATATTAGCAGGACGATTTGCCTTTGTTCAGGGGTTGGCAAGCCGCCTTGCCGCTCTAGAAACTCAGATAGCTGAACGCCAGAAAATACTGAGTGACGTAGGGCAGAAACAAGCACAATTCGAAGAATTGAAAAATAAACTTGACCTTACTGAAAGGCGTTTTTCTGCTTTGAAGCAGGAAATTAAACCCATCGAGGAAAAGCATTTGAAGGCTCTTAATGATTATGAGGATGCTAAAGTTAAGTTGCGTCAAACACGCGAAGAATGGAACCAATTAACAGAAAGAGTTGAACTATACAAAGACCGAATCGCACGTTTGGATGCCTTGGAACAGGAGATAAAAAATCTTTCGGAACAAAAGGATCAGCTAAACAAACTGGTCAAGAGCTTGCCGGAGATTCAGGAAAAACTTGAGAATATTCAAAAGCAAATTGAAGAAAAATCTAACGAACTGGATGGCTTAAACAAGTCCATTAATGAACTTGCGGATGCTAAAAAAACAGCACAGGAGATTTTGGATAAAACGAACAAAAAAATAGAGGCATCTGAGGAAGAATTGCGAAGACGGCAAGAGGATATAAATAAATTAGAAAACGCCCGGATTGACCTTGACGCCAGGCTTGAAACACTTTCAGACAGAATGAAAAAAGTTGGTAGGATGCCCCCAGAAGCATTTGAATCGCTCGATGTGCCTGTCTTTCCCTTGAATGACGCTGTATGCAAAGAAACTGACGAACGAATAGCCATTCAAAAGCTATACCAACTTGTTGAGGATTGCGGTTTTGAGGTCCCAATCCGTCTTCAAGACGCGTTTCATACAGCGCTGAAGACCTCAGACATCTCATGCCTTACGGTAATGGCTGGTGTCAGCGGTACTGGAAAAAGTGCTTTTCCGAAGCTTTATGCACAGGCCATAGGCATACACTTCTTACCGTTGGCGGTTGAGCCCAGGTGGGATAGCCCACATGATCTGTTCGGATTCTTGAATTACATGGAAAATCGGTTTGAGGCCACAGCGCTGGGAAGGGCCTTGGTTCAATTTAACAACTCTCCATATGCATCTAAAAATAAAATGTCTTTAAGTGATCAATTGTTGCTCGTCCTTTTAGATGAAATGAACCTGGCTCGAATCGAGTATTACTTTAGCGAATTTCTGAGCAAATTGGAAATGAGGCGCAACTCTAACATCGAACGTGAGGAGGACTATCGGATCGTAAGTGTTGATGTATTTGCAGGTTACCCTGGCGATGAAGAAGTCGATCCCGCTCCCCCTATTCGACTCTATGCAGGCAGCAATATTCTTTTTGTCGGTACAATGAACGAGGATGAGTCAACACAAAGCTTGTCAGACAAGGTAATTGATCGAGCCAACGTACTCTACTTTGGAAGACCGAACAAACTTCAAGAAAAGCGCCAAAGAATGTTCAAAGATCATGATTGGCTGCCTTTAACAGAAAAAACATGGCGCTCATGGATTGTCAATGTAAGTAATGAAACAATCCCAACATACGAACAGGTCGACAATTTGATAAATAGTATAAACCGAACTCTTGCACGTTTGGGGAGACCATTTGGATGGCGAACATATAAAGCGATTCAATCGTATATCGCCAACCATCCAGCTGTCCGATTTCGTGATGATAGTGGTTTGTTGCCGCTGTCCGATCAGATTGCAATGAGAGTGATGCCAAAGCTTAGGGGTATAGATCTGACCGAGTATGGTGAGGTCTTCAATAATCTTGGGCAGTTGTTGCAGCAAGTGAAAGATCCCGCTCTTCAACAGGCTTTCGATCAGGCTAGGGAGAGCACCCAGGGTTTTTTTGATTGGCGTGGTATTAACTGGGAGCAGTAGGAGGCGATTGTTGCAATACCATCTCATCAGAGATCCATGGACTGTTACTGAAGCCGTCTTAGATTTAGTTGATTGGCAAGGTAATTGGAAGGATAATTATGCCGGTTCTTGGCCTCAATTTTTAATTACAAAAGGTAGCGTATGCATTAAAAGCAGGACTACTGCGGAACTTTATCCATCACGCTTAGTAAAGGTGGAGGGCCTTATTTTTCGGATCACGGAACTTCCCGGTCCTGCAACAACTGGAGATTTAGCGTTTGAGGAACTACTTGAGGCCCATCAGGACGGCAAACCCACTACAGTGATCCCTCTAAAGTATAATTATCGATATTCAGCTTCCGTTGAGAATGAGAAGGATTCAATTGGCAGCTTCGAAACCTTTTTCGATCGTATTCTTAACGAAACACTTTTTATTGTCCGCTACGGACTTAAAGCAGATCGACCAAGATCGGCAATCATTTTTTGGAGGGATTTTATTGAAGATTTGAAGAGCAGCTACGATAACGATCCGGCTAAGCATGCACTGGTCGTAGATCTTGCCGAATCAATAATTCAACCAATAGACATTATTACAAGTAGACCAAAAAGGGTTCTAGAGCGTATAAGAGATCAGCAGAGCATTCAAAATGTGCAAGAAATTGATACACACTGTCTTGTAGACTTAGCACGGCGACCTGGCTGTACGCTACCCGAAAAAGCTGGACCAAAACAGCGAATTCTGGCAATAAAACGGCAAGAATCTATTGATATTTTGGAGAACCGTGTAACGCTTCATTGCTGCAAACTACTTGAAAAGGCTTCACTACGGTATTTGGCAGCACATAGAGAGATTGATAAAAGCAGACGAAAGAGGTTGGTTGAATCTCTATACCGTTACAGTAAAAGGCTGCCACAGAAAGCATCTTTTCAGGATATCAGACGATTACAAGGCCCATGTCGGCATCCCAACTATACGCTAATGCAAAACCTTCATTACATGAAGGTATGGAAGGCATATTCTCAGCTAATCAGAAACAATGAGCTTCGTGATACGATTTGGCGATGGTCACGTCGGCTATGGTCCGATTATTTAGGGGTTTATCTCGCTGACACTATACTGACTTGGAGTGATAAAGTTTCTCTTCCGATTTTTATTGAAGCTGGCGAAAAGATAGTCCAGGCTGAATTTCGGCATCGATTTGGGAGATGGTTATTACATGACATTATGCCCGGCCCTTTTATTATAGGAAAAGATGATGCTAACGTAGGGACATTGTATCTCATTGATGGAAACTCATGCGAGGCCTTGGGATCGAATATGGAAAGGCTGTCCGTATTGAATGCAGATTATATGTTTATATGGATTTCACAGCACAGGCGACTTTTATTGCCAATTTACGCTTACTTGGCCCCACCAGATCTTGAGAAGCATGATTTTGAACATAGTTTGAACCAAATTGCAGAAGAATCCCTTTCAAGCGTTAAAAAATTCAATTCTAAATTCGATGACTTGGAATGTACAGGCGCCTTAATCTTACACGGGCCCTGGTCGAAAAATACACTAATTGAAGGGTATCAATCAATACATCATGGGCTTTGCTGTTGGCAACATGCCCCATCACCAGATATCTGTTCCTGGTCGATCCAGGACAAATATCGCTTCATGCCCATAGCATCACTCGTTGGCATATAACATCATGCATATCGGTATTGATATCAGTGGAGATTCAATTAGGCATCAAGGTCTTGTTGCCGGCAAAGAGGTATCTGGAACGCATTTTGGTGTTATAGGCATCCCTCCACGTCTTGCTAAAGAATCATTCATCTGGAATCGACGAAAAGTTGTACGTTCTTCAAAACCTTCAAAGGCTTTGGCACTAGCGAAAGCATGGCGGGATTTCATCGACAACGAACGTAGTGCTTTTACATGGCAATATGAAAGTGGTGACACAGGGCAAGCCTTGATGGTGAACATGATTTCTGACGGGTTAGTCCAGAATATAGCAAGTTGTACTTCAGCCAAAATCATAATTGCAATAGATAACCATCTCTCAGAGAGCCGTCAAGAAACCCTATTATTATCACTTGCAGGAGCAGGGATTGCAGACGTCGAATTGTTGTGGAGGCCCATAGCACTGACCCTTTCTTTTTTGGACAATGTTGATCAAGAACGCTTTAAGGAAGGCGATCAACTTCTGGTGGTGGATTTCGAATGTTTTAAACCTGAAGCAACAGTTCTGGAATTAAAAAAATATGAAGACACTCTTGTTCCTTTAAGAAGAACCCCAAAAAAAGATCATCGCCTTGGTCTAAATTACGATATTTACAATATTCGGCGCAAAATGGCTGCAGATATTGCTGGAGAGGATTCGAATATTGCAAATCAATTATGTGCCGGTCCTTTTGCCCACGAGTTCATCGCATTCACGGAGAACCAACCACATGGAGACGTTTGGTGTCGCAGAAACAACGAACATTTCAAGATAAATTTAAAGGATCCCTCAACCCGAAACATCATCAAGCGTTACCATAATCCCGATTCAATCAGAGATATAATGCGAACTGTATATGAGAAACATGACTTACAGCGAATAGCGGCGGTTTTATGCCACGGCTGGCCCTTCCGAATTGGATATACAAAAGGCGCGCATGAAAAGGAGATTTTATTGCCTTCCGACTCAGTTAGTCACGGTGCTGCGTTGTACGCAGATAGGCTTTTGGCTGGACTCCCCACTTATCTGGATACATTGCCAGGACTTTATGTTCTGAGCGAAGTAAAGGAATTGGGGACTTATGCGTTCTTTCATCTTGTCAAACCAGATGTGGTTCTGGGAGGTCATTTATGGCAAAGACAGGAACCATTAACGAGATTCTCTGTGCGTCATGGAATAGACAAATTTACAACTATACTTCGAAGAAGTGATGAGAGCGAATGCCGACAGTTGATTACAGAGCTTCCTCAGAAACCAGGTGAAGACGCGCCAGTACTAATTCGTGCGGAAATTCGGCCAGCTCACGGCCATGCTTTTGTAACAATAGAAGGTGGAGAGGATTATGAAGATGTTTTTGGTGGCACTCGTCAAGTAAAACTCAACTGGAAGTCGATGACCGAAATAGAGAGCCCTATTGTGTTTGCTCCAGAGGTATACCCGGTGCGTGGTAGATTATTTGATGATAATGACCCTGAGTATCTGGAAGTCTTGAACGACTTCCTCAATAATAATGAAGCAACACCATATCATAAGGTGAAATATCGTGGATACACTCTGCAATTCTGGAAACTTATGGAACCTTGGGGCATGAAACCTCCTTGGCACGAAGGTAGAGGTCGTCCAAGAGATTGGACTGAGCAACCAACTAGAGGAATGTTCGGCTCCATGAAATTACCAAGTGACCAAAATTTGATTCAAAGATTGGGGCAACGCATAACTGAAAAGACTTGGACACAGGATCGTGTTAAGTTTCTAAATTACATGTTCATTTATGCACCTAATTCCTACAAGCAGGAATTACGTGATAAACTCAAACAAAATACCCCATCTTTTAACGAGAATACTGGTTATGGGAGAAAGCGGCCATCCTGGAACTGGATTATCGGGCCAGGCCGTGTTTTTTCAACAAGAGAAGATTTCGAACTGTTCTTAGACTTCATGATCAGCCACGCAGATGTAGGATATCCAGCATACCCAGACCCATCATTTACGCAGCATTACTGGTGGTCTTTTTTTCGCTGTTTGTGTTATCATACCGATACCGTAAATGTACCACCAGAAAAAATTAAAGATGTACTCCAGATGATTCATGGATTCGTTAATAACACGAATCTGAACAATACAGTTGCTAAATATTGCCTATGTGCCATCCTGTTCAGCCTGCGCTTAAGGAATCGCTTCCCGGATTTTTTGCAGCCCGGCGATTCCCTTTGCAACGACTTGGTGGATGACATCCGGAATATCATACCTCGTGTAAACTATCCGTCATCCATGTTGGCCACTGTGGATGATCCTCACGGAGGAGGGCTAAAAGATTTCGTCCTGCGATTCCTCCTGCAAACTGCAAGTAAAGAAGACTTTAGGGCACTAGAGGGCCTTACAACCTCAATGGGGTAGTAGGATATACAGCGACTGACTTTAATGATTT
>ENA-OSEO01004657-OSEO01004657.1-sediment-metagenome-genome-assembly--contig:-NODE-4657-length-14074-cov-3.574123_pt1 | contig 14074 bp, 8 predicted proteins | sample MGYA00237883_ERZ534232 | MGnify/ENA metagenome assembly ERZ534232 | reverse complement strand
TGTTTCCGACCCGACGAAAGCTTTGGGCTGGGCCATAACCGCTTTTACATCCACCGGTGCTTCAGCGCCGCAAGCCGCCAGCGCCAGGGCCATAATGCCCAGGACAAAAAGCCTTATAACCAGATTTCCTTTCATCTTGCCTCCTTGATGGATTGTATTGCTGCAAAAAAAGTTTTTATTTAAAAAGGATCGTTTCCTTTTCGGACTGACAGAATCTTTACAGCCGGGAAAAGCCGTCGTCGGGAAATCGTCTCAGCAGGAGCAGATAGTTATACGGATTTTAATCAAGCATATTTGATTTTTTTTTAAAAAAAATGGGGCAAAACATGTATTTTGGCGAATTTAAACATGTAAAAACCGGTACTGTTGATCAGCAGAATCCGTCTGCGGCAAAAGGATCAAATGTGAAACAATCCGGCTGAAATAATCCGGCTTGACAGTTCGGCCTCCCCGCCCATATAATGGGTTTAATGGATGAGAGCTTTAAGACGCATTTCCCTTCGATTGTTTCGCGCAGGCGCAGGCCATTTCAGCCGGCTTAAGGGGGAAGCGGCCGAATCAGGCGGTTATTTCCCATAATCGTTTTTGTATCCCACTTCTAAAAATCTGTGCCAGGCGCGCATTCTGACAAATCTGACCCTGTTGCAAAGCTCGCGCCTTTTTGGGAAACCCGGCGCTGCAATACGACACCGTTGCAGTCGCATCCACGAATGACCATGGGTTTCATAATGAAAAGGGGGAATTGTGATCATGGCGTCCAAGCAAAGCCTGCACCAGCATCACAGCCGTCTTGAAAGATTTCTCAAGGATATCGCCCTTCGCCTGAAACTGATCCGCTCTCTTGAATTTTTTCTGAGCCTGGCTGCGCTGTTGAGCATCATCCTTCTGGGAAGTCTTTTTGTGGAGGAGCTAAAGCGCCTATTCCCCTACCTGCCGTTTGTTTACAGCCTTCTATCTCTGGCCGTTTTGGCGTGGGTGCTGCTGCAGGGATTCAGACGGACCATATCCAGTCTCCCCCTGCAAAGCGTCGCCAGCGGGTTGGAAGAAACAGTCCCTCTGCTCAAGGATGATGTAACCAATTCGCTGCTTCTATTTCATCAAATCAGAGAAAAAAAGGGTTCCGAGAATATTTCCGAGGGGCTGGTGACCGCACACCTGCGAAAGACCGTTGCGGCGGTTCTAAAGATCCGGCCCGGCCAGGTGCTAAGTTATCATAAAGTTCTGTCCCATCTGAAGCTTGTTGTTCCCCTCGGTCTTGCCGTTGCGGCGGTTGTCATGCTGGATTCACAGTTTCTGGGACGTTCAACGGCTGCCGTTTTCAAGCCGTTTACGGTTCTTCCCCTGCGAGAGACGGTGATCACCGTGGAAAAGGCTCCGGCAATTGTCTTGCGGGGAGATTCACTGCTTGTCCGGGCCAAGGCGACCGGATATATTCCGCAGGCGCTGTCGCTCAAACTTTGGCCGGAGAAAGGTGCGGAAATTCGTTTTGCGATGACGGCGGAGGGAGACGGACGTTTTTCTTATCGGATCGCCTCGGCCCAGTCGTCCTTTCGGTACCAAGCGATCAGCGACCGTGCCGGTTCGGCTGAATACCACGTTCAGGTGGTGGAGGCGCCGGACATTCACAACCTCCGCTTGACCCTGATTCCTCCCGGCTATACCGGTCTTCCCAAGAAAATCATCGCCGCAGGACACATTGAAGCGCTGAAGGGCACCGTCGTAAACCTGCAGGCCCAGGCGAACAAACCGATCCGGGAAGGAATTCTGACGCTGAATATGAAAAACCAGCTGCCGCTCCACATCGAAGGGGATCGGCTGGCGGGAACGTTTCTTGTTTTTTATCCCGGCGCCTATTCGGTATCGATCAAGGATGCGTTCGGGTTTGAAAATGCAGACCCGGTATCATACCGGGTCGGGCTGATTCCCGATGAATATCCGGAAAGTGAGATCATCAGCCCGACCGAAGCGCTGCAGGTTTCCGGTGCAGAGGTCTTGCCGATCCTGTATACCGCCCGGGATGATTTCGGATTGACCGCCATCAGCCTGATCTATCAGCTGGGGGGGATGCAGCGGTCGATTACGCTCAAGAATCTTGAAAGCGGCCGATCCACAGGCCCGCAGCGGTATGACTGGGATCTGAGGGCACTGGCCCTGACCCCCGGTGATCACATAACGTATCGTCTGGAGGTATGGGACAACGATTCGGTTTCCGGACCCAAGGTCGGCTATTCCCGCACGAACACGCTCTACCTGCGCGATGAAAAAGACCGGGTCGCGCAGGGGGTGGAACGTGCCCGGCAGATCTGGGAGGCCCTGCTGAACCTGTTGGCGGACCGGCTGGAAGAGATCAGGGACCGTAAGGGGCTGGCGGATGAACTTGTCCGAATCATGTCGGATGTCGATCACTTTCTTGAGCAGATGGGAGGGGAGAGGATCGAGCGTTACGACCTGGAATCGCTGAAGCGGAACATGGACGCGCTGAACCGAAAAATAGACGACCTGCCCAAAGAAAAGATCATCCAGGAACTGGAGCGCTTGACCCTGCTGGCAGAAGATCTTCTGAAAAAAACCAGAATGGAGGAAGTGGAGGCGCTCTCCCGGGAAATAAAAAATCGGCAGACACGGTTTATGGACGCTCTCCGGGACCAGGAGGGACCGCTGGCGCCCGAGCGGCTTGAGGGGCTGCTGAAGGAACTGGAAAAATTGAAAGACCTGACGGCCCAGGTGATGGAGGCCCTGAGCCAAATGGCCGCCCAGCTTCCGGATGACTTTATCAACAGCCCGGAGATCGAGGGGCTGAATTTTCAGGATGTGTTCAAGGACCTCGATGCGATTCAACACAAGCTTATGGCAGGTGATCTTAAAGGTGCGCTGGAGGCTGCTCAGCGGCTGCTCCAGAATCTTTCGGAAATGATGGCGGCCATGGCGCGGGCCGGCGCCCAGAGCCGAATGGGTTCCTTCGATCGGCTGCAGTCGGAGATGTCGCGGCAGACGGGCGAGCTTGAAAAAATTGTAAATGAGCAGCGGGAAATTCTGGCCGGGACGCAGGCCATGGAAGCGCAGCTCAGGGGGTCGCTGGAAGCGGAACTCGAAAGCCGGCTGGAAGAGATGATGACCCCGATTCAATTGACCCTTGATCAGCTTCAACGCCTGCTGCCATCGGAGCAGCAGGACGTTGTTTCGGAAATGAAGAGGCTTCTTCAGGGAGAAAAAATCGAAGAATTTTCGGATCTTGCCGATACTCTGGCAGAGGATCTCAACAGCCGTCCGGCCGTTCGTAAGGTTGCCGATGAGCTGGTGCGGATGATCAGCGGTTTGAGGCCTGCGCCAAACGAGGCCATGACGGCAGAGCTGCGCAAAGAGTTTCCAGTGCTGTCCCACCGGCAGGAGCGGCTGTATGAAGAGACCACCGGGTTGGGCGATATGCTGGAGACATTGTCTCAGCTTTTTCCGGGGATGGATAGCGAGATCATCCACGACATTAAAACTGCAGCCGGCGCCATGGGTCAGGCGTCGGCAAAATTAAAGCAAACGGATGCGCCCGGTGCGATCCCACCGGAGGAAGACGCTATCCGAAGCCTGACCCGGTCGCAGCAGAGCCTGCAGCAGATGGCACGGCAAATGGCCCAGCAGATGGCCATGCAGATGCAGGCAGGCCGCTGGGGGTATCCGCTGGCGTACGATCCCCGCGCCGGCTGGTATTACGGGCCTTGGAATTCCCTGCCGACGCTGCCGCAGCCCGAGGTGAAGCAGCGTCGTGAAAGGGGCTATACCGGCATTGATAAGGAAGAATTTGATCCGCCAGCCAAAGATGCCTACATGGCCCCCCGGGCCCTGCGCGAGAAGATTATGGAGGCGCTCAAGGAAGATATTCCACCGCAATATCAGCAGGAAGTGAACAGATATTTTAAAGGTTTGACGGAATGAAGAAACTTCTTTGGTTATCGATACTGTTGTGCGTGTTGCAGTTTTCCGCTTTCCGGCCGACAGCTGTTTCAGCAGAGCCGCCGGAGATTCTCGAACGGCTGAAAACCCGGCTGGAAAGCTGGGATGTCGAAACGATCTGGCCGGAGGTTGAGGATGCGCTCAGACAGTTTCACCAGGACGCGGAGCTGCTGGAAACGGCGGCGCAGATTGCCTACCACCGGGGGGACTATAAGGAATCCCTTGCGCTGATGAAACAGTCCATCGCAGCGGGCGGAGAGAGTGAAGCGCGATTGGGGTTTGCGTTGTTCATCGAGGAGACGATCAATGTTCTGGCGCCCTACACACGCTATGAAACTCCCCATTTCAGTATTCTCCTGGATGATCAGCAGGACGGGATCCTGGTGGACTACCTGAGCGATGCCCTGGAAAAAACAAACGCTGTCATGGCGGCACAATACGGGTTTTACCCTGCAGAAAAAATCAGGGTGGAGCTTTTCCCCAGCTCCGTGGCTTTCTATCGCGGCAGCGCTCTTTCAGTCAGGGACATTGAAGTAACCGGTGCGGTCGGCTTGACCAAGTTCAACAAGCTTCAGTTCCTGTCCCCCATGGCCCTGGTTCACGGCTACCGCTGGTTGGACGCCATCAGTCATGAGTACATGCATTATCTCATTATGAAGATGACGGCAAATCATGCTCCCATCTGGTTCCATGAAGGGCTTTCAAAGTATGAGGAAACCCGCTGGCGAAATGGTCCCGGCTACCTTTCGCCGGTTAACATCACATTGCTGGCCGATGCCCAGGCGAACAACCAGCTGATCGATTTTGAAAAAATGGAACCTTCCCTGATTCATCTCGAAACACCCGAGGAGGTGCAACTGGCTTATGCCCAGGCGGCCTCGGCGATTGAATTTATAATTTTTCGCTCCGGGCACCGCGGTCTGAAAATGGTCATGGAACAAATGGCCCACAGTCGGTCCAAAGGCGCCGGTGAAGCACTCAAGGCCGAGCTGGGGCTGACGTTTCCGGAATTTGAACAGCAATGGAAAGCGTTTCTGGCTGCTAAAGCGCTTACACCCGTCCCGGGCGTCACGATTCATCGCTACAAGGTCAAGGCGGGCGACACGGACACCGACCGCATGGATTTAAAGGAGATTCAGTCCCTGGTTGCCAGAAACCGGGCGCACCTGGGCGATAAGCTCAAAGAAAAGGGCCGCTCGCGGGCAGCGGTCATTGAATATAGACGGGCGCTGGCGGATACGAGTGATTCGGTTCCGGTGATGAACCGGCTTTCAGCTGTGCTGGTGGGTCTCGGCCGGGACAGCGAAGCCTTGCCGGTATTGAATCGAATCCTGGCGTTAAATCCGGATCACCCCGCCCCTTACATTCAGTTGGGGCGGGTCTATTTGAAGGGGAACGAATTTACAAAAGCCCGGACGGCCTTTGAGGAATCCATCCAGATCAATCCGTTCAACCCGCAGGTCCATATCGGCCTGGCCGAAGCCTGTGCCGGGCTTGGAGATCGGCACCGGTCCGAGCAGGAAAAAAGGATTGCTCATCGGATTACGGAATTTTACAGCAACATAAGATAATCGAAACGCCGGCGAATTATCCCCGATGCGAATCCCCTCCGGGGACAACCAAAACCTTGCCCGCTGGGGCAGGTTGCATTACAAGAATGAGGAATCCAATGGAAGCTGCCAGAGAGTATCAACTGTCTGATGCGGATCTTGCCCAGGTGGAAGAGATGGGGATGAAAAAAGCGGAAATCATTTCTGAAATCCGCAAGGTGATAGTGGGCCAGGGCCGGGTGATCGAAGAGATTTTAATTGCGCTGTTTTGCCGGGGTCACTGCCTGCTGGTGGGAGTCCCGGGCCTGGCCAAGACCCTGCTTATTTCGACGCTGGCCGGGATCATGGAACTGGATTTCAACCGGATTCAGTTTACACCCGACCTGATGCCTTCGGATATTACCGGCACCGATGTTCTCGAGGAAGAGGCCGGCAGCAAACAACGCAAATTCCGCTTTATCAAGGGGCCCGTATTTACAAATATTCTGCTGGCGGATGAAATCAACCGGACCCCGCCGAAATCCCAGGCGGCGCTGCTGCAGGCCATGCAGGAGTACAAGGTAACCGCCGGCGGGGTGACCCACCATCTGGATCTGCCGTTTTTCGTACTGGCAACCCAGAACCCCATTGAACAGGAGGGCACATACCCGCTGCCTGAGGCGCAATTGGACCGGTTCATGTTTAACATCGACATCAACTATCCGACGATTGATCAGGAGATCGAAATGGTTGCATCCACGACCACTTCCTTTCAGCCGGATCTGCGCAAGGTCATCAACGCCGAAAAAATCCTGGAGATGCAGACGCTTGTCCGCAAGGTGCCGGCCTCTGCCCATGTGATCGGTTATGCCGTAAAACTGGTGCGGGCCTCGCGGCCCAGGGAAGCGGAAGCCCTGCAGTTTGCCAAAGAGTGGACGGAATGGGGTGCCGGCCCCCGCGCTTCGCAGTATCTCGTTCTGGCATCAAAGGCCAGGGCGGTAATGGACGGCCGATATGTTGCATCCGTCGAAGATATCAAGGCCGTGCTGCCTTCCATTATGAAACATCGCATCATTACCAATTTTAAAGCCCAGGCGGAGGGGATCACATCGCTGGATATCATCGCGCGCCTTCTCCAGGGGGTGAAACCTTGAACTATTCCGATCCCAAGGTGATGGCCGGCGTCAAGAATCTGTTTCTGAAAGCGCGGTCGGTGGTGGACGGCGTTATGATGGGCATTCATTCTTCCCGCGCCAAAGGGATGAGCGCTGAATTTGAAGAACACCGCGGGTACACCCACGGAGACGACCCCCGCCATATCGACTGGAAGGCCTATGCCAAGTTTGATCGTTATTTCATCAAGGAATACCGTGAAACCACCAACCTGCGGGCCTTCATCGTCATGGACTGCAGCGCCTCCATGAATTATGCTTCAGGCGGCATGAGCAAGTTTGATTACGGCTCGACCCTGGCCGCTTCCCTGGCGTATCTGATGCTGCGGCAGCAGGAAGCGGTGGGGCTGATGACCTTCTCGAACAAAATCGAAAAAATAATTGCGCCCAAAACCGCTCACGACCATTTCTTTGCTATTTTGCAAATGCTGCTGGATACGGTCCCGCAGGGGGAGACATCGGCCGGCGCCGCGCTCCAGGATCTGGCGGCATCCTTGAAAAAGCGGGGGTTGGTGATTCTGATTTCAGATCTTTTCGACACCCCCGAGCGGGTCGCAAAAGGTTTGCGGCAGTTGCGCGCAAGGGGCAGTGAAGTGATTGTCTTCCATATCCTGGATCCGGCAGAATTAAATTTTCCGTTTAAGGAGCCTTCCCTCTTCGTGGACCTGGAAGAAGAGCTGACGCTGCTGGCAGACCCCCAAACCATTCGAAACGCCTATCTGGACACCCTCCGGGGATTGATGGCGGAGTATCGCCGGATCTGTTTTTCCAACCGGATGGATTATACCCTCTTCGATACGTCGGTCGGTCTGGACCGTGTGCTGACCCGGTATTTGACCTGGCGACAAAGATTCAGGGTGCGGTGAGCGGATGAACCTTACGTTTCTAAACCCTTTACTCCTGGCAGGGCTCGCGGCTGCGATTCTGCCCGTTCTAATTCATCGGATTACACGTAAAAAGGCCGTTACCCGAAAGTTTTCAGCCGTTCGCCTGCTGCTGCAGTCTCAGCTCGTCACGGCCAGGCCACAGCGACTCAAGCACCTGCTGCTGCTGGCGCTGCGGATCTTGGCGCTGACCGCGATCGTATTCATGATGGCCCGGCCGGTGATGGTTCGCCCCGGCGTGGCCGCCCTGCCGGCTGACGGCGCCAGGGTGTTGATCCTGGACAATTCGCTCAGCATGGGCTTTCGCGAGGATGGCGGAGAGCGTTTTGAACTTGCCAAAAAGGCGGCGACTGCAGCCCTGAAAGACTTTGGCGGCCGGGTTCTGCTGATTCCAACGGTCCGCATGCCGGATGGCCCGGACTTCGGCTGGCAGACATCGGCAGCGGCGCTCGACACGCTGGGGGGGATACCGCTGTCCTTTGGCCGCGGGGATACGGTATCGGCCTTTAAGCAGGCCTATCAACAGTTGGAAAGTCTGAAGGCGCCCAAGCAGATTCTGGTTTTCAGCGACATGGCGCACAGCGACTGGGAAGCGCTGAACATGACCGGCATCGGGTCGGTTCCCGATGCGGAAATAAGCTTTTTCAAAATCGGCGGCCCCGGGCGGGACCCGAATTTCCGTATAAAGTCCGTCAACCTGGAAGGGGGCGATTGGGTGGTCGGGGTTTCCGCTGCGGTGGCGGTAACGGTATCCAATTTATCCGACGAAGACGGCAGCGTGCAGGTTCAGCTCTATCTGGACGGAAAAAAGGTCGACCAGAAACGGACCGCTCCTAAAGCCGGCTCTGATGACAGCGTCCGGTTTGATGTTTTAGTCGAAACCCCGGGTTGGGTCGATGGTGAAATAAAACTGAGCGGGGACCGGCTTGCGGCAGATGATTCATTTTATTTTCCGGTGAAGGTAAATGATAAGGTAAAAGTTCTGATGGTGGACGGAGATCTGGGTGCATCGCTTAAAGAAAGCGAGAGCTTTTATCTTGCCCATGCACTGCGGCCCGGGGGGCTGGAGGGGACGCCGTTTTATATTCGCGTGGTCACGGAAAGCGAAATGCAGCGCCTGGATCTAACGCAATTTGACGTTCTCTGCCTCCTTAATGTTGCCAGGCCTGATTTTTCACAACCGGCCGCCTTTCTCCAGGCGGGAAAGCCTGTTTTAATTTTTCTGGGAGACCGGGTTGTGCCGGAAGGTTACAATCAGTTTGCGCTGTCGCCCTGGCAGATCCAGGGGCGCATCGACCGGAGCGCGGATGCTGAAAAAGCATCCGGGATCCATCATGTCGAGGCAGCGCTGCAATTTCCGGCCGTACTTAGAGCCAGCCTGAAAAGCGCTTCTTTCTATTCCTATTACAAGGTGGACGGCGCCGCAAAACCGATACTGACGCTCAAAGACCAACATCCGCTGCTGCTGGCGGCAAATGCCGGCAAGTCCAGGTTGTACCTGTTTACCTCCAGCGCCGATCTGGACTGGAATGACCTGCCCCTTAAGGCGGCGTTCGTTCCCTTGGTTCAGGAACTGCTCAAAGGCGCAGTGGGCCTGACGGGAACCTCGCTTCCCGCCGGGATCTCCTGGGGTGAGTCGTTCGACAGCGACCGACGCCCGACCCAGACAAAAGGGACTGCCGGCGGGCCCGGCATCTACCGATTCAGCCGGTCCGGCAGCGAATTCAGGCAGGGCGTCAATACCCCCTATGAAGAATCGGTTCTGGTGAAATTATCGGCGGCGGAGCTGAAAAAAAAGTTCGGCCCCATGAGTGTCCAGGTCGTGGAATATCAGGCCGATAATTTCGGGAAACAGCGGGGCGGGCGCTGGGAACTGTGGCCGCTGGTGCTGGGGTTTCTCCTGGTGGTGCTTGCAATTGAAATGATCGTGGCCAGCGGCATTTTTCCTTTCAGGAAAAATGCCGTCATAAAAAGTGGATTGTCTCCAGATTAACTGATAATATAGGAACCCTTCCCTTATGATTTCAAGAAGACAATTTTTAGCCGGGGCCTTGGGGTTTGCCGGCGGCTGGGTTCTTTCCGGAGCGGACCTTTCTTTCGGGGCCCCGTATCCACATTTTTTCTTTACCCAGATCCAATACCGGGGGGGTGAATGGGATCCGAATCCGATGTATGCCGGGCCCATCGTGGAAGAACTGGAGCTGCGCACCAGCATTGATGCCACCCGGGAACGGCGGGTGATCGAGGTTTCGGATTCCGCACTGTTTTACAGCCCCTTTCTTTACATGGCCGGCCGATATGAGTTTGAACCCTTCAGCGAAGCCGAGCGGGCAATTCTAAAGCGGTTTTTGACCCGCGGCGGGTTCCTGCTGGCAGAAGACACGGTGGGGGCCGGGGGGTTCGGGTTTGATCGGGCCTTTCGCCGGGAGATCGCGCAAATCCTCCCGGAGCATCCGTTGGAGCGATTGTCCCCGGAACATCCCGTGTATCAGAGCTTTTATCTGATCGGCAGTGTCGCGGGACGCTTGAAGATAAACCCCTATCTGGAAGGGATTACCATTAAGAACTGGACGCCGGTTATCTATTCCCAGAATGACCTGTCGGGGGCATGGTCAAAAGACAGATACGGCAAGTGGACCCATGAGTGCGTGCCCGGAGGGGATCCGCAGCGCAAAGCCGCATTTAAAATCGGGATCAATATCGCCGTTTATTCCTTAACCGCCGACTACAAACGGGATTTGATCCATCATCCGTTCATCAGGAGGCGACAGAATTTATGAGCCGGTTCGCGTTGACGATAGCGCCTGTTTTTCCGTTAGGGCTGATCCTGCTCCTCTGTGGTCTGGGGCTGGCAGCCGTGGTCGCGCTCTACCGGCTGAACCGGGAAAAACTGGGGGAAAAGCGCGCGCTTACCCTGTCCCTGCTGCGCCTGGCGGCCATCGTGCTGATCCTTGTGTGTGCATTAAATCCCGCCCGGGTTATCCGGCAGGAACATACCGTTTTGCCGGCTGTCGCCGTCCTGGTGGATATGTCCGAAACCATGGGGCAACCGGTTGCGGGAAACACGGGCACACGACTCGAATACGCCCGGTCGCTCTTGCTAAACGGGACCAGCCCCCTGCTGCAGGCCCTGAAAAAACGCTTTCGTGTGGATGTTTACGGGTTGTCGGACTCTGTCAGGCCCCTGGCGACGGATGAACTTGCCAACTTCCCGGCCGGCGGCAAAAAAGCGGATGCCCGCCAGACCCTGGCCGCACTTGGCGGTAAGCATGCCGTTGCCCTTTTACTGAGCGACGGAAACGTGGAGTGGCGCAGTGCCCCGTTGCAGAGAATGCCTGTCATCACGGTTCCGGTGGGGAATCCGGATGCGTACAGAGACATTCTGATCAAGGATATCAAGGTCCCGCCGCTGGGCTTCCGGGGCCGGGAGATCGTCATTGATGTGACGGTGAAAAGTTATGGATACGCGGGGACATCGCTTCCCGTCGTCCTGAATGATTCCGGGAAGCTTCTCACGGCCGGTGATATACATATCGGTACGTCGCCCGCCGAAGTGACCGCATCGCTTGCTTTTACACCGGATACGGTCGGCCGGAAAAATATTTCCATCACGGTTCCCCGACAGGTGGGTGAAAACCTGATCGGCAACAACCATGCGGATATTTCCATTCAGGTCGTCCGGGACAAAACCCGGATTTTAATGATTTCAGGGACACCGAGCGTGAATTACCGGTTTATGCGCACGGCCTTCAAGAGCGATCCGTCCATTGATCTGCTGTCGTTCGTGATTCTGCGAACCCCGTCTGATATTCTGAATGTGCCTCCCCATGAACAAAGCCTGATTCCGTTTCCGGTTGAAACGCTTTTCACCCGGGAGCTGACCGATTTCGATCTCGTAATTTTCGACAATTTTAATTATTCGCTTTACCTGCGGCCGGAATATCTGGAAAACCTCCAGGCTTTTGTAAAATCGGGAGGCGGGTTTGCCATGATCGGCGGGCCGAATCTTTTTCACGAGGGTCGCGACAGTCTTTCCCCCATGGCCGATTTGCTCCCCGTCCGCTTTACTGATGATAAATTTTATCGCCGCGATTTACCGGTCGGCGTGAGGCTGGGACGTTCAGGCGCTCGGCATCCCATTATGCAGATCCGCGATGGCGACGAAACGGATGATCCGGAACAGGAACGGTTCTGGCGGGAAATGTCTCCCCTGGAGGGCATTAATCTCATGGATGCCAAACCGTCTTCTTTGGTGCTGATTGAGAGCGCCGACGGGATTCCCTGGCCGATCCTTACCGTGTCATCCCATGGAAAAGGAAGAGTCCTGGCGCTGGCAACAGACTACAGCTGGAAATGGTACATGGGGATGGTTGCCGCGGAAAGAGGAACCCAGCCCTATCTGCGATTGATCCACCGGATGGTCCGGTGGCTGACCCGAGATCCGGGCTTCGACCCCGTACAAATTACCCTGCCGGAAACGGGAGCTGTTGCCGGTCAGGAGGTCGATGTCGGAATCGCCTTTCAGGGAGAAAGTCCGGACGCAGTTCCGGAAGCGGCCCTATCGGTTTCGGTTTTTGATCCCGCCGGGGTCAAGGTTGCATCGAAATTAAAATCCCCGTCGGAAACGGGTCAGTTTCTGGTATCGTTTGCGGCCGAAAAGGAGGGCGTCTATCGGCTTGCCGTGGAAACGCCGGTCGGGTCGCAGACGGACTTCCTGATCGTGGCAGGTCCGCAGGACAGGCTGGATGCCGCTCCCGATCATGACATGCTGAAGGAAATCGCCGACACGACCGGCGGAAAATATGTATGGCCGGATGATCAGCTTCTGGAAACCATCGGGGATTTTGCGCAAAAGGCCGAAGGGCGGTTTATAGAAGAAAAACGGTTGCCGGTGTGGGCGAACTCCTTTGTCATGGCTGTTGTTTTGGGGCTTTTATCGCTGGAATGGTTTTTGCGGCGACGCTGGGGGTTGATATGACGAAAAAATCAAGCTGTGGGGTATTTGTTCTGCTTTTTTTTTCCTGCGGGCTTGTCTGCAGCGTTCAGGCGAAAGCGGCCTGCCGCAACCCGAACCTGGTCATGGGGGATCCCCCCTATATTCTTCCGGCGGCGGCGGCGTCACGATTTGTGGAAATCATCTGGTTCGGCCACTCCTTTTTTCAGATTACCTCCAGCAAGGGCACCCGGATCATTACCGATCCCTTCGGCCCCATGGGATATCCCCTGCCCGAGGTCTGGCCGCACGTGGTCACGGTCGGCCGCGAGCACGGCAATCACAATAATGTCGGTCTGGCCAAAGGCGACCCGCTCATTTTGAGAGGCCTGAAGTCCTGGGGAGAAGATTGGAGCGAGGTCAACGTCACCTTCCGGGATGTATTGATATACAGTGTCCCCATCCATACCCGCTCCTGGCAGGCGTACCTCAAAGGGGCCGCCTTTGTTTTTGAAGTGGACGGCCTTTGTGTCTGCCATACCGGTGATTTGGGCGAACCCTTCAATGACGATCAGCTGGACCTGATCGGGCATGTGGATATCCTGCTGGTTCCCATCGGCGGGAGGTACGCCATGGGGCCTGAAAATGCCAAGCAGGTTATGGAACAGCTCAAGCCGAAGATTGCGGTTCCCATGCATTACTACAACCAAACTGCCGCCCTGGAAAGATTCCTGGAGGGTCCTTACCGTGCCCGCTTTTTTGAAACAAACACATTTTCCGTCAGCAAGGATACCCTCCCGGCCGTTACCGAAATTTATGTTCCCAAGGTGCTCTGGCATGGCCGCGATGACGATATGTAATATGACGATAAGATTCCCCCGAAATTGACTTTTATTCGGTTGATAGGATCCAAACATATGCACTGGAAAATTGACGTGAGAAAAAAATCAGTCGTTTTGATTTTCCTGACATTATTGCTTGCATGGGAGGTTTTCCTTGCTGAGTGTGCTCCAGCAGCCTGCCGTAACCCCAATCTGGTTCTGGGGTCGGACCCCTTGATAATTCCTGCGGCCGCTTCTTCGAAATTTATTGAGATCGCCTGGTTCGGCCATGCGTTTTTCCAGTTTACCACCAGCTCCGGAACACGAATTGTGACCGATCCTTTCGGCAGGCGTATCGGTTACCCGCTGCCGGAGGTATGGCCGCAGGTTGTGACGGTGGGAAGAGACAGCGGCAATCACAACAATGTCGGCCTGGCAAAAGGAGATCCGCTGGTTTTGTGGGGGGTGAAGTCATGGGGAGACGCCTGGCTCTCGGTCAACACCACCTTTCGGGATGTCCTGATTTACAGCATCCCCATTCATATCAGAGCCATTCATGAATTTATCAAAGGCGCTGCTTTTGTTTTTGAGATGGACGGTCTGTGTGTCTGCCATACCGGCGATATCGGCGACCCGTTTAATGAAGACCAGCTGGATCTGATCGGGCATGTGGATATCCTGCTGGTTCCCATCGGAGGGTCAGTTACCCTTGGTCCGGAAAATGCCAAAAAGGTGGTCGAACAGCTCAAGCCCAAAATTGTGGTTCCGATGCATTATTACAATCGCATGT
>ENA-OSEO01004656-OSEO01004656.1-sediment-metagenome-genome-assembly--contig:-NODE-4656-length-14076-cov-2.542753_pt1 | contig 14076 bp, 8 predicted proteins | sample MGYA00237883_ERZ534232 | MGnify/ENA metagenome assembly ERZ534232 | reverse complement strand
GGACATTCTTGCTGAAACCGCCATTGGGAGGAAAGGCCTTCAGGCCTTTCGGAGGAATGCCGATAAAAAAGAGGAGATCAACCCCGCATAGCCGACCCATTACGTCTACGGGGTACTTACAGAAATTTCCCTAACGGCTGGTTGATCAACGTAAGCCTCATCCTCTTCCGGGTCGAACCGGAAGAGGATTTGCAAATTCTTCCTCCCACTCGCGTAACGGGACCCTGAGCCGTCGCCATGAGGAGAAGGTCCTTGACGCCCCTCTCTTGGTTTTTCCAAGTGGGGGGATTGGTACGATAAGATCTCCAAGGCGCGCGTGCGGCGTGTTTCCTGTTGAATGAGCGGGATATATTTGCCATGCCCATCGGGCATCAGTCGTGAGCAACGAAGTCAATGAGGGGCGAGCAAAGCATGGTGTTGGGGCATATTTTCAGCCCGAAGCAGGAAGTTCTCACAATCCGACCGGTAACCGCCTCCTTGGAAGGAGCTGCCGGGGCCGGGGCCGGCACAGAGCTGTTGCAGATGGCCGATCATGTGGAAATTGACCTCCACGGCTTGGAAGCCTTGTTGGAAATCTGCCGCGTTTAGGCGAGTCAGTTGGGGCTCAGGCTTATGATGAAATTTTGTCGTCAAGTGAAGCATGGAAAGGGGCTTTAGGATGAACTACAAATCAGGCGTAATCTTCCTCCTAACACTCTCCTCTATCTTTTTTTTCACGGCCAATGAAAGAGGTGAATTCCCAGGTGGGTGCCGGGCGCAAGAGGCGCCCATATTGGATCATACCTCCGGGACGATTGAGCGAGACGGGTCCATCAAGATCCGGTTTTCGAAGCCGGTGGTCCAGACAGAAAAGGTCGGTGAAGTCCTTGAACCTTCGCCTCTCCGTTTCCAGCCGCCCATCGAGGGCGAAACCATATGGTCCGATGAAAGAACCCTGGAATTCCGTCCCGCACAAAGGCTGCCCTCCGGGAAAAAGTACACGGCAACGGTCGAGCTTTCCAGGATCATGGAAGGCTTGGAGATCTTTCGTTTTGAGTTCTCCACGGTCAAACAGTCCTTTGATATCTCCCTGGAGGGACTCGCCCCCATCCGTTTAGAGGAGCCGGAGACCCAGCAACTCAAGGGCTCCATCCTTAACGAGGATGCGGAGGATGGTGAAAATATCGAGAAGATGCTCTCGGCCCTTCAGGCCGGAGAGAGCTTGAAAATCACCTGGATCCATTCGGAAAACGGGCGGGTGCACACCTTCTTCATCCAGGACCTCACGAGGTCCTCCCAATCCGAGCCTGTGGTGCTTGCCTGGGACGCGACTCCTCTTGGACTCAAAGCGAAAGGGCAACGGGTGATCAACATTCCTTCCATCGACACCTTCGAGGCAGTTTTTGCCAGGGCGGTTCAGGGAGAGGAGGAATTCATCGAGGTTCGTTTCACAGACCCCGTGAAAGGATCACAGGACCTGAAGGGGTTGATCACGGTGGATCCGACAAGGGATCTCAAATTCGACGTCGAGGGCAATACGGTGCGGGTTTTCAGCCCCTCCAAGTGGAAGGGGACCGTAAAGGTCCGGGTGAATCCTGGAATTCACAGCGTTCTTGGAAAGCAGATCAAAGATACGGTCGAACTCGAGGTTCATTTCGCGCCGGTAAAACCCGGTGTTCGGTTCATTGGAAAGGGGGTCATCACTCCGACAACGGGCGGTCTGAGCCTCCCCATTGAAGCGGTGAACTTGCGGGGAGTGGTCGTAGAGGCTTGCAGGATCTTTACCGATAACGTTCCTCAGTTCTTACAGGTAAACGCTCTGGAAGGAGTCAACGAGCTTCACCGGGTGGGCAGCACTGTTTGGAAGAAAAACTTGGATTTTGACTGGTCGCCGGATAAGAAAGACCGGTGGGTTCGCTACGGACTGGACATGACCCCTCTCCTCCAAGACCAGAGCGGGGGAATTTTTCGCATCACCCTATCCTTCAAGAGACGGCATGTTGTCTACGACTGCCCGACTCATCCGCGCACGGCCCTTGAGGATCGAGAGGACCCCGGGATCGAAAGCACGGACGAGGAGCAGGAAAGCAGTTACTGGGACTTGTGGGAGCAATACCTCGACACCAACGCCCGGGAAAATTACAGAAATCGCAATGACCCCTGCCATCCTGGCTATTACCAAAATTTCAATGATCACAAGATCACGGTATCCAGAAATATCCTGATTTCGGATATCGGCCTAATCGTAAAGCAGGGCGAAGAGGATCGAGTTTTCGTGGCTGCTACGGATATCCGAACGACACAACCGCTGCCCGAAGTGAAACTCCGAGTGCTGGACTACCGGCAGCAAACTGTGGGAGAGGGACACACGGATGACGAAGGGGTCTCAATGATACGGGTTTCCCACAAACCGTTTCTGCTCATCGCCAGCAAGGGCCAACAGATGGGATATCTCAAACTGGACGATGCTTCGGCCAACTCCGTCAGCCATTTCGACGTTTCCGGGCAAATGGTGCAAAAAGGCATCAAGGGGTTCTTGTATGGAGAGCGGGGCGTCTGGCGTCCCGGGGATCCCATCTACCTGACCTTTATCCTGATGGACCCGGAAGCGCGGCTGCCGGAAAATCATCCCGTGCGTTTCGAGCTTTTCAACCCGAGGGGCCAGTTGGTCAAAACCCTGATCCGCAAGGAGTCCATCAATGGTTTTTACGTCTTCCACGCGAAAACCGACCCGGATGCGCCTACCGGTAACTGGCGAGCAAGGGTAAGGGTTGGCGGGGTGAGCTTTGAGAAGATCTTGAAAATCGAAACGGTCATGCCCAACCGCCTGAAAATCAACCTGGACTTTGGCGAGGATGTCAAGAGCCTGACCGAAGGGCCGGTCAACGTCCAACTCTCTGCCCGGTGGCTCCACGGGGCTGTAGCCAAAAAGCTCAAATCAGACGTCAGTCTTCAACTGACCAGTCGAAGTACCCGGTTTCCCGGCTACGAATCCTATGCATTCGATGATCCGGTGCGCAGGTACAGGACAGAGAAAACCACCGTGTTTGAGGGCATGGTGGATGAGAAGGGCCAGGCTTCCTTTTCCGCAGTGGTAAAAGCGAAAAATGTCTCTCCCGGCATGCTCACCGCATCCTTTACGACCCGCGTTTTTGAGCCTGGAGGGGCCTTCAGTACAGATCAGTGCAACATTGCTTTTCATCCATACGAACAATATGTGGGCGTCCAGGTTCCTGCAGGAGATAAGGCCAGGGGAATGCTTTTGACGGATAAGGACCACACGATCCGGATCGTTCTGGTGGATGCCTCGGGAGCTGCGGTACCAGTCGGAGAGGTGGAAGTGGAGATCTACAAGATCAACTGGCGCTGGTGGTGGGAGAGAGGCGAAGAGAATCTGGCAAATTACATGGGCAGAGCTTCCCATAGACCGATTCGGAAAGAGCGGGTGCGGATCGATCAAGGCAGGGGCGAGTGGCATTTCCAGATCAAATATCCGGCCTGGGGACGGTATCTCATTCGAGTGCGAGACCTGAAAGGCGATCATATCACCGGCAAAATCCTTTACATTGACTGGCCCGGGTGGGCTGGAAGAGGCAAAAAAGAGATGCCGGGCGGCGCCTCTGTTTTGAGCTTTTCGGCGGATAAAACGGAATATGGCGTGGGGGAGAAGGTGGCGCTGACCATCCCGACCGGCAAAAGAGGCCGCGGTCTCCTCAGCATTGAGACGGGGACCAAAATCGTCCAGACCGCCTGGATTGAGGGCGGAGAAGAGGCCATTCGATATGAATTCGAGGCCACAGCCCGGATGGTGCCGAACATTTACGTGCACGTGACCTTTTTACAACCCCACCTTGAGGCCGGAAACGATCTGCCCATCCGGATGTACGGGATCGTCCCCATAAAAATTATGGAACCGCAAACCGTGCTGAATCCGCAAATTGACGCGGCGGATGTCTTCACCCCGGAGGAGAAAGCCACCATCACGGTCAGCGAGGAAAACGGCAAGCCCATGACCTACACCCTGGCCCTCGTGGATGAAGGTCTCCTGGATCTAACGCGGTTCGAAACGCCGGATCCGTGGAGTCATTTCTACGGCAGGGAGGCGCTGGGGGTGAAGACCTGGGACCTCTACGATGAGGTTGCAGGCGCTTACGGCGCTTTGCTGGAGCAGTTTCTGGCCATCGGCGGGGATAAAACGGAAGAGGCGCCCACAGGAAAAAAAGCCGAGCGATTTCCGCCTATGGTGCGCTTCCTCGGACCCTTCGAGCTGGAGAAAGACGGGAGGCACGTCCATCAAGTGGAGATCCCCCAGTATGTGGGTTCGGTGAGGATTATGGTCGTTGGCGGACAAAACCGGGCTTTCGGCAAAGCCGAAAAGGCCGTCTTTGTGGGCAAGCCACTCATGGTCCTTGGAACCTTGCCGCGGGTTCTCGGACCCAACGAGGAAGTAGAACTTCCGGTATCGGTTTTTGCGCTGGAGGATCATGTCCGGGATGTCAACGTTATGGTTCGAACAGAAGGCCCTCTATCCCTCGAGGGTCCGGCCATGAAGAGCCTTTCGTTTAAGGAACCGGGCGACAAGCTCGTCTCTTTCAGACTTCGCGTGGGCTCCAAAATCGGCATCGCCTCCGTGACCATGGAGGCGGAAGGAGCCGGGGAAAAGGCCGGACATAGGATTGCACTGGATGTCCGCCTGCCCGTAAGCCCAGTGGTGGACGTGGTCAGGGGCGTCATTTCTCCCGGTGAAACCTGGGAAAAAGATTTCCCCCTCCCCGGCATGCCGGGGACAAACCGTGCAACCTTGGAAGTCTCTCGCATTTTGCCCATCAACCTGGGAAAACGCCTCCCATTCCTTATCCGTTATCCCCACGGTTGCGTGGAACAGGTCACTTCTTCGGTTTTTCCCCAGCTCTATCTGGATCAGTTGATCGAGCTGTCCCCGGAGAAAAAAGACAAGGTTCAGGAGAACGTCCGCGCCGGGATAGATCGGCTCCGCAACTTCCAGACCGCGGACGGGGGCTTCGCCTACTGGCCCGGGGCCTCCCCAGCGAGTGATTGGGTGACGAGCTATGCCGGGCATTTCCTTGTGGAGGCTGAGAAAATCGGCTACCTCATCCCGTCGGATCTCATGGCCGCATGGAGGCAATATCAACACAAGCAGGCCAAGTCATGGGTTTCGGGCAGCGAAAAGGGGCAGATCATACAAGCCTATCGACTTTACACGCTCGCATTGGCGGGATCTGCGGAACTGGGCGCCATGAACAGGCTCCGGGAATCGCCCGGCCTGTCCAAAACGGCCAAATGGCGGCTTGGGGCGTCTTACCTGCTAGCCGGACAACCGGAAGCGGCCGAAGACCTGGTCCAGGGACTGGATACAAAAGTGAGCGACTACCGGGAGCTCTCCGGTACCTATGGCTCCGGCTTGAGAGACAGGGCCATGATCCTGGAGACGCTGTGCCTGATGGGAGAGGTGGAGGAAGCCCTGTCGCTCGCTGAAGAGATCAGCGATGGGCTGGCCTCGGATACATGGCACAGCACCCAATCAACCGCCTATGCTCTCATTGCGATGGCCAGGATGGCGGGCATCACGGCGGCCTCGGAAACCACGTCGCTCGTCTACGCTTGGATGAATGAACCCGAGGTCCGGTTTTCTTCATCATCCCCTGTTTTCCAGCGGGCCCTTGCGGTTCCGGATGACGCCACGACGGGAATTTTGAAAATAACCAATACCTCGAACCGCGTTCTATATCCCCGGGTTATCCTGGAGGGGTCCCCGGCGCCGGGCACGGAAAAGGAGGCTCACAACGGCCTTTCCTTAAAGATATCTTACACCACCCTGGATAATAAGACACTGGACCCCTCACGGCTGGAGCAGGGAACGGATTTTGCGGCCGATGTGAGGGTGATGAACATTGGCAGGCGAGGGCGGTACGAGGAAGTGGCCCTTTCACATCTGTTCCCCTCCGGATGGGAGATTCACAATGAGCGGATGGATGCCGTTGCCATGCCAAAAGACAGAAATTTTGAGTATCAGGATATCCGGGATGACAGGGTGTATACCTATTTCGACCTGGACCAGCGAAAGACCAAAACGTTCAGGGTTATCTTGAATGCGGCCTATTGCGGTCGATTCTACTTGCCCATGGTTTCTGTGGAGGCCATGTACGACGATACCATCAACGCGCGCACCGAGGGCAAATGGGTGGAGGTGGTCTCTGCCGGGCAAGAGGAGACGAGCGACAAGCGATGAGATGGTTTTCGGGCCTCGGCCCTGCCGGGGGCCTCAGGAACGGCCGCCTTGATCGAAGAGGAATTCTGTGAAAATGGTCCTGAATTTCCTGGAGTTTCACACGGTGTGTGGGGTGTCGAGGGGAGTGTGGTTTGAGAGGCGAAAGTGCCATGGCGTAAAAAGACAGGCATCCTCCATCTGAGCCTGGGGCTCGCGTTTCTTGTCGGTGGGGTTTGGTTCTGGAACTGTGTTCCCTCGCCCCTTTTCCACTTGTCCTATTCGACCGTACTTTTGGATCGAAACGCCGAACTCCTTGGCGCCGTGACAGCCCGGGACGAGCAGTGGCGTTTTCCGCCGATCAAGAAAGTCCCGGAGAAACTCGCCGAGGCCGTGGTCTGTTTTGAAGACCGGCGGTTTTACGGGCATTTCGGGGTGGATCCCTTGGCCGTGCTGCGGGCCTTTGTGCAAAACCTCCGTGCCGGGAGCGTGGTGAGCGGTGCGAGCACGATTACCATGCAGGTGATCCGGCTCTCCAGAGCCAGGCCACGCTCGGTCGGTGAGAAGATCATTGAAATGTTGATGGCGCTCCGGCTGGAGTTGTCCCTGGACAAGGAGGAAATCCTGGCTCTTTATGCCTCGCATGCCCCTTACGGGGGGAACGTCGTGGGTGTGGAAGCCGCCTCATGGAGGTATTTGGGAAGACCTGCCGTGCGTCTGTCCTGGGCGGAGAGCGCCCTGCTCGCCGTTTTGCCCAACAACCCCGCTTTGATTCATCCGGGGAGGAACCGGGAAAAACTGCTTGAGAAAAGGAACCGCCTTTTGGATCGGATGCATGGGATGGGGAAGATCGATGGATTGACATGCAGGCTCGCAAAGGCCGAACCCCTTCCGCCGCGCCCCTTTTCACTCCCCAGGCTGGCGCCGCATCTGATGGGCCGGTTGATCTCTGAGCGGAAACAATCCCCAGCCTCCCCCTGCCTTTATGGATCCACCCTGGTAAAGAATCTTCAGGAGCGAGCCACGGAGCTTGTCCTGCGCCATGGCCGTGAACTGGCAGGCAACGGGATCCACAACGCAGCTGCGATTATCATGGAAGTGGAGACCGGGGAGGTGTCTGCCTATGTGGGAAACGTTCCTGATTTCAATACACCGGAGCATGCAAATCAGGTGGACATCATTGCGGCGCCTCGAAGCCCCGGCAGCCTTCTGAAGCCCCTGCTCTATGCCGCCATGATCGAGGCGGGGGATCTCCTTCCCACCGAACTGGTCCCCGATATCCCGACGCGGCTGGGTGGATTCGCACCGGAGAACTACTCCAGGACTTACCAGGGGGCGGTTCCCGCCTCGATGGCCCTGGCCAGGTCGTTGAACGTACCGGCCGTGAGAATGCTCAAATCCTACGGGGTCGATCGCTTCTGCCGGTTTCTCAAAAAGCTCGGAATAACCACGCTCCATCGCCCGGCCCACGAATATGGGCTGTCCCTCATTTTGGGAGGAGCCGAAGCCACCCTGTGGGATCTGACAGGGGCCTATGCTGGAATGGCAAGAGCCGCGAGAGTCGGACAGCCAGGGTTTGAGGAACTGGAAAACGCGTTTTTCACACCGAAGGTCATCCGGCGGGAACCGGGCCGGACGGTTGAGCCTGGAGGGTCCGACGGCAAGAGCCCTCTTAAGGGACGAAAGGAGGCTCCCTTAGGGCCGGCCGCGTGCTGGCTGACCCTCGAAGCCATGCTGGAGGTGAGCCGACCCGGCGTTGAAGGTGCATGGAAGCAATTTTCTTCCGCCCGCAAAATTGCTTGGAAGACGGGTACCAGCTATGGACACCGGGACGGTTGGGCCATCGGGGTCACCCCCCGTTACGCAATCGGGGTGTGGACGGGGAATGCGGACGGGGAAGGTCGCCCTGGATTAACCGGCATTTCCTCTGCAGCACCGATCCTCTTCGAGCTTTTCGGGATACTCGAAGAGGACAAATGGTTCGTGCGACCCGAGGTTGAGATGACCAGAATCAAGGTCTGCTCCAAAAGCGGGTACCGGGCAGGGCCCCACTGTGACCGGGTGAGGGAGGAATGGATTCCCCTTTCGGGTCTTCGGAGGCCAGGCTGCCCCTTTTGCCGGACGATTCACTGCGACGCGTCCCTTAAAATGCGGGTCCACGATGAATGCGAACGGATCGAGCACATTGCGCGGGTCAAATGGTTCGTCCTGCCCCCGGCGATGGAGTGGTATTACAGGAAGAATCACCTGGATTATCGACCCCTGCCCCCATTTCGGCATGACTGCCTTGCCTCTATGGATCTGCGAGGGCCCAAATTCATGGGGCTTATTTATCCCGAGAAAAACAGCCAGATCTATGTTCCCATTGAACTGAGCGGCCGGCGGGGCCGGGTGGTTTTCGAGGCCGCCCACTGGGACCTGAATGCGACCATACACTGGCACCTGGATGATCGATACGTGGGCAGCAGCCGGGAAATTCACCAGATGGCGCTGGCTCCCGCCCCCGGTAGCCACATGATTACCCTGGTGGATCAAGACGGCGAACAAATTCAAAGACGTTTCACGGTACTCGCGAAGGAGTAGATCCTCTGTGCCCTCCGTGCCTCTGAACTGAGAGTAGCTTTTTTGCCTGTCTCTCAACACCACAATTGACACATCCGAAAAAAAGTTCGTCATTGTATGTGTGGTGGTGCAACCAAAAACCGGACAAAATCATGAAATCCGGGTAACACTTTCAACCGTTGTTTTGGGCTCAAAGAACTGCTCGACGAGCCCCCATATCCTATGCTTCTGTTCGAGACTCAACTCTGTGAAGCCGCCCAGGGCTTCGACGAAACGCTTCTTCAAGGCCCCTTGATGCTTATAGGTTTTCATTAATTCTTCCGTCCATTCACGGGCCTTGTTCTCGGCCGCTTCCTTGAGATATCGAAACTTGACCTTTGTGCCGAGAACGAGCATCTTTAAGACCTCTTCCACGGCAGGCTTCTCTTGGCGGCACTCTTCGTGTTGGGATTTAAGCTTCCTCATCGCCTCCTCGTTGTACCGCTGACGGCAGTATTCTCTGTAGACTTCATCGTCGCTTTCCCTCTGGATGTTTCTGAGGATGCCGAAAAAATAAGACAAGTTCTTCCCTTCAGCTTTTCTTTGAACCGATTCAACAAAAGCTTCCTCTGCAGAAACGATGCATTTCAAACCATAGGATTTGATGACCCTTTCACCATTCTTAGGCTCATCCAATCCCTGGTTCCAATCGTTTAAGACACTGAAGGAAACATTCAACAACCACCCAACCTCCCTCACCGGAAGGCATTATGAATTGGAGAGAGTTCTACCTTCCCAGATAGGCATGTCGGATCGTGTCGGTGCCCAGAAGTTCAGTGGCCGGGCCTTGGAGGGTAGTCCGTCCTGTTTCCAGGACAAAGCCATGGTGGGCCAAGCCAAGGGCCATCTCGGCGTTTTGCTCGACAAGGAGGATCGTTACGCCGGAGCGGTTGATCTCGGCGATGATCTTGGAAATCTCCTCGACCATAAGGGGGGCCAGGCCCAGAGAAGGTTCGTCGAGGAGCATGAGGCTCGGTTTGGCCATGAGGCCGCGCCCGATGGCCAACATCTGCTGCTCTCCTCCGCTCAGGCTTCCTGCGTCCTGCCGTTGCCGTTCCTGCAGGATGGGGAAGTGGGTGAAGATCCGCTTGAGATCCCGATTGAGGACCTCGGAAGGATCTTGGCGGAGATAAGCCCCTACCAGGAGATTTTCAAGGACGCTCATCCGGGGAAAGAGTCGGCGTCCTTCGGGCACCTGCACGATCCCCAGGGACACGATCTCCCGGGGAGTCTTGCGGAAAGTGGACTCATCCCGGTATAGGATCTCTCCAGAAGCCGGGCGGAGCAAACCGGATACGGTCTTCAAAGTGGTCGATTTCCCTGCTCCATTGGCCCCCAGGAGGGCCACAATGGTTCCCTCCGAGACTTGCAGGCTTGCTCCCCGCAAAGCTTGAATCTGGCCGATACGGACCACAAGGTCGCGGATGCTAAGCAGCATAGCGTTTCGTCCCCAGATACGCCTTGATGACATCCGGGTCTCGGCTGACCTCCCCGAAGGACCCTTCGGCAATTTTGCGGCCGAAATTCAGGACCGCAATCCGATCACAGAGATCCATCACCACTCGAATATTGTGTTCCACGAGCATGATCGTCGTCTTTCCTTCCCTGATCTTCCCTATCTGCCCCATCATCTCGCGGGTTTCTTCCCCGCTCAGCCCCGAGAAAGGTTCATCAAGTAAGAGCATCTTGGGAGAACCGGCGAGGGCCACAGCCATCTCCAGGATGCGTTGATGGCCAAGGGGAAGATTCCGGGCCACTTCATCGCGTAACCGTTCAATTCCCAGAAAATGGAGGAGTTCCAGGGCGTGCTCCCTCTGCTCCTTCTCGATCTTCCGGGAATTCGGGGTGTTGAAAAGGGCGGCCAAGGGGTTGACCCGGACGATGCCGTAGGTACCCAAGAGGACGTTCTCCAGAACCGAGAAAGATTGGAAGAGCGCCATAATCTGAAAGGTCCGAGCCAAGCCTTTCCGGGCTAAGGCATAAGGAGGAGACCCCGTTACGTTTTCTCCCTGGAAGAAGACCTGACCCCGCGTGAGGGGCAGGACACCGTAGATCAGATTGAAGGCCGTGGTCTTCCCGGCCCCATTGGGCCCGATGAGCCCGAAACATTCCCCCGGCCGGATCATCAGACCGAGGTCGGATACCGCCGCCAGCCCGCCAAAATGACGGGTGAGATCCTGGATCTCCAGGATAGGAGGGGGATTGGATGCTGGGGCATTCATGGATTTTTAACGACTCCCGTTTTCTTCTTCCATAAGCCGGAGAGATGTCCACCAAAAGCGATCAAACCTCCGGGCAAAAAGAGCATCACGGCTGCCATCATGATGCCGTAAACCACCGATTGGAGGGGACCGGCGGCCCGGATGAACTCGGTCAAAACCGTCAGGAATGAGCTCCCGACGATGGGGCCCAAAAAAGAACCGACTCCTCCCACGATCATATAGAGTTGAATATACACGGATTGCCAAATGGTGAAATCCGACGGAGAAATGAAGGTGATATAGTGGGCGTAGACGGCACCGATCAACCCGGCGAAGAAACAGCTGACCCCAAAAGCAAAGAGCTTATAATGGGTGGTTTGGAGGCCCACGCACCGGGCTCTCAACTCGGTATCCCGGATGGCCAGCCAGATTAGCCCCACTCGGGACCGTTCAAAGCGGAGAAGCACGATCACCGTGATCAGAAACACAATGGAGACGAAATAGGCATAAGCCAGTTTCCCGGGCGGCAGACCCTCCGGCCGGGGGATACTCACCAGTCCACTGGGTCCTCCAGCGAATCCCCGGAGACGGGTGGTAATGAGGAAAAAGATTTCGTTAAAGGCGAAAGAGAGGATGACAAAATAAATTCCCGTGAGACGCAGGGCTGGATAGCCAAGGCCGAGGGCGAACACCGCAGAGAGAAAAGCGCCCAAAGGCATTCCCAGCCAGGGACTGATCCCGGCCTTCAACGATAGGAGGGCGGAGGTATAAGCGCCCAAACCCATGAAAGCCGCATGGCCGCACGAGAGCAACCCCACATTCCAAACGACCCGAAGGCTTACGGCCAAACAGATGTTCAGACAGGTGATGATGTAAACATGGAGCCAGTAAGGATCCTGAATCAGGTAAGGGATGATGACCAAAACAGCAATGAGGATCAAAAGTTCGTTTCTTTTCATTTCACATTCGATAGGGTAAAAGACCCGAGGGGCGGATCAGCAATATCACCATGAGGATGATAAAGCTGAAGATACTGGCAATCGTGGTGTCAAAAACACTTCCGGCGACGCTCTCGATGAAACCGATGATAAACCCGCCGGCCAGGGTGCCGGTCACGCTCCCCATACCGCCCAGGACGATGATGACCAGCCCCTTCAGGAGAGGGATGTGGCCGATGTTCGGGTCGATGACCAGCATGGGGGAGACCAAAAAGGCCGCGGCTGCGCTCAGGCCGAAACTGACGATGAAGACGAGACGACAAACGGCGGAAATTTCGATGCCATGAAGGATGGCCGCCTCCCGATCTTGTTCGACCGCTCGAATGGCCCTTCCGGCTTTGGTGTGGCGGATGAAAAGGAAGAGCCCTCCGATCAAGATCAGGCCGCCGATAATTACCACCAAACGCTCATACGAAATGGAAGCACCCAAGATCCTGAAGGTGCCTGGGAAAATACCTGGAATCGCCTTGGAGATGATGCCGAAGCGAAGCCACACGGCCCCTTCGATCGCCAGGAGAAGTCCCAAAGACATGACCAGGCTGGGAAGGAACTGCCCCAAGAGCCGCCGGAAGAGAAACCGCTCCATCGCCACGCCCAGAAGGGCGGTCGCCACAATGGAAATGGCTCCGGACAAAAGGTAATGGATGCCGAACTCTACGCAAAGAATGTAAAGGGCCATGGCGGAGAGCATGTAGATCGTGCCCTGGGCGAAATTCACGATGTGCATGATACCCATGATGAGGTTGAGCCCCAAGGCCACTAAAACATAGTAGCAGGAGAGGACGACCCCGTTGGAGAAAACCTGCATTGCCGGAAAAGCACCCATTCCATCATCCCATTATCCCATTCATCAAACCCATCCTCTACAGTGCGAAAAATAAAAGGCCGAAAGCACCATCATCTTCCGGGAGAACCGGGCTCCCGAGCGTAAGATAGCCGCCAGTTCACCGCTCTGCCCTAACCGATCCATTCGGCCGATGGGAGCCACGACCCGCTGGCGGCTTTTGCCATCAACCCATGGATTCTCGACCCGTTGAAGATAACTTCCGGCGCCATGAAACTTCTTTCCCGGACATCAACCCTTATAACTACCGGATCTCCGGGCATGCACCACACGTTTACCGTAGAACATGGGTCAAAGATTTGACAATATCATGGACAGAAGAATCTGTTCCGGGCCATCTTTCCCTTTTTCAAGGGAAGGGATAGGGTTCCCTTTTCTCCAAAGGTCTTTTTTACCGAAGGAAACCCTACCCGGCAAACGGCTTAATAATCCGCCGGCATCTCTCCTCGATTCAGTTCGATTAACTTTTTCTTGCTGCTGTCCCAGGTGGTGAGGGGAACGGGGAAAAGCATTTGGCAATCGTTTCCGTAATAGGTTTTTCCGCCGACCCGGGTTTTGCCGAAAACTCCTTCGATTCTGACTTTAGGCATGGCATCCCGGACGGCAGTGGGATCCAGCTTTCCGGCAATTTCAATCGCCTTTTTTGCAATGTAGAGAACGTCACTGTTTCGCCAGACGAGGGGATCGAATTTTTGTTTGTATTTCGCTTCATAGGCCTTGGCGAATTTTGTCGCGAGTGGTGTGGGATCATCGGCAAAGATGCCGTAGAAAAGGACCCCTTCCATAAAGTTGGGGGCCACTTTCAGCCAAGTAGGAAGGGACTGGGTGTAGCTGAAAATGACAACCCCTTTATAGCCCAGCTCTTTGACCTGCTTGCAGGCCAAAGGTCCATCCGAACCGGCCCAGGCACCAAAATCGATGGCGTCCGGCTTCTTGGCAATCAACTTTGTGAGCATAGGGGTAAAATCGGCCGTACCCCGGGGGGCGTATGATTTGTCGGTAATGTTTAAAGATAGTTTTTTGGCTACGACTTCGAGATCTTCGGACTGGATGATCCCGGTCTCATCATCGGTCGAGGTCATGGCAATGCTTTTAATGTTATATTTTTTGACGATCCACGGCAAAAGGGCGGTATGTCCGTGGATCGGTTCCATGATGGTGCGAAAACTATAAGGGAATTTAGGGTTGGTGGCTTTTTTGCCGCCGTAGGCATAAGCGATGTGAAAA
>ENA-OSEO01004653-OSEO01004653.1-sediment-metagenome-genome-assembly--contig:-NODE-4653-length-14084-cov-3.443064_pt1 | contig 14084 bp, 11 predicted proteins | sample MGYA00237883_ERZ534232 | MGnify/ENA metagenome assembly ERZ534232 | reverse complement strand
TGGGCTTCGGAACCCAGCGGATGAAACACTCCGCCGCATGCAGCGGGGTATCGATCGGAAATAATTTTAATCCGCCTCCGGCGGACCTGTCCGCCTCTGGCGGGCCAAAGGGCGGCGCGGCATCATGCCGGTTCACATCATCATCGACGGCTACAACCTGATCCGCCAATCGGCGCGGTTTGCCGATCTGGATCGAAAGGATTTGCAGACGGCCCGGGAGGCGTTGCTGGAGGCTCTGGCCGACTACAGGCGGATCAAACCCCACAAGATCACCGTTGTCTTCGACGGGGCGAACGCCCCTTACCTGTCCCCGGCAAGGGACATCCGACGGGGAATCGAGGTCAAATTTTCCCGAAACGGTGAACCCGCCGACACCGTGATCAAGCGGATGGCGTCCCGGGATCGGGCACGGGCCCTGGTGGTCAGCTCGGACGCGGATATCGCCCATTTTGCCGATTCCCAGGGAGCGGCAACGATCAGCTCGCAGCTGTTCGAGCAGAGGATCGCGCAGACCTGCCTGGAGATGCCGGCGGATGGAGAGGTCGAGGATTCGGATGGGTGGGTTCCGACCACCCGAAAGAAGGGTCCGAGCAGACGGCAGCCCAAAAGGCAACGCCGGAACCGCATCCGAATCGGCAAGATATGATGAAGATTATTCTCGCCAAGAACGCCGGGTTTTGCATGGGGGTGCGCAGGGCCGTGGAAATGGTCCTCGAGGCCGCGGCCAAGCATCCCCCCCCCATCTATACCTTCGGGCCCTTGATCCACAACCCCCAGGTGTTGTCGATCCTGCAGGACAAAGGCATTTCGGTTTTGGATCACATACCGGAAAAGGGGCGGGGTACCGTGCTGATCCGCGCCCACGGGGTCCCGCCGGAAACCAAGCAGCGGCTCAAGACGGCCGGCTTTACCGTTCTGGACGCAACCTGCCCGCATGTGATAAAGGTGCAGACCATCATCCGCAAACACACCCGGAACGGAGCCGCGGCCATCATCGTCGGGGACCGGGATCATCCCGAAGTCGTGGGCCTGGTGGGGTATGCCGGCGAAAACGGATACGTGGTGGCAAACGTTTCGGAACTCGCGGCGCTTGAGGGGTTCAAAAACGCCATCGTGGTGGCTCAAACCACCCAGAACAGCCGCCTGTTCCAGGACGTCCACCGGTGGGTGGAGCGTCATGCGCCCCACTATGCGGTATTCAATACCATCTGCGATTCGACCGAGAAACGGCAAGCGGAGGCCAAACAGCTCGCCTCCCAGGTCGATGCCGTCGTGGTGGTCGGCGGGCACAACAGCGGCAATACCACCCGGCTTGCCCAGATCGTCGAGCAGAGCGGAAAACCCGTCTATCATGTGGAAACGGAAGCCGAACTGGCGGGTGCGGGCTTTGCTTCGGTCCAAACCATCGGCATCACCGCGGGCGCATCCACCCCCAATTGGATCATCAAAAAAGTCTACCGGACCCTCGAATCGCTGGGGCTCACAAAGGAGAAAGGCTGGCGCGGCAGCCTTTTCAGTCTGCAGCGGACCCTGCTGTTGACCAGCATCTATCTGGCCATCGGGGCGGGCAGCGTGTGTTACGCCTGCATGAGGCTCCAGGGATTGCCCGCCTCTTTGGGGCCGGTGCTCATGAGCATGCTCTATGTGCTTTCCATGCATGCCTTCAACCATCTGACCGGCAGAAAGGCGGACCAGTACAACGACCCGGACCGGGCTCAATTCTATATCCAGCATCGCGCGGGGCTTACCGGCATGGCGGTGGTGTCCGGCGTGGCCTGTCTCATCATCGCGTGCGTTGTCGGATGGATTCCTTTCCTGATCCTTCTGGGGATGAGCGCAACGGGAATATCCTACAATATCCGCCTGATCCCGGGGTGGTTCAAGACCGGTCGCTACCGGAGGATTCGGGACATTCCGGGGTCCAAGACCGTCTTGATCGCGCTGGCATGGGGATTGATCACCGCGGTGGTCCCCCCCATGGCGATGGGCAAAAGCCCGTCGGTGGGAACCCTGCTGGTCTTTTTCTGGGCCACGAGCATGATATTTGTCCGAACCGCCTTTTTCGATCTTCTCGACATCCAGGGCGATCGCATCGTGGGCCGGGAGACGATTCCGATTCTTCTCGGGGAAGAACGCACCGTCGGGCTTCTGAAGTCCATGCTCATCGGGGCCGCCGCGCTGCTCTTGGTGTCGATCCTGTCCGGGCGGGTGGTTATGCCGGGAGTGTTGTTGATGCTCTGCTCGGGGTGCCTGTATGCCGTATTGCATTTCTTCGAGAACGGGCGGTTGTTGCCGGGCATCGGCTTGGAGTTTCTGATCGAAAGCCACCTGGTGCTGACCGGATTTCTGGCCTGGGCCGGCCGTTTTCTGACCGGTGGATCGATCTGAGCATCGGGGTGGGGTTACCGGCTGTGGACAGGGACAAACACGCTCCGCCCATGCAACCGGTTCTGGGCCTGATCATCCCGTTGCGCGCGGAAGCCACCCGGCTCCTGGGCCGCACCGGCTGGCGAAAATCAGACGGCCGGTTGCTGCTTGACCGCCGGGATGCAACGGGCCGGCTGCTCTGCACCACCTCGGTGATGGGGACCGACCTTGCGTATTCAGCCGCCTGCCGGCTGGCCCAAAACGGCGCATCCGCGCTGGGTCTTATCGGGGTATCGGGGGGGCTGGATCCGGGTCTGATCCCCGGGGAAATCCTGGTGCCGGATGTGGTTTTGGCGGTGGAAGAGGGAAAAGCGGTTTGCAGCTACCCGCCGGATGCTGGGTTGTCCACCCTGATTCGTTCACGCTTGGCCGCCGCAGGGGTCCGGGTATGCCCGGGTGCCATGGCCTCGGTGCGCCGTGCCGTGTGCACGGTCCGGGAAAAGAAGCGGATCTTTGAAACCACCCGGGCCTGCGCGGTGGACATGGAAAGTGCCGCGGTGGCCCGGGCGGCCGGGCAATACGCCCTTCCGTTTTTCGTGCTCCGGGCCGTTTGCGACACGGCCGACGATTCGCTCCCCCCGTGGCTTGTGGATGCGGTGCAGGGTCCGGGTCCGCCGGGCCGGTTGGGGGTTTTGGCGGGGCTCTTTTGGAATCCCCGCGCGGTTGCAGACCTTTTTGGGCTTGCACGGCGCTTCCATGCCGCGATGCGTTCGCTTGACCGGGCCTGGCGCCTGATCGATGGGCCCATACGGGAATGGCGCCGGGATTAAGTGCGGGTCGGTTTGTAAAGTGGCGGTTTGGAACCCCTCCATCGGGCCCGAGCCCCCGGGCTCGGCGGGGGGGACGCACCGGTCATGGGTTTTTACCGGTGACTTCCTTGAGCTGAGCGGTGTCTTTCTCGGCGATCTTTTTGCGCATGCGCAGAATCAATTCTTCGAATGAATGCTCTCGGATGATCTTGAGGCACTGGGTGCGCAGGTTCCGTGCAAGACTCACCCCGTCCAGGTAAACGTCCACCACCGACCAGGCATCCGAGGATCGGGCCAGCTTAAAATCGATATCGATCCGTCCCTCTTCCTTGTGGATCACCGAGGTGTAGACCATCGCCTTTTGCCCGATCACCCTTTCCCTGCGGACGGACACCTCCAGATCCTGTAAAAATTTGCCCGCATTGGGATACGCCACCGCTGCCAGCAGCTCGGCGAATATGTCCACAAACAGCGCGCGCCCTTTTGGATCCAGCGCGTTCCAGTGGTCCAGCAGCGCGTATTCACTGATAAACGGAATATCCAGCATCCGGTTGATCCGCCCGGTGAGATCCGCATTGCGCCGGACCTCTTCGGGGGTGAGGAGTACCTGTTTGTCCGGATCGGATTTTTTGACCCGCTTGACCGTTTCGATCAGGTGCAATACGGATCCGGACGGTTCGGCCGGTGCTCCCGATGCCAGGGCCGGCCCCCAGGCGGCCCAAGGAAAGCACACCAGTGCCGGCACCAGCATCCCGATGCAGATGCGGACGGCGGCCTGACGGAGGGGCTTGGGATGGGGCATCAAAACCCCTTCAGCGCGTCCGGGGTCAGCCGGCCGATCACATTGAGGAGTTCCACCACGGCCAGGTTGTAATCAAAAATCGCCTCGTAGTATTCACTGTCCACACGGGCGTGAATGCTCAGCGCGTCGAACACGTCCTTTCCGGATCCGATGCCGAGCTTGAAATTGGTCATGTTCAAAAAGAGCAGGGCGCGACCCGCTTTCTTCGCTTCAAAACTTGCCTCCAGGGCGGCTTTCTTCTCTTTGCTCCGATGATACTTGTCCTTGACCTGAAGCGCTACGGCATCGGTGGCGCTTTCCAGTTGACTCCGCACCCGCATGTACCGCACCCGGCTTTCCTGGACCCCCGCATGGGTTTGGAGATAATTCAGATCCCACTTGATCCCCAGCGAGAGCCCCGCGCTGAAATAGTTGAAGTCGTCGTTCAAAAAGGGATTGTCCTGGTCGTCCCGCCCGGGTGCGACCCCGTGTCGCAAGCCCCCCACCGCCAGGAAAGCAGGGTAGTACTTGCTTCTTTCCGCCTGGTACCGCGCCGCTTCGGACGCAACGGCCGCCTTCAATTGCCGGATGTCCGGATTGTCCTCCATGGCCTGATCCAGGTACGAGGCCATGGGGCCCGCATCGTATGGGATCGGCTCCACCCGTGCATCCGCGATATCGAACCGCACATCTTCCTTTAACGCCATGACCTGTCCCAGGGACGCTTTGGCCACCTGCACTTCCCGCTGCACCTTGAAAAGATTTTTGGTGACGACCGCCAACCCCACTTTCAGCTTCAGCGCATCGGTTTCGGTCACCAGGCCGTCCCCTGTGTCGAGCCGCTCTTCGGCGATGTCATAGGCGTCGCTGAAGTTTTTCCGGATCTCTTCGGTCGTCTTCAACAGTTGACGGCCCAGGACGTATCCGAAGTACCGGCGGCAGGCCTCGCGGATCAGGTCGCTGGTGGTTTTGAATTCGGTTGCGCGCCGTCGCTGCACATTTTCGCCGGCTGCATCGATTCCGCGGCTGATCCGGCCGAAGGTATACAGGGGCAGCGAAAACCCCAGGTCGAGCTTGTTGAACGGGCCGTAGGAGGCGGACAGCTCGTCGCCCGTGATGGCATCCCCCTTGGCGTCGTTGACGATGCCGGATCGATTGAAGAGCTCGATTTTCGGGGTGCGGGCGAGCTTTGCGGATTGGAGCTGGGATTGGGCCTCTTCCAGGTCATATCGTGCAACCGCGATCTGCGGATTGGCCTTTAAGGCCCGTTCAATGCACCCTTTCAGATCGTACAGGACCGGGGGGGAAGCATCCTGGGCCCGGACCGGAACCCCCATCGATACCCCCAGCCAGGCCGCCATCACCCCAATACCCATTTTTTTAAAAAACATGATTTCCCCTCATTCCAGAAACCGTATTTCCCCGACACCCGGCCGCATGGCTTTACCGCTGCGGGGAAGCCCTCGCCCCCGGAAGATACAAAATCAGACGCGTTTGTGCAACGGTACGAATCCGTCAACAAGAACCGATGCTCCGGACCCATCCATCAGGCATCGGGCAGATGGTGGTGACGGGGAGGTTTTTTCCGAAGCCCGTTTAAAATGACCGGCAGCACCACCAGCGACAGCAGCCAGCCGGCGCCCACCGCGGCGGTGACCACCAGCCCCAGGCTGAAGATCCCGAAATGTTTTGATATCATCAGGCTCCCGAACCCGATCATGGTCGTCCAGGAGGTCAGGGTGACCGCCTGGGCGGTGCTCCCGGAAATCAGCGGTTCAAGGCCTGCCGGGGTTTCACGATAGCGATGGACCACATGGATGCCGTCATCCACCACGATGCCGAGGATCAGGGGCAGGGCGATCACATTGGCCAGGTTGAAGGGCACCCCCGTCCACCCCATCCACCCCAGGGTCCACACGCCGGTCAGGCCCAGGGGGATCAGCGCCAGGGCCGCGTGCTTGCTTCGCCGGAAGGCGGTCCAGATGACCACGCATACCGCGCCAAGCGCATAGAGGCTCCCCTGGAGGTATCCTTTTTTCATCAGATGGATGGTCATGTATCCCACCACGGGGGAGCCGGTCACATCCGGTTCCACCTGCTGCAGGCCGGTGACGAATTCCGCCATCGGCGCTTTTTCCCAGATGTTTTTCTCCGAATAGATCCGCAGCAGGTAGGCCCCGCTCTGCCCGCGAAACCGTTGCCGGAGACTTTCCGGAATGTCCGCTTCCAGGATCGGTCCGGGGGGATCGGTGTTGTGTTTAAGCAGTTGAAATTTTTGTTTGAAGTCCGAAAAGAGCCGCTGCTGAAAGGGCGCCATGCGGCGGAGGACCCTTTCCGGCGGGACGGCCTGCAGATCTGCGATCAGCGCGAGCAGGGCGTTTCGGGTCATCCGGATTTCTTCCTCCGCCGGTTTCTTGCCCGGGTCCCAGGTGATGTCCGTGCGGAGTTTGAACTTGATTTTCTCCAACAGGTCCGTTAGTTCCGCGATGTCCAGGGGTTCGGGCGCTTCGGTCTCGAACCGGTGATGGGCCACCAGCGGGGCCAGGGCCCGGACCGATTCGATGCGCCGCTTCTGGTCCTGGGGCACCAGATCCGCCAGGCTGTCCACCTTCCGGACGATGGGAAGGGCGCCCAGCAGCCGGTCTTTCCGCCGGGCTTCGGCCAGGCTGGACGCGGTGGCAAGGGCGAACCAGGAAGATCGTTCGGATAGCGCGAGGATTCTCCTCTCCCAGACCACCGACTCGGTGCCCTCGGCCTGGAGGTTGAGCAGATTGTAATCAAAACAGACCCTGCCCAGCCCGGCCGCGGCCGCCGTGCTGATCAGAATCGTCGTTGCCAGGGTCCATCGGGGGTGTCGGTAAAATATCTCGATGCATCCCAGCGTCCGTTGGAACGGGACGCCCTTGGTCCGGAAAGCGGGCCGGTTTTTTTCGGAAAGGGCCAGCAGGGCCGGGAGCACGGTGAAGGTGCTGAGCAGGGAGAGCAGCACCCCGGAGCCCGCGATAAACCCCAATTCCTGGATCCCGCGGAAATCGGCCAGGAGGATGGCGAAAAAAGCGATCGCCGTGGTCAGGGCCGCCGCGGTGATGGCTTTTCCGGTATAGCGAAACGATTCGTTCAGGGCCGTATCAAAGGGCCGTCCGCTGCCGGCCTCCTCCCGGTACCGGGCCAGCAGGTGAATCCCGAAATCGACCCCCAGTCCGAGAAGAATGGGGGTGAAGGCCACCGAGAGGATGGTCAGGTGGCCGACGGTCAGCGTGAGCCATCCGAAGGTCCAGCAGATCGCCGCGGTAAGGGACACCAGCACCCGGGCCGGATCCGAAACCTGCCGGAAAACCAGCATGAACAGCAGTCCGATGCCCGCAAGCGCGACCACCGTCGCCCACAGGGTATCCCGGAACGCCTGTGCCATTTCATCGGTGGCCAGCGCCACCTCGCCGGTCACCCCGGAGGTGAGATCCGGATACCGGGGCGCCAGTGCGCGAAGATGCCCTCTTAACCGCTCCAGTGCGGCCTTGTTCTTGGTAAACCCGCCCGTTGATCCTTTCAGATCCAGCACCATATAGGCAAACCGATCCCCATCGGACATCAAGAAGCCGTCTTGGGCCAACTGGACCCCGGTATCAAAAAAGGTATCCCACGGGGATTGGAATCGGTAGCCGTCCCGCAATGAAAGCCGCATTTGCACCAGCAAGGACCGCAGAAAGCCCAAATCCACCGGATCCTTTCCAGCAGCCGGATGGGGGTCGGGGCTGTTTCCGGAACCCTGAGGGTTTGATTTTTCCCTCGCGTCGGCCCCGATCAGTTCGGTGATCAGGTGGGAGACCGTCGCCTCGCTGATCTTCTGATTGACAAAGGCCAGGATGCGGTCCATGCGCGGGGAAAACGCCAGTTCTTCGATGAGCTCCCCGTAGTCGGAAAGCTTCTTTTTCAAATCCTCCAGTTCATCTGTAGAAAGGTAGAGAAGCTTTTTGCCCTCAAGGGAGGCGGTGTCGATTTTAAAAAAAAGATTTTGAAAGATCTCCGGCTCCGTTCGAAGCCGATGGGCAAGATCGAGGATAAACCGCTTCATCCGATCCGGGTCGTATCCTTCCACCACCACGGTGGCATGGGTCATTTTACCGAAGTCGTCGGATATCGCACGGTATCGCTTCACCGCCGGGTCATTGATGGAAATCAGGTCGTTTCTGGCGGTTTTGAATCGAAGATGCGCCCCGGTATAGCCGATGGAAACCCCGGTGAGCACAAGGGCGATCACCAGCACCCGGACCGGATGCGCAATGGAATAGCGGCAAAGCCTTTGCAGGGGGTTTCGATCCGCACCGTTATGGGGACATGGCTTGGGCATGGTCGGGATTACCGGTTCAGTTCGATGATCCGTTTGAGGCCCAGCGGGGCTTCGGCCTCCCCCCTGCAGGCATACCAGCACTGGGTGCAGGGGGTGGGCGCAATCCTCCCGGGCTTGAATCGCCGCCAGTCGATCAGGGTTTCCCCCTCCGAGCAGCGGCGCAGGGTGCCGTCCGGGCAGACCTGAACCCATTTTCTTCCGGCCTTGCAGCCGCCGATACCGCCGGATTGAAAGTATCGGGGGACCTTTTTCAGGTAAAAATCCGAATTGGTAATGTTCCGATGGGTCCGCTTCCAGGCCATCAGCGCATCGATGCTCCGCTCCAGCGCACCGACCTGCTCGGCTCCGATCAGATGCGATGGGTTGCCGGCCTTGAACGGGTTGTAGGTGCTGAAGGATACCTTAACCCCCCACCCCGCGGCCGTTTGCGCGATGTGCAGAAGCTCCGCCATGTTCTCTTTCATGATGACCGTGTTCAGGCAGAGGTTGTCGATTTCCGTTTGCGCCAGCCGGGGGATCAGCGTTTTGAGCCGGTTCCACAGGCCGGGCCGGCCCCGGAGTGCGTCATGCCGCTGGTCCGGAAAATCCAGCGATACCGTCAATTGGTTGATGCCGGCGCGCCACAGCGCCAGTGCCCGGTCCACTGTCAGCAGCGAACCGTTGGTGATCAAATTGATGTAAACAAACCGGGTGTTCCGGCGGATGCGACCCACCAGCTGTTCAAGATCCGAGCGGAGCAGCGGTTCGCCCCCGGTGATACTCATGCTCAGCGGGTCGAGCCGACGGATGATGGCGGAGTAATCGGCCAGCCGATGTTCCCGGCCGGTCTCCCGCCAGTAGGGGCAAAAATCACAGCGAAGGTTGCACCGGTGGGTCACCTCCAGATTCAGGCTGAATAGCGTGCGCCCCGCCCGCATCTGCAAAAACTTGCGGGTCCCCTGGAGCAGGTCCTTTAAGGATAGCTTTCCGGTGATCATCCCGCCAGATTCCGAAAGGGGTGTTTCACCCAGTCCAGCACCGCCGTGGGTTCATACCCGCAATGGACCATGCAGTTTGAGCAGCGGGGATCCCTTCCCGGGCCGTATGCCCCCCAGTCGGTGCTTTCCATCAGTTCCCCGTAATCGGCCGCATACCCGTCGGCCAGCAGATAACAGGGCCGCTGCCATCCGAATACGTTTCGGGTGGGGTTTGCCCACGGGCTGCAGGGATACCGGCGGCGTCCGGCCAGGAAGTGAAGGTACCCGCTGCTGTGGTTGAAACGCCATTTTTTCCCTCGACCCCGCTGGAAAATGTCGCGGAACAGGGCGACGGTTTCCCCCCGGGTCAGGAACACCCCGGGGTCCGGGGTATTCTCATAATGAAACGCGGCCGACACCGTCATGGCTTCCACCCCCAGGGAGGTCAAAAAATCGAACAGCCGGGCGGCGTTTTCAGCGGTTTGCCCTTTGAAGAAGGTGGTGTTCGTGGTGACCCGGAAGCCGCCGGCGGTGAGGCGCCGAATCGCGGCCACCGCACGGTCGAACACCCCCTGCCGGCAGACCATGGCGTCGTGCCGGTCTCGCAATCCATCCATGTGAACATTGAACGTCAAGTACGGGGACGGCGAAAACTCCTCGATGCGTCTCTCCGCCAGCAGGGCATTCGTGCACAGGTAGACGAATTTTTTGCGTTGGACCAGTTGGGCGACGATGAGGTGAATGTCGGGCAGCAGCAGCGGTTCGCCCCCCGGGATGGATACCACCGGTGCGCCGCATGCCTCGGCCGCATCGATGCACGCCGATAGAGAAAGCCGCTGCTGGAGGATATCCTCGGGATAGGCGATTTTGCCGCAGCCGGCGCAGCGCAGGTTGCATCGAAACGTGGGCTCCAGCATGAGAACCAGCGGAAACCGCTTGCGGCCCAAGAGGGTCTGCCGAATGAGGTAGCTTCCGATGCGTATTTTTTGTATTCGAGGGATGCCCATGGTCCGTATCCCGGCGGCCGCACTCCAGCGCGGGCCCCCGTCGTTAAAGTTGTTGCCGGAGGTTTTGCATTCCTTTAGGGATTGATTTTTTTCAATGCCGGCGCGGCGTCGATGATCGCCGTCCCATTGAATCGAGCCTCGGGCAGACGGTGCGGATCCAGGAAGAACCGCATGGCCTCTTCCAGTTGATCCAGGGGAACCTGGGTGTTGAAGCAGGGACCGAACGGCCGGTAGTTAAGAATTCCGTACACGGGGAGCGGATAGGTGTCTTGGATTCCGCTGGACAGATCCCGTTCGCAGGCAACCGCAAGGATCAGCTTGGGGCGCTTCTGAACCACTATGCGCCTGGCAATCGTTCCCCCGGTTGCAATGGCCAGGTGGACCCCGTATTTTTGGCTCAACTCCAGCAATGCCGTCATGGGGCATTTGCCGCAGCGCTTGCAGTTTTCGACCCCGTAGGTCAGCCGCACGGTGCAGTCGCTGCGCTGAAGACAGTGGGGCATGAGCAGAAGGATCTCCCGGGGCTGGTGGTGATGCCTGCCGGAGGCCACCAACTCGTTGTTGACTTTGATGAAAGAGGACCAGACCTTGTCCCTGGACAGCCCCAGCAGTCTTCCCAGAAGGGTCATCAGGGGCAGAAACAGTTTTACGGTGACCCCCCGCATCCGTTTGAAAAAGGGCAGGGCCTTGCCGAAAAGAATGTTCATGACCAGGCCCAATGCCGCCCATATGACCACAACGATGCAAACGGATACCAGCGCGCCGAAAACCCACGGGGCCGAGGGGTGGATGTTCCGAAGGCCGATATAGGGGACGACCCAGAGCGAAACCAAAAAAAGGCACACCAGGGTGCTGGTTGCCATCACCAGCCCGATAAACAGCCGTTTTTTGGTTTTTGCATAGTCCAGGGGCTGCCCCTGGGTAAGGGGATCCTGAACAAGGGTCGGTTTGCGGGGGGTTGTCTGATCCGTACGGCCGGTCGATTTATTTAACGGGTCTCGTGTATACGACATGGGCGTTTGCGTTCCTCATTTTTCGTTCTGCGCTCGCCACCGGAAACGCCGTTCGGTGCGCGGATGGTTGAAGCTGAAGCGAAGGATATCACATTGTTCTCTGATTTTACAGAAAAATTTTTCCGATCAACATTTCCCGCCCCGCCGCAATCCGGTGCCGGCCCTCACCGAATCGACGTTCCGGAATACCGGCCGAAACCATCCCCGCGGCCGGCAAACCAGTCGACGGCCTTTCGGAGGGCGAGCTCTATGGGGGGGTGGGGCAGGCCCAATTCCGAGACGGCCTTTGCGGCGCTGAAAAACATATACTTTCGGGCCATCCGCACCCCGGTGACCGGGACGAGCGGTTCGCGGCGGGTGATCCGGCGGGATACGGCCTCGCTGACATAGGCCGCGGCCAGAACCGGCCAGTAGGGGAGGCGGAGCCGGGGCGGCCTCCGGGCCGACATCCCGGCGAGCATTTCGAAAAATTCCTCAAGCCTGAGGTTCCGGTTTCCCAGGATATACCGCTGGCCGATGCGTCCCTTTTCAGAGGCCAACCAGTGGCCCAGGGCGACGTCCTGCACGTCGATGAAATTCAGGCCGGTTTCAAGGTATGCCGGAATCCTGCCGTTGAGAAAGTCGACGATCATCTTACCGGTGGGGGTGGGCCGCCGATCCATGGCGCCGATGGGCGCGGAAGGGTTGACGATGACGGCGGGAAGCCCCTTTTCAACAAAGGAAAACACCGCCTTTTCCGCAAGAAACTTGGATCGTTTGTAGTGGCCGATCATGTCGTCCAGACCGGCGGGGGCCGTTTCATCGATGGGCTGGGCGGTTTTGCTTCCCGTCCACACCCCCACCGTGCTGGTGTAGACCACCTTTTCCACCCCCGCTGAAAGCGCAGCCGTCATGACATGCCGGGTTCCCTCCACATTGATGTCATACATCGTCTGGGGGTCCGGCACCCAGAGCCGGTAGTCCGCGGCCGCATGATACACCCGCCGGCAGCCGCTCACCGCACGCAGGACGGTATCGGCGTCGCGCAGATCGCCGTAAAAAACCTCGATATCCAGGTCCTTCAGTGCGGAAAGATCGCTGGTGTTGCGGACCAGCGCCCGCACCGCAACCGATTTTTCCACCAGCAGCCTTGCGACATGATATCCGATAAAGCCCGTGGCCCCGGTAACCAAGGCCCGCATGGATCGCCCCCCTTTCCCCCCCGGCCGCGATCCTCAGCGACCGGGCAAGGAGGTTATGGTTTTTAATTCGGTTGCCTTCAGCCAAAGGACGATTTCAGCTGCGATCGCCGCCATCAGCAGCCCGGCGCCGAAAACGAAAGGGGACCAGGGCTGCCCGGTCAGAGCCCCGGTCCAGCCCCCCAGAAGCGGACCCAGGGCCGCACCGGATCCGACCAACGCCTCATGGATGCCCGATCGGCGTCCCGATTTTTCCCTGAGCGCAAGGGCGTAATAGAGGCTGGAGTAATAGACGAGCCCGCTCAACGCCCCGACCCCGCAAAACAGGATCCCGATCAGCAGGAGGCTTCGTGTAAAGGGGAGCAGCAGCAAGCCGGCGCATGCCGCAAGCTGGAACGCCACGAGGGTTTTGAATGAATACTGCCAAACCGACGAGTGCCGGAGGATGACAAAGGTCAGGGTCTGCGCGGCAAAGATGACGGCGATGAGTGTTCCGGCCGTGACGACATCGATGTTGAAATACCCCGCAAACCTCGGGAAAAGTCGCGTGATGCCGGTGATGACGAAATATCCGGCAAACACGGCGATCCTCGCCAGGGAAAGAAACACCACGGATTTGGGGGACCCGTCGTAACGAACGGGCGCGGGCCCGGGTTGAGGCGGCGGGGCCGATTTCGGGAAAACCGGCAGGAGGATCAACAGCGCCGACAGGATCATCACCCCGCTGGCCCCGATCGATCCGGAAATTCCGAAACGTGCATACGCCCATGAACTGATGATCGGGCCGGCAAAAACCCCGCAACACCAGCAGATGTTGAATGTCCCCAGGGCCGGCCCCAGACCGGAGTCCGCCGTGTAGGTGGAGAGCCGGTTTTGAAGCGGCGCCCAAAAAAAGGCGGCAGCCGCGGCGGCCCACGCCACCGCGATAAACAATCCGGCAAGGGTGTCCGAAAGGAGCAGGAAACCGACACAGCCAAGAAAGGCCAGCAGCGCGGATCGAAATATCTTTTCAGGTTGCACCGTGTCGCTGAGCCGCCCCGCCACCAGGGTGAGCAGCGCATAGGTGCACGCCCCGGCCGCCCCCAGATACCCTAAAATTTCAAACCCCGCCTGATAGGCCTTCTCCGCGTGCCATGACGCGGCGAAGGTAAATCCGGTCCAGGCGCAGTCGATGGCGAAAGACGTCGCGTACAGCCGTATTCTCTGTACTTTTTCTTTCGGCCGCCATAATTGTTTGAACCGATCCACTCTGGGTGCCTGTTCGCCTGAATTGGAAAAAACCGAAGGCTTCTTCAACCACAGGGCCAACCGGAAGTCAAGGTGATTCCAGGGCCATCGCATGTAGACCGGTATTGCAAGATATGACACGGCAGACGGGGTATCCGCTTTTTCCATCGGGAATCCGCCGGAGGCGGACGATCCTAAGGGGTCGTAAAACAGAACCTCGGCAGGGCATCAACCAGAAGGCTTAAGCAGGCGCCCAGACATTGCATAAATCCACTGCACATTTTGGGTTCTGTTTAACGACCCCTAAGGATCTTCAGACAGTTTCCCGATTCCAAAACCGGATACCCCGTCTGCCTTCAGGGACATCGTGGGATACCAAGCTACATGCGATTGCCCTG
>ENA-OSEO01004651-OSEO01004651.1-sediment-metagenome-genome-assembly--contig:-NODE-4651-length-14094-cov-5.431191_pt1 | contig 14094 bp, 16 predicted proteins | sample MGYA00237883_ERZ534232 | MGnify/ENA metagenome assembly ERZ534232 | reverse complement strand
ATTTTATTGCAGCCCTTGGGCAGAGACCCCCACGGGCGGGCAGAACGCTGTTTGGTTGGGGCCGTCAGGCCGCCTTGGGAAAGTCCTCTCTGACAGGAAAGTTTGGTCCTGTGTGATTCCATAGAGGGATTGACGCTCAGGGATCTTGGGAGTCGGCCGGGCCCAGTTGGGCCAGTATGGGCCGGTGAAGTTCCACGCCGAAATAATGGCAGTAGGGGACGCATTTGGAGAGGAGCATGAAGGTGATCCGGTCTCGGACCCTTCCTCTTTCTTCTTCCAGGGCATCGAAATTGCCGCCCCCCTTGGAGATCACCATATCCGCCTCGCTGATCCGCTCCTGCACCTCCTGGGAACAGCGGCCAAGGATCGTCCCCGGACAGGGTCCGTCAATCCCGTTCTCCAGAACCGTGGCCGCCTTGTGGATCCCCGCGGCCCTTGCCTCCCTGAGGGTCGCGTCATTGAGGGTGGGAACGCTCCTCACCACAAAGACAATGTCCGGATTTCTCAGCTCTTTGATGGTCTCCAAAAGAAGCCTGTCGCAGACGATTTCTCCGGCATTGTCCCCCAGATAGACCAGGGATGCGCATTGGTCCAGCCGTTTTCTGAATTGTAGGTATTGCCTTTCTGAAATGGGATCCTTCAGCCTTTCAGTGATGGAGTTCACGATGTCGGTGGGCCGGTTGCCCATCATGATGTCAATGGTGTTACCGATAATGGCCAGTTTTACGGCCGTATGAAGGGGGTCATGAGCCTTTTTGACAAGCTTTCTCAGAAACGGGAGGATCCCCAGCATGCGCTGGTTCTGCATATCCTTGATCTGCCGAAAAGGGTCCTCTTTACCGCAGGCATCCCTGAGCAGGTGCATGACCTCCTCCAGGACTGAAATCTAAAAGCGCTGCTGGGCCGGCCATGCCTTCTATCCACAACCGGCTGAAATAATTACCATCCTCCGGTGTCCCCCAGTCCAACCAGGCGCACCAGGACCATGACATTGGTATCTCCGTCCTCCCTGGAAGCGCCCAGCTTCAGGCCCCAGCACTGGCTCTGATAACCCAGCCATGCGGCGCTCGAGATGGTCTGGCCTGCCTCTATGTCCCTCTGATAAGACCCTCCTGCCGAGAAACCGTAAGTTAGGTTTACGTCGGCGCGACAGTTGATGTTGGTCTGCCCGTCGCGGGGGTCCTTGAAATACTGGTAGTTCACCTCATAGGTGTCGGTCCGCCCTCCGCTGCGGGCCACGGACAGGCTGCCTGAAAGAGTGGATCGCGTAAACGCATCTTCATCGTGATCCCATCCCGCGCTTCCCCGCAGGTCGAGGAATGAAAAAGGCCTCACGATGAGCTCTGCCATGAGCGGGGTAAAGGGCCTGTCTTCGCCGTCCCGCGTCTCAGGGTCAAAATCATAACCCTGATAAAGCTTAAACGTGCCCCACTGCTGATAGAGGACACGGCCCTTCTTGTCTTCGAACCTCGCGTCCAGAAAGTTTTCAAGGGCAAAGGCAACCCGATTTCGGTTCCTGTCTGCGGCCTGTTGCTCATAGATGGCGTCAAACCATGGGCTTTCGTATCCCCCCCTGTCAACCGGGGAAAACCAGGGAGTTCTGTCGGCGTTGGCGTGGTATCCTTTGTAATGATAGGTAAGGACCGGTGAGATTTTGTGCCGCACCTTTTGGGCATTCAACCAGTGAAGGTCATAGACCCGCTCCGCATTGGTGCTCAGCCTGGCGCCCCCCTCATAGGAGGTCTGGTATTGGTCATGGTTCTTTCCCTGATGGTCGCTGGCCCAGAGGCCGTTGTAGGTATAGCTGAAGGACGGTTCAAACTGGACATAGGGTCCCATCCAGAAGGGGAGATTGATCTGGGGAGAGATGGAGACACTGTGACCCCTGTCGGCATCATCGCTCCAGATGTATTCATAACTGGATTCGAGATTGAAAAACAGGGGCAGCCTCTGGATCTGCTCGGGGAGGAGGGTGAAATTGATCCCTCCCACCGGTTCCTGCATTTTTGCTTTCAGGGCAGGATCTTCCACAGGCTGGTAATAACTTCCGATCCCCTGCAAAATATACGACTCGCCGTACCGACTGAGCCTGAGCGCGGACCGGCGGGTGGGGGAGCGCTTTTCCTGAAAGGGCCGCCTCGATTCCTCAGACAGGTTTTCCCTTGAGGAAAAACCCACCAGCTTCTCTTCAAATTCTCTCAAATAGTCCTGATCGCTCACATAATCGGCGTCAAGGCGCGCTGTGACGTCGAAAGGGAGATCCTGGTCGGCCCAGCCCCTCAGCCAGTAGCGGGTGCGGTTGGTGCGGGCAAAGGGGCTGATCTCTAGGGAATCCTTGTCCGTCATGTCCTTTGTCTCTTCCCTGTCCGAAAGGATGTCGAAGGCCAGGACCCCTTTTGAATGCTTATCCTGGATGTAACGGAATTCCGCGCCCTGCATGTATCCTCTGCTGCTCAGGCAGCGACCGTAGAAGGTGGCGTCGGCCTGATTGGATATGGCCCAGAAGAAGGGGATCTCCAGTTCGGCGCCGTTCAGGGTGGAATATCCCGCGCGGGGGGGGAGGAGGCCGGACTGGCGTTTGGTCTTGGCCGGAAAGATCATATAGGGGACATAGATAATGGGAAGGTCTTTCACACGGAAGGCAGAGTGCTTGACGGCGCCGTATCCCTCGATGGTGACCTTGACCTCGGAACCCGTGATGGTCCAGTCGGGGTTGGCGCCGTCGCAGGTGGTGAGGGTGCAGTCCTTAACTACATAGGAGGACTCCCCCACCTTTTTCATGCGACTCCCCCGGATGTAATAGTGATTGGCCCTCAGAAAGAGAGAGGCGTCCACGATCTCGCCGGTCTGGGTGTTGAGATTAAAGGTTCCTTCCCGGCCTTTGACCACGTCGCCTTCTGTCTCTAACCGCAATCCCCCAAAGACCCTGGCGATTCCTGTTTTTACATTGAACTCGGCATACTGGGTATAGAGGGTCTGCCCGGCCTTTGTAATGACCACGTCCCCTTCTGCCTGATAACTGCCTTCCTTTTCGTTGTAGACAAGGGCCTTGGCCGTTATGTTCCACGGAAGGGCGTCATCGTTCAAAAGGCCCCTGTTTTTCAGCAGGCCCCCTGCAAAGGAAGCCTCCGGGGTCAAAAGGAGGTACAGGAGGCCGATCGCCCATGCAAAAGCGGTTCTTAAGGGGTATTGAGGCCGAATGGCAGGATCCCTCCTTTGCGGCATTCTCTGAGCAGTTCATCCGTCCATTACCACAAAGCGGGGGGCATGACAACCGGGATCAAGCAAGGCGCGGGGGATATCCGGATGCTGGACCTGGACCCAGATGCCAGCCGGTTCCCCAACAAGGGGGACCACAGGATCTTCTTGACATAACCGCTGGGACTCCTTCAGAATGGGCCTACCAAAAGAACAATGCTGAAGGGTTACGCTTTTTTTGTAGAGAAAACAAACGATAAAGGGAGGCAAGGCCCATGAGAAGCGATCTTACGGCATCTTTTATGCGCTGCCTGGGGGCAGCGGTCGCCATCTGTTTTTTCATGTTTCTTATGGCATCGGCCGTGACCCATGCCGAAAACACCTGGCTTGAGAAGGGAAGGGGTTTATGGAACACGTTCGGGGTCAAATCGGGATCGTCCGATATGACGGTCAAAGAGATCGGTGCGGGTCTCAAGGAGGCCCTGCGCGTGGGAACGGAAAATGTCGTCGCCCGTCTGGGGCAGACGGACGGCTTCAACAAAGACCCGGCCGTGCATATTCCGCTTCCCGGGCAACTGGCCGGCATGAAATCGGCCCTGGACAAGATCGGCATGGCGGGTCGACTTGAAGACCTGGAGCAGAGACTCAATCGGGCCGCGGAAGTGGCCACGCCAAGGGCAAAGCAGCTCTTTGTCCAGGCCATTGAGGAGATGAGCTTCGATGATGTGATGACCATATACAAAGGTCCCAAGGATGCCGCCACCCAGTATTTTCGAGGCAAGATGTCGCCGGCTCTTACGCAAGAGATGGCGCCGGTCGTTGAAAAGAGCCTTGCCCAGGTGGAGGCCGTCCAGAAATACGACAGCATTATGAATGCCTATCGCTCCATTCCCTTTGTGCCGGAGGTGAAGGCTGACCTGACAGACTATGTGGTGGAAAAGGGCATGGACGGCATCTTTTACTATATGGCCCGGGAAGAGGCCGCGATCCGGGCTGACCCGGCCAAACGGACCACGGACCTGCTGAGGCGCGTGTTCGGCGGGGCCTGAGCTTCCTGAACGCAGGTGAGGTGCGGCTCCAGTCTTACGCCGCGCAAAGGGCGCACCCAATGAGATTCACTTACCGCGAATTTCCAATTGAACGGTCCTCAGGGCCTGAAGGAGGGAACCATGATCATCAAGAAACTGCCGGATGCCCCGTTTAAGGATATGCCGGATCACGGAGACATCACCAAACAGATCGTTATCGGCCCGGAGGATGGGTCCAGGGAGATTGTCCTGCGGTATTTCAAGGTGGCCCCCGGCGGGTCGAGCCCGCATCACCGCCATGATTTTCCCCATCTCGTCAAGGTAGAGGCCGGAAAGGGGGCAGTGCTCGATCCGCAAGGGACAGAACATCCGCTGGGACCGGGCGATTATGTGTATATCCACGACAATGAGCCCCACTGCTTCAAGAACACCGGCCCTGAATTCCTCGAATTCATATGCATTGTCCCCGTTAGAGGAGAAGGTTAGCCCCTTTTTCAGAAAGAGTGCCCCCTGGACGGGATCGATGCAAAGTCTCTGAAAAATGAAAAATAGGCTTGACAGAAGACAAACGGGTAAATAATATCTCAAATCTTTTGGATTTTCATCTCGGACTCCCCCGTTTTACGCAGGGCCCATGAATCCTTAACAATACGGCATTGAGACGCCTTGGGAATGCGCCATTCCATGCAAAGGGATGAAGGGTCGCATCCCATGTCTCTTTCGGTTTGGCCTTCTAAGGTCGCCATGCTCTCCGTGATAGGGACCGGATCTGGGTGAATTTACGGGGGCCCAATCTGCAATTCCCGGATGTCGCATCTCTTTTTTTGCCGGGATCGATGAGGCGTCCCAACAGGAAAAATCAACAGGGAAATGGACCTAAGAACATGGCTAAGAATGTAAAAAAGGGAAAGATCGTTATCGACAGGGAACGGTGCAAGGGGTGTTGGCTCTGCATCGATGCCTGTCCCAACAACCGAATCGAAGTCGATGCGTCGCTCAATAAAAAGGGCTACTCTCCGGCCCGGTTCAAGGAAACCGTCAATGAGGGCGAGAAGGACTGCATTGGATGTGCCCAGTGCGCCACTGTCTGCCCTGATGTCGCTATCGAGGTGTACCGTGCCAAGTGAAAAGATGTTAATGAACGGCTCCCACACGGTGGGGGAAGCCGCGGTTCGTGCCGGATGCCGGTATTATTTCGGGTATCCCATCACCCCGCAAAACGAGCTTCCAGAATATTTATCCGCCCGCATGCAGGATGTGGGCGGCACATTTATCCAGGGAGAGAGTGAAATCGCCTCCATCAACATGGTCCTGGGCGCGTCCGTGGCCGGGGGCCGGGCCATGACCTCTTCTTCCTCGCCCGGAATCTCCCTCAAGCAGGAGGGGATCTCCTACATGGCGGGCATGGAACTCCCTGCGGTCATTATCAACATGATGCGCGGCGGGCCTGGCCTGGGCAACATCGCGCCATCCGCGGCCGACTATTTCCAGGCCACCCGGGGGGGAGGGCACGGCGACTACCGGACCCCGGTGCTGGCGCCGGCCGGGGGCCAGGAACTGGCAGATCTGACATTTGTGGCATTTGATCTGGCCGACAAGTATCGCAACCCGGTCATGCTCTTAGGGGACGGCCTTATGGGACAGGTGATGGAGCCGGTGGTGTTTCCGGACTTCATCGATTTGAAGGACCTCCCCAAAAAGGAGTGGGCACTGAACGGCTGCGAAGGCCGCGAGGCCAGGGCCTTGTACTCCATGCTCCTGGGTCAGCAGGGCGAACTCTATTACCACAACCTCCATCTTCAGGAAAAATACGACCGCATAACGGCCGAGGAGCAGCGCTGGGAGACCAAACGCACGGACGACGCCGAGATCGTTGTGGTGGCCTACGGCACTGCAGCACGGATCGCTGACACCGCTATCGAAGAACTGGAGGCCGAGGGGATCCGCGCGGGCCTGTTTCGGCCCATTACCCTGTGGCCCTTCCCCCTTCCTGCCCTTAGGAAACTCTCCCAACAGGTGCCCAAGATCGCGGTCTTCGAGTTGTGCCTGGGCCAGATGGTGGAAGATGTGATCCTGTCGGTCGGCGAGAGGGCAGAGATCTATTTCCATGGCCTTCCTGGAGGCATTATTCCCACCCCGGCCCAGGTGGCCGCATTTATCCGATCGGCCTTGAAGGGCGACGGAACGGTGGGCCGGAGGATTGACGTATGAATGAACAAGTTGAATATATCAAGGTGTTTGGCAGGCCGGAATCTTTAAAAGAGGCGCCCACCCATTACTGTCCGGGATGCGGTCACTCCGTGGCCCACAGACTGGTTGCCGAATGTCTGGACGAACTGGGGCTGCGCGGTAAAACCATCGGCGTGCCGCCTGTGGGCTGTGCTGTTCTGGCATATAATTACTTTAACTTTGACATGGTGGAGGCCCCTCATGGACGGGCCCTGGCCGTGGCCACGGGCATCAAGCGGGTGCACCCCGACAAGTTTGTCCTGACCTACCAGGGGGACGGAGACCTGGCAGCCATCGGCACGGCCGAGACCATCCATGCGGCCAACCGGGGCGAGCGCATCTCCACCATCTTTATCAACAATGCCATTTACGGCATGACAGGCGGTCAGATGGCCCCCACCACCGTGCTGGGCCAGAACGCAACCACGGCCCCCGGGGGCCGCGATCCCCGGCTCCACGGCCGGCCCATCGACATCTCCCGCATGCTGGCGGTGAGCGACGGCGTGGTATATGTGGAGCGCTGCGCCATTAGCTCCTTCAAGGAGATCCGCAAGGCCAAGAAGGCCATCAAAAAGGCCTTCCAGTGTCAGTTGGACGACCTGGGATTTTCTCTGGTGGAACTCCTCTCCCCATGCCCTACCAACTGGAAGATGACGCCCAAGGCCGCGTGGGACTGGGTGGCCAAGGAGATGGTCAAGACCTACCCGTTAGGCGTTATCAAGGATATTACCGGATACGAGGACAAAAAATGATTATTAGAACGACATTCGCAGGTTTCGGCGGGCAGGGCGTCCTCCTCATGGGGTATGTCTTGAGCCACGGGGCCATGCACAAGGGACTCAATGTAACCTATTTTCCTTCATACGGCGCTGAGATGCGGGGCGGGACGGCCAACTGCACGGTCACCCTGTCGGACAAGAAGATCGCCTCGCCCGTGGCGTCCAATCCGGATATTGTGGTGGCTATGAATTATCCGTCTCTTGTCAAGTTTGAACCCGCCATCGTGGAGGGGGGGGCGGTCTTTCTGAACAGCTCCCTGTTTCCGGAAAAACCATCCCGGACGGACATTGAAGTGGTGTCAATACCCACCTTGGAACTCGCCAAAGAGGCCGGATCTGATCGCGGGGGGAACATGGTCATGATCGGCGCGGTCTGCGCAAAGACCGGAATGCTTTCTCTGGAGGAGACCATCAAGGGGATGCAGGCAGCCCTGAAGGGGAAGGAAAAGTTCTTTGAGCAGAATCAGAAGGCCATTGAAAGAGGGTTTGCCTTTATCACTGAAGGCAAATAGCGTCTTTATCTTCGAAATCTTCAGAAACTATCCTACCCGGTGCTGGAATGGCTGCGCATGTCTGGCGAAACGCCGCGCTGCTTTTCCGGCATCGGGACCTGTTGAGCCGCCTGCCCGTACTTATGCCTTGTCTTGAATGTAAATTGACAATAGGAATGCCAGGAACAACCCCTGCCTGAAAAGCGTTGCCTCCAGAAAGACCCCAGCCTTTTGATCACGCCGCTCTGCACAGCGTTCGGTTTTCTGGGCAGAATGCTTTCTAAAACTACCCTCGGTTTGTGGCAGGAAATCCAAACGCCTCCAAAAACAACCTGATCGAGTGACGATTGCCACGCAGCCTTCGACCTTTTTTTTGGGATGTGGATATCGACAAAAAACTTGACCAGATCCCAGCAATAGGAAGGGCGTACCTATGAGGCGGAACCGCCCTCGCGCTTCAACTGGGTCACCGCAGGTCCTGTGGCCTGGCCTTTTTTTATCCCGAAAAATTTCGATACAGCGGCATTGCTGATGGAAACAGCCAAAAGGGCCCAGCCTTCACCATTCTCAATGGAACCTCGCCCCACACAGAAATCCTGGTTGATTTCGTGAAGGTAGGCATCATCCTTGAACAGGTTTCCCTGAACCGGTCCCAAAGGCCGATTCATCCTGAAATCAACAATCTGAAAATGGTCGATGCCGTGGACATCGGGCGTATGAAGCTTTTGACAAACGGCACCAGGGGCAGCAAGGATTTTGTGGATATTTTCTGCCTTACGATATCCGCCCCAAACTACGTCATCGGGGAGCTTTTTGAAAAGAAAGACAAAATCATGAGGTGTTCCGCTTTGTCGGAACCCGAGATTTATGACCTTTTTTACCGAATTCTTGGCAGAATCAAATTTGTCAAGTGCGAACGTGGCGTATGGCACGTTCGCCTGTGGTCTGGAAATTCGAGGGAGCAAAGGCAATATGGGAACCTTTTAAGCACAAGGAGAATTGTCGGATTCCTCGTAACCTGTTGACGTCAATGCGGCGAGCGTGCAATAATCCAACGTGACGATTTGAGGCAAATATCCTTCATTTGGTTCGGAGGGGTTTACATGGAAATCGCAGAAAACGTGAGAAGGCTTTTCAAGGAGATGATCTTGCCCGAGCTGAGCAAGATTCAGGAAGAGAATCAGAAGATTGTGGCGATCCTGGAATTGACCAACAAGCGGCTGGATGATGTCAACACCCATCTCGCAGATCAGAGCCGGCGAATTGACGAGACGAACAAGCGTATTGATGATGTTCGGACTGAGCTGACCGCCCAAATTAATGATGTTCGGACTGAGCTGACCGCCCAAATTAATGATGTTCGGACTGAGCTTACCGCCCACATCAACGAAGTTCGGACAGAACTGAACATACGAATGGACAAGATACACTCAGATTTGGTTCAGCGCATAGACGCCAATAACAAACGGATTGACGAATTTTTCAACACTGCCGCGACCAAAGAGGCCCAGGCCGCGATGGACAGGCGACTCGTATTTCTGGAGCGGGATATGGTTGAATTAAAGCAACGGATGGCAGCGTAATCCACAACATTCTTCGCCGATGCGGCAAGGACGTCTCCCCAATTCAATCCCGCATCGCAAAACAAGGTATACAGATCAAACACATCCTTGGGCTCGTCCCGTCCCAAGACAGCACATATTTTGTTGGCCGCGATATGCGTGACAGGATCGCCAGGACCCGGTCCTGGGTCGGATACAGGACGCGATAATCTACACTCTCCATGCATATTCCTTTGCCAGGTCCATAGTTGCCGGTCATATTGGCTGCCATGAGACGAAGCCTCCTGGTTTTCCTGCCAGTTTTCAGGTAGCGATCCAATAAGGCCTGCCATTTTTCCGGTCGAAACGGAACACGAAGATGCCGGGATGGATAGGCGCTGTTTTCCACGATTTTAGAAAACACAAAACGGTCGAAACCGGGGTCGTTTTCATCCAGGCGCTTCAGCAATTCCTCGGCAGACATCTGATAATCGCTCCAAAAACATTCGCGCAGGACCGCCTGCGCGCTCATCATTCTAAGGTCTTCCATCGTTAACCATTTCATTTCTTATGAATACATTTTTGGTCAATTTTATCACAATTTCTTCAACTATAAAGCGTTTTTCCACCAGCGCCAAAACCTGAACGAGAAATGAGATCAAATATCGATTAGCTGTTTCCCCTCCGTAGCTGGTAATCCATACTTTTCCGGCCATGCCGAAAAAATGTTTACGGTCAGAACCGTAAACAACTTGTCAAGACTGGTAGACGAAGTTGGATTTCTGGTCCGGCTCAGGCAAACCCTGTCAAAACAGGTCTTCTAAAAACGCGGAGTCCCAGAAATTATCCTCTCCTCTCGTTCTCACGTCCAGCCAGGGCGTGGGAACGCCTCATTGAGGCTGGAGAGGCGAATTTAAGACAGAAAGGGGGTGATAAGCGTCCCTGGGCTGAGATGTTCTGCAACGAGGTGGCAGTCCGATATGAACCAAAAATGACGGGATGCACATTTGGCGGATTGGAAGGGATAGAGTTGGGGAAAAAGAAAGACAATAACAGGAGAGCCTCTTCCAAAACGCCCAAATGCCGGGATCCGAGGATGGCGGTATTCGGAAAGGACCACAAAGCCTGGACTCCGGCTTTCGCCCGGAAGGACCAATGCAATTTCTAAACGGACTTTTTGCCAACGTACAATCAGGATTCGAAAGGAGGTGGCACCCCTACGAGAAATGTCATAACGATACTCTTTCAAAATACTTTTGCGGAATTAGCAATTAGCGGTATTGAATCCCAGTTTCAACTGAAAGGAGTAGATGAAAAATGAAAAGGTGGATAGTCATGGGTACTTTCATTCTGTTATTTGTTGTTGCCTGCAACTCCGCTATGCGGGGCGGTGAGAAATCTACGGCCCTAACCTCTGATACGCCAAATACGCTGAAACTTGCAGACGGACAATTGGTCTACGACCTATCCGGTAATTGGAGCGCTGCTACTAAAAGCTCATGTGGAAATAGCTTTAATGGAACCATTGCCATAACCCAGAAAGGCAATCTCATTCTGGGCAGTCTACAAAGCGGAAATTATCCGGTCGAAACCAATGAAATGATCCAAGGAACCCTAAAAGGGGCCGAACTGTCGGAAATTATATTCAATACACGGTGTGGTCTTATTGCAAGTGATGCGGAAATTCTTAAGAGCGGAACGGTGATAGACATAAGCACAGAATTCCAATATTTAGGTTCCAATATAAGGTGGGACAGTACCTTGACCAAACAAAAATAGCAGAGACATTCTTTTTGGTTCCCCATAGGCAGGGAGCGATCAATCAACAACATCACGGGGAAATCCTCGGGGGCCCTCAACATGCAACTATCGAAAGGAATAATTCTATGGACGCACACATTTCTGAATTTGAAACGAACCGAAGAGACTTCTTGAAAACCCTGGCCGTCGGCGCCGGGGGGTACACCCTTGGATCTCTGTTGATCCAACCAGGAGAGGCGCTGGGTCAGACTGCTCAGGGCAGTTTGGACAGAATCCCGGCGGAGGCCCGTTGGGAGATCGCGTCTTTCGGGTTGGTCTTTCAGCAGGTGAGTTTTTTGAAAACCCTGCTGGATAAAGAGGGGCGGGAAAAATTTGAAGAGATGGTCAAAAAAAGTGCTACAGCGGCTGGCGGCAGAGGCAAAGGCTTTTCGGATCGTTTTGGGCTTACGGGCACAGACGCGAAATCCGCGGCTGAAATTGTTCCGGCCGTTATTTCAGCCTTATATGGCCCAACCCAGAAGTATGAACTTATTGAATCCACTCCACAAAAGGCCAGAATCAGGTGCCTTAACTGCGCTTTCTGGAACAATGTTCAGGCCAGAAAAATCACGGATAATATATGCTCCATGCAGTCTCATGCGTACTGGGCTGGTTTCTGCCAGGCTATCAATCCAAAGCTTGGTTCGGAACTGGTCCAGGCCAGACCTCGAGGAAATCCGACCTGTGAATGGGTGATAACCCTCAAGTCTTAAGGCAGGCTTGCCCTTATGCTGATTAAACGGGCGCCCGGCTCCTGGATCGTTATCCCTTTGGGATCAAAAAGGATATCAAATTGAGAAACAAATCAAAGAAAATGGGAGGATACTGGTTATGAAAAAATGGATTCTGATGTGTCTCTTGTTGTCCTGTACCCTGGCCTGTAATACGGCCACCACTGGTGGGGCCAAGGTCCAGGCTTTGAAGGCGGGAATGCCCAATACGGTGGCCCTGCCCGATGGCAAGGTCGTGTATGACCTAAATGGAGAGTGGGATGTCACCCTGCGCGCATGTACAACCCAAACCGGAGTGATGAAAATAACTCAGGACGGGTGTCAGTTTGTCGGCGTTGTAGTGAGTGGGAATCTTCCTCAGGTAACGGAGAAAGGGGAAAAGGTGAAAGGCAAGGTCGAGGGCAACGAGCTGACCAACGTTTCTTTCTACACCTGGCAGGGTTGGGCGATGAGTACCGCCGAAATCAAAAACTCAGGTAATGAAATTGTAATAGAGACAGCAATAAGCGAGGCCTCTCCCACTACTATCCTGAAAAGAAAATAGCCAATAAGTTAACCGGTTGAGAGATGAGCCTCATCCCTGACGCAGGGGTTGTGCCTTCAGGTCAACCTCTGCGTCAGTTCGAATAGTGAATGCTGGATTTCAGTGCTCTTGTGACGATATCGCATATCTCCGGCAGACCTGGCTCCGTGTCAACAATATGGATGAATTGGGAAAGAGGGATCGACAGGAAATTGTCTTTCAGGAGGGTTACGCGAGCCAGGGTTTTCTCGAAATCATTTTGATGCATGGCACCTTGCAGTTTTTCTGTCAGGTCGGAATCATGCTTCAGGGCCGATGCAAAATCAAACAGGTCCCTTATGGTAAAGGCATGCCCCCGATGCCGGATTTTTTTGGCAATGATTTCTGCGGGGGTCTCCACCTGTATGGACAATCCTTTAAAACCATAGACAAAGGAACACTCCTCTGTAATGTTGCTTGCAAGAATGAAATCAATTTCCCCTTCCTCCCTTATCAGCCTTAAATAGTTGCCCGGGAACTGCCGGTTGTCTGAAATCGCCGTAGTCCGGGGATCTCCAGCGATCCGTTTCAACGAACGCGGGTCTTCCACAAAGATATCGATATCATAGCTTATCCTGTGGTGAAGGCTCAGGAACAGGCCTGTCCCGCCCCCCAGGGTCCAGGGCGCATTAAGATCAGACAAAACGGGCAATGCCAAGCTCAGCAGCCCTTCCCATTGAGAGATAGGCCATCTCCTGTATCCATCGGTTGGTGTCTTCATCGGCATATTCCTCGGCTTTCCACCGAGTTAGGGCATCCATAAGTTCTTTGAACGTAACGGCGCCTGACAATGCGATTTCAAGAATCAGGCCTGTCGGGGTTTCCAGGAAGAAGGCGAGGATATGTGGTCGCCACTTATGGTCCGTGCACGTCCCCTTGATGCAGGCGATAAGAATGCTCTCCTCTATCTTCACCGGGAGGGATGCATTGATATGCACAATAGCTGCTTTCAGCGGACCAACGGCTCCTGATTTCTCTGCGTGTTGCATTTTGCTTTCTTGGTCGGTTACAGTCATCAAAGAATCCTGTCCTCGGGTCCCATTATTCAGATCTGATACCCTGCAAGCTCCGTGTCTCACCTGATTTTTTGAGACCATGTTTTTTAAAGAGTAACCGAGATGGATCCTTTTGTAAACGTTTTTGGAAAAAGCCTTCCATTTATATGGTCTTATCCTATACCTCGCCGCCAAAAATCTACGGTTTGAACCATCCACTTGCTCGATCAAAATCACTCAGGAATCCACTCTCCACGATGTTTTCAATCTTCAGATAGGATAATGAAGGATAAGGATAAGCAGCCACCCATCTGAATCTCGATCAATCCATCCTTTGTTAATCCGATCAAGACATATAGAACCTGGCTCACACAGTCTGTTATGATTGCTATTGCAGGAAATGGGATCGCATGCTATAGGGTGCCGAGCGTTGGATCAGCAGGTTTCTTGCTCTCGTTTTCGTCCGTTTCCATGCAGGGATAGAAATCAGATGGCCAAGTCCGACAATTCATGCCTTACCATTGACCTGAATCACTTCAAGCTCCACCTGAGCGCCCCCGAAATGCGGGAGCTGAGTCTCCATTTCGATACGCCCTCACGCCGTTTCTATCTATCGGTCATCGCCTTTGTGGTGACCCAGATGAGACACAACGGCGGTCGTCTCACCGTGCCTCTGATAGACCATGCAGAGATACTGGCCCTTCTCAACGAAACCATTGGCCAGGGGGCCGGCTCTTCCA
>ENA-OSEO01004649-OSEO01004649.1-sediment-metagenome-genome-assembly--contig:-NODE-4649-length-14097-cov-6.617974_pt1 | contig 14097 bp, 14 predicted proteins | sample MGYA00237883_ERZ534232 | MGnify/ENA metagenome assembly ERZ534232 | reverse complement strand
CCTTCAGCGCAGAGAATACTTGGTCTTAAGGCCTGGGAAGGTATGTCGTCGCCAGGAAAAAGCCCTCAAGCATAACGCTTGAGGGCTCTTTTCATATTCATAATTCTTTCGGGAGGGACCTTATGCAGGAAGGAAGCCAGAAAACTTTATTCTCCATGACATGGCCGATCTTTTTTGAATTGTTCCTGCAGATGCTGGTCGTCAATGCGGACCAGTTTATGATCAGCCGATATTCTCAGAACTCAGTTGCTGCCATCGGCAATGCCAATCAGATCCTGACGGTATTGCTCCTGACCTTCAGTGTGGTCAGTCTAGCAACGACCATTTTGGTATCTCAGTATCGCGGCGCTCAAGATACGCGCAGGGTCGGTCAAATCTATAGTCTCGCGTTGCTGACCAATTTGATTTTCAGCCTGATCATCGGAACGGTTCTTGTTGGTTTTAATCGGCAGATATTTACGTGGATGAGGGTGCCGGCGGAGGTTATGCAGGAATCTTGCACATATCTGACGATTATCGGCAGTTTTGTGTTTTTGCAGGCCATTGCTTTAACGTTTTCAGCGATTTTCCGCAGCAACGCATGGATGAAGGAAGCGCTTGGCATTTCTGTCATCGTGAATATGCTCAATATATTTGGTAATGCCATGCTGATTCGCGGCTTTGGTCCGGTCAAGCCGCTGGGGCTGGTGGGTGTGGCGATCTCCAGCAACCTTGCCAGAGCGATTGGTATTGGAATCTATATATTTATTTTTCTCCGCAAGACGGATATACCCATCCAATTTAGAAATCTAAAACCTTTTCCCTGGCATCAGGAAATGAAGCTTTTATCGATCGGATTGCCTGCCGGCGGGGAATCCTTGTCTTACAGCTCGGCCCAGATGTGCATTCTTCGATTTGTGAACACCTTCGGCACTCAGGTGATCACAACAAGCGTTTACTCAAAGATGTTTGCCACACTGTCCTATCTTTATACGTCGGCGGTTGCACAAGCCTCCCAAATTCTGGTGGGCTACATGATGGGGGCACAGAAGATCGATGAAGTCAATCGAAGGGTGGTTTCCACGGTCAAAATCGCTATCGCCATCTCCTTAACGATTTCTACGATTCTGTTCTTGAGCAGTGATCTGCTGTTTGGCTTTTTTAACCCATCCCAAGAAGTGCTTCGGCTTGGCAAAATCATCCTGCTGATCGATATCCCATTGGAACTTGGGCGAGCCGTCAATATGGTGATCATTCGCTCACTGCAAGCGGCGGGAGACATTCGTTTCCCAGTCATCTCAGGCATCTTGTGTGTCTGGGGTGTGGAGGTCACCTTGTCCTATATTCTTGGTGTACGGCTGCAGCTGGGCTTGGTCGGAATTTGGATGGCCATGGCTTTCGACGAAGTATTCAGGGCTGCAATCTATCTATGGCGTTGGCGGAAGGGGCATTGGCGCCAGATGCGGCTGACCACGCCGGGCAATGATGAAAACGATGACTGAGAATATTATTAAAATTGGGCAGATGGGCCGCCATATATGCTATAATGTCATTTGAGCCGGAGTAACTTTGAGGGAGCGCAACAGGAAAGGATCGAAGCATGATTTCATTCGATAGTGTTCAGAGCAATCCGGAAATCCAGACCTACATCAAAAAGTCTGATGAGACCTTGATTGCTTTGGGTTATACGGAGCATAGCTTTCCTCATGTGGCCAGGGTCGCTCGGGAGGCAGGAAGCATTCTGAGTATCTTAGGCTATTCCCAAAGAGAAGTCGAAATGGCAAAAATCGCTGGATATCTCCACGATATTGGAAATGTCGTCAACCGGATCGACCATGCTCAAAGTGGTGCGGTGATGGCATTCCGTATTCTGGACCACATGGGGGCGGATCCTGAGGAAATTGCCACGATCGTCAGCGCCATCGGCAACCATGACGAAAGCACAGCGGTGGCGGTGAATCCAGTGGCCGCCGCCTTGATTCTGGCGGATAAATCCGATGTTCGGAGAAGCCGTGTGCGCAATCCAAATCAGGCAACCTTCGACATCCACGACCGGGTCAATTATGCCGTCGAACAATCGGTCCTGAGAATTTCCGAGGATAAGACAGCAATCACCTTGGATCTGACCATCGATACCAGCATCGCACCTGTGATGTACTACTTCGAAATTTTCATCGGAAGGATGTCGCTCTGCAAAAAAGCAGCCCATAAATTGAACCTCTGGTTTCATTTAGTGATCAATGAGCAAGTGTTGCTCTGAAAAAGTATAAAGAGTAAGGTCGGATGGTATGAAACCCTACAAAACTGGCCTGGTATTGGAAGGCGGCGGCATGCGCGGCCTCTATACCATCGGCGTATTGGATTATTTCATGGACCGGGAGATCCGGGCTGATTATGTCATCGGCGTGTCTGCCGGTGCGTGTAACGGCGCGTCCTACGTGTCCAGACAGAAGGGCAGAAGCTACCGGATCAACACCAGCTATCTCAAGGATCCGCGGTATCTCAGCCTGCGCAACTTCCTTAAAACAAGGTCCCTTTTCGGCATGGATTTTCTTTTTGACACGATTCCCCACCAACTGGACCCCTATGACTACGAACAAATGTTCGCAGAAGCATGCCAGTTCATTGTTGGCGTTACGGATGTTCTCACGGGAAAACCGGTCTATTTTGATAAAAAAGACATCGATCACCATGCGAAGGTACTCCGTGCATCCTCATCGATACCGATATTCTCACCCATCGTCCCTTACAAAGGCGGACTGTATCTGGACGGCGGAACATCTGATCCGATTCCTGTAAGGAAGGCCATGGCGGATGGCTGCGAGAAAGTGATCGTGATTCTGACCAGGCATCGCGGTTATCTCAAACCAAAATCCAAATATCCATTCATCTACCGGAGCGTCTTTAAACAATATCCGAACATGGTGAGGCTGCTTGAAGAACGTCACGAAATCTATAATCATACGCTGGCTTATCTCGAGTCTTTGGAAAAGGAAGGTAAGGCTGTGGTGATAGCTCCTGTACATCCGATACAGATCGGGCGGTTCGAAACCGACTTCCGTCAGCTGAAAGCGCTCTATGATCTGGGACGAGCTGACGCTGAAACCTGCTGCAAGAACCGCCTGGAGAAGCTTTCATGAATCATCTCATTGCGCAGATCACTCAATTTATTCCAAGGGATCAGCAAGAAGCCGGGGATCGCAGGATTATCCTGGATTTGATCCGGCAATATGGCCGTCAGATCCTCACACGGGACAATCCGGTAACCCACATCACAAGCTCCGGACTGATCCTGAATGAGGTCCACAATCGGTTCCTGATGGTCCACCACAATATCTACAACACATGGACCTGGACCGGCGGCCACGCCGATGGGGATGCGGATCTGCTGGCGGTCGCTTTGAAGGAGGCCTCCGAAGAAACCGGGGTGCTCCGCATCCGGCCTTTGACGGAGGAAATCCTTTCGTTGGATATCCTGCCGGTTTACGGACATTTTAAGAAGGGTAAATACGTGAGCGCTCACCTGCATTTGTCCGTCGCTTACCTTCTCATTGCCGATGAAGGTGAGCCTCTGGCCATCAATCCGAAGGAAAACAGCGGGGTTCAATGGATCCCGGTATCCCAGGCCTCCCAGTATTCCAATGAACCATTTATGCTGGCGATTTACAAAAAAATGCTGGACCGGGCGGGTATCGGTGCGTGATGCGCCTGAGCCGGTTTTAATAGAAGGAGGCGCCATGCGTAAAATCGATGCGGCAGCCGCCAGGCTGCAGTCGTCCAGAGCTTTATTCCAATGCCCCCTCTGCCGGGAAACGATGGAAATCGAGGAATTCAGTTTTGTCTGTGCCCGGGGCCACCGGTTCGACCTGTCCAAAAACGGATATCTCAACCTGCTCCCTCACGCAGACCAAAGCATGTATTCCAAGGCTTTATTTAACTCAAGAGAAAAAGTGAGCCGCGCAGGTTTCTTTGATCCGTTGCTTGACAGGATCACGGAAGAGATCTTGCGTCAAGTAAACGGTCCGGATGGGCTGCGGATCCTGGATGCCGGATGCGGCGAAGGGTCACACCTGATGGGCATCCTCCAGCGTATGGAACGGCTGCGGGCTGAAGATGACCCCTTAAAAGATGCTGGTCCGACTGTGGCGGTGGGAATCGACATCAGCAAGGAGGGCATTCATCAGGCAGCGTCCCAAGCATCCAGCATGATCTGGTGCGTCGCGGATCTGGCTGCCTTGCCGCTGAAGCCCGAACAGTTCGATGTGGTGCTCAATATATTATCACCGGCCAATTATGACGAATTCAATCGTATTTTGAAGAAAAACGGGATTCTGATCAAAGTGGTTCCGGAGAATGATTATTTACAGGAAATCCGCCGGGCAGTCTATGAACCTTCGGACCGGCCGCCCTATCTGAACGACCCGGTGGTCCGGGGCTTCTGTTCAGGAATGCAGAATTGCCGTCAGGAAAGGCTGGCTTATCAAGTTTCTCCCGATCCGATATTCCTGGATAACATCCTGAAGATGACCCCCTTGACCGCCCAGCAGGATATTGAGGCCATCCGTGAAAAACTCCTTGCTGATCACAAGACGATCACCGCTGCCTTCAGGATTTTGGTCGGGGAAAAAAAGCAAGCTGAATCCGAATGAATCCAATATGTTCCGGCGTCCATGACCTCATGGGCGCTTTTTTTATATCAGAATATATTTAAGTATTAATTATTGATCGAATCAGACGATATAATCTATGAATCGCAGTCAGAGGTTTGCACCCATTATCTTGAAAATGAGAACTTAAGGAGAGAACCAATGAAAATCAAGAAAATCCAAACCAAGCTGAATCTGATTTCAATGTTCACGATCTGCACCACCTCTTTGCTGGCCATCGGTCTTATGTATTGGGGCAGCAACGTTGCCATTAATCGGGTGATTGAAAACGAAACGACCCAAGCGCTCATGTCCCTGATCAACGATACAGAAACCCTGAAAACCAAAGCCGCCGCCGCATCCACGAATATCATCAAAAATGGGAATGTCAAGAAAGCCGTGGAGGGAGGAAACCGGAACATCGTCTATGCAGCGCTTAATCTGGCGTACAATGACCTGGAAACCCGACCGGATTATATCACTTTATATGATGCCAAAGGTCAAGTATTAGCCAGTCTCGGTGCGCATAAGAGCGGAGAGCCTTTGGATTCCCAAATGGGCGTCAAAGCGGCTTTGGCCGGCTTCACCGCAGCCTATACCGAACCGGCGGGAAGTGAAATCAAGATGGCCGCTTTGGCTACAGCGCCGATCAAAAGCATCAGCGGCCAGACCATCGGCGCTGTCTCAACGGGGTACCGACTGGATGACCCGGATTATCTGGAGGGTCTCAAAGCCGGCAACGGCACCGACTACACGGTGTTCCTGAATAATGAACGGATCAATACGACCATCATCCGGGACGAACAACGGCAAATCGGCACCCTATTGGCCGAAAAGATCTCCTCGGTCGTCTTGCAAGGGAAACAAAACTACAGCGCCATCGCGGAGGTGCTGGGGGCCTCGTACTTTACGGCATATCAACCCATCATCAATAGTCAGGGGGATGCCATTGGCGTGTTTTTTGCGGGCAAGCCCATCGCGGATATTAAATTAACCCAGTTGAAATTTTTACTGTTGGCTGTAGCAGCTAATCTTCTGCTTGGATTCGGGATCATTCTGTTCAGCGTCAGTATATTAAAGAAAATGATCGTTCGGCCTGTGACGCAGATGGCATGTCTGGCAAAAGACTTATCCGAAGGCAACCTCCATTCCGAACAGACGATCTGTGATACAGAGGACGAAATCGGACAGTTAGGCCGAGCTATGAATGCCACCGCCGAGACGCTTCGTCTGTATATCAAGGATATCTCAGATCATTTGACCCGAATGTCCGAAGGCGATCTCACCACGGACATCCATGCGGAATATTATGGAGACTTTGCCCCAATCAAGCTGGCCATGACACAAATTTCTGATTCACTCAATGAAACTTTGGCTAAAATCAACAATGCTTCAGAACAGGTTGCCAGCGGCGCGGACCAAGTCGCCTGCGGCGCACAGGCCCTTTCTCAAGGCGCAACCGAACAGGCCAGTTCGATCCAGGAATTGACTGCCTCCATCGCGGAGGTGTCGGATGAGGTCAGCCGGAATGCAGCCAACGTCCGAAGGGCAACGGAATATGTGGATCAGGCAGCATCAGGTGTTGAGGCCAGCAACCACGAAATGGGTAAAATGCTTGAAGCCATGGGTGAAATCAACACCACCTCCAATCAGATCGGCAAGATCATCAAAGTCATTGACGATATTGCTTTTCAGACCAATATCCTGGCGCTGAATGCCGCCGTGGAGGCCGCTCGTGCCGGTATGGCAGGCAAGGGATTCGCAGTGGTGGCGGATGAGGTCCGAAATCTGGCTATCAAATCGGCGGACGCTGCAAAACAAACCACCACGCTGATTGAAAGCTCCATTCAGGCGGTTCAAGAAGGATCCCGTTTTGCGGAAAAAACGGCCCAATCGCTGGAGGAAGTTTCCACCCAAGCCTCCAAAGTCAAAGACATCATGGACTTGATCGATAAAGCTTCTGAAGGGCAAGCCCTGGCCATATCACAAATCAGCAACGGCGTTGAACAAATCTCGGCGGTTGTCCAGAACAATTCGGCCACTGCGGAGGAAAGCGCGGCTGCCAGCCAGCAGCTTTCAGCTCAGGCTGCCATGTTGAATGAGGAGGTCAATAAGTTCAGACTGACGGAGAAGGAATATGGGATCCAGGAATTCCTGACTGAGGAAAGGGATGAACCGGAGACGGCGGGGATGGATGATCCTGTTGCTGAGGAAGCTCAAGATCATTCAAAGTACCAGGACATTCAATTGCAAAATCTCCAGTTTGGCGAAGCATAAGAAGCAGATTGAAAAGGGGCACAAGCAGAAAAGCTTGTGCCTTTTTGTTTTGTCCCACGATCCCATTCGTGTTTGATATTTTCATCAAAAATGATGTTAAAAAATATTTAGAACTTTTCGAAATTTGCTATTGACTGTATAGACACTATATAAACTAGACTTACATCGTAACAAAGCGCATTGTTGCTTATCCGGAGAGTGACAATGCAATAAAAAGGAGGAAGTATATGTCGAAGGCAAAAGTGACCGATTTGCGTTCAGCAATCGAGCTGCTGCAGTCTGTCCCTGGACAGATTGTTGAAACCAATGTTATGGTGGACCCTCATGCGGAACTCTCTGGTGTTTATCGCCACGTCGGTGCTGGTGGTACGGTAATGCGCCCGACTCAGATCGGACCCGCGATGATTTTCAACAACGTAAAAGGACATGATGATGCTCGTGTTCTGATTGGGCTGCTGGCAAGTCGTGAGCGTGTCGCTTTGATGCTTGGGGAAGAGAAAAACCGATTGGGATTTTTGCTTAACCAGGCAGCCAAAAACCCGATCGACCCTGTCGTTATACCCCAAACCGAAGCTCAATGCCAGGAAGTTGTTCATCTCTCAACGGATGAAGGCTTTGACATTCGGAAACTTGTTCCTGCTCCTACAAATACAGAAGAAGACGCGGGTCCGTATATTACGATGGGTATGTGCTATGCCTCCGATCCTGTCACGGGGGAATCGGACGTGACGATTCATCGCCTTTGTCTTCAAAGCAAGGACGAAATTTCAATGTACTTTGTGCCTGGTGCGCGCCACCTCGGGGTGTTCAGGGAAAAAGCTGAAGCGCTTGGCAGACCATTGCCCATATCGATCAGTATCGGCGTCGATCCCGCAATCGAGATTGCTGCTTGTTTTGAACCGCCGACAACGCCTCTGGGCTTTAACGAATTAAGCATCGCTGGCGCCATCCGCCAAGAAGCTGTGAAGCTGACCCCCTGTATTACAGTATCTGAAAATGCGGTTGCCAATGCGGAGTATGTCATTGAAGGCGAATTGCTGCCAGGCATCAGAGTCCGTGAAGACCAAAACACAAACACAGGCAAAGCAATGCCAGAATTTCCCGGATACACCGGCGGCGCCAATCCTGAACTCCCCATTATTAAAGTCAAAGCGGTTACGCACCGGAAAAATCCCATCATGCAAACTTGTATCGGACCCAGTGAAGAACACGTGAACATGGCGGGGATTCCCACCGAAGCAAGCATCTTGCAAATGGTCGAAAAAGCGCTTCCTGGTAAAGTGACCAATGTCTATGCGCATGCTTCCGGCGGCGGAAAATATATGGCGGTCATTCAGTTCAAGAAGAGTATCGCCAGCGATGAAGGAAGACAGCGTCAGGCAGCGCTTTTGGCCTTTTCGGCATTCAGCGAATTAAAGCATGTTATCTTGGTGGATGAAGATGTGGATATCTTTGACAGCAATGACGTGCTTTGGGCGCTGAACACACGATATCAAGGCGATGTGGACACGGTTTTCATTCCCGGTGTGCGCTGTCATCCCCTGGATCCTTCTCAGATTGCGGCATATAGCCCAAGCATTCGGGACAAAGGAATTTCCTGCAAGACGATTTTTGACTGTACCGTACCGTTTGGCTTAAAGGATAAGTTCCAAAGATCCAAATTCATGGAAGTCGATGTTGAAAAGTTTATTCCTGGATTTTACAGCAAATAGATCAGAACTCGAAAGATATCGTGCCGGAGAGGCCAGCAACATCATGTTGGCCTCTCCGAGAACAAAAGGAGGATATTAAAATGCCTATTGGAGTTATTGTAAATTCGAGCGCGGTTTTCATCGGTGGCATCTTGGGAGCTTTACTGGGCAAAAGAATCCCTGAAAGGCTTCGGACCTCTTTACCCTTGGCCTTTGGCGCTGCTTCTATGAGTATGGGAATCAACTATATTCTAAAATTGAAAATACTGCCGGTTGTCGTTCTTGCCTTGATTGTTGGCACTGCGATTGGAGAACTGATCTATTTTGAAAAGGGCATCGAGAAGGTTGCGACGGCAGTCCGAGGCCCTGTGGAGAGACTTTTTGGCGGGAAAAAGGCTTCAGCTCAAGAGGGGGCTGAGGACAAAAGTGCCTTTATGGAGAAGTTTGTCGCGATTTTCATTCTCTTCTGTGCCAGCGGAACCGGTATCTTCGGTGCGTTAAATGAAGGAATGACCGGAGATTATTCAGTCCTCGTCACCAAATCGATCCTTGACTTTTTCACCTCAGGCATATTTGCTGCGACTTTAGGTATCCTTGTTGCGACGATCGCGCTTCCGCAATTTGCTGTTCTTTTTGCTCTGTTCTTAAGCGCATCGGTAATTTTGCCGATGACGACTCCGGATATGATCGCAAATTTCACAGCCTGCGGCGGAATGATCATGCTGGCCACAGGCCTGCGTATCAGCGGCATCAAATCTTTCCCGATTGCCAACATGCTTCCTGCCTTGGTTTTAGTCATGCCTCTTACATATCTTTGGGTGACCTACATATAAACAACTGAACATCTTATGGGGGCAACCCATTGAGTAGGTTGCCCCCCCCATAAGAAATCAATTATAATAGGATATAGCGGCAAGGAGCGTTGGGATCATGCGTATCATTGTAGGGATAACCGGAGCAAGCGGCGTTAAGATGGGCGTTGAAATGCTCAAAGCATTAAAGAAACAATCCGGGATCGAGGTCCATTTGATTATTACTGAGGGAGCGGCAAAAACTTTTTCTTTAGAGACAGATTATGATATTGAGGAAATCAAAGCACTGGCTGATTACTATCATAGCGACAAGAATCTCGGTGCCAACATTTCCAGCGGTTCCTTTACAACGGATGGGATGATCGTTATACCGTGCAGCATGAAAACTCTTTCAGGGATAGCCAACGGTTATGCTGCAAATTTGCTTGTTCGTGCAGCGGATGTTTGTCTGAAGGAAGGACGAAAAGTGGTCTTGGTTCCCCGGGAAATGCCACTGAGTAAAGTCCATCTTCGCAATCTCAATCTTGTTGCGGATTATGGCTGCTCGATTGTACCGCCAATGCTTACCTTCTATAACGGAGCAAATACACTCGAAGCTCAAATGCATCATGTCATTGGGAAAATTTTAATGCAATTTGGCCTTTGCCATCAAAAATTTGTGCCATGGGAAGGTGACCCTTCAGAGGAGTAAAATTATTGTTTTGGTGAAGTCCATACCCCCAAGGCTTTTGAGGAGGAAGTATGAACTATTTATCAATCAGCAAAATGGCAGAGATCCATAACATCTCCAGACAAACATTGATTTTTTATGACAAGATCGGTCTGTTTTGCCCAATCAAAACAGATGAAAAAGGTTACCGATATTATAGCCCCTATCAAATCCCCTTTTTGCGCGAAATATGTTTTTTGAAAAATGCCGGCATCAAGCTCGAAGTCATCAGAGATCACATCAGGAATCGAAACACAAACACCGCGATTTCCTTGCTGGAGAGTCATCGGGAGCAAATGGATAAGGAGATCGAACAATTGATCGAGGCCAGGAACGTCATAGAAAAGCGTATCCAGGTGTATAAGAGCATCAATAGCTATCGAGGAGACCTCTACAAGCCCTATATAGATACATATCCTGAAAGGCAAGTTGTATTTATTCCATATAATGAAAAAGTTGAAAAACGGACCTTGCATCTGACGCTGATGAAAGCCTGGAGTGTTTTGATTGAACAGAATTGTCCGCTTTCAGAGGGTTTTGGTACAATCCTAAAAAAAGATTCAATAGAAACTGAGGACCCGCTCGTCGGATCCGGGGTTTATGCGGTTGTTCCTGCCGGACACCCAAAGATTAAAACTTCGATTGCTATCCCGGCCGGTGAATATGCTTGCATGTATAAATATGGAATGCCCTATGATTTGAAATTTCTAAATGATTTGCTGCAATGGATCAAGGATAACAATTACCGTGTTATAGGAGATATTGTGGATGCGTGTTTGCTTGACACGACATTCTATACGAATGAATCCAGTGTGGATCTATGCCACTTGCAGATTCCGGTGGAAAAAATATCTTGAGATGATTTTTCTTCTATCGACAAAAAGGAGTAGTCCTTTCCGATGGAACGATAATAAATCATACTTTTGTCAATCCTCAGACCCATGATCAACCTGTTTTATTCATGTTAATATGTGTGAAGGCGATGTTGCAATTGAAAGCATGGACGGCATGTCATTGAAGAATTGATCAAGTTCACAAAGAATCGTGCTTTTGGGGGGACTATTATGGATGAGCTTATTTGCGTCGATGTCTTTGACAAAGAGGTTGGCAGGGCAACCAAAGAAGAATGCCATCGGAAAGCTTTGCTGCACAGAGCATTTTCGGTATTTATCGTAAATAATGGAAAAATGCTGCTTCAGCGGCGCGCGGAGGGAAAATACCACTCCGGCGGTTTGTGGGCGAACGCCTGCTGTTCACATCCAAGAGCCGATGAAGTCCTTGATGATGCTGTTCAGAGACGGCTCCGTGAAGAGCTTGGAATCCAATGTCAATGCAAAGAGATCGCGTCCTTCATCTATCATCACAGATTTGATCATTCGCTTTATGAATTCGAATATGATCATGTTTTTATAGGGAGCTATAACGGAAAAGTAAGCCCTGATCCACAAGAGATCATGGAAACAAAATGGATCGGCTTTCGCGAATTGGCCTATAGTCTTATGACGCAGCCGGAGATCTATGCCGTATGGTTTCTGACAGCAGCGCCCAAAGTCTTAAACGAAATCATTAAAATATAATAAAACGAGAAATTGGGTTTGGCTTATCTCATCCGATTCTTTTAGCCATTGACAGCCAAATAAAAATATTTAATGGCGTGATATGGAAAAAACATTCAAAAGAATTCGGTTTTCGGTACAATGATGTTCGGAATGCAGCCGTTTTATATATATTTGATGAACCTTCTGAGGGGGCTTTTACTATGATCACATCGGTTGGGAGGAAAAAAGTCGGAAAAACAAGAAAATTATGAAAAATAAACAGATGATTAACTAGAAGGAAAGGAGAAAGTAAAAAATGAGTCAACCCATGATGGTATTAGCTTCAGCCCATGGAGGCCCGTTGTTCTCAATGATGGGTCTGGAAGTGAACAGCGTTACCACCACCACCTGGGGCATCATGGCGGTCCTGGTCCTGGTGTGTATCCTGGCAACGCGCAAGCTGGAGATTGTTCCTGTGCGCAAAAGCCAGATCGCGGTGGAGCTGGCGGTGGATACCCTGATCACCTTTCTGGGGTCGATCATGGGCGGCGAAGAGAAGGCGAAGAAATATTTTCCCCTGCTTGGCAGCCTGTTCTTCATCATCCTGATCTCGAACTATTCCGGCCTTTTGCCGGGCTTCGGCCATACCCCCGGGCTGCAGGCACCCACCAGCGCCCTGAGTTTCACCGCGGCCCTGGCCCTGGTCGTGTTCTTCACGACCCACATCCAAGGCGTCAAGAGCAAAGGGCTGGCCTACTTCAAGCATTTCGTCAGCCCCCATTGGGCCATGCTGCCCATGAACCTGATGGAAGAGCTGGTGAAGCCCATATCCCTGGCTTTGCGGCTTTACGGCAACATTTTCGGAGAAGAGACGCTGGTGGCCAGCATCTTTGCCATGGCCCCCATGTTCGTGCCTCTGCCCTTCATGTTCCTGGGCGTGTTCTTCGGCTTCATCCAAGCCCTGGTCTTCACATTATTGACTGCGACTTATCTGGCCTCGGCCACTGCGGAGGCCCATTGACCAGAGGGATCATATAAAAAAACATTAAAACGATTGAAGGAGACAATAACAATGACGAATGATGCATTTTTTGCCTTAGGCGCCGCCATTGCCATCGGATTTGCCGCCATCGGCCCCGGGATCGGCCAGGGCCTCGCCGCCGGACGGGCTTTTGAAGGGATCGCCCGCCAGCCGGAAGCCACGGGAGACATCCGCACCCTGCTGATCCTGTCCCTGGCCTTTATGGAAGCCCTCTGTATCTTTGGACTGCTGATCGCCTTTCTGCTGTTCGGGAAGATCAGCTGACGGACCCTTTAGAAGCATTTTTAGATAGGAGGACGCGGTAATGGAACTCAACCTTTCAGATATGCTGTTTGCAGCGGTCAATTTCCTGATCATGGCTTTTCTGCTGACCAAGCTGCTGTACAAGCCGGTGGCCGGCATCCTGGAGCAGCGGCGGGAACAGGTCAAGGAGCTGCAGAACCGGGCACTGGCGCTGCAGAAGGAAGCTGAAAACAGCTTTATGAAGAGCGAAGCGGAAATCGCCGCCGCCGGAAAAAAAGCCCAGGAGATCATCAATCAGGCGGTCAAAGCTGGCGAGGAAAGCAAGGCGGCGATCATCGAGGAAGCCAAGGAAAGCGCCGGCGTGCTGCTGAAAAAGGCGCGGCTGGAGATCGAAAATGAAAAAGAGCGGATGAAAGCCGAATTGAGAAGTGAAGTGGCGGCCTTGTCCGTGATGGCGGCCGGCAAGCTGCTGAACCGGGAACTGACCCCCAAGGACCATGATGCGCTGATCCAGGGCTTCATTTCGGATTACAAAGCCCAGAAGGAATCCAAGTCCTTTATTTATATGGGGCCTGAACCCATGGAAGTGGAAGTGTACACCGCCGTCGAGCTGAGCGAGAAGCAGAAGAAGACCCTGGAAAAGAATCTTTCCGAGAGCATGGAGAAGATCGTTGAACTCAAAGTCATCGAGAACAAAGATCTGATCGGCGGCCTGGTCCTCAAGATCGGCGACACCATCTTTGACGGCAGCGTAGCCAATAAAATGCTCCAGATGCAGGAACAGCTCCTGCAGGCCTGATCACCGAATGGAGGGTTTCCGCGAATGGAATTGAAAACAAAAGACATCACCAAACCGCTGCGGGTCAAGCTGCATCAATTTAATCCGCAGATCGAAACGGCCCAGGTGGGCACCGTGGTCAAGGTGGCCGACGGGGTGGCCCGCATCGAAGGGCTGAGCCAGGCCATGTCCGGCGAGATGCTGGAATTTCCCGGCGGCATCAAGGGTATGGTGCTCAATCTTGAGGAACGGTTTACCGGCTGCATTATCCTGGGGGCATTCTCCGCCATCAAGGAAGGCGACCAGGTCAAACGGACCGGCCGCATCCTGGAGGTCCCGGTGGGGGATGCCCTCTTAGGCCGCGTGGTCAACACCCTGGGCC
>ENA-OSEO01004646-OSEO01004646.1-sediment-metagenome-genome-assembly--contig:-NODE-4646-length-14104-cov-3.361802_pt1 | contig 14104 bp, 10 predicted proteins | sample MGYA00237883_ERZ534232 | MGnify/ENA metagenome assembly ERZ534232 | reverse complement strand
GCTCTCAATCAAGCCCTAACGCGGTTAAACATGAACCAGAACAAAAATTTTATCACGAAAGCCCGAAATTTTTAAAACACGGAAAAAAACATTTTTCATTTCGTGATTTCGTTTTTTCGAGTTTTCGTGATTGTTTTTAAGTTCTTGTCAAAAATAGCGAAACATTAACAACCAGAGAATCAAAATTCGGGGGACGCTGAGACATAATGGTTCATGTCACCTTTTGGGGGATATATGGCCATGGACCGTTGCCAGCAATTTTCATCCGATAAGACTCTCCTTGGATGAAATGGTGCAAAACCTGAAAGATTTTTATTCACGTTTTGCTCCAGTTGACATTTAATCACCGTTCGACTATGTATTTTCATAATTTCATGAGGTGAGTGCCATCGAAATTATAACCACAGCCAAAGAGATGCAGGCACGTTCCGACAGGATACGCCGTCTGGGTACAACCATTGTTTTTGTCCCCACCATGGGATTTCTTCATGAAGGGCATCTCAGCCTGATGCGTGAAGGGAAAAAACATGGTGAAGATCTTGTCGTGAGCATTTTCGTCAATCCGAAACAATTCGGTCCCGGCGAAGACCTGGAAGCCTATCCCCGAGATCTTGAGAAGGACTTCGAACTCGTCCGGCAAGAAGGCGTCCATGCGGTGTTTACTCCGGATGCCGGTGAGATGTACGGCGAAAATTTTCAGACCGTTGTTGAGTTGGAAAAGCTGCCGAAACATCTTTGCGGACTTTCCAGACCCGTATTTTTTAAGGGTGTTGCCACCGTTGTCACCAAACTGTTCAACATTGTTAAACCCCACGTTGCCGTCTTCGGTCAGAAGGATTACCAGCAACTCACGGTCATTCGCCAAATGGTGCGTGATCTTAATCTCGATATAACCGTCATCGGATCCCCTACGGTCAGAGAGCCTGACGGACTCGCCATGAGTTCTCGAAACACCTACCTGACACCGAAACAGCGGTCAAGCGCCCTGTCATTGAACCAATCACTGAAAAACGCACAGGCGCTTGTTGAAAAGGGTCTTCGAGATGCCTCTGAAATAATTGACGCGGCGGCCGCCCTGATCCGGTCCTACCCGGAAACCGAGATCGATTATATTTCCGTATGCGATCCGGACACCCTTGATGATGTGGCGACCATCAACAGGCCCGCATTGATGGCCCTTGCCGTAAAAGTCGGAAAAGCCCGCCTGATCGACAACATGATATTGAAACCCTGACCGGTCCTGATGACATCCGAACGCAAATCCCCGGGGGAATCGATGAGTGAAAAAACATTCGCTGAAATCAATCTGAACAACCTGGCCCACAACATCTTTTCCATCAGAGACAAGGTGGCCCCATCCGGAATCATCCCTGTGGTAAAAGCCGATGCCTACGGCCACGGTGCCGTTGCCGTAACCCGGCGTCTTCTGAAGGAAGGCTTTCGCAGATTTGCCGTGGCACAGTTTAAAGAGGCCATGGAATTGCGGGACAGTGGAATATCCGACCCCATACTGATTTTTGGGCGGCTGTTCCCGGATGAACTTCCGGAAGCCATAAACGCCGGTTTCAGAATCAGTCTGTTTGGAATCGAAGACATCCGCTGGATTGAAAAGGCCGGGGGGAAAAAACCGGTACATGTCCATGTAAATGTCGAAACCGGCATGGGGAGAGTCGGTGTTCTATTGGACCGGGAACCCGATTTTTTCGACGCGCTGCTGGCGTCAAAACACTGTTTTTGGGAAGGGCTCTATTCTCACTTTTCCACATCGGACGAAACGGATAAGGATTACGCACACATTCAACTGTCCAGATTCAAAACGATTCTATCCGGGCTGAAGGCAAAAGGTCACACACCGCCCATCGTTCATATGGCCAACAGCGGGGCTGTTTTGGATTTGCCCGAAAGCGTGTTCGATGCCGTCCGGCCCGGTATCCTCCTATACGGTCACTACCCGTCAACGGAGACGTCCCGCACGATAGCGGTTAAGCAGGTCATGACCCTGAAAACATTCGTGGCGCATATCCGAAAAATTCCGGGCGATTTCCCGATAAGTTACGGGAGAAAATGGATATCGAAAAAACCCACAACCATCGCTGTACTGCCCATCGGTTATGCGGATGGAATCCGGCGCAGTTTGACCAATAAAGGGGAGGTCCTGATCAAAGAAAAACGCTACCCCATGGTCGGTCGGGTCACCATGGATCACATTATGATCGATGTCGGCGATAACCCGATTAACCCCGGGGACCCGGTGATCGTGTGGGGAGAAGGACCCCGGAACGCCATACAACTTCTGGATGTCGCCCAAAGCATCGGAACAATTCCATACGAATTGACTTGTGGCGTATCCCCCCGGGTCAAACGGATTTATATCGGCGAAGCATGAGACCGAATGTGATATTTCAAAAAGGGGAATGGATCATCTTTTTTAAAAGCGCGTAACGTCCGGTCCCCATCGGGAAAAGAACCCAAAAAATTAGCGCCAAAAGGAAAAATGATCTGTGTATCTTTCAAAACGGAAAATCAACGGTCGGACGCATTACTCCATTCGTGAATCCTATTTGAACAAAAATCGATTTTTGAGTCGGAATCTGTTTGATCTCGGATTCGATCCCGCCCAATACATCGTCTATCCGGGCGGAAACTCGTTTTACATCCACGAATCCGTGACAGAACAACTGAATGATATGGACGTCTACCCGAAAAACGACGAACTTGAAGATATATTCTGGCGATTTCTGGACCCGGACATTGCCAGATCTCTGGAATCCTTCCGAAATCGGCAAAAAAACCTTAAACATCGGCAGGCAGCAAAGGTAGAAAAAACAGCTGAAGCACCGAAGTTTCACATCTTTGATCAGCGTCGAATCCTTTACTTGAGATGCGGCCAGACAGATCAGCGCAACCTTGCCGGCGTTCCGCAGAAGCTGTTCAAGGTACTGGCGGCCAAATCCAGAGATGAAATCGAACAGATGTTCATGGAGATGGAAGAAATTCTTTCGGTCCGAGAATACAAAACCTATGCGTACGTTATTTTTAACCTTCAGGATTTCTTCACGCAACAGTTCGCCCGGTCCGCACCGAAAATGCTGGACCAAAAGGCGGTGGACGAATATTTCTTAGCGGAAATCTGCCGGTTGAACAGCGATCCAACCTTTTGGGGAGGCATGGGACACGGCAACAGCTTGAACGAATACCTTTTTCGCTATGCGATCATGTATTTCGATCACGATTATGCGCCCAAATCTTTTATCGAAGAATACATTCGAAAGTTTATCGACAGCCGGAGAGACTACCGGCCGCCGTTTACATCCCGCAAGGCCAATATGGAAGAGGCCGGCGCCCTGTTCAAAACAACACCGGAAGAATTGAAAAAAATGAACCGCAAAGACCTCATGCGGCTTTACCGGAAGCGGATCCAAAAGCTTCACCCGGACAAGGGCGGTGACCACGATTCATTTATCAGACTGACCCGGGCGTATCATCATCTTCTCGGGACCAAACCTTAGATCCCTGCTGTTTAATATGCCGGTCAATACGAATTCTATTTCAACAGCAGTTTTCTGGCAGGTGCCGGCCCGTTGTTTTCCTTATTTTCTATCGCTTCGATGGTTTCGTCATAAGAAATGACTTTTCCTTCCCGATTGAGCACCCGGTTGTCATCAAGAATGATAATGCCCGACGTTTCGATAACTCTTCGTTTATATTCCCACTCCTGCTGAATGTGGTACCTCTGAAGTTTGAATTGCCAGTAGAGCCAAAAAATCAAAAAAATCAGCACGCCGGATACCAGCACACACAGCAGGATGAAAAGATAAAACGCTGTCTTTTCACCGATATGTCCCAGCACCTTCAGGATCGCATCAAGCTTGAACAAAACAACGGAACCCACCCCGAGGATGAAGAGCCCGGCAAGAACCGGTACCTGCTGAATGATGGAGAACAGAAACTTGAAGCTGTGTCCGAACCGTTTTATTCTGGTTCCCACGAAGGGGCTTTCTTCAAGATCAAATGCCGCCTGCCTGCTGCCGTACAAATAATAGTTGAATCCGATGACAATCAGGCCCACGATAAACATCAGCACAACCGGCGCCATAAAAGAAACAAAAAAATATTGTTTCCAGGGAAACGGCTCTTTTTCCGCTCCCATGGAGCCGATAAAATGGGCAATAAATATAACGAATTCAATGCCGCCAACCAGAATAAAAAGGGTATCGAAATACTCTTTGATTTCCGTTTTTTCCAATATGCCGGCAATGCCGGTCCTTTTCTTGAATCCACTGCCTTCCATAGATCATCCTCAATCAAAAAATTGACATACAGGGTATAACACGGTTCCTATTACTCAAAAGGGATTTTTTTGTCAATTTGGTTATTGTTATTTGCCTGCCCTGTTAAATAAATCGAAGATTTAATGCGAATCATTATTTGACAGGCTAAAATATTGGGGATTTGTTATTATGGCATCAACTCCCGGGAAGGATAATACGGGAATCCTGCTGTCGCTGAAGTTTTTCGATTTCTGCCTGCATCTTTTTCAATGCGGTTTTCATGGCTTCCGGATATACCTCCACGGCCTCTTTGAGATTTCTGGCGTTCAGCGGCGCCTGAATGGGAATCGGCCCCTGGGGGGTCATTAAATTAAGATGGCCCACAAAAATCTGTTTGCGGGTTTTATCTTTCAATCCATTGGGTTTGACCGGAGTCAAACGCCGTATTGATGTCATATCGAGATCGGTAAAAGACTCCTCCAGGTACAGGTTGTCTTGCTTTGCGGATAAATCCAGGTCATTGAATTCTTTTTCGTCAAGCATTCTTTTCTCCTTTCAAAATGGATCATTTTCCTTAAAAAGATGATCCATTCCGATTTCGATTCAAGTATGTATCGGTTTTAAGCGGTTCACTCGAACCCTTGACCCCTGGCCCATGGAACCTTTAAGGAATCACCAACTGTGTTGGAGGCGATCCGCTTTTTTCAAGAAGGGCACGGCGGACGGACGACACCAGGTCTTCCCTGGAGATCGGTTTTACCAGATAATCAAAGGCCCCTTTTTTCAAACATATATCGGAAACACAAGTATCGTCCACTGCCGTCAGAATGATGCACACGGTGAAGGGGTGCTTCGTTTTAATGATGTCCAGCAGGTCTATGCCGCTCATGCCCGGCATGGTGATATCGATCAGGGCAACGTCAAACGCCTCACCCTTTTCAATACCTTGTGCTGCTTCCAAAGGGTCTTGATATCCCCTTATGTTTTTAAAACCGGATATGGTCAAACCCCTCTGAACACTTTTTAAAAACTCCCGGTCATCGTCAACGACCATTATGCTGTGATTCATTTCGACAACACCCCAAAATAACATTTAATATTCAGTATATCATCGAAAGTCTGATTCTGTTCGGCATTACACGCTCTTATTCGTAAGTTTTTCCCGGTCTGAAACGCGTTGATCTCCGGCGCAAACATGAGTCTATTTAATTATAGCCTCATTAGTAAACTCTAAAATTTAGGATCATCTCCAAAATAGTTGGTGATTCCTGAACGTTCAGGGGTTCAAACCTATTGAAACTCTTAAAAATTATAACTAATCCAAGAGCGAGCGGAATGGAGCGATTTAACAAGCAACAAAATCCCGATCAACTAAATGGGAGAAGAGCCAAAATTTATAAAAAGCATGATCCATGGACCCATGTCAGCAAATTCTTCAGATAAGACCTTATGAGAACCTTCGGACGGGTTTATACCCTTCTCACCGAACGTCTTTCAGCACCGTGCAGAATGACGCTGAAGACACTCCCCTTTCCCGCTTCGCTCTCCACCTCAATGCGTCCGCCGAGATCTTTGACGAGATTCTGACAGATATACAGGCCCAACCCGGTTCCCTGACCGGGCGATTTGGTCGTAAAAAAGGGGTTAAATATCTTTGACAGGGTTTCCGGGTCCATGCCATGGCCGTTATCGCTGATTTTAAGCACCAAATGGTCTTTCCAGGAATTTCCCTTTGCTGCATCCAGTATGATCCTCGAGTCCTCCTTATCGGCAGCCTGCGCCGCATTCATCAAAAGATTGACCAGGATCTGTTCAATCGTATCGGGATCGGAATAAATCTCGGGCAGGTCTTCGGAATAATTGACCTCAAACACCTTGACATGGTTGATTATTTCGAAACGAAAGAGGGATACGACCCTTTCAATCACCGGTTTTACATTGAACCATATCTTCTGGGGTTGTTTTTTATCGCTGATAAATCGTCTCAAACCGGAAATGGTGGTACCGATTTTATTGGCGGCGTGGAGGATGTTGTCCAGAATTTCAAGGGCATCCGTTTTGAATTCGGGATACGACATATAAAACAGCTCCAAGTCCTGAAGGTTTTCGGCATATTTGTCGGCAATGGAAGCCATGGCCCCAAGGTAATCCTTCAGGATGGGGGCATTGAAAGTGATAACGCTGACAGGGTTGGCGATTTCGTGGGTAATCGATGAAATCGTGAGCCCCAGTGAGGCAAGCTTTTCATTTTGGATCATCTTTCGCTCCATCAATTTGGCCTCCGTGATGTCGCGAATGTGCAACAGTGCGCCGCCGATGCTATGCTCTGTTTCATCAAAACGGTAAAGGGTGACCTGATCTATTTTGTCAGGGTTCATAACACTTTGGCGTTCAAAAGAACCGCTTTTTCTTTTTTTAACCAGTTCCGGAACCTGACACCCTTCACACGGCGCTGATCTTCCCATCAGCCCCTCATAACAATGTAAGTTATTAACCGAGTTGGGTTTATCTATCTGATAATAACGGATCGCGGCATGGTTGAGAATCCTTATTTTGAGACGCTCATCCAGCAGAACAAAAGGGTCCGGTACTCCGTTGAATACAGTTTGGATCAGCTCTCTGGTTTTTCGGACCTCATCCTCCTTAATTTTAAGCTCGGTGATATCAAAAAGGATCCCGCTGATGTGTTCGACCTTCCCTTGACCGTCACATATGATATGTCCTCTATCCTGTATCCACAAAATTTTTCCTGAACGGGTCCGGATCCGGTACTCTCGCACAAATGTGTTATCCGTCTCTTGGGCTCGGACAAAATATTCCTTCAAGCCGGGCAAATCTTCCTCAAGGATGACATCATTCCACTTCATGTTGCCAGAATTGAATTCATCAGCGCCGTAACCGGTCAACCATTCGATCTTTTCGTCAAAGAATTCGACGGACCAGTCCTTGAAACCTTTATAAACTATACTCGGGAGCAACTTGATCATTATCCGATATTTTTCTTCGCTCTCGCGAATCGCTTTCTCGACCCGCTTTCGCTCTTCAATTTCCCGTTTGAGATCCCTGTTGGTTTCCGTCAATTCGCGGGTTCGCTCTTTTACCTTCCGGTCCAACGCGTCGTGCGATTTTCGCAGTGCTTCCGCCGCACGCCGTTTCTCGGTGACGTCGCGGAACACGAGCACCACCCCGATCACCCGTCCTTCTGCGTTCAGGATCGGCGCCGCGCTGTCCTCGATGGGTATGCTCCGGCCGTCCCGGGCGATCAGAGCGGAATGGTTCTCCAGGACCACCGCACGCCCTTCGCTCAGAACGCGCGCGACCGGGTCCTCCATGGCCTCCCCGTTCTGTTCGTTGACAATACGAAACACGACATGAACGTCCGTGCCCATTGCCTCCTCGACCTTCCAGCCGGTCAGCGACTCGGCCACGGGGTTTAAAAAGGTGATGCGGCCCGAAGCATCGGTGGCAATCACCGCGTCTCCGATGCTGGTGAGGGTAACCCGAAACCATTCACGCTGCTCGCGAATTTGCCGTTCGGCCTGGTTTTTATAAAGCGCCAGCTCGATCTGTGTCGCCAGTTCTCTTTCCTCAAAGGGTTTGAGGATGTACCCGAACGGTCCGGTGAGCTTGGCCCGGGAAAGTGTTGCCGGATCGGAATGGGCTGTCAGGTAGATCACCGGAACGTCGTACTCGCGGTGGATCGCTTCCGTCGCTTCGATGCCGTCCATCGATCCGGACAGAGAGATATCCATCAGCACGAGGTGCGGGCGAAGACGGGAGGCCAGCGAAACGGCCGCCCGGCCTTCCGACGCGATCCCGGAAACCTCGTATCCGAGCCGCTTCAGCTTCCCGGCGAGGTCTGCGGCGACAATGGCCTCGTCTTCAACGATGAGTATGGTGGTCTCGTTCATGTTTTTGATTCCTCGAACGTTATGATAAATTCGGTTCCTTCCCGGACGGAGACGCATACGTCGGCATTGAGCTGTCCGGCAAGCATCTGAACCAGGCGGAGACCAAGGGATCGGGCCTGACGCCAGTCAAACCACACCGGCAGACCCCGGCCGTCATCGCGCACGCCCAGGCGCACGCCACCCTGTGGACTGCCGCCCAGAGATACGGTTACTTCGCCGTCGGTGCGTCCGCGAAAGGCGTGTTTCAATGCGTTGCTGACCAGCTCGTTGAGGATCAGCCCGAAGGGCAGGGCCACATTCACGGAAAGCCACACCGGCTCCAGGTTCAGGGCCAGGCGGATACCGGAAGCATGTTTTCCGTGGGCCCGCCAGAGGTAATTGAGCAAGCTTCGCGCGTATTCCGCAAAGTCAACCTGGGCCAGGTCGTCAGACTGGTACAGTTTCTCATGGACCAGGGCCATGGAACGTACCCGGTGGGTCACGTCCAGGAGGACGCTGCGCATGGCGGGATCCTGCAATTCATCCGCCTGGAGGGCCACGAGACTCGATATGACCTGCATGTTGTTCTTCACGCGGTGATGGATTTCCTTCAGGAGAACTTCTTTCTCTTCAAGGGACACCCTGATGCGCTCCTCCCTTTCGCGTAATGCCGCTTCGGCCTGCTTGCGCTCCGTGATGTCCTGGCTGATTCCGAACCCCCCCAGCAGCTCACCCGTTTCATCAAGCTCGAGATAGGCTTTTTCACGCACCCACCGGACTTCGCCGTCCACGATAATCCGGTGCTCGAGATCGTAAGGTTCGCCCCGAAGACTCGCCTTCCACTGTAAATCAACGTACTGGCGGTCGTCGGGGTGAACGTGCTCCAGGAACGTCTCGTAGGTCATCGGCGTATTCTTGGGAACACCGAAGATGCGATGGTTTTCGTCAGACCATGTCAGGACATTCCGAACGACGTCCAGCCGCCAACTGCCGATCTGCCCGACCTCCTGCGCACGATCAAGGTCCTTCCGGCTTTGACGCAGCTCCGCTTCGGTTTTGGCCCGTTCATCCTCACGCAGTTTCTTCTGAATCCAGGCATAGAGCAGCGGAGCGATTCGCCCGGCCATGGTTTCCAGTAGCGCCCGATCGGTTTCGGTGTAGCCGCCCGCCTTGTTGGCCAGATTCAACAGACCGATCACTTCTCCCCGGAAAAAGACCGGGGCGGCGAGGTTGTTGTCAATGGCCGGATGTCCGGGCGGCACCCGGGAGGGTTTGTTGTTGTACAACACGCATTTCTCCCGGAGCGCGCGGGCCCAAAGCCCCTTCCATTTTTCGGGCGGGTAGCGGATGCACTTGCCCGCAATCTCGCATTCATCCAACATCTTCGACAGGCTCGGGCAGATCAGAAGGCCCGGCTCGGCGATGTAGCCGAACACGCCGTGCCGGCTGGCCAGACCCTCCTGCACAACGGCCAGCACCTGGTCGAACAACTCGTCGCCCGTCGTCTCTGTGAACACCCTCAGGATGCGGTTGACCAGTGCGATTTCACGGTTCTCCTGTTCGAGTCGCTGTTCTGTTGCCTTGCGTTCGGTGATATCCGAAAAAACGACCGCAAACTGCCCATGGGCGGTCTGGTAGGCAAAGATCTCGTACCAGCGGCACAACTCGGCAGAATATTCCTCCATGTGCAGCGGCTCGCCGGTGAGGGCCACACGTCCGTATTTTTCGATCCAGTGGGTTTCAATCCCCGGAAGAACTTCTAAAACCCGTTTGCCGATCAAATCCGGACGCTTCAGCCCCGTGAGGCGCTCGAAGGCGGGGTTTATTTCCAGAAAACGGTAGTCCGAAGGCTTTCCGTCTTCGTCGGTAATAATTTCGTGGAAGGCGAACCCTTCCGACATACTCTCGAAAAGGGAGCGATAACTGGCCTCGCTGTCCCGCAGCGCCGCTTCCGCCCGCCTGCGTTCTTCAATCTCTTTTCTCAGTTCATCTCTCGAAGTCGTGGTGTCTTTCAGTCGCTCGCTCATCAGGTTAAAAGCCCGGGAAAGTTCCCCGATTTCGTCGTCTGACGGTATGGCAATGCGGTGGTTTAGATCGCCGGCGGCGATAACCTCGGTTCCTTTTCGCAGGGCGGCAAGCGATGTATTGATGGTCTTAATCATCCTGAGCAAAACGGTGGTAAGGGGCAGCGTTATGGTAATGATCAGAAAAAAGATGAGCACACCGATATTTTTCTGTGTCGTCGTTATCTCATTATGGATCAGGCTTTCAAGGCGCAAAGCATCTGAAAGAACATCCCGCGACCTTATAAGAATGCGACCGGCCAATCGTTCTTCCGCTTCCTTGAGTAACAAAGCATTTATCGTTGCCGAAGGCCTTTCGTAATTTGCGACCAGTTTGAGGAACGCATCTTTCATCGAGGTGCTGTTATGTCGAATACTCTCTAAAATGAGTTGCTCTTCCTCGGTATGGAACCTGATGGTATCGATGACCTTCGAAATTGAATCGTGCTCCATCAGAAACTGCAATCTCGGGCGATCGTTTTGGTACATCATGTAGGATCGAACGAAGTTGTTCAGCTCGTACATGCTCTGCATGATTTTCCGGGTCGTCTCGCCTTCTTCCAGGGAATCCCTCATCTTTTTATAAGAAAAAAGGAGCGCCATGCTGATGCAAAGCGCCATCAGTATGGGGACCCATGCGGAAAGTTTCAATTTTGTTTCGATTCTCATAGGCTATCCCTGTTTGCCGGTGATCCTCACGGCTTCAGGGTTTACCGCTTTTAACCCTTCGGCATCAATGATGTTCATGAAATTGGGGGGTTTTCGATCTCCCACGCCCCCTGGTTTTGACATCCATCGAGCCTGGTCTTCCATGTTCAACAGGAGGCTCTGGTCCAGCTTAAGATCAAACCTGAAATACTTCCACTCTCTTTCGAAAAGAGGACTTTCGGTTCCGATAGGTATCGAGCAAATCGCCCGCGTCTCGCCGGGATGTTCCGTGATAAATCGGTTTGCCTTGAGAATCGCCTGTAGAAATCTTCTGACGACCTCGGGATTTTTTTGGACGAAATGCCGTGTTCCCAGAATGTTCCAGGTCATCGTGTAGATGTCGGGATCATGAAGAACGGTTCCATTGCCGCCGAGTTTGTCCCGAAGCACCAGTGTGTGGGGGGACCAGGTGCATACGGCGTCAACCTCTCCGTTCAGCAGAGCATCGACCACTTTATCGGCCGAAAGGTTGACGATCCGGATTTTTTTTGGATCAATATAGGAAGTGGTCAAATAAATATGGAGAAAGAAATCGGAAGTGGTTCCCGCCACCACACCGATTCTCTTGCCCTTGAGATCGCTGGACGCAGATATCCCCCTGTCTTTCCGCCCGATGATCAGTATCCCCCGATCAATCTCACACATCGTGCCAATGACGGCAAGCGGCCTGCCGTCAACGACGGCACGAACTATGGGCGTTTCACCGGCCGTGGCCAGGTCCGCCTTCCCCGAAAGGACCGCATCGATACCCAAATGGCCGGACAGGTGGGTCTGGAGCGTCAGGTCAAGCCCTTCATCTTTGAAATAGCCTTTTTCATGGGCGACGTAGACAGGGGCAGATGCAGGCCAGGGTGTTACGGCAACGGTGATTTTTTCATTGTGCCTGGATACCCTTTCCTCCTCCATCCGGCTGCATCCGAATATGGCGGTCAACAGGAAAACAAGCATGATCAGCAGTGTGGATGCTCGATACATATCACCTCTTGTCCTCTCACGGGTTCATGCGCCGGAGGAAGGGAAAAACAAATATAATTATGGGCACGGTGAAATACAACCTATTGGAATAACTTATAATTTGCTATACAGGAAGCTGAGGGCAAACATTTATCCGTTCAGTTTTATACAAAAACAACATGAAATTCTCATGAAACGATATCCCGATATGGGCGGAGAATCAACCCCAAAATGGGTATCGGTGATATGTGACATCGGTGTCCAAAAACCCTTCAGATCATCGAATCATGACGATTTATGCCTTCACATGCTTCTCAAAGATTCTGGAATAGGTGTCCCGCTGAAACAAAAAAGGCAAACCCCGCGAAGAGTTTGCCTGATGATATCGGAAATACAACGTTTTAAATTTTCAGATAGGATTCCAGAATCCCTTTATAAAATTTTGTTTCAATGAAATGTGCACCGATGGTACGGTCTCTGACCCATATGACCTTGACGTGTTTTCGGATCTCTGATCTCTTTGAGTTATCCAACCTGAATCTCATTCTCAATACATCATCTTTTGAGATATGGTGCGGGTTCATGCAGTCGAACCGAATGCCGATCATTGAAAGGTCCCTGACGATTATTTCCCCTTTTTCTCCGATGCCATGAATAAAATATTCACCGGCCAGTTCAACATCTTCCCGGTACCGCTTTCTAAATTCTATGGTGTACCGGTAAGGTTCACCACATCTGCATTTCCCCTTTAGCTCTTTTTGGTTATCCTTGAATTTAGTGGTGTCAATTTGGTGCTCGATTCCGCATTTTGGGCAGATTATCGACACGCGATGGGTATGGTCCGTGTAAATGGTATACATGAATCAACCTTCTTATGGGTTCCTTTATCTACGTCAATATCATGAACATTTGTAAGAGGTTAGTTTTTTGAAAATAGGTGGCCTCATTTAGGGATTTACCTTCGAAAGTCACTATCTCAATAGTTCGGCCATTTCGGTCTATATCTTTAGTTTTAACTGCAACGGTCTTGCCGTATACCGTTAATTTGTATTGATCGAGCCGGATGACCTGAACCGAATTGAACAAGGATCAATAACTATTGCGTCCCTGTTTTTTTTGTGCCTGAACGGTTAAAAAAACTTGACAAAGTACCACATCGTGGCAATTCTTTGCTCATTCATTGAAATAAGGGTCATCTCCGAAATCGTTGATGATCCCTGAACGTTCAGGGGTCAAACCTGGTGAAACGCTTAAAAATGATAACTAATCCAAGAGCGAGCGGAATGGATCATCTTTTTTTTTAAAGCGTGTACTGTCTGAGTGGGTTAGGGAACTAAGGATTAGAAAATCCTATCGGAGGTTTTTGCTTTTTAAAAAGGAGGAAGAAAAATGCGAGTCACAACCATTTTTATAATCATATTCGGTCTCATGGCTCAACCGGCCATGGCAAAGATCCACGACGCACGAGCCCTTGCCACGGATCCGTTAACGGCCCAGGCGCCCATAGCGCCAAAGCTCGATGGACTCGGAGACTATCACTTTCCGGTCACCACGCTGAATCCCGAGTCACAGCGGTTCTTCGACCAGGGATTGCGTCTCACTTATGCCTTCAACCACTCGGAAGCACTGCGTGCCTTCAAAGAAGCGGTTCGACTCGATCCAAATAATGCGATGGCTTACTGGGGTTGGGCGCTGGTACTGGGCCCCAATCTCAATCTACCGATGGTACCGGAGGTCGTACCGCAGGCCTATCGTGCGATCCAGCAGGCAGTGGCGCTCAAAGATAAGGTTTCTGAGCGTGAACGCGCCTACATCGAAACACTGGCCGAACGCTACACGGACGACCCGGCGGCCGATCGCAGGCCATTCGACGTGGCTTATGCACGCGCCATGGCGAAACTGGCATCACTTTACCCTGATGATATAGACGCCGCAACCCTTTACGCCGCGTCCCTGATGAATTTGAGCCCCTGGAACTACTGGAATCTGGATGGCAGTCCAAAAGAGCAAACGGAAAAAATTCTGGAAACACTCCAGTCCGTGATCGATCGCAATCCCCGACACGCCGGAGCGCTGCATTATTATATCCACGCCGTCGAAGCGCACCATCCTGAGCGGGGAGAACGGCCTGCGGACATGCTGGGTGGTCTGATGGCGGGTGCGGACAATCAGACCCCCCAGCATGTCCGCAGGCCGTTCTCCCCGCTCAGGATGGTGC
>ENA-OSEO01004645-OSEO01004645.1-sediment-metagenome-genome-assembly--contig:-NODE-4645-length-14107-cov-8.532074_pt1 | contig 14107 bp, 13 predicted proteins | sample MGYA00237883_ERZ534232 | MGnify/ENA metagenome assembly ERZ534232 | reverse complement strand
GTCTCATAATTGTCTTTGCATCGATAGCCCCTCACCCTGCCCCCTCCCCCAAAATGGGGGAGAGGGTTTGGGTAATGGGAGGCCGAACTGGTAAATACTATTTCGAGACAGTTTCTATCTATTTTACGACCAGATCGTTCTTCACGGATGTGACCCCTTTGACGCTCCTTGTGATTTGAACCGCCTTATCGACCGCCTGTTGAGAATTGACAAAGCCGCTCAGTTGAACGGTGCCCTTGTAAGTCTCGACACTGATCTGGAATGACTTGAGAAAATCATCGGATGCAAGCAGAGATTTGACCTTTGTCGTGATAACCGAATCGTCAATGTATTCACCCGTGCTTTCCTGCTTGGATGTCGAGGCACAAGCCACAAAAACGGCGATGAGCATAAAAAGGGCAAAATAACCGATACACATAGTTCTCTTTTTCATAGCAGGTAATCCTTTCTGTAAACACCTCGCCTTGTCCGGCAAGGGCCTTAATGGTTACACTCGTTTTCGTCCTTGAATAACTTGGATCAGCAGCACAACGATGGCGATGACCAGCAGGGCATGAATGACGCCACCCATCGTATAGCCGGTCATCAATCCCAGTCCCCACAGCACCAAGAGAATCACAAAGATGGTCCAAAGCATGTTCGACTCCTTTCTAACGCCGACCAACGTTTTTTACGAACTCTACTTCCCCACGACCTTCTTGATCTGGCCGACCTTTTCCTGAGCTTTCCCGGCTCTCTTTTCGTCTTTGCCTTTGGCTTCCAAGCCGCGATTCATGGTAACTTTTCCGGCCATCTCCTTGATCTTACCCTTTACCTTATGCCACTTGCCTTCCCCCTCGTCCCTTCTGCTTGATTTCATGATATTCCTCCTTCTGGATTTCGGTATGACGCTCTAGCGACAGAAGATTCGCATGCCGATCACCGGATTAACCCGAGAATGCCAAATACTATGAGATAGTGTTCTTTCTTTGCAGCAGTCTGTCTATAGGAAGATCGATCATTTTGTTGGGTGAAATCCCCATGAGGCGGGAAAAGGTCCCGAAAGTTATTGCTGAGGGAGCCTTTACGCGAGTTCACAATTTGAATATACGTTAGTGTATTTGCGAATCGAAGCACTAAGGGACCGGATAATGTTGTATTCGAGGCCTCCGCTGTCAACGGAACGAAAAGGATGCCATTCAAAAGATGCCGTTGTTTTCTTCGGTGCAACTTTCTTTTCAGTTTCATTTGACGATGACCGGCAGAAAAGATGCACGCACACTTCGGAATCCAGGTAAGTGCCAAGCCTCTAACTCCCTTTTGTTTAATGATGACCTTTGGATCTAGGAAGGCCTCACAGGGTCTGGCACCTAATCTCTGCCCATCAAAAAGCCCATTGCATTACCAGAACCAACAAGGCAACTGCGATGAATTCCAACAACACTTGACTGCTTCTCATCTCGAGCTTCTTTCTTCACCATGCGTGCGAATCGCAATAAGCCGCTTTCCCTGCTTTTCCATTTCCCTCGGATCCCTCTGCCAAATTGCTTACAGTACTTCCCTTCTCGCTCTTGCCGCTGCTACGGTGTGGAACACGATTTCATAGGGTTCTTGGAGAAGGTTCATCGCCCCCCGAAGTATCCTGAACCGCTCCGACTTCAGGTGGGTATTGAGGTTCGTCCGGGTATCCCATTCCTCAAGAATACAGAGTTCATTTTCGTTCTCCATACTCCGATACGAGTCGCAGCGTCGGCACCCTCTCTCTCCTCAGGGAGCCGATCAGCGAAACAATCGTCTGCGAAAGCTCCAAGCGCTTTTCGGAAAGGACCTTCATTCGTATGAGAACAGGAGCATGCAAATCGCACTTGCAAGTGGCAAGCCAACTACCGGGGAAAGCCAGGAGATTGGAATCATCCTTTAGTAACGAGGGATTAGAGGAATAGGAGAAAAGCATGGAGAAGAGTGAAACGATTTGTTGGCCCTCAATATGTGGTGGAACCTCCGTATATTGAGGGAACCTTTGAGGAGCCAGATCCACATGCTCGGGAACGCCTGCAATGGCGGGATAGCTCTCCACACCCAATACCTTGCTCGTATGGGGGTTTACCGGAAATATCCTCCTCTCTTTTGACCGGAGCAGGTTCTCAAGGATTGTCCGTCCGACGGCGCCTTCCTTCTCAGTTGCGCCGATCAGGGCTATTGTTTTGGGATCGAACATCACCTGTATGTGGCTCATTCCGCTGTCCTCCTTTGCTATTTCCTTTACGGGGGCCCGCGTAGCGCCCTCCACGAGCGAAGCTCCACCTACTGAGTGGGTAACCGGCAATCAGCGGGATCAGATAGATCTGAAAACCCCTTTATGGCCGGAAGAACTCCTGCACCAAGCATCATTCCAATTTTTTTCATGATGATTCGCTTTCCCGGGGTAAATCTGCGCTCGACCGTGGAGCTAGCGCTGACTTAAGGAAATATGCGTGTCATTTCGAAGGAACGGAGTGACTGAGAAATCGTACGTAGATAAACCCTAGAAAAGACCAGCCTGGGAGCCTTGGAGCGAGAGGAAGGGAGCCATGGTCCTCATCACAGTTTCATAGAGCTAAAGTGATACGAGAAATCTTTGATATCATCGAAAAAGATTTCTCCCTCCGGTCGAAATGACGGAACGGAAACTTCCACAAGTTAACATCGGATCGATATGCCCGGCATCTTGTCAAGCACCTGGGACCGGGGGAGGTAACCCCGCCATACTTCCGGCGGGTAAAGCCCCAACCTCCACCCATAGCGACTGGGTCGCCAGGCGGAACCGTTCAGCGTCCCTGCCCTATTTGAACCTTGAGGTCGCGCTTTGGAATGCACTCTTCACTTCAGTCCAGACGTTTAGCGCGTAGTGGTTCAATGATTGCCATTATAGGGGCGCGGAGGTTCTTTCCGTTGTCTTCTTCATTACTGAGCGATTGCTGTATAGCCGTCTTTTCCAGGCAGATCAAGATTAGAATTGTGGGCTGTAATGATCCCGCTTTGTCCACTCTCTGCTGACGAAGCACGTTCGACCGAGTCACCTTTCATGTAAGCGTCAATGCTCTGTTCCATTTGAGCCGGGAACTCAGGCACAGGTCCTGCTGTTTTTTCGCGGTACACTCTGAGCGTGATTTCTTTGAACACCGGAAGCGCAACCCGGCCACCGGTTTCCATTGGTCCGAGGGAACGGTTGTCGTCAAAACCGATCCAGACGGCGATGGTGATTCCTTTGGGGCCGTAGGTGGAGCCCACGAAAAGCGCATCCCTGAAGTCGCTAGTCGTTCCTGTCTTTCCCATAACGGGGATCGGAAAACCGCTGGAGCCAAGTGTATGAGCTGTCCCGGTAGGCAGGCGCACAAGACCGCGCAGGCCTTCCTGAATGAGCGAGAGCTCGCAGTTGTCGACAGAGACCCGAGGCCCGCCGTGTTCTTTATCGGCCGCGACCTCGCCCGAGTCGCGGACGATCTTTCGGATCACATACGGCTGGGCGAAAATGCCCGAGGCCATCGTGCGGTACGCATTGGCCAGTTCCAGCAAATTCACTTCGGACGCACCCAACGCGGTCGTGACGTAGGGCTGCAACGGCGTCTGGACCCCAAGACTCCGCGCCGTCCGCAGGATGCTGGCAATCCCAATCTGCGCCGTGATCCAAACCGCAACGGTGTTTCTGGATTGCGCCAGCGCCTCCCGGAGGGGTATCATACCCTTGAATTGACCATCGTCGTTTGAGATCCATTTCGTGCTCTGATCCCCTTGATCGGTAACACTGATGGGTTCGTCGGGAACCAGGGTATCAAGATTAAAAGTTCCCTGCTGAAAAGCAGCGAGGTAGACAATGGGTTTCATTGCGGACCCAGGTTGCCGCAGAGACTTCGTGACGCGGTTAAAGTCGCTGTATGAGCTGGAACGGTCTTTGTAAAGCTGACGACCCCCCATCTCGGCAAGGATACTCGCATCGCGGTTCCTCAGCACAACGACCGAGCCCTGGATCAGCCCTTTGGCACTTGGGTGCCGCTTCTCGTAAAGATCGAGGCCGTGCGCCAGTGCCTCGTTCACAATTTGCTGGACCCGGGCGTCCACTGTCGAGTAAACCTGGATACGGCCCCGCAGGAGGTCTTCAATGCCGAGGTCAGGAGAGAGGCCTTTGAGCTCCTCAAGGACATTTCCAACGACCGCAGGCGTTAGGGGAAACTTTTTCATGCGCCGCACGGCCTCCTGAATCGGACGCTGTTCGGCTCCCCTCATCCTGTCCCGAGAAATGAAATCGTTCGCTGCCATAAGCGCCAGGATTTGATTCCTCCGGCGCAACACTCGCGCGGTGTTGTTCGCACTGGGCGCGTAGTAAAGAGGCGACTTGGCGATCCCTGCGAGCACGGCTGCCTTGTCGGCATCATCCGCGGTAAACGTGGCGAGAGGCCGACCAAAATAGTACTCCGCCGCTGCCGCAAATCCGTACTGACCGTTTCCCATGTAGATGAAACTGGCGTATCGGGCCAAAATTTCTTCCTTGGCGCGGCGTTTCGAACCAAAACGCTCCTGCATCTTGTTTTCGACCCACAACGACAGGCGAATCTCCTCCAGCTTCCGAACCAGCATGTTGGCGCTTCGCGGGCCGATAAGGTAAGACAGCGCACGGGGCAAGAGCACGCCATGCCGGAGTTGGTTGCTGTTTTCTTCAGCCGTCATGTTTTGCAAAACCGTCAGGTCTTTGAGGAAATGACCCCGCACGAGCTGTTGGGTGATCGTCGATCCGCCATGCGGGAAGATCGCCGGAGTATTCATTTCGTCCTCCAGTCTTAGCTCCGTAAGTCTTGCCAGCAGAGCCCCAATCCTGACTTTGCCAAGGACGCGAGGAATTACGGTATAGTCAAATCCGCTATGGGCGAAGAAGTTCTTGTCCTCAGCGGCGAGGATCGCATCGCGAACAATGGGCGGGAGGTCCTCATACTTGATGTTCCGCCGGTACTCTCTTGCCATCTCAAAAAGCGGCTGACCATTGGCATCGTAGATGTGGCCGATCGTAGAAAACTCAAAGCGGGCGAATGGTCCTATGTCAGGCAGGATGGTTCGGTCAAAATAGACATGATGGAATCCGACCGCAACAAGAGCGGCCGTGATGACTGTTGTGCAAACAAGCAGGTGAAGGATACCCCTCTTCCAACGCAGTCTGACCAAGCGGATCCTACGAATTTTCCGGGCAGCGCCTGGGGCACCTACCCGCCCACGCCTCAACCCATTTTGCAACAAAGTACCTGACGCCATTTAGCTCCCAAGTGCTTGATTTTGCATCCAGACATAGAGAAACATCCTCCGGCCCGTCCCCATGCAGAGGTGGGATAGAATGGAGCCGCGGCGATTATGCCCATAGGCGCCGAACTAAGACGGTTACATCCCCGCGCGGATACTGGTGAGCGAACCGGGAACTCCAAAAACGCTCAGGAGCCACGGGACAACGGCAATAACCACGACGGCATTCAAGACCGTCTTGATGGAGATCGCCATCGGGATGTAACCGGTTGATGAGCCGGAGAATAACACCAAACACAACCACCACCGCTTGAATTAAGGGCATAATCTAATCCTCTCTGCTTTATCGACGGGGCATTCTGAGAAGCAACGAAGCCGATCAAGGATGCGATCGTCTGGGACAACTCCTTGCACTTCTCATCAAGGACCTTCATTCGTATAGCGACCAGGATCATGCAGATTCTAGTTGCAAGTGGCAAGCCAACTACCGGGGAAAGGCACGAGGCTGGAATCATCCTGTGATAACGCGGGATTAGATGAATGGGAGGGAAGCGTAGAGAAGATTGAAACGATTTGTTGGCCCTCAATACTTGGTGGAACCTCAATAGATTGAGGGAACCTTCGAGGAGAGCCCGATCTTAATCTGGGTCCTTGGTCTCCGGCCGGAGTATCCCGAAGCTTCACGGAGGGGCCGGCCCCCAGAGGACGGAGTTCGGAGCCCACTCATCCGTTCATTCTCCCGGAATCTTGTGTTCTTTCAGCTTCAACACGGCTTCACTCGTGCCGCCCGGAACCCACTGCGTTGTAAACCCCAAGCGCCTGAAGACCTTGAGCATGCTCACATTTTCGGTAAGGACATCTGCCCGGACCTCTTCAAGGCCTCTCTCCCTCGCTATCTCGATGAGCATCTCCACGAACTTAGTCCCAAGACGTTTCCCCTGGAACTTGTCCTGCACGAGGACGGCCAGTTCGCCGGACGTCAGGTCCTGGGTCATAATCAGTCTTGCGACCCCTATCATGCTTTTCTTTCCATTTTCCTCCATCTCCGCAACGATCGCCATGTGCCGGTCGTAGTCGATATTACAGAAGAGGATAAGCCACTCATGGGATATGTCCTTGATCGTGGAGAAGAACCGGGTCCTCAATGACTCTTTAGACAAGGTCGAGAGCATCTCGTGCTCCGCGGGCTCGTCTTCAGGGCGTATGGCCCTCAGAAGTACTTCGGTCCCATCCGACAGTTGCCAGGGTGTGGTGTACTTGGTTGGATAGGGAGTGATAATCAAGTGAGGATAGGGCGATCGGCAAGTAGCGTCATAATTCTTGTCAATAATGATTCGTGCGTCAAGGGCGGAGGCTTTGCCGTTGGATATGGCAAGAGGATTGATGTCGATTTCAGCTATTTCGGGAAAGTCGACGATCAGATTGGAAAATTTGACAAGGATTCCCTCGAGCCCTTTAAAATCTGCCGCGGGTCTACCCCGAAAGCCCTGGAGCATTTTGTATACCTTCGTGTCCTGCATCAACATCTTTGCCAACGTCTGGTTGAGCGGCGGGAGCCCAATCGAAAAGTCTTTGATGAACTCCGCCATAGTCCCCCCCATCCCAAAGAGGATGACCGAACCGAAATCCCTATCCTTCCTGGCCCCGAGGATGAGCTCGTAATCTACCTCTGTGACCATCTTCTCTACAGCCACACCCATTATGGCCGCTTCCGGGGCGCGTTTTTTCACCCTTCGCATCAACTTCTCATACGCTTCCTTCAGGGCTGCACTTGAATCGATCCCCATGATGACGCCACCCACATCGCTTTTGTGGGAGATGTCAGGCGAGACGACCTTGATAACGACCGGGTAGCCGACCTTTTCTGCTATGCTTACCGCCGCTTCGGGACCTTGAGCAAGCTGCGCCGCCGTCACCGGGATCCCGTAAGTCATGAGAAACTCCTTGGACTCTTCCTCGTTGAGAAGCGTTCGTCCTTCCTTGATGGAAAGATCGAGAAGCTTTTTCAGGTGATCTTTCGATGGCGCTTTGTGCGCCGGCAGCTCGGCAGGAGTCTCATAGAGCTGGTCGAGATGTCTCTTGTACCTGCACATATTCACATAAGTCCTGACCGCCTCCTCAGGAGTGTCGTAGGCCGGGATGCTGTTCTCGACAAAAATGTGTCTTCCTTCCTCGACGTCTTCCGCCCCCATCCACGTTGCGGTGACAGGCTTCCAGGCCTGTTTCGCAATATCGGCCACCGCCTGGGCAACCTGGGTTGAAGGGGCAGAGTCCATAGGCACGTAAATGACGAGCACGCCGTCCACCATAGGGTCGCCGAGGCATATGGTGAGGGCTTTCGTGAACCGGTCGACAGTTGCTCCTCCAAGAAGGTCTACAGGATTAGCCTTGCTCCAGTAGGACGGCAAAAATGCGTTGAGTTGCTTCATGCTCTCGTCAGAGAGTTTTGCCAGTTCCCCACCCAGTTCAATCAGGGCGTCCGTGGCCATCACGCCAGGCCCGCCGGCAGAAGTCACTATGGCAAGCCTCGGGCCGGCCGGTAATTTTTTCGAATCAAGAACCTGGGCAGCATCGAACAGTTCCGCGATTTCCCCCACCCTTACGATCCCGGCCCTCCTGAAAGCTGCTTCATATACTGCATCGTCCCCTGCCATAGCGCCGGTGTGGGAATGTGCTGCCCTTGCACTCTCCGCGAATCGCCCCGGCTTCAAAATGATGATAGGTTTTCGGCGGGCGAACCCTCGAGCCGCACTCATGAATTTTCTCGCGTTGCCCACACCCTCCATATAGATCAGAATGCTTCTGGTGGCCCCGTCATCTCCCAGAAAATCGATCATGTCGCCAAAGTCCACATCGATCATGGAGCCGAGTGATGCAAACATGCTAAACCCTATCCCTGCGCTGACCGCCCAATCGACTATCGCGCTGCCGAGGGCGCCGCTCTGAGAGATGAACGCGATATTGCCCGGTGGAGGCTCACCCTGGAGAAACGTCGCATTTATACCCAGGGTGGGTCGCACAAAACCGAGGCAGTTTGGCCCCATAATACGCATTCCATATTTTTTCCTGATCCGGTCGATTTCGCTCTCTAACTGTATGCCTTCTTCACCAATCTCCTTGAACCCGGCAGAGATGATGAGCACGCCCGCTACACCAGCCTGGCCGCATTCCTCAACCACACCCGGCACTGACCGGGCAGGAGTTGCCACAACAGCCAGATCCACATGCTCGGGAACGCCTGCGATGGCGGGATAGCTCTCCACACCCAATACCTTGCTCGTATGGGGGTTTACCGGAAATATCCTCCTCTCTTTTGACCGGAGCAGGTTCTCAAGGATTGTCCGTCCGACGGCGCCTTCCTTCTCAGTTGCGCCGATCAGGGCTATTGTTTTGGGATCGAACATCACCTGTATGTGGCTCATTCCGCTGTCCTCCTTTGCTATTTCCTTTACGGGGGCTTGCGTAGCGCCCTCCACGAGCGAAGTTCCACCTACTGAGTGGGTAACCGGCAATCAGCGGGATCAGATAGATCTGAAAACACCTTGCCGACCCATGGCCGCTGCGGGGCCTTGGGCCGGGCCCGAGCAAGCGGTACGATCAAGTCTATGACAGGGCCGTCAAGAGCCATAGGTGCACGAGGGGAATAGGGATGCGGAGGCGATGGCCGGGGGTACGATCTAACGCAAATGATGAATTCATCGGATCCGATCATCAGTCCCAGGGTGGGTTTCGAAAAACCCTCCGCTCGCGCCCGATGTCTTCAGCAGCCGGCTCAGGGTGCCGCCCATGATCTCCTTGCCATCGCAGTCGGCCCGTTGGAGAATATCGACGCCGTGTGCGTCCGCTTAATATTCTTCGGGAACAATGGCGCCGTCCACCCCATGATTGGCACCGTGCTGATGCTGTTTTTCGGGCTGCCGGCAAGAACCCGATCGCTGTAAGCAACGTAAACCAGCACATTGCGCTCGCGGTCGAAGAAGCGCACGACCTGAAGCGACTTGAATACGAGGCTGCGGTGTTCATCAAAAACGCGCTCGCCGTCATTGAGTTCGCCGGCAATCCGGATCGGACCGACCTGGCGACAGGCGATGCTGACGTCACTCGTATCCTCCGCTAAGCCCAATCCACCCTTCACGCCTCCCGTTTGTGCACGGCTAATGTGGCAGGCGACACCCTGCACCTTGGGATCGTCGAAGCCATCGACCACGATCTTGTCGTTGGGTCCGAGCCAGCGGAAATTCGTGCTGACCGCGCCGGTCGTGCCGCGTTCGGGCCGGCTGAAGACCCACCATCCCAAGAGCACTATGGCCAGAAGAATTCCTGCACCGAGTATCACTCCAACTTTTTTCATGATGATTCGCCTTCCCGGGGTAAATCTGCGCTCGACCGTGGAGCTGGATCGATATGTCCCAGGGAGCTTTTCAAGCACCTGGGACCATGGGATGTAACCCCGCCAACCTTTTTTTGTGGACTCTACTGACCCACGACCTTCTTGACCTCGCCGATCTTTTCTTGAGCTTTCCCGGCAAACATTTCGTCTTGGCCTTCAGCTTCCAAGTCTGGATTCATGCATACTTTCCCGGCGATCTCCTTGATTTTTCCCTTCACCTGGTGCAACTTGCCTTCTGCCTCGTCCTTTGTGCTTGATTTCATGATATTCCTCCTTCTGGATTTCGGTTTGACTCTCTAGCGACAGAAGATTCGCATGCCGATCATCGAACCAGGCCGAGAACGCCAAATACAATGAGATAAATGGCAACGATGTAATTCAATAGTCTCGGGGCAACGAGAATCAAGATTCCCGCGATGAGAGCAACCACGGGCTGTGGCGATATACTGATTTGCATGTCACCTGGCCTCCTTTTTAAGCTCTGCATGAGCCAAGATTTCTAAAATACGTGGGTTACGATCGGGGTCTATATGTGTCATCAAACTCAGATCTTCTTTTGTTCACTATAAACATTGCGTTCAGCCGTTCCGCCGCTAAAATCGGGATTCATGCCTGATAATGGATAGCCCCCACCATGCGCGGGAGCGGAATCGTTCTGGTTTTCTCATCTGTCAACTGAATGGGGCCAAGACCGACGACTTTCTCTCTGGTCGTGTAGGTGACGCCCAGGCAAGCGAACGCCGCGATCTCCAGAGCGATCAGTATGATTGCAATGATGATCTTTGGTCTCGTTCGAACCTCCCGTCTCCTTAGCTTTAATGGGACAAGAGGGCTGCTTTACAGTTTGGGTGACCAGCTTATCCCCTCGGGCGATGTCAATATTGTGCCATCAGTACCGACAGCAACGAATTTCTTACCCGCACGAACGACTGCCCCAAGCCAGCTTTGCGAACCCGAGCTTACTGTGGCCCAGTTCGATGAATCAGGCGACGTCACGATCGCGCCATATGCGCCCACGGCCACAAACCTCTCATTACCATACGCGATACCAGAGAGATACTCTGTCGTTCCTGAATAACGCTGAGTCCATGTTAACCCGTCGTCGGACGATGTTAGGATCTTTCCGTTTGCCCCGACGGCTGTAAACGTTTCTTTGGCATAAGCGATGCCAAAGAGGTGGTCGGTAAATTGCGTGTTGCCCTGACGTGCCCAGAGGATACCGTCCGGTGAGCTGAAGATGAAGCCCATCTCGCCGATGCTGACAAAATTATTCTTCCCATAGGAAATATTCCTCAGGGCATAGGGGGTCAAGTTCGCCCTTTTGGTCCATGTGTATCCGTCCGGCGACGTGGTGACCGTACCCGCACTGCCGACCGCCACGAAGATCCCGCGTGCATACTTGATGGCCCAGAGGTCGCTGGTGACGCCGGACTGCCGGATGGTCCATGTTTCGCCGTCCCTTGAGGCTGTCACGATCGTACCGCGGGCGCCCACCGCCACAAATGTACCCTTACCGTATTCCACGTCGACAAGAGGCACCTGAGTCCCGGAATGCCTCGCAGTCCAGGTTTCGCTGTCAGGCGAAGTCAGTATAATGCCCTTGCCATACGTGACAACGTACATGGGCCTCGTTTCATCGGACCCTTGCGCTTGCGCAACGCCTGAACCTGCGAAAAACATAAAAACTGCCATAATAACCATTGATCGTACAAACATCTTTTCCATCTGATTTTCTCCTTTCTTGTTCTTCCTCAGACACCTCTTTTGATTCCCTTGCTTAACCCTGTTGTTGCAAAAGAGCATCGCCATGAAAACCCGAAAAGCGGTTCCACCAGGCTTCTGCGGCTTTAAATGAGATGGCCCCTGGAATAAACCATTGGTTGATTCAAGACCTTGACGATAGTGTTGGTTTTTGCGCTTCTCATACAGTGTTATCGGCGATCTCGATGCTCCTCGGAATGCAACAATAGGGTTAACGGTATTGGGTACGACCCGGCCGAGTCTGCCCTGCGGTGGCTATTTCCATTCCGGGGGAGGGTTCAGCTAGCATCTTTTCGAAGGAGTCAAAGGGCGCACTGTGCTCCGCGATATCTTCATTGATGGTCATACCTTTTCTGACAGCCACTCCGTTGATAAAGAAAGGTGGATTGGGTTTGAACCTTACTTCTTCGAAGGGCGATCACCCATCAGAATGTGAATAATAAGGAAGACACCGCCTCCGGCCACGCCCAGAAAACATAACATCGCGAAACCAGGATACCCAAAAAGACGAAACGAACTCTCCACCTGCATCAATAAAGCTGCGCCGATGATCAACGCAGCCAAAACCAAACCCAGTGTGATGCGATTCGCGATCTTCTGAAGTCCCTCGATGATTACGTTCTCGTCAATCGTCTCCACCTTTACCCTCAACTCGTTATGCGCGATTGCATCGAGAATCCGATTGAGGCGGCTTGGCAGACGCATCAGAAGATCTTTCATCTCCAACAAGCCCCCGAACAGGTTGGTCGGCGAGAGCGCTTTCCACACCCGCTGTTGCAGAATTTTTTCCGCATTGCGTCGAATCGAAGCGTTGGGATCAAATTTAGGGTTGAGTGTTCGACCGACCAAGTCCAGGTTCAGCAACGTTTTGCTCAACATGGTCAACTCCGCGGGCACCCGCAGTCCGTTATCACCCGAAATTTGCGTGATTTCCAGGACGACTCGCCCCACTTGAATCTGGTCGATTTTCGATCCTTGATGCTCGCTTATCAGACCCGCCACGCGCTGGCGGAACGCCTTCTCTGAAAAATCTTCTTTCAGCTCGCTGATTTTGATCGCAATGGCTGCGGCATCATCGCCGCGGCCATCGCTCACCGCCAGCAGCAACTGAATCAGGTTCTCCTGCAACTGTGGCGTGATGTGACCCACCATGCCCAGGTCAAGCAAGGCAATACGATGATCGGCCGTGAGGAAGACGTTGCCTGGATGAGGATCAGCATGGAAAAAACCGTCCACGAGAATTTGCTTCAAGTAGGCGTGAAAAAGTTCCTCGGCCAGATCTGCTCCCTTAAAATCCAGACGAGCCAAAGGGCTAAGTTCCGTGATTTTTTTCCCGCGGATGTATTCCATGGTCAACACGCGCGAGGTCGTAAAATCCTCGATCGGCGTAGGCACGACGATCCCTGGAAATTCCAGCAGGTTTGCGCCTAACGTGATGAGATTGCGCGCTTCCTGGCGATAGTCCAGCTCACGCCACAGGCTCTTGCGAAATTCATCGAGCATCTTGCCGAACTCGTAACGCTTGCCCCACTGCGTGTGCTTATCCAAAAACCCCGCGATCTCTTCCAGCGCCTCCATGTCCTCCGCGATGATTTCTCGAATTCCAGGCCGCTGCACCTTCACCACCACCACTCGACCGTCGAGCATTGCCGCGCGATGGACTTGGCCCAACGACGCCGTCGCCAGAGGTTCTGCTTCAAATTCTGAAAATGCTTTTGAGATCCGCACTCCCAACTCGCCGGAGACGATTGCTTCCACCTGTTCGAAAGGAAATGGATCGATCTTGTCCTGCAATCGTGTCAGCGCATGGATATAAGCAGGAGGAAGAAAATCCTCGCGAGTGGACAGAAGTTGACCGAGCTTGATATAGGTCGGCCCCATCTTCTCCAGGTCTTGCGCCAGTTCATCCGCCTTTGACTCGCCCGTCGTTGTCTCCACCGGTGCATCCGGTTCCAGCGCGTCTTGCAGCCCGGCATGTTTCGCAACGTCCGACCGTCCGTGCTTGATCAAAAGCAGAGCAATGTCCTTGTATCGTTTCAGGTGTTTAGGCTTTAGAAAGATCCCCATTCGTTACTCCTTGTTGGCAGCCATTCCGGTAAACTGCGTTGTCCGTGGAACTCACTTTTCTTTGGCTGGAGGATAGTGGATAGGGAAATCGGAGAGAGCCCCCTTCGCGTGTAAGGCGCGACGGGAGACTCCCCGACAAGGCAAGGGATGCACCGAGAGCAACGTTGGGCCTCTGCCCGTTAGTCGCTGGTGCGGAGAAGCACTTCGACCCGACGATCGTGCGCGAGCTGCGAATCACCAAACGCGCCCTTCTCCATCCGGGAATACGGCACCCCGGCGTTGATCAGCGCATTATAAACGGTGCTGACGCGGCGGTCACTCAAGTCTTGGTTGCTGAGGTCGGAGCCGCGTGGAATGGAGCCGTCGATTCCGAGTTTCAGGGACGGGTTCTGTTGCATGTACTCCGCTATTTCAGACACCTGGCCGTTGTCGGAACTGCTAAGGTTCACCGTGTTGGAGTCGAACCAAAAAGTCCGGTACGAAATCCAGCGGTCAACCACACCCGCGGGGCCTTGTACGCCCGTCGCTCCGATTGGGCCTTGCGGGCCCGCATCACCGGTGTATCCGCTTGAACCGGCAACCCCGGCCATGGTGACGCCTCGGGCACCGGTATCACCGACTGCGCCTTGCGCGCCGGCAGGACCG
>ENA-OSEO01004643-OSEO01004643.1-sediment-metagenome-genome-assembly--contig:-NODE-4643-length-14109-cov-5.404005_pt1 | contig 14109 bp, 11 predicted proteins | sample MGYA00237883_ERZ534232 | MGnify/ENA metagenome assembly ERZ534232 | reverse complement strand
GAGGTCACCACCAAGTACCGTTACGACCCGAAATTCAATACAGGCGGCACCTTCGGGGTCAATTACGCCGCCATGGACGGCGATATTATGGCGTTCAATTACCGCACCATCTACTGGAGTCAGGAGGCGCGCAGGGATCTCCACGAGCGATTTATCCTGAATCATTATCTCAAGCAGTTTAACGAGGAGACCATCCAAACCAAGCAGCAGCACACTTGCGGTGAGCCGTGCGCGGCGGTTTGCAAAAAAATGCACGGCATCTATAAAAAAGACTACGAACCCTATCAATCCATGGGGCCGCTGTGCGGTATTTTCGACCAGCGCGCCGCCGAAAAACTCAACCACCATGCCGACCGGCTGGGTTTTGATGCCATCTCCGCGGGCGGGATCCTTGCCTGGCTGATGGACTGTCTGGACGATGGGTTGATCACACCTGCGGAGCTGGGGGTGGACCTGGCGCCCAATTGGGAGCCGGCAAACTTTGACGTGGTGGGCGATTCCATGCACAATGCCGCGCTTGGCATGGCATTGCTGGATCAGATGACGCAATCCGGCGGAAAAATACCGTTGCAATTCGGGGCCAGAAAATTTGCGCGCCGCTTGGCGCGGGAAAAGGGCCAAGCGGTGCTTGACCGGTTTGTATACAATGCCTTTGCCCGCCAGGGCTGGATGGTTCCTAACCAGTACTGGACGCCCGGCGCTTATGCCCCCATGGCCATCACGGGCAAATATTACATGCACTATGGCCGGGATTTCCTGCCGCCCCGGGAGCTGGGCAGAGAAAATGCCCGCCGCATGCTCAGGGAGCTGATGCTGTCGGCAGCAAAGTCACCGGTCAGGGTTTGATCGTCGGCGGTCAGAATGACGGTTCCGCCGTTGCTGCCGTCGTTGCCCCATCTGCCGGCCTCTGCTTTGACCAATATACCGGACGCTGCAGTCAGGTCAACGTCCGTGAGGTTGATGATGCCGGTGGCGTTGGTGACGTAAAAGAGGGGGCCGTTTTCAGAGGTATAGGCTAATGAACCGCCGTTCATGCTGAAAGTACCCAGGGTACCTTCCGCGTCGCCGGACATGCTTTGATAGATCATGACGCCCCATTTATCCGCAAAACTGGAGGACAAATCAACATCATTCAGGATGATGGAGTTGCCGCCTTCGATGACGGCTGCTTCTGACCCGGTGGCGGTCAATATGGCGTCACTGACCGTGATCACTCCGGTGGAGTAAACGGCAGGTGAGTCAGAGCCGGTGGTCTTTACAGTACCGCCGGTGACGGTGATGCTGCCGCTGCCGCGATCGGTGGCAATGGCGCCGGAACTTCCGCCGGCTGTGGTCATATCAACATTGGTGATGAGCAATTCACCGCCGCGGGTTGCCATCACGGCGTGAGCGTATTGGCCGGTGCAGTCGATCACCGTGTTAGAGATGGTGATCTGCGCGCCTTCGCCGCTGGCAAACAGGCCGTTGGCACCGTTGCCTGTAGTAGTTACCGTTGAATCCGAGATGGATACACTGCTGTTTTCGGTTGCCAGAATACCTGCGTTTTGTCCGTAGAAACTGCTGTTGTCTGATGAGGAAGAGTCTCCGCTGCTGGTGACGGTGGCTTTTGATAGGGTTAATTTTCCACCATTGAGCACGTAGATCGCGGATTCATCCGTCCCGCTGGCATCATATGTCTTGCCGGTTTCGCTCAAGGTTTGAGCATCGACAACATAGGCGCCGGCCAGGTTGGCTGAAGAAGACGCTGAGCCTCCGCCGCCTCCACCGGGTGCGCCGTCTGGCGGTGTGCCGCCGGGGGGATTGCCAGATGGTGGATTTCCGCCAGGGCCACCGTTTTGTCCGTCAGGAGGTTCGGGTGGTTTTTCTCCGTCGGCCGGTTTTTGACCATCAGGAGGTTCACCGCCTGCAGGCGGCGTCCCTTCGGGTTTTTCAATATTTGGCTGCGTGTTAGAGATGTCGGAATTTCCGCTTCCTTCTTCGCTGCCTGCAATTGTTGCCGCAGAAGTCGTGGTTGCTTGATCTGTTTGCGTTTCATCCACTGCAGCACCGCTTGAACAGGCGCTTAACAGCAGAGACCCGATAAGCGTGATAACCAGACAGAATTTTGCCGCTCGATTCATTTGAAAGATTCCCTTTCACCCTTTTTTATTGAAAACAGGATTTCATTTCTATTTTATAAAAGTTAGCTGTGGAAATTCCGTGAGACTTCTGTGAACTTGCTGAGAGAAATCCGGTTTTAAGGAGATTATTTCTTTCATCTCAGCAGATTCACAGGTTGCATCCATATAATAAACGTGTGCTATGATGAAAAAAACAGATTCATGGAAGAACTGATGGTTTTTGGAAGGATACAAAAAAATGGCCGGTATTCTGATCATCGATGACGACCCTAAACTGCTGAAAATGCTCGAGCGTACCCTGATCTATGAGGGTTTTGAAGTATTAACCGCCGCCAATGGAATGGACGGATTAACCATGGTCGACGCGCATCACCCCGATCTTTTGATCGTGGACTGGATGATGCCCAAAATGGATGGGTTAAGTTTGATCCAGGCCCTGCGCAAGGAAGACGATAAAACCATGGTTCTGATGCTGACGGCCCGCGATTCCATCGAGAACCGGGTGGAAGGGCTGGAAAACGGCGCTGACGATTATCTGGTCAAGCCTTTTGCACCGGCGGAATTGGTGGCTCGTGTGCATACTTTACTGCGCCGCATTGAGGTAAAGGCAGACGGCAAAACGCTGCAGTTCCTTGATGTCAGTCTTGATCCTATCCTTCATCAGGCCAGGCGCGCCGAAAACGTACTTAACCTGACCTTGACCGAATTCAACCTGCTGCAGCTGTTCCTGCGGCATCCCCGCCAGGTGTTGGAACGTGCGCAAATCCTCAATGAGATCTGGGGATACGATTTCAACGGCGATGATAATGTGTTGGAAATCTACATCGGTTACCTGCGCAAAAAATTGGAAGCACTTGGCGGATCGCGGATTTTACACACCATCCGCGGTGTGGGTTACGTACTCAGGGAGGAATAAACGTGTCGATCAGGCTGCGTTTCACACTGGTTTACAGCGCCATCCTGGCGGTCACACTGGCTGTGTTCGGCACGGCCCTTTATTCCATCCAGGCGCAATCCACTCTGGATGCCATCAAAAGCGATCTGATCCAAAGCAGCAAGACCCTGGGAGAGTCAGTTCTTCGATCGGCTACTTCCGATAAAAGCGAAGTGCCGCCGAAACCGCAGGATCAAAACGGTGAGCCGCCGCCGCCCATGTCGTTTCAAAACTTTTCCTCTGACCAGGGCTTACAGCAGATCCCGGAGCGGGAGATCGTACGTGTTTTGGATGAATACGGCAACCTGATCGCCAGTCCATACGGCAGGTCGGAAGATGTGCTGCCGCTGAGTGAGGAAGGTCTGCAGACACTTCAGAGCAATGATGTCTGGTGGCAGATCGATGAGGTCAAGGGGGAACGCATGCTGATCTACAGCAAGCCGATCACCTCTGACGACTCTTTGACTTATTTTTTACAGGTGGCGCGTCCGCTGGCTGAACGGGATACTTCCCTACAAATTCTGGGCACCACGCTGATCATGGCAATTATTATTACACTGGCAGTGGCATTTGGCATCGGCTGGCTGTTCTCGGGTTTCATCTTGAAACCCATCAAGTTGATCACACAAACGGCCCAGTCTATCGGCGAACAGAACGATCTAGGCAGAAGAGTGGAATATATAGGCCCTCAGGACGAGGTGGGCCTACTTACGACAACGTTTAATTCGATGCTGGCGCGGCTGCAGGATTCTTATCAACGCGTGGCGCACTCGCTGGAAGTGCAGCGTAATTTTGTGGCGGACGTTTCACACGAACTGCGTACGCCGCTGACCACGCTGCGCGGCAACCTTGAACTGCTGCGCCGCAAACCTGCCATTCCGCAGGAAGAAAGATTGGACATCCAGGATGACATGGTCGATGAAAGCGACCGCCTGATCCGCCTGGTCAACGATCTGCTGACCCTTGCCAGGGCGGACGCCGAGCGCAGCCTAACACTTGAGAACATGACAGTTCTGCCGATTTTACAGGAATGTGTTCGACAATCTCTGATCCTCTACGAGGGACGCAAGGTGAGCATCAACGTGCCGAAAGGACTGTCGATCAGAGGCGACAAGGACGCTTTCAAACAAATCCTGATCATTTTGCTGGATAATGCGCTTAAATATTCCGATGGTTTGATTGCCTTATCGGCTGAAAAAAAAGAGGACCAGGTGGAAATCCGGGTTCAAGACAACGGTATCGGACTGACACCCGAAAAACTGGAGCACGTTTTTGACCGTTTTTATCGCAACAGTGAAACCAGTTCCGCTTCAGGCTTTGGCCTGGGACTGGCGATTGCCAAGTCGCTGGTTGAAGCTCAAAGTGGCGATATATCCATGACCAGTGAAGTGGGCAAGGGAAGCGAAGTGATCCTGCATTTTCCTTCTTCCGACTAATCCTAATCTACATTAAGAATAAAGCCTCTATACCAAAAGTAAACCAGTAACCCCTTCTTGGTTACTACAATCTATTTAAAGATTTACGGTTCAACCTAAAGGAGGAAGCGGAAATGAAGGCAACACTTCTGGTCAATTTTTTACTTTCGGCGACCCTGGTTTCCACGAGTCTGTCGGGCTGCGCGACGGCAATAATGGACCAGATCATGGAAACAACTGAGAAGATCGTTAACTCGGTGGATGATTCACACAGCAACGAGTCAGAACCGAATTATGATGTGGTTTTTCCACAGGATTCGGTCAACCGCATTGAAATTACTTTATCGAGTGAATCCTGGACCGCCCTGCAGACCGAGATGGAAGAAGAATTCGGACAAACCACAGCCGACGGTCGCGGGAAAAACAACCAGGGCGCTCTACCGCCGCAAGGCGATCTCCAGCGGCCGGATGGAATTCAACCGGCCAACCCGGGAGGCGATAATCCAGGGGGACAGTTCCCCGATAACCAGCAGTTTCCTGAAAATGGCGCTCAACGTCCGGGCGGACTTCAACCCGGCAACCAGGGACAGGGGAATCCTGGCGGTCTGAATTTTGGCGACACCAGCTACGTGATCAGCACGGTCAGCTTCAACGACGAAACCTGGAACAGCGTCGGATTCCGTTATAGCGGAAATTCGACCCTGCAGTCCTCCTGGAAGAGCGGCACCAAAAAAATCTCATTCCGGCTGGATTTCGATGAATATGAAGATGAAGATCCGTCCACCAAAAACCAACGCTTTTTCGGCTTCAAGCAGCTCTCCTTCAAGAGCAACGCCATGGATTCATCCTATCTGCGCGAGAAGGTGACCAGCGATATTTTTCTCGCCTCGGGTGTAATTGCCCCCAAAACGGCTTTTTATGAGGTTTATGTGGATTACGGTGAAGGGCTGCAGTATTTTGGCCTCTACACGGCCGTGGAGATCGTGGACGATACGGTGATCCAAACCCAGTTCTCGGATGACAGCGGCAACGTTTATAAGCCGGAGGGCAGCGGAGCGGCCTTTGTAGCCGGCACATTCAACGAAGCCTCTTTTGAAAAACAGACCAATGAAGAGGATGCAGACTGGAGCGACATTCAGGCGGTGTTTGAAGCACTTAATTCCGATCTGCGTACCAGTGACCCGGCGGCCTGGCGTGAGGGACTTGAGGAGGTCTTTGATGTGGACGCCTTCATCCGCTGGCTGGCGGTGGATACGATCATCCAGAATTGGGATACCTACGGTGCCGCTGCGCATAACTACTACCTGTACACCGACCCTGAAGACGGCCTGGTCACGTGGATCCCGTGGGACTTCAACATGGCGCTGACCGACAAGGCAGGCAACGGCCAGGGCGGCCCACAAGGCAGGGGCGTACGTGACCTGGACCTGGCTTCGATCAATGACCAGTGGCCCTTAATTCGTTGCCTGATGGACGATCCGATATATTGGGATAAATACACTCAATATTTGCAGGAAACCATCGATGGCATTTTCCGGCCGGATAAACTGGAAGAAATGTACACCAATTACCACGATCTCATTGCCCCCTACGTGGAAAATGAAACCAGCGACGCCACTCAACTTAGACCGATGACAAGTTTTGACCAGGCCCTTGATGAACTGATACAGCACGCGCAGGAACGCTATGATGAAGTAACAGCATATCTACAAGATCTGTAATTAATGGAGTGCGAACCGCAGATAAAATTCTCTGTGCAGAACAGGATAAAAATGGCATAATAGGAGAAATACGATAAAAACAGGATAAATATTATGGAAATAAAGGCTTCAACAATCGATGAATATATTGGCGGGTTTCCTGAAGAGATTCAGAAGAAATTGAGCGCGCTGCGGGCAGCCATTAAAAATGAAGCGCCAGACGCGGAAGAAAAGATCAGCTACCAGATGCCCACTTTCGCGCAGAATGGCAATCTTGTCCATTTTGCGGCCTTTAAGAAACATATCGGTTTTTATCCGGCGCCATCCGGAATTGAAAATTTCAAAGAAGAACTGGCAAAATACAAAACTTCCAAGGGCGCCATCCAGTTCCCGTTGGATGAAGAAATCCCTTTCGATCTGGTCAGGGAGATCGTCAGGTTTAGGCTGCAGGAGAACCAGAAAAAAGCGAAGAAATGACATTGTGAGCCGGAGCGATCGACGAGATTTCTCCGGCTTTTTCTAATGTAAAGAGACTCCGGTTTTGCTATAATCACGAATGAGCATGGGGGCATGGTCGACTGATAAGAATGCCGGAGAACCCCGCTATCGAAACCCTTCATTGAGGTGCTTTTCGATTGTTTTATTTTAAGGAGGGAATGATGCGCAAACTGCTGACGAACGCTGCGGATGATTTCAGGGTAAAAGGATACGCCGGCACAAACTCGGTCCTGCTGGCAATGGATTTGGACGAATCCCGCAAAACGGACTTGATGGGTTTCGCCATTGAACGAAAGGAAGGGAACAGCGACTGGCAGTGGTTGTTCAATTCTCTTACGTTTCCAGGGAAGAAACATACCTTTCCCAAGTGGAACGCCACCCCCAGCAATCTAGCGCCGCTGCAAAAGTTCCGCTGGGCGGACTATAGCGTTGACCCCGGCATTACTTGCCAATATAAGGTGCATCTTGTATATGGCCCAGACCTGGAGCGCGGCGAGATGCTGGAAATTGCGCTCAATACGGATGACGGCAAACCATCCGGGCATCACGTAAATTTCAACCGCGCCGTGGCTGCCAGCCAGGCGTTCGGTAAAAAATATCCCGAGCTTGACCGGGAATTGTCCGAGAAGAAAAGCAAGGCTATCGAAGCCTGGCCGTCTGAGCCGCGCGAATGGCTGGAAAACGGGCTGCTGGACGTCATTCTAAAGTTCATTGACAGCGCTTCCGATGAAAGCTGGGCTCTGGATGTAGCCATCTATGAATATGAATTGAAGTCCATCGTGGAGGCGGTTAATGCCGCTCATGTCCGCAATGTAAAAGTCAGGGTTCTCTATCATGCCAAAAGAAATGATGAACAAACCGACCTGAATATCGAGAACCTGTCCTGTTTGCCTGCGGAGTGTAAGAAGGGCAGGGTGACCAGCAAGATTTTCCATGATAAGTTCATCGTGCTCAGTAAGCTGGATGGCGCGGGAACGCGCTCTCCGCAGTCCGTTTTATGCGGAAGCACCAACTTCACCGAGAATGGTGTTTACCGCCAGGCCAACGTGGTGCACGTGGTCGATAATTTAGCGCTGGCATCAAAATATGAAGAGCTTTTCAACGTGGTTTGGGAACATCCGGAAGATACAGGATTTGTACGAAAATGGATCACGAAAAACAACCCCATCGATGAGGGGACTCCGCTGTTTGCCGGGTTCTCTCCACGAAGTTACAAGACCGACCTGACTGAATTTATCCGGATCATCAATTCCGCGGAAAAAGATCTGCTGTTCGCCACAGCCTTCAAACTGCCAGAGGATATTTTGGATGCACTGTTGGGAGAACCCAATGATTCCATCCTGCGTTACGGCATCCAGAATACGGCCAGCCGCATTACCGGCTTCCACGCCGACCGGACGGCCGAATTTGCCACTCCGGCGCTGTTAAAAAGCGGGCTGGAAGGCTGGATCAAAGAAGGTCTGCACGGGCAAAAAGGGAACCTGTTGATACATACCAAGGTTGTGGTGGTCAATTTTACATCTGACAACCCGGTGATCATCAGCGGCAGTCACAACCTGAGCGTACCGGCCAGCAACGGCAATGACGAAAACTATCTCATCATCCGGGGAGACACCGATCTGGCAGACCGCTACGGACTTGAGGTGCTGCGTTTCTACGATCATTACCGCTTCAGATACTATGCAAAAAAGCTGAAATTAAAAGAGGTCAAACCGCTTGCCGAGGATGATTCTTGGGCGCGCGTGTTTTATACGCCCGGTCATTTAAGGGAACTCTCTCGCAAGAGGTTTTCAGGCAGATAACACAAGAAGATCAGTGGATCTAAATACGTTATTAACGGAATCAGGAGGGTTGCTGTTCCGGGGTAATTGATGTTATGCTTCAATTCATTGAGGTCAACCATGTGGAAGAAAATCCTCCTTGTATTTCTGCTCATCGGCATCCTGTTTCCCTTTGCGGCACTGTCACAGGTCTCGGAATCCTATTCCAGGATCTTCAACGCTATATTTGACACGCTGCTCTCGCATATCCTCATGCACGGTGCTCTTTACGCCGTGCTCTCATGGATGGTGTTAATCCTGTTTAAACCGGTGACCTGGAAGAAAAAGATCTTGCTGTGTGCCGGAAGTGTTTTGACCGTTGGCATAATTCAGGAAGTGATCCAGGCGGCCAGCGTACAGAACCTTCGTGTTGGGGATACCCTTTTCGACCTATGCGTGGATGTCAGCTTTAGTTTGATCCCGCCTGTCATTTCCTTGATTATTGATCGGCGCAAGAAATTAGAACTGCAATCTTCGAATTGATCACAAAAGAACAACACATCACTTTATAATTGTCCAATCTCATATCATTGAACTATTTGCAGGACTTTTTTAAGGACTGACACAGTGTTTTAAGGAGAAGGGCGAATGACACAAACACAAAAATGGCAGGCGAAAATGTTGGCTCAAGCTCAAGATCGCACCTATTTCGAGGAAGCCAAAGACAACGCTTTTGAATATCTGGACGGCATTCTTGACCGTCCGGTTTACCCTGACGACAAAGCCATCAGCGGCCTTTCCGCGTTCGATGAGGATATGCCGACAAACGGCGCGGACCCGTCCGCGATGCTCAGGATGCTGCATGAATTTGGTTCTCCGGCAACGGTAGCCACCACAGGCGGGCGCTATTTCGGCCTGGTGGTGGGGTCCTCTTTCAGGCCGGTGATGGCGGCAAAATGGCTTTCCGACGTGTGGGACCAACTGGCGCCCCTGTACGTCACCTCGCCTATCACCGCCAAACTTGAAGCGGTATGTGAAAAATGGTTGAACGAGCTTCTGGGGCTGCCGGAAGAATCCGCGATGGGACTGGTGGGCGGCACGTCCATGGCGATCATGTGCGCACTGGCCGCGGCCAGGTACGAGATCCTCAAGCGGGCCGGCTGGGACGTGAACGTCAATGGGCTGTTCGGCGCTCCTCCAATGCGCGTGGTGGTCGGGGCTGAAGCGCACAGTTCCGTTTTCAAGGCTTTGGCGCTGCTGGGATTGGGAAAAGAACGCGTGGAACTGATCCCTGTGGATGAACAGGGCAGGATGGTAGTAAAGGAAATTCCGGCTCTTGACAGCAACACATTGGTCATCGTGCAGGCCGGTAACGTGAATTCCGGGGCGTTCGATCCTATTGACGAGATCTGCGACCTGGCCAACGCGGCCGGCGCCTGGGTGCATGTGGACGGCGCCTTTGGGCTGTGGGCGGCCGCTTCAAAGAAGCTCAAGGATTTGACAAAAGGCATCGAAAAAGCCGATTCGTGGTCGGTGGACGGGCATAAGACACTTAATACCCCCTACGACTGCGGAATCGTGATCTGCAAGCACCGCGACACACTGGTCTCGGCCATGCAGGCCAGCGGATCCTATATTCTTTACAGCGATAAACGCGACGGCATGCTCTACTCCGCGGATATGTCCAGGCGGGCGCGCGCGGTGGAACTTTGGGCGACGCTGAAACTGCTGGGCCGGGAAGGCGTGGAAGCCCTGGTGGACGGTTTGTGCGAGCGGGCGGCTCAATTTGAGGAACGCATCCAGCAGGAGGGATTCACCGTGCTGAATGAAGTGGTTTTTAATCAGGTGCTGGTGGCCTGTGAGTCTCCCGAAGAAACGGCGGCAACCCTGAGCGCCCTGCAGAGTTCGGGCGAATGCTGGTGCGGGGCCGGAAAGTGGCACGACACACCCTTGATCAGGGTGAGTGTCTGCTCCTGGGTCACCGATGAGGCGGATATCGAGCGGACGGTAGCTGCATTCGTTAAGGCCCGCAAAACTGCAGCAAAACCAACCTGAGACCACCGTAAATGACAAAACGTTATCATTTTGAACCCGCGTCATTCAGCAAGAAATACCTTCCCCTGTTGTGGGCCGCAATGCTTCCGTCATTAGTGGTGGACGCCATCCTGATCTATCGGACGGCGGTCAAATTGATATCAAACAACGGGAATTCCGCTTCTTCGCTATTAATTGACCTGGTCATGATGATGATAATGAACGCAGCCTTGTTGAAGTCCGTGCCTTTAATAATCTATTTTGTCCATCGATCCAATTTGAAACAAAGCGTCGTGACCATCACAAAAGATGTGCTGGTGTATCAACAGCGTCTTTTGAGCGTGAACGAATTCAATTATGGATTTACTTTCTATCACGAACATCATCTTGTACGAATCGATTCTTTTCGGCAGCGAAAGAACGGCAGCCTGGTGATCAATGGGGAACATGATGTGCACTGCCTGCAGGAAGACGGTGAACCGGTTACGGATTTTTGTAAAGGCGACCTGAAACCGCGGATATTGCGAAGAAAGCGCTGCGTCATCCCCGCTGTCTTTGAGGGGATGGACGAGATCACCGCAAAATTAAACGAATTGGCAGCCGTTTTTGCGGCTGCCTAATAAAACATCAATAAACAACGATGACACCAACAATCCGGCAGAGTGAATAACATTCAATTTTTATAAAGAAACAAGATTTTTGAATCTACCCGATCCGGAAATTGTGTCAGGAAGTAAAATATTTAGCCAGGGCCGGCAGCGCTGCGAAAGCGCTGTAGAACTCATTCCCCGCCGGTGTGGGCGTTGGGTATGAGCTGAATTTTGCCACGACCAGATCGGCTTTGGGTGCAATGTAAAGGATTTGGCCGCCATATCCCATCGCCAGATAAGCATTGAATTCGTTGTGAGTCATCCACCACTGGTAGTGATATGAATAGCCGGCGTTTCCAGGGCTGGCAGCCGGACCTTTAGCAAAGGCTTTCTGGCTGGCGCCTTTTTCAATGTCCTCCACCAAAGCGGTCGGAAGGATTTGCTGGTCGTTGTAGAACCCTTTTTGCAGCAACATTTGCCCGAAGCGCGCCATATCTCTCAGCGTGGTCACAAGGCCAGAACCGGAAGTCTCCACGGCCGAATTGTTGACGATCCAATAAGCGTCGCGATCTGCGCCCAGTTTCGACCAGATTCGTGTTTGCATGATCTCGCTCAGGGTTTGTTGGGAAAGCTGCGATATTAACCAGGATAAAACATCCGTATTGGGGGTCAGATATCTGAACCTGGAACCATGTTCGGCAGATTTCTTCATTTTTGGCAAATACTCATAGATGGATTCTGAGCCGGAATAATCAACTGGTTTTTCCTGCCACCCCATCACCATGGCATATTCCGGATTTTCAGAAATCGGATCGATCAGGTCGTCCGGGAAATCCACTCCCGTGGTCATATCCATAATCTGCCTGACCGTTGCATCTGTGAAGCCGCTTCCTTTTAGTTTAGGCAGGTAAGTGACGATTTTTTCGTCCATATCGAATAAACCGTCATAACACATATGACCGGCAAGCGTCCCCGTCATGGATTTACTGCCTGACGCCCAGGCATGCAATGAATGGGGTCCCATGTCATTCAAGTAGCGTTCATAGACGACTTTTCCTTTGTGCAAGACGATAATTCCGTCAGTGAAACTAAGTGTTACCATGTCTTCAAAACTGAATTCATTTCCGGCAAAATTGCGATATTTTACCTGACTCAGGTCCATCAAATTTGTTTGAAGCTGTGTGGGTGGATAATTGCCGCGCCACACATCCGCTGTGCGGTTCAATCGAAGCTCATTTTGGAAACTCCAACGATTATAGGGGTATATCAATTGGTTGCTGTGAGTGACCGATTTGTCTGATTGCGGGGGAAACCCTTGCATCAGTTCCAATTCTTTTGCACTTTGAATTTTTTCGGTGTTCAGCGTTTTGTCCATTTTCATTAACCTTCTGTGGAGTGTTCATTTTCAGATGGGGAGAGCCAATAATTCCCGCCGCCGCGCTGACGTCTGAGGTATCCCATATCAACCAGGTCTCGTCTGAGACTGATGTAATCCTCCGCGTACTTTGCTTTAAGAATCGCGTTCACTTCAATCTCGGAATAGTCTCTGCCTGTTTCAAATAACGTCGATAGCCAGCGAAGCAGCACATCCATCTTTTTTTGTTTGGAGGGCAGGTGGGTAATAATTCCGCTATAAGTGTATTCCTGGAGTACTTTTTTATCTTCTGCAGAAAAGTCGAGCGCCTCTATCCACCGGTTGTCAGATTCGGGGATCTGGGGTTCGTCTGGGATCTGTTCGATATTTTGTACGGATCGTTTGAAACGTTCCAATCCACTTTTGTTGATGCTGTAAAAACGTTGGTTCTTATCTGCACGAAGTGTGACCAATCCGGCGGAACGCAAGCATGAGAGATGGTGAGAAATTGTCGGGGAACTTAAATTCATTGTTTCTGCCAATGAGCCTACTGTGTACTCATTTTGATTCAAGTATCGAATGATCTTCAGACGGCTTTCATCAGAAAGGGCTTGTAAGAGAAGTAAAACAATATTGTCATTGTTTGTCATGTTATTGTCCTATATAGATGAGTATCTAAATAGATTATAATCAATATATAAAGCAAGTCAAGAGTTTATGAAAATTATTGAAATCTCGTTAAAGAAACAACTCTGGCATTTTTTTGCCAGAGTTGTCACTGGAAAAGTTTTTTTAGTAATTTGTGTCAACCCAAACTAAACAATTCCGTAAGCGACCATGGCCTTGGCGACTTTCAGGAAGCCGGCGATATTGGCGCCCAGCACGTAGTTACCCTTGTCTCCGTATTCTTCAGAGGCTTCGAGGGCGGACTGGTGGATATTCTTCATGATGACCTGCAATTTTTGGTCCACTTCTTCGCGCGACCAGGTCATGCGCATGCTGTTCTGCGACATCTCAAGACCTGAAACGGCCACGCCGCCCGCATTGGCCGCTTTGCCCGGACCGTAAAGCACGCGGTTATCCAGGAAGACCTTGACGGCGTCCAGGTCGGAGGGCATATTGGCGCCTTCAGAGACGCAGAAGCAGTCATTTCTAACCAGGGCTTCGGCTTCGGTTTTGTGGATCTCATTCTCATGGGCAGACGGGAAGGCCATATCCACCTTGAGGTTTTGTTCATTGATGACTTCCCAGACGCTCTTGTCGGCGTAGTAAGGCACTTTATATTTTTCGGCATATTCCTTAATGCGGCCGCGGCGTTGATTTTTCAGTTCCAGCACATAATTGAGCTTCTTGGAGTCGATGCCCGACTCATCCACCACTGTGCCGTTTGAATCCGAGAGGGTAACGACTTTGCCGCCCAACTGGTTTACTTTTTCGACCGTATATTGGGCCACGTTACCCGAACCGCTGACGGCAGCGATCTTTCCGCCCACTTGCTGACCGCGTGTGGCCAGCATTTCTGCGGCGAAGTATACGGCGCCGTAACCGGTGGCTTCGGGGCGGATCAAACTGCCCCCGTATTCCATGCCCTTGCCGGTCAGAACGCTATTATTCGCATTGACGAGTTTCAGGTAATACCCGTAGAGGTAGCCGATCTCACGACCGCCCACGCCGATGTCTCCGGCCGGGACGTCGGTATTCGGT
>ENA-OSEO01004642-OSEO01004642.1-sediment-metagenome-genome-assembly--contig:-NODE-4642-length-14109-cov-6.735818_pt1 | contig 14109 bp, 17 predicted proteins | sample MGYA00237883_ERZ534232 | MGnify/ENA metagenome assembly ERZ534232 | reverse complement strand
CCAAAAGCGCTGAACACGATCACTTCAATATCCGGGTTTCGTTTTTTGATCTCTTCCAGAACCTCGATGCCGGTCATTCCGGGCATGCGGATGTCCGTAATGACGATCTGCGGTGCAACGGTTTCGCAGAGACGGAGACCGGTTTTTCCGTCGGAGGCCGTGTGGACAACATAACCGGCATCCGCCAGTGCGATGGCCATGACTTCACGGATATCCGCTTCATCATCCACCAACACGATTTTCCATTCGGATACGTCATTCATGCTGATGCTCCTTTGATAGTCCTTCATACTTTATGCAGCCGAAGCCTGTCAACATCGTTGAACCGCAAAAGCCCGGAAACGGTAACTTTCATATTTATTTAGCGCTCGGCCGCCGGCAGGATCGGGGGGATAGGACCGAAACAGTGGCATGAATCTTGCTGCCTTGCTGGTAATATGGATTTTCAACTGAATGGGTAAAGGAGGTTATGATATGAAAATAGCCGTGTCCGCCGCCGGTAAAGATCTGGCGTCGAAAATAGATCCCCGCTTTGGTCGGGCCGCATATTTCATCGTAGTCGATTCCGAAACGATGGCGTTTCAGGTCGTAAACAACAGCCAGAGCCTGGACCTTCCCCAGGGCGCCGGAATTCAGGCGGGTCAAACCATTGTACAAAACCGGGTGGACGTGTTGATAACCGGAAACTGCGGCCCCAAGGCTTTTCAGGTTTTGCAGAATGCCGGTGTTGAAATTGTTACCGGCGCCGGCGGAACCGTCAAAGACGCTATTTTACAATACAAAGACGGGAAATTAAAGCCGGCCGAAAATCCCAATGTTGAGGGGCACTGGGTTTAGCCGGATAAAAGGCGACGACTTGAACCCCTTCTAAGGGAAAAATCGGCCGGCTTGCGTGGAAATCATTTGTCTGGTAAAGAGGTCCCCGGCATTTTCAAAAACGATTATGGATTCCGACTCTCGGTTCCGCTGAGACCGGAATGATGGTTTAATTTACGGGTTAAAATTTTACGAAATTTGTTTTATTGGGTTATCTTAAACGATAAGGAGGCGTGTTTTCAGATGGAAAGCAGGAATAAAGGAACGGTTCAGATCCAGTCGAAAGCAGAGATGGAAAAATCCCTTGCCCAGGATGAGGTGGATAAATCCATCAAGCAGTCGCTGGGAAAAATAAAAAATAAATTTCTGGTTATGAGCGGCAAGGGCGGCGTGGGCAAAACCAGCGTATCGGTTAATCTGTCCATTGCTTTGGCCGGCATGGGATACCAGGTTGGTCTGATGGATGTGGATATCCATGGTCCGGATGTGCCGCGAATGCTCGGGCTGAAGGGTATGCTGAATGTCGGGAAAAGCAACAAATTAAGCCCGATGCGCTATTCGGACAATCTGCGGGCGGTTTCCATAGAATCGTTAATTGCCAACAAGGACGATGCGATCATATGGCGGGGGCCGTTAAAAAACTCCGTCATCAAACAGTTTGTGGGCGAAGTCGAATGGGGCGATCTTGATTACCTGGTTATTGATTCTCCACCGGGGACCGGTGATGAACCGTTGACCATTGCCCAGACAATATCCGATGCCAAGGCCATTATCGTGACGACGCCCCAGGAGGTTTCCCTGGCCGATGTCAGGAAGTCGATTAATTTTTGCAGGGCGGTTAAAATGGAAATCCTGGGACTCATTGAAAACATGAGCGGTTTTATATGCCCACACTGCGGCCAGGGCGTTGATCTGTTCGGCTCGGGCGGCGGGGAAAGGACCGCCAAGACGGCCGGGATTCAATTTTTAGGGAGAATTCCGTTTGATCCGAAGGTGGTGGCGTGCGGTGATGCCGGTGAAGCCCTCCAGGAAAAACACGGGAAATCCCCGACATCGGTGGCTTTTGTCGATATTGCCCAAAAAATAGCCGAAGGCCGTTAGGGAATAAATTCGATATGACGCCGAAGACCGTATTTCGGACCGTGAAAAACTTACGACTATGTGAACGTAACGTCGAACAGAACCTTGATCAAAATGGAAAAGGGGAAAAATGAATCGTCTGGTTGAAGCGCCCACCCAGATCATTCTGGACAGCATTGCCGACGGTGTCTTCACCGTGGATTCGGAATGGCGGATTACCTCCTTTAACAAGGCTGCTGAAAAAATAACCGGAATCAGCAAAAAGGATGCCCTGAAACGGCACTGCTGGGAGGTTTTTAAAGCCAGCATCTGTGAACAGCGCTGCACCCTGCGGCAGACGATCGAGACCCGTCGTCCCATCGTGAATCAATCCATATTTATTGTAAATTCCGAGGGAAATCGCATGCCGGTCAGTATTTCAACCGCCATCTTAAAGGACAAAAACGGCGCTATTATCGGCGGGGTGGAGACATTCCGGGATTTAAGCGTGGTGGAGGCCTTGCGCAAGGAACTGGCCGATCAGCATTCATTTCTGGATATCATCAGTAAAAACAAGGAGATGCTGAATTTATTCAGAATGCTTGAGCTGGTTTCTGAAAATGATACGACCGTGCTTCTTGAGGGGGAAAGCGGGACCGGGAAAGAACTTTTTGCCAAAGCCATCCACTCCCTCAGCCATCGCAAAAAGGGGCCGATTGTTACCGTTAATTGCGGGTCCCTGCCGGATACCCTGCTTGAATCGGAACTGTTCGGATATAAAGCCGGCGCATTTACCGACGCCAAAAAAGACAAGCCCGGACGGCTGGCCCTGGCCGAAGGCGGCACCCTGTTTCTGGATGAAATCGGGGATATTTCTCAGATGCTGCAGGTCAGACTCCTTCGCGTTCTTCAGGAAAAAGCGTACGAACCGCTCGGGGGTACCCGAACGGAAAAAGCCAATGTCCGGATTGTTGCCGCGACGAACAAAAACCTGGAAACGCTGGTGCAAAAGGGAGTTTTTCGCGACGATCTGTTTTACCGGATCAATGTGGTGCGACTGTGTCTGCCGCCTTTAAGAAGACGAAAGGAAGATATCCCCCTCTTGACGGAACATTTTATCCGCAAGTTCAATCGGTTGAATGGTGGTGATATTCAGGGAATTTCCCCGGAGGCATTGACCGTCCTCATGTTGCACGATTATCCCGGTAATATTCGTGAACTGGAAAATATTATCGAATACGCTACCGTGGTGTGTAAAAACGGTCTGATCGGAATTGAACACCTGCCGGAAGCCATTCGCAAGACGCCGGACCGCGGATCGAAACATGAATCTGAAGAGAATGATACGAAATATACGTTCGATGAAATGGAACGGCAGTTCATCTATCAAACGTTGCGGCAGAATAATTGGAGTAAAACCGCTACAGCAAAGCATATGGATATCCACCCCACAACGCTCTGGCGAAAAATCAAACGGTTGAACATTGAAGTGCCCCGGCAAGGCGCCCATACGGGGAAACATTCCTGAATCCATTGAAGGACCTAAATGAAAAGACTGCATGATTGCAATATTGCATTGCAGCTATTTGCAATCATGCGGTGTTCGGCCCCGGGGGCGGGTGGGCATTCCCGGCCGCGCCGATGAAGGTGCTCCCCCTGACCCGGTTTTTTTCCGGCCGTTGTTAAACCACCTGGCCGATTCTTTGCATCCGTCCGCAACCCCCGCTTTGTATTCCATAGCCCTCAATCGCTGGCATGAAACATGCATTATGAATAAACGACCGGCTTGCGGCTTGCCGGTTCCATGATACCCCCTGCGAACTTCCCTCCCTACGGGGAGGGAAGAACGGGTGAAAACCGAAAACGGGAATCATAATAAAAAATGTGAAACTCATGGATAAGTCGATTTACGGATTTAAAGGAGATTCAAAATGAAAATTGCGGTGAGTTCCAGCGGAAAAGATTTAGAGTCACCCATCGATCAACGTTTCGGCAGATGCGCTTATTTTGCAATCGTGGAAACGGATGATATGAGTTTTCAGGTTGTGGACAATGACAGCGCCTCCCTGGGGGGCGGCGCCGGGATACAATCGGCTCAATTTGTTGCCGCTCAGGGAGCTAAATTTGTAATCACCGGAAACTGCGGCCCCAACGCCATCAATACCCTTTCAGCCGCGGGGGTTCAATTGATTGTCGGCCAGGCCGGGACAGTCAAAGATGCCGTTTTGCGTTTTAAAAATGGAGAACTCACGGTGGCAGAAGATGCCAATGTGCCTGAATTTTATGGCATCGGCAAGGTCGGCACTAATGGAAAGGTTCAATCGCAGCCGGTCGGCAGAGGCATGGGCATGGGCGGCGGTATGGGTATGGGGGGCGGCCGCGGTCGAGGCATGGGGCGCGGTATGGGCGGCGGCAGTGGCAAGGGCGGAGGCTGTGGCATGGGCGGCGGGGGCAAGGGCTTTGGGAGATGAAACTCACAGGCCGGAGAAGAGGCGAAACCTAAGGAACTCATCCGATTAGAAGGATATTGGCCATGAAGATTGCTGTTCCGATCTGGGAGGATAAAGTTTCTCCCGTGCTGGATACAGCCGCCAGGCTGCTGATTTTAGAAACGTTTGACCGGAGCCATATAAGCCGCACGGAGGCTTTTCTGGATGAACGGGAGATATCGAAACGGTGTTTTCGCATTCAAAAACTCGGGATCGACGTTTTAATTTGCGGTGCGGTTTCAAGGCCGTTTTCGGATATTCTGGCGGCCGCGGGCATCAGCATCATTCCGGGGATATCGGGAGCGGTGGAAGAAATCGTTGCCGCTTATTTTGGGGGCACTCTCAACCAGGCAAAATACCTGATGCCGGGATGCAGCCGCATACAGACAAGCGCCGGGCACAAGCTGCCGCCGGGAAAGAAATTATCCCGGCGGACCATTAAAAAGAAATAAATTGTAACCGTTTAGCTTTTTGAAAAAATACGATGATTTGAGACAGCTAAATTGATGCAATAAATTTTATTAAGAGTGAGGCAAATTTTCAATGAGCGATGATATCGATGCGTTTGTTCAGAAATTTCAAGAAGAGATGCTGAAGCAGGCACGCGAAACTTACGGCGATGTGTTTTTTCGGCGCTGGCAGAATCCGGTTTACCTGGGTTTTATGGCAGATGCCGACACTGCTTCATTTTTAAAGGGTTCCTGCGGCGATACGATGGAAATTTTTTTAAAGTTTAAGAACGGATGCGTTGAAAAGGCTTCATTTCAAACGGATGGCTGCGCTCCCAGCATTGTCTGCGGGTCGTTTGCGGCCGAACTGTCGATCGGGAAAAGTCCGGAGGAGATTCTGGATATTCGTGCAGAGACCATTATAGAGAAAATCGGAAAGCTCCCCCAGGAAGTTCAACACTGTGCCTTTCTGGCAGCGGCGACCGTTCACAGCGCCGTGGACAAATATATGCTGAAGCAAATCCGTAAAGAGAATGAAACCGCAGGTTAAGAAGATGAAAAGGCTCAAAATGCCAAGTTCGAATTTCAGGCGTGACACAACAGCGAATATTCTAAATCAAAGTCGGGTCCTGGACCGGAGTATAATTTTATAGAGAGGACAATAATGATTATCAGTATTGCCAGCGGTAAAGGCGGAACCGGGAAAACAACCGTGGCAGTGAATCTGGCCAAAGCGGTGGGAGCAAATATTCAGTTGCTGGATTGCGATGTCGAAGAACCGAATGCCCATCTCTTCTTGAATCCCGTATTCACTCACACCGAAACGGTTTTTACGCCGGTTCCTGAAGTGGACAAGGAAAAGTGCAGTTACTGCGGCAAGTGCGGAGACATCTGCCGGTATAAAGCCATCGTTGTCGTCAACGAAATTGTTTTGACGTTTCCCGAACTGTGTCACAGCTGCGGCGGCTGCATGCAAGTATGCCCGGAGAATGCCATCACAGAGGTCGGGCGGGAATTGGGGGACGTTCAGAAGGGGCGCAGCAACGGAATTGATTTTATCCACGGCAGGTTGAGGGTCGGGGAGGCCATGTCGCCGCCATTAATCCGAAAGGTCCGGGAATATTCCGAACCGGACAAATTGACCATCATTGATGCGCCGCCGGGAACGTCCTGTCCGGTCATCGCTTCCATGAAAGACTCGGATTTCATCCTGCTGGTAACCGAGCCGACCCCCTTCGGCCTGCATGACCTGGAGCTGGCTGTGGGTGCGGTCAAAATTCTCGATATTCCCTGCGGGCTGGTGATTAACCGCTCGGATATGGGAGATGATCGCGTCGGCGTTTACGCGCAGAAAGAAAACCTTCCCGTTCTGCTGGAAATCCCATTCGACCGGGGGATCGCCGAAGCCTATTCGCGGGGAGAGCTGATGATTGATGCGATCCCTGCATGGAAAGAAACGTTTATTAAGTTGTATAACGATATCCAGGCATTGGCAAATTAACGGGAGCAATATAAATGAAAGAATTGATCGTCATCAGCGGCAAGGGAGGAACGGGCAAGACCAGCCTGGTGGCAGCATTTGCATCGCTGGCCAGGGACATGGTTCTGTGTGATGCGGATGTGGATGCCTCCGACCTGCACCTGATCATGAATCCGACCGTTAAGGAAGTTCATGTGTTCCAATCCGGAAATGAACCGATTATCCAAAAGGAAAAGTGCACGCAGTGCGGCCTATGCAGGGAGTTGTGCCGCTGGGACGCCATATCCGAAGACTTCGTGGCGGACCCGATTGCATGTGAAGGATGCGGTGTTTGCGTCTACTTTTGCCCTGAAAAAGCCATTGATTTTCCCATAAAGACCTGCGGTGAGTGGTTTATCTCCGATACCCGCTTCGGCCCCATGGTCCATGCCCGCCTCGGTATTGCCGAAGAAAATTCCGGCAAACTGGTTTCGCTGGTTCGACGCCGGGCCCAGGAGCTTGCAGATGAAAAAGGGTTGGGTCTTATTTTGACCGACGGTCCCCCCGGTATCGGCTGCCCGGTGATTGCTTCCATCGGCGGCGCCGGCGGGGTTCTGATTGTAACCGAACCGACCGTTTCCGGAAAACATGACATGACCCGGGTCGCCGATCTGGCTGCGCATTTTAATGTTCCGGCAATGGTTTGCATCAACAAATTCGATATTAATTTTGATGCGACCCGGGATATTGAAAGATATGCCGGCGAAAAGGGACTGCCGGTAGTGGGGCGCATTCCGTTTGACCCCGAGTTTGTTAAATCCATGGTTCAGGGACAGACCCTGTTTGAATATCATTCCGGCTCAAAAACCGGACGGGCCGTAGAGGAGATCTGGCGGGAAGTGACGGCGGAGCTGAAAATATAAAAAATATTTTTGAAAAACAGTATAAAATTAACCTATAGGAGGAAGAGAATGAAATTTGCAATACCGTTAGCCGAAGGAAAATTGACTGCTCATTTCGGGCACTGCCAGGAATTTGCGCTGATCGATGTGGAAGGCGAACGCATAACAAACAAACAGGTGCTGGTGCCCCCCCCCCATGAACCGGGGGTGCTGCCGAAATGGCTGCATGATATGGGCGCTACGGTTATCATCGCCGGCGGCATGGGGCAGCGCGCCGTAAGTTTGTTTAACCAGAACGGGATTAAAGTTGTTACCGGCGCGCCTGCGCTGGAGCCGGAAACCCTTGTGAAAAGTTATCTCGACAATACCCTTGAAACCGGCGGCAATCTCTGCGATCATTAACATGGCAGGGTTTAAGGGGTCCAGGGCTCAGGGGCTCAGGTGAAATTAAAATCTGCACCTGAACATTCCGCTCTTTTGACCGGCTAAAAAAAGGATATGTCTAAAATGAAAACAGTTAACGGACGCGTAACGATCCTTACGGACAATGTCGTTCCGGGTAAAAGCGAGCTGATCGGCGAGCATGGATTCAGCGCATACATCGAAACGGGGAGCGGCAATTTTCTTTTTGATACCGGCAGGGGGAAATCGGTCGTTCACAACGCCCTTGCATTGCAGAAAGATCTGGCCGCAATCAATAAGATTGCCATCAGCCACGGGCATGGCGATCATACCGGCGGACTGCCGGAAGTTCTCCGCGTTCAGGGCAAGAAAAAGATCGATGTTTATGCCCATCCGCATATATTTTTATACAAGTATCGTCTCCAGAACCGGGAGGAGACCTACGGCAACATCCCCTTTACACGCGGCCATCTCGAAAAAATGGGGGCGCGCTTCATTTTCAATGAAAGATATGTTGAAATTGAAGACGGCGTCTTCCTAACCGGCGAGGTGCCGCGGGAAACCCCTTTCGAAGGGGGGGATATGGCCGACCGTTTCGTAAGACTGGAGGGGGGAGAAATTGTTGCGGATATCATTCAGGATGACCAATCCATAGCCATTCATACCGATAAGGGATTAATGGTTGTCCTGGGGTGCGCCCATGCGGGCATCATCAATACACTCAACCATATCATCAAAAAGTCCGGCATCGATAAGATCTACTGCATTGTCGGCGGAACGCATATCGGATTTTCTGGAGAGGTTCAGCTCCGGGAAAGCATCAGGGCCTTAAAGTCTTACAACATTCAGCACCTGGCGCCTTCCCATTGTACCGGTCTGGAAGCGATTACCCGCATCAAACAGGAATTCGAAGACATTTTTCAGTTTTCCCATGTCGGTTGGAGTATTGAATTCTAACCGCTGAACAGGTGGGTTTTTTCGTGCAGGCAGACGGACAAGTTAATTCATAAACGGCATGGCATACCCGTACGGATGATCGAGAGGGGCAAGGTTATGAAGCTCTTGGATACCCTGGTATCAAGCCTGGACGTGGAGGGAGAAATTCATGACATTCGCCAGGGGGTGTTCCATACCGCTGTTCAGTCGCGTTTCTGTGGACTGGCGGCAACCCTCCCCCGTGATGCGTTGCGGCAGGAACCTCCGCTGGTGAAAAATCCGGGCGATCTTCTTCAGAAAACTCCCGCCGAATTGGTGCAAATGGCTTACTCCGACAGCGTTCTTGAGGCGGCCATCGGAATGGCGGCCATTAACTCTCTGCTTTATCTGGATGAGGGGAAATGCACCGAGGTCAATGCGCGCGATTTGATTGTCCGGAAGGGAAAGGACAAACGGGTTGCCATTGTGGGCCACTTTCCTTTCATTCCAATGCTCCGCAACATTGCTAAAGACTTATGGGTGATTGAAAAGAACCCGCATGAAGGCGACTTTGGCGAGGCTGAAGCGGAAAATCTGATTCCCCGGGCCGACATCGTTGCGATTACCGGAACCGCCATAACCAATCACACCATCGGCCGTTTGCTTGAGCTTTGCGATCCGAAAGCTTACGTGATCTTACTGGGCGATACCGTTCCCTTGTCACCGCTTCTGTTTGATTTTCCTATCGATGCCGTTGCCGGTACGCGGGTGGTAGATGTTGAGCTGGTTTTGCGCTGTGTCAGCGAGGGAGCAAATTTTCGACAGATCAGGGGCACGCGCCGGTTGACCATGATTCGATAAATAGCGCCGGAAAACCCAAAATCAATAACGAAACGATAAAGGAGGAGACATGAGCCAATCAAATCCGCAGCTGCCGACGCCGGAGTCTGTAACAGTGGATGTGTTTCAAACCGCCGTACTGGTTTTGGATGGAAGCCCGCGCTGGGGAAACCCTGCGCAGCCATGCAACCGTCTGATACCGGCCATACCGAATTTTTTAGATCGGGCTCGGGAGGCGGGCCTGCCGATCATTTATACGGTTTCATTTCGAAACAAAGGCACACCGGAAGGGCAGGTATATACCGGGTTAAACCGAAAGCCGAACGAACCGGTCATCTATCCGGATGGATTTGACAAATTTACCGGCGGCGAATTACAGTCGTATTTAAATCTCTTTAATATCGATACGCTCATTATTACCGGATACCGCTCCAACATCTCGGTACTGAATACTGCTACCAAAGCCACCCGTGAGCTCAATTACACCGCCATTATCCCCATTGACGGCATGACGGCCAAAACGGATTTTGAACAGGAGTATACCCTGTTTCATTTTACGGTGCTTCCGTCCCAGGCTGCGGACCGGTTTCGATTTACCCGGCTTGACATGATTCAGTTTGCGGGGAATAAAAAATGAGTGCTGAAAAAATATTTAAAAGCAAAGCCTGGAAAAAATGCATTGAATTTCACGGCCATACCTGCCCGGGAATTGCCATTGGTTACCGGGCGTCCAAAGCCGGTCTGGAACTTCTCAAAGAGAGCAGTGCTTCGGATGAAGAGCTGGTAGCAATTGTGGAAACAGATGCCTGTGGCGTGGATGCGGTTCAGGTTTTAACCGGATGTACCTTCGGCAAGGGAAATTTTATCCATAAGGATTACGGCAAGCATGCCTTTACGTTTTTTAGCCGCAACTCCGGAAAAGGGTTTCGCGTGGTTTTGCATCCGGGCGCTTTTGAGCCGGATGAACGGCATCAGGAGCTGATTCAGCGGATCATGGCAGGCTCTGCCGACAAGAAAGACCGCAGCGAATTTAAAAAACTTCATTTTGAGCGGACGTGTGATGTTTTAAATAAACCGCTGGATCAACTTTTCAGTATCCGAGCGGTTGACATGCCCATCCCGGAAAAGGCCAGAATCCTGACATCCAAGGTGTGCGATCGATGCGGCGAGCCGGTTATGGCCGACCGGCTGGCCGAGGTCAACGGCAAATGGGTTTGCCGCGGCTGTCTTGAATAAGATTTTCCCAAAAAAGAGGGAAAATCTTAATGTATTAACGGATCACCATACTAAGACCCTATTTTATTAAGTCGGGTATTTGATTCTCCGCTGAGAGCTTTAAACTTAGAGGACGACGGTTTCCGGGCCCCCTGCCGGGGAAAGACGGTCTTAAGCTGTAAAAACATATTCGGTGAGGCTGGCGGGGATTTCCGGGAGGGGCCGTCGCGATATGATAACAGGAATTGTATTGCCTGAACCCATTCGTTTTCAGGTGGTTGGAAAAACCAACAATAAGGAGGTGTGCGGATGCCGGAAGAGGTAAAAGCAGGTTGTGCCCGCCCGACAGGGGGACCGGTAGGTCAAGCGGTTACAGAGGAAAAGACGGAGGGAAAAGTCATTCAGCGAAAGGAGGCGGCGATGATTCAGGTGGGAAAAAAAGCGCCGGATTTTGTGGCGCCCGGCTATCACAAGGGGAAATTTGTAAACATCAAACTTTCCGATTATCTGGGTAAATGGGTATTGCTGTGTTTCTACCCCGGGGATTTTACCTTTGTCTGAGCGACTGAAATTTCAGCAGTTGCTGAAAAATATCCCGAATATCAGAAGTTGGGTGTGGAAATATTTTCCATGAGCATTGACAGCATGTTCGTTCATAAAATGTGGGATGATCATGAACTTTCCAAAATGGTCAAGGGGGGAGTCCCTTTTGCGATGCTGTCGGATGCCGGCGGTCGGGTGGGAAAGGTTTTCGGCATTTATGACGAAGATGCCGGGGTTGAAAATCGCGGCCGGTTTATCATTGATCCGGACGGTGTGATTCAGGGGTATGAAGTCTTGACGCCGCCGGTGGGTCGGAATGTCAGCGAAACAATCCGCCAGGTTCAGGCGTTTCAACTGATTAGGGCATCAAAGGGAGCGGAAGCTACCCCCTCGGGTTGGAAGCCCGGCAAAAAAACGCTCAAACCGGGCGTTGATCTGGTGGGCAACGTCTGGAAAGAATGGAAAACGGAAATGGCGTTTGACTAAAAGGAGCGTTTGCACACCGATGGATAAAAAGGCTTTTCAAGACTATTACCCGGACGACCACAGCCACTGCTACGGCTGTGGTCGTCTGAACATGCACGGGTTGCAGATAAAAAGTTATTGGGACGGCGACGAGACCGTCGCCGTCTTTACGCCGCAGCCCTATCATACGGCCATGCCCGGCTTTGTCTACGGGGGGCTGATCGCGTCGCTGATTGACTGTCACAGCACCGGCAGCGCCGCGGCCGCCGCCTATCGCGCTGCCGGACGCGAAATGGATACCGCGCCCCCCTTGCGGTATGTAACGGCATCCCTGAAAGTGGATTATTTGCGGCCGACTCCTCTGGGGACGCCGCTGGAATTGCGCGGCCGGGTGAAAGAAATCAAAGGCCGTAAGGTGGTGGTGGAGACCACCTTGTCGGCCAATGGCCAGGTATGCGCCCGGGGCGAGGTGATAGCGGTGCAGCTGCCGGAAAAGATGATGTCGGGTGGGGTATGAATGCCGGCTCGCAGTTTAAGAAAAACAAGCATGAAAAACCGGCCGTTAACATTGCCATAATGGGAGGCGGGAGCGCCTGCAAGTTTTTTCTCGAGCTGATCAGGTCCGGTGAATTTCCGTATTTAAAAATCAATCTGGTGGGTGTTTGCGACATCGATCCGAAAGCCGAAGGCCTTCAAATGGCCCGGGAAATGGGCATTTTTACCACCGACGACTTTCACGATTTATTTTCAATTCCATCGCTTGATTATATTGTAGAACTTACCGGCAACAAAGAGGTCTTTAACGAACTCATCCGTCTGCGTCCCCCGGGGGTCGGTATCGTGGAGCATAATATCGGCCGCCTGCTGCAGACCCTCTCGACGTTCAGTCAGCGCCTGAAAACCGCCGAAAATCAGGTGCTTCTTGAGAAAATGTCTTCCGACTTTCTCATTCAGCAGAGCAATGCGGCCATTGTGGTGCTGAATACCGATTTTACCATCGCAGATGCCAATGAAGCCTATCTCAAAAATGTCCAGCGGTCTCGCGAAGAGGTTATCGGGGCCTTTTGCTACGAAATCTCCCACCGGTTGAATGCGCCCTGCGCCGTCGCCAATCCTGCTTTAAAATGTCCGATGATCGAGACCTTAAAAACCGGAAAATCGGCTCATGTCATCCATGAACTCACCGGCATTCACAACCGCGAGAGCTACGGGAATATCGTGACCTATCCGCTGAAAGACCAGGAAGGTAAGATTTTCAAAATCATCGAAATCTGGCGCGACGTCACCGAAGAGATTTCCCTGCGCTGGCAAAAACGGGCGGCGGAATTAAAGGCGGATCTTCATAAAATCGTGCAGGAAGACCGGATGATCTCCCTGGGCAAGCTCTCTGCGAGCTGCGTACATGAAATCAACAATCCGATACAGGGATTGTTAACGTTTACAGATTTAATGCAGCGTATTTTAGACGAGGGCCCCCCCGGCCCGGAAGACTTAAAGACCTTTCGGCAGCATCTGGCCATGATGTCGCATGAACTGGAACGCTGCGGCCGGATTGTAACCGGCCTGCTTTCTTTTGCACGCGCGCCTGCAACCGGCTATGCAACGCTTGATTTAAATGAGGTTTTAAACGAAATCATCAGCCTGACCCGGCACAAGGCGGAACTTCGCAATGTTCGCCTGACAGTCGACCTTTGGCCGCGCCCTTTAATTCTTCAAGGCGATATGAATCAGCTGCAGCAGTGTTTTCTGAACCTGATCTTCAACGCCATGGAAGCCATGCCCCAGGGCGGTCAATTAGATATTATTTCAAAATTAGAGAGCGACTCAAACAAGATCCGGATCGAAGTCAGGGATACGGGAACCGGTATTTCTCCGGAAAATATCCCGCATGTATTTGACCCTTTTTTTACAACCAAGGGGGAGGGCGAGGGCACCGGTCTGGGACTGTCGATCGTTTATGGCATCGTTAAAAACCATCGGGGGCACATCAGTGTCACCAGCCAAATCGGCGAAGGAAGTTCATTCGTCGTTAATTTCCCTGCAGCTTAAGGTTTTTTTTGATGGACACCAAAAAAATTACCATCATGATTGTGGACGATGAAGCCATCGTACGGGAGTCGTTTCTGCATTGGTTTCAAAGGTTGGGATACGGAGTGGAGACGGCCGCATCCGGTATGGAGGCATTGGACAAGCTGAAAAAAACCGGCTTTGATCTTCTGTTTGTGGACATCAAGATGCCCGGTATGAACGGCATCGAGCTTTTGGGCAAGGTCAAGGAAGACTACCCGGATACGATTGTCGTCATCATCACCGCTTATGGATCCATTGATACGGCTGTTGAGGCCATGAAGAAAGGGGCGGCCGACTATCTGCTGAAACCTTTCAAACCCGAGCAGCTCTCCCTGGTGATGGAGAAGGTCCTTAATCAGAAAAAACTGATGACGGAATACGAATACCTGAAGGGGCGCCTGGACAAGATCGTCCGCTTTGAAAATATTATCGGCCAGTCTGCGGTCATGCGCAAGATTTATAATTTGATAGAGGAAGTCGCCCAA
>ENA-OSEO01004638-OSEO01004638.1-sediment-metagenome-genome-assembly--contig:-NODE-4638-length-14117-cov-3.286610_pt1 | contig 14117 bp, 4 predicted proteins | sample MGYA00237883_ERZ534232 | MGnify/ENA metagenome assembly ERZ534232 | reverse complement strand
GGAAAACGCACCTGGCCGATGCCGCCAACCGGTTCATGCTCGAACTTTTGGGCGGCGACGACACATTGCTTGGGACCTCTGCCCCGGTGGACGAGATCGTTTCCATTCCCGCACTCTCCCAGGGAGGCTTCCAGACCGACGACGAGGAAAAGGCCCTGAGGGAGCTGAACGAATGGGTCATACTGCAGGGGCTTCCTGCCGGAACGCTCATGTACGAAGTGGCCGATCCCGTTTCGAACCAGCCGGCCACATTGTTCGACCTGGCATGGCCGAACGGCCTGCAGCAGGGTTTGAGTGACCCCGTGGCCGTCCTCCTGAACGAGGGGTCGGACCTGTTGCGCCTCGCTATCGATCGACGGTACCGGGCTTTCACAAACATCGAGGATTTCAGGCGGTATGTGGAAAACGACATCCTCGCCCTGACGGTTTCTACGCCGGGCGCGGATAGCCTAGGTTGATCGCTTTCGAAATTCTGAAAGGAGAGATGAAAAGATTGTCTAAAACAACGAGTGTCCTCTTCTGGGAAAAGCATTCAGAGCTGAACAAACAGTCTGAAAGGGAAGCTGTTCAGGAAATCTTCGATATGTTGACTAGAGTCGCTCCGCTTTGCGTATACGGAAAGGGCAAGAAACAACCGGGGTACACTGCCAGGTGGCCTCAATACAGCAACGGCAAGATTATCGATCTGGCTTTCTTCTCTCAAAAAGCAGGGTTTAAAGTCTGGTTCCATATGGAAAACTTGAAAGACAAAGAAGGCAAACCCACGCAAAATATGATAAACATGCGTGATTCTTTAAAAGAACTATTCCCACAACTAAAGAAAAAGTTTGAAAAAAAGGGGAAACCAATTCTCAACCCGGGCCTGACTCCCGCGGAATGTGTGAAGAAAATAGTGGAATTGGAGATCCTTCTTAGAGGATTTTGATTCTTTAAGAAATGTGCAGTATTCCCATTCTCTAGAATTAAAAACCAATCAACTTGTCTTGATTTATTGAAATATGAGCCAAATTGGGATTGGAACGATGGAAACCGATTAACAAAGTGGAAGAGTCTATAGAGTCACGAATAATGAATCTAAGAGTGGGGGGAACTCATTGATGGAAGACCAATATCTCTTAATCAATAAGAGAGCATTCCGATGTCTAGATTAGAAGATTTAACACGTGGTACCGTTGTCAAAGGTATTTTGCCCGATGGTTTTATTACCGTTATTGACGTTTCCTGGATCGGTTCCGTCGCTATTGAACTGACCTACAAGGACAGCAAAGGAAAACTCGGTCATGAATTGATTTATCGTGACCGGGAGTGCGACCTTGAAATATTGGAATCCGGCAGACCGTGGAGCTTTGACGGAGACTCCGATCTATTCCGTCTTGTTTCCGAAGCCTACCGCATTCGGCTTGCTTACCTCTTTGATCCCCTTTTGGCGGTCCATACATCACTTGTTGATCCACTTCCGCACCAGATCACGGCTGTATACGAGACGATGCTCCCTCGGCAGCCTCTCCGTTTCTTGCTGGCCGATGATCCTGGAGCAGGAAAGACCATTATGACCGGTCTCTTGATCAAGGAGTTGATCGCGAGAGGCGATTTGCAGCGGTGCCTGATCGTGTGTCCGGGCAATCTGGTTGAGCAGTGGCAGGATGAGCTATTTCGGCGCTTTCATCTGCCCTTCGAGATCATGACTAATGATAAGTACGAGGCAGCCCGCTCCGGCAACTGGTTCGCGGAGACCCCCCTTGCTATCTGCCGTCTCGACAAGCTTAGTAGAAATGAAGGCGTACAGGAGAAACTACGTACCACGGACTGGGACTTGGTGGTCTGCGACGAAGCCCACAAGATGAGCGCTTCTTTTTGGGGGGGTGAAATCCGCAGAACCAAGCGTCACCAGCTTGGGCAGCTGTTGTCCACTCTTACTCGCCACTTCCTGCTCTTGACGGCTACTCCGCACAACGGCAAAGAAGAAGACTTCCAGCTTTTCATGGCTTTGCTGGATGGAGACCGCTTCGAGGGCAAGTTTCGGGACGGAGTCCATTCCATCGACGCCAGCGATCTGATGCGACGGATGGTCAAGGAGGATTTGCTGAAGTTTGATGGCCGGCCACTTTTCCCGGAGAGAAAGGCTTACACCGTCGAATACGAACTTTCCGACGGAGAAGCGGATCTTTACCAGCGTGTGACGGAATACGTGCGCGATGAATTCAACCGAGCCGAGCAGCTAGCCAACGACGGCCGTAAGGGTACGGTCGGCTTTGCATTGATGGTCCTGCAGCGTCGTTTGGCATCGTCTCCCGAAGCCATCTACCAGTCGCTACGCAGGCGCAAAGAGAGATTGGAGAGAAGATGTCGCGAGGAGGAACTTCTCAAACGGGGTGCCGAGGTCGGCATCGACTGGCGGAAGGATGTTCCCGACCTTTCCGAAGACGATTTTGAAGAACTTGAAGACGCACCTGATAAGGAAGTTGAGGACACGGAAGATCGTGTAGTCGACCTTGCCTCGGCGGCTCAGACTATAGCTGAACTGAAGGCGGAAATCGAAATACTGAAGGACCTGGAACAGGTGGCTCTTCGTGTGCGTCAATCACGAACGGACCGCAAATGGGATGAGCTTTCGCGACTACTTCAGAATCAAGCTGAGATGTTCGATGCTCATGGGCATCGCCGGAAGCTGATCGTCTTCACCGAGCACCGCGACACCCTCAACTATCTACAGGATCGCATTGGTTCACTTATCGGGAAACCGGAGTCCGTTGTGACCATCCATGGTGGCATGGGACGGGAGGAGCGAAAGAAGGCTGAGTCGCTCTTCACGCAGGACAAAAACACCGAAGTGCTCATCGCTACGGACGCGGCGGGCGAAGGTATCAACCTGCAGCGGGCACACTTGATGGTGAACTATGACCTGCCGTGGAATCCAAACCGACTTGAGCAGCGTTTCGGTCGTATCCACCGCATTGGACAGACGGAGGTTTGCCACTGCTGGAACCTCGTCGCATCAAAAACAAGGGAAGGAGATGTCTATAACCGCCTGCTGGAGAAGCTGGAGGAGGAGCGTAAGGCGCTGGGTGGAAAGGTCTTCGACATTTTGGGTAAACTGCTATTCGGTGACAAGCCTCTGCGAAACCTTCTGATGGAAGCTATCCGGTATGGAGACCGCCCAGAAATCCGTGACAAGCTTAACCAGATCGTCGACAAAGCGATGGATCGCAAGAAGCTCCGAGATCTGATCGAGGAGCATGCGCTGGTTCATGATTCGATGGATGTCTCTCGCGTACAAGAGATCCGGGAAGACATGGAACGGGCCGAGGCGCGTCGACTCCAGCCGCACTTTGTTGCCTCCTTCTTCAACGAGTCCTTCAGGCGGCTTGGGGGCACCCTACGGGAAAGGGAGCCGAAGCGTTACGAGGTGACCCACGTTCCTGCTGTCATCCGCAACCGGGATCGGATCATAGGCATGCGTGACCCCGTCCTCACTCGATACGAACGTCTCTCCTTCGAAAAAGACCTGATCAGTATCCCAGGTAAGCCGCTGGCAGAGTTCATTTGCCCCGGTCACCCGCTGCTCGATGCCACCCTAGACCTCATCCTTGAACGGCACAGGGACCTTCTGCGTCAAGGCGCCATCCTGATCGACGAGAGCTCCACGGATCAGGATACGCGAGCTCTCGTGTACCTGGAGCACTCCATCCAGGATGCACGCACGGATCGTAGTGGTAATCGCCACGTGGTATCTCGCCAGATTCAGTTTGCGGAGGTTACAGCATCAGGCGAGGTACGTAGTGCCGGATACGCTCCATATCTAGACTATCGCCCACCCACCGAATCCGAACTGGGTGTGATTCGGCAGATGGAAGAACCGGGCTGGCTTCGCAACGAGATTGAGTCGATTGCTCTTGACTATGCCGTCCGAAGCCTTGTGCCCTCTCACCTTCAAGAAGTCAAAGGGCGAAAGGAACAAATTGTTGACAAGACCCTGGCCGCCGTGAAGGAGCGACTCACGACGGAGATCGCCTACTGGGATCATCGCGCCGAGCAGCTTAAGCAACAAGAGCTGGCGGGCAAGGTCAACGCCAAGATGAACTCGGGTAAGGCGCGGCAAAGAGCCGATGATCTGATGATACGTCTTCAGAGACGGACAGAAGACCTGCAGCAGGAACGCCGTATCTCACCACTTCCACCAAACGTCATAGGCGGCGCGCTCATCGTCCCTGCTGGGCTTCTTTCGATGTTGGGCGGGGACCCGGGTCTTCCTGCACATGTGAAGGATACCAAAGAGGTCGAGATGCTTGCTATGAGGGCGGTGATCGAAGCTGAACGAGAACTCGGATTTGAGCCCCGTGACGTGGCCGCAGACAAGTGCGGCTATGACATCGAATCGCGTGATCCAAAGGGAGAGCAACGACTCCGTTTCCTCGAGGTGAAGGGGCGCGTGCAAGGGGCTGATACGATAACTGTAACCAAAAACGAGATACTAACTGCGCTAAACAAGCAGGATCAATTCATCTTGGCGATAGTGCAGATAGAGGGCGAGCAGGAGCCCCTTGTTACCTATGTACGAGAGCCGTTCGGCCGGGAACCCGACTTTGGTGTCACGAGCGTGAACTACCACTTGTCTGAGTTGCTGGGCAAAGGAGGCCCGCCGAGATGACGGAAGCGCCTCCCTATTTCGAAGATGTCCGAGCAAGCGCGGCGAGGCGCTGGGGTCAGCTTGAACAGGACCCTGTCCTGGCCGGACCCTGGCACCAGCTTTTCAAGCAGGTGCAAAGCCCGCGCCATGTTGTTTCAGAGCTTCTGCAAAATGCTGATGATGCAGGCGCAACGGCTGCTTCTGTGGACATCCAAGACGGGGAGTTCGTATTCACCCATAACGGCGAGGATTTTACCGAGGAGCATTTCACTTCGTTATGCCGTTTCGGGTATTCCAATAAGCGTTCCCTGCACACCATAGGGTTTCGGGGGATCGGCTTCAAGAGCACCTTCAGCATCGGGGATGAGGTCCGTCTGAGGACTCCATCGCTATCGGTGGCTTTTCGGCGCAGCCGCTTCACCGAACCCATGTGGGTGGCTAGGGACAGAATATCGGCACAGCATACGGAAGTCCGAGTTGCGATTCTGGACTCACATCGCCTGAAGGAACTGAAAAAAAACCTCGATGACTGGATTACTAGTCCGGCGTCGTTACTCTTCTTCCGCTCTATCCGTTGTTTGACAATTGGCGGTAGCGAAATCCGATGGGAAGCCCAAGGCCCCGGACCTGTTCCTGGATCGAACTGGTTATCACTTTCAGGCACACCGAATCGACGTGTGCTATTGATCCAGTCATCTCCAGAGCCGTTCCCCGACGAGGCACTGGAGGAAATTCGCCAGGAGCGGATGGTCGCGGTTGATGAGGCAACAGCCTTTCCCCCTTGCAGCGTCGAGTTGGTGCTCGGTTTGGAAGGCCGTATGTTCGTCATCCTCCCCACAGGAGTAATGACCAAGCTCCCCTTCGCATGCAATGCACCATTCATACAGGATCCGGCCCGTGTCAAAATCAAGGATCCCGAAACATCCCCGACGAATCGTTGGCTTCTAGGGCGCGTCGGCCAGTTAGTGGCCGATTCCATGCTTAGCTGGGTTGGACAGGCAGAAGCAGGTATCGAGGAGCGGGCGGAGGCCTACGCCCTTCTGCCTAGCCTTGATCCTGACGATCATTCACTGGAGGGCAACTGCGGCAGGATTGTCGAAGATGCTTGCAAATCGGGGCTTAAGGGAAGTTCCTTTCTTCTGCTGGAAGATGGATCGCTCGCAAGAGAGAATGCCTGCGTTGCCGTGCCTCGTGTTCTCCTTGACGTTTGGTCGACCGATCTCGTCTCCCACTTCTTCACCGAGCGCACCAGACCAGTTCTATCTCGCTTCATATCCTCGGAGAACCTGAAGAAGCTGATCAAATGGAACATCGTAGGGCAGGTCAAGAAGGACGATGTCTTAGCCGTTCTAAAAACGAAGCACCTCCGCAAGCCCGACTCGTGGACACAACTCCTCCTGCTCTGGTCTTACGTTTCGGAGAACCTTCTCGGTTACTACTATTTTCGGATCCACAAAGATATCTGCATACTTCCGGTCCAGGGAAAGGATGTCCTGTATGGCTCCAACGAAATCGTCAGGTTGGGTGAGAAGAAGTTGCTCCAATCGCAGGAAGACTGGCAATTCCTGGCGAAATACTTGCTGGTCCTTAATCAGAATTGGCCTCGTTTCTTGGCAGAGCAGCGACGGAGAGCCGAACAAGAAAAGAACGAAGTGCTTGGGGAGCAGGTTGAAATTGCTTATAAAATCTTTGACGCTGTGAATCTTGGGCAAGCAAGCGATGCGAGCCAGGTGGTCGAGCAGGTGGCTCGTAAGGTCTTCGATCAGGAAGATTGTTCGCTGTCCGTATGTGTTCGTTTAGCGCAATTAGCGGCAGCGCTGGGCGCGATCGTTTCAAATGATTTCCAGTTCGTTACGCGAGATGGTCAGCGCACTCCTGCGAGTCAGCATGTTGTCGCTGATCTTGCCGGGGACCTGGACACCTTCGTTCCTGAGAAATGGCACGAAAAGCATGTCCTTCACGAGGATTATGGACGATTCTTCAACTCCTGCAGCCGAGATGAATGGATGCAGTGGGTCAAATCAGGGCGCGGCAGGTTGCTCACCTTTGTTCCTTTCGTAGGGTCCAGCAACAAGATATTTGGGCGCGATAAGTTCCTAAGATTCCTGCGCAGTCGGGGAGTGACAGAAACACCTGATTACCCATATCGCTCCCATGAATTCCATGTAGAGGAAATCGACTTTCCTCCGGCTATTTGGAAGCACTGGAAGGATAAGGCCGAGAACGATCCTGAGTTGTGGGGGCGCCTGATGGCTCGCATTCTGGAGCAACCGCCAGAATCTTTGGAGAAGGCTATGGTAGTCACGGTGATTCAGGTTGCCACCAACGGGCACAGCCGACAGGTAGCTTGCAAGAACATCCGCCCCGGCTGGATCAACCTGTTTCGATCCTTCCGATGCCTACAGGATACCAACGGGCACTATCGTGAACCAGCGGAACTGCTCTACCGCACACCCGAAACCGATCCACTGTTCGGCGTCGAGGCTTTCGTGCGATCAGAACATGACACAGAGCGGACGCGCCCCTTACTGATAAAACTGGGAGCGAGGGGGACACCCACAGGTCCCCAACGCCTTCTGGATCGTCTTCGCGCCCTTGCCACGTTAGATAATCCACCCGTTTACGAGGTGGAGAAATGGTGCCGTCGACTTGATCAGTTGCTTAACAAGTGCGCCACTCCCGAATTCAACGAGATCAAGACCGCTTTCGCGGACGAGAAACTTATTCTCTCTTCAGAGGCCGAGTGGGTGAAAATGTCCGAGGTCTTCCTCGCTGCCGATGAGGACGATGCCCCAGGTTCCGCCGTGGTCCATTCGGCCGTTCATGACCTATCGATGTGGCGAAAAATCGGGGTCGCGGATCGGCCTACAAGCGATTTGACCATACGCTGGCTATCGAGCATTCCTTCGGGGAAAAAGCTTTCCAAAGACGAATTGCGCCGGGTACGTGCTCTTTTGCCCCGGTATCCCGAGCGGATATGGCGCGAATGCGGGCACTGGTTAAATCTGGAAGGTGAATGGGTACCCGTGGGGCAATTGCCTTACAAGTTGACCATGCAGGCCCTGATCCCCTGGGCGAACCTCTTTCAGCCAGTCAAGCAGAGCACGGCGGACCTCCAGAAACTTACTACCGAGACGTGTGGTCAATATCCCTTCGAGAGGCTGCGGAGCCTTGCCGACTGCATTGAAGATCGCTTTGACGAGCGGTTGGGCAATTCGACGGAGCCGATTCAGAAGCAGTGGCTTGTGGCATTTGGGAATGGCTTGGCACGCATACAGCTTGATGACCCGACGGAAACAGAGCGCATTCAAAACCTCGGACAAGAGCTGGCGAACACAAAATGTCGCCTCGTGAGCCTGCTCAATGTCACTCCATACATTGATGGCAGCCCCTCGGGTGTACCCCGACGTGTCGAGGTACTCTGGAAGGATGGCGCGCTCTACCTGGAGAACAAGTCGGTTGCAAAAATGGCGAAAGCAGTCGCCCTTGAGCTGGGGCGGCATTTCGGTCGAACCGACATTGCCGACGCTATCAAGCTCTGCTTCGAACGAGAACGGAATTTCATCGACGAGTACATTGAAGAGAACTTCAAGCTATTGCCACTCACGTCAACCACGGCTAGGTTGGATGATCACTCTCACGATGAGCCGCAAGAGGAACCTGCAGAGGAGAAGAGAACGGATACGGGACAGGCGCCATCATTTCCCCCTTGTGAAAGCGATGAAAAACCGACGGAAGAACCCGTTTCCGACGTCCTCGGGGGAGATTTTGTTGAGAAACCGTCCGAAGCTGATTCAGTTAATGATGGCGAGGACGATGAAACCAATGTTTGCACTCCGCGTGAGCATCCTCAGCGACCGGCGAGGCCGAAACTGATTGAGCGATATGCGTTCGCTAATGGCTTTATCAAGGACACTTCTGAGGTCCGCTTCTATCGTGAGGACGGCATTTGGTTGGAACGCGCGTCCGGGGTCAGCTTCCCTTGGGAAAAATACTCGCCTTCCGGTGAATTACTTCAATGCTACTGGGTCAACGACCATTGCATCGAGCGGGAACCGCTCCAAATCCAGGCCGATGTTTGGGAACTTTGTGTCAAGCACCCGGAGAAGTATTCGCTTTTATTGGCGGCACCGGACGGAACTCCGGTCGAGTATTCTGGCAAGCAGCTCTGTGCGCTCCGTGACAGTGGAGAGGTAAAGCTTTTCGCGGCGAGCTATCGGCTGGTGTACGAGCAAGACCTGGCGAAGGAGGAGTCCAATGAGTGACCTAACCGCCTGGTTCAAGGACCGCCCCAAGTGGTTGCAAGAAGCTGCCGTTCTTCTCCTGGCGAAAGACTGTCTGGCTGACGAAGATATCGATGCTCTTGTTGACAAGTGCCTGCGAGAGGTCGAATCAGAAGAAACGGGGACGGCGGCACCCTTCCCTGCGGATGCTTTCCATGCCCAAAATCCCTCCTCCTTACACTTGTGTGCCATAGGCAACGTAAAGTGCATCAATGCGCTTGCTCCCCGTAGCCCTTTGGACTTTGGCACGGGCAATCTGTCTGTCATCTACGGTGGAAATGGCTCTGGGAAATCCGGCTACGTGCGCATACTGAAGCACGTTTGTGGCGCAAGGAATCCCGGAACGCTCCATCCGAACGTGTTTGCGGACGATGCAGCTTTGCAGTCTGCAGATGTCGCCTACAAAATCGCCGAACAGGAGCGCCAGATTTCCTGGAAAACCAGTGATGGAGCTCAAGCTGATCTTCACCCCGTTGATATTTTCGACAGTGAATGCGGCCGAATGTATTTGGAGGGCGAGAACGAAGTCACCTATGAACCCCCGCTACTGCTGTTCTTCTCAGACCTAATCGCCTTATGCGAGCAGGTCGCGCAGTGCCTTGACGGCCTGTTGGAAAGACATATATCGAGGCAGCCTCGGGTGCCTTCCGAGTTCTCGGACACGGCGGCGGGTAATTGGTACTTGACCCTGAGCGCGACAACACCTCCTGAGGAGATTGCGACACACGCAAAATGGGATTCAGGTGACGATTCATGCCTTGCTGATCTGGAAATACGCCTGGCTGAAAAGGCACCCGCCGATAAGGCCGATGAAATCCTTGCAAGAAAGAAACATGTTGAGGATTTGGTTCAGGGAATTGAAGACCTTCTCTCGAAGCTTTCCGACGAGAATTGTCGTAGCATCTTGATCCTGAAAAGAGATGCGGCTATCAAACGCGAGGCCGCCCAGGCAGCCGCTTGCAAGGTGTTTTCCGGGGCCCCTCTGGAGGGCATCGGAACGGATGCATGGAAACTCCTGTGGGAGCACGCGCGTCTCTACTCTGAAGGTCATGCCTACCAGGGCCAAACATTCCCATATCTTGCACCTGAGGCCAGATGTGTTCTCTGTCACCAGCCTTTGTCAGATGATGCTCGACAGCGCTTTGCATCCTTCGAGGAGTTCGTAAAGGGAAAGGCCGAAAAGGAGGCCAATGACGCTGAGCGGGCTCTCGAAGAAGCGATCAACTCAATTGGGGATTTCCCGACTGACCAGGCGATCAAGACTCAATGCGATGCCGCGAGGCTGGTTTACGAGGGAGAATTTCCCCCCATAGTCGCATCCATGGCAGCCCTCAGGCAACGTAAAGCCAATCTGCTGGAAGTCGATTCGGTGGACGACTTGCCTGAGGCACCAGATTGTGCGCTTTGGTTGCAGGAAGCCAGGGAAACGGCAGCAAAATACGCAGAGGACGCGAGGGCATACCAGGAAGACGCAGTTTCGGATACCCTATCGCAGCGTCAAGCAGAACTTCGCGAACTGAGGGCAAGGAAATGGGTCTCTGAACAAAGCGAGGCCATCAGCGAGGAGATATCGAGAATGAAATCAGTGGACCGCTTAGAGAAGGCAAAAAGCCTCGCGGATACGCGTGTGCTTTCCCGTAAAAAAGGCGAGATCGCGGAGTCTCTGATCACAGAGGCGTTCGTGCAACGATTCCATGATGAACTGGAGGCGCTCGGGGCTTCACGAATCAAGGTCGAGTTGGTCAAGAAAGGTGTAGAACGAGGTCGTGTACTTCACAAACTGCGATTGGCAAGGGCCAGGTCCGCCGCACCGCGTGATGTGCTGAGCGAGGGCGAGCACCGAGTCGTGTCCCTGGCTGCTTTCCTGGCGGATGTCACGGGCAAGCGGGAGCCAACACCATTCGTGTTCGACGATCCCATCTCTTCTTTAGATCAGGACTTCGAGGAGGCCGTGGTAAAACGATTGGTCCGACTTGCTGCGGATCGACAGGTGATCGTCTTCACGCACCGCTTGTCTTTGCTGGTCCTGCTCCAGGAATACGGTAAAACTGAGGGCTGTGAGCCCAAGGTAACCTGTGTGAGGAGCGAGGCATGGGGTACTGGCGAGCCGGGCGATACCCCTTTGTGCGCGAAAAAACCGGACAGGGCGCTAAATGCTCTTCTGAATGAGAAACTGGCGAAAGCACGCAAGGCGCTTTGCGAGGAAGGCCAGGAGGCCTATGCACCCCTTGCGAAGGCCATCAGCAGCGATTTCCGTATTCTGCTTGAACGTATGATCGAGAGCGAACTGCTGGCGGATGTTGTCCAGCGCTTTAGGCGGGCCGTCAACACGCAGGGCAAGTTGCATAAGCTTGCAAGCATCTCAGCCGAGGACTGTAAGTTCTTCGATGAGATGATGTCCAAGTATTCCCGCTATGAACACTCGCATCCGCGCGAAGCTCCGGTTGCCCTCCCCCCACCCGATGAATTGAAAGCGGACTTGGAGGCGTTGCGGGATTGGCAAGAGGAGTTCACTGGGAGAGTTTCATGATGAGGGAGAGATTCAAGCCATGACAGACCGGAAAAAATTGATCGAGGTCGCCCTGCCGTTACCGGAGATCAACGACGCGTCGGCCTATGACAAGATGCCAGGTATCGGACCGCATCCCAAGGGTATCCACCACTGGTGGGCCCGGCTACCCTTGCCCACTGCGCGGGTGGTGCTGTTCGCTTCTGTGGTGGACGATCCATCTTCCCACCCTGATAAATTTCCGACTGAGGAGGCGCAGAACGCAGAGCGCGAACGTCTGTTCAACATCGTGCGCGAGTTGATGCAGAAGAGACTGCATGAGCGGCCTGCCGTTTACGCCAAAGCGCGCGAGGAGATGCTCAAACACTCGGATGGTAAGTTGCCGCCAGTGCTTGATCCCTTTGCCGGTGGCGGTTCCATACCGTTGGAGGCGGCACGGTTGGGTTTTGAGGCCCATGCGGCCGACCTTAATCCAGTTGCGGTACTTCTTAACAAATGCAACCTGGAACTGGTGCCGCGTTGGCTGGACCGCCCGCCAGTCAATCCTGAAGCGCGCGGTGATATCCTTCGCAGCGGTGACTGGACAGGTGCGCACGGACTGGCCGAGGATGTCCGTTATTACGGGAAACTGATCCGGGAACGCGCCATCACGAAGATCGGTCACCTCTACCCGAAAGTCAAGCTGCCCAGGGAATACGGTGGACGCGATGCGAACGTGATCGCATGGTTGTGGGCAAGGACAATCAAGTGTCCGAACCCAGCCTGTGGAGCCCAAGCGCCGTTGGTACGGTCCTTTTGGCTTTGTCGAAAGAAGCCAAACTATGTGCATGCGAAACCCAATTTAATGGGAAAGTCTGTCAGTTTTACGATTGAGCAGGATGCAAAAACCGAGAAGGAAACAACCAGCGGAAAGGGTGCTCGCTGTCTCTTCTGTGGTCAGTTACTCTCGAAGGCTCAGGTAAGAGAAACCGCAACAGTACACGGAGTCACTGACATACCACTGGCCACGGTAGCAGACATCGGACGTGGTAGGACCTATCTGCCAAGCGACTCGGTGTTTATGCCGCAGGTAGCGAAGCAGGAAGTGCCCGGAATTGAACATAACATGACCAACGACCGCCGGTGGTTTTCTCCACCTCTATATGGTTTGCCAAAATTCTCAGACATCTTCACTCCTCGCCAGCTTACCGCGATGGTTACGCTGAGCGACTTGGTGAAACAGGTGCGGCGTGACGTCTTCGAGGACGCTCGAAAGGCAGGGCTTTCGAATGTGGAGGCCGAGGAATACGATAGAACCGTCGTCACATTCCTCGTGCTTGCACTTGATCGGTGTGCAGACTTCAACAATTCGCTCTGTAGATGGACTGCAGGCAATCAAAAAGTAATGAACCTCTTCAGTCGGCAAGCCATTCCCATGGTCTGGGATTTCGCCGAAGCAAATATTCTCGGAGACTCGGTTGGGGCATGGCAAACATGCGCGGACTATGTTGCCAAGTGCATTGATGTACTTGGCAAATCATGCAATAGCAGGGGCAATACTATTCAAGTCGATGCCGCTGGAGCTTGGAACGATACCTGCGAGCTTCTAGTCAGTACCGATCCGCCCTACTACGACAACATAGGCTATGCCGCTCTTTCGGATTTCTTCTACATTTGGCTCAGGAGAACCATCGGCAACCTGTATCCAGACCTCTTTAAAACCATTCTTGTACCAAAAACTCCTGAACTGACAGCGGCCCCGGAAAGGTTCGATGGTGACAAGGAGAAGGCTAAGGAGCACTTCGAGTCCGGTTTTCGAAAAGCCTTCACCACCTTACGGGAGAAAATAGATTCACGCTTCCCGCTCACCGTCTACTACGCGTTTAAGCAAGAAGATGAAAAAACTGATGGTGAAGAGGGCGACAGCGGAGATGAAGAAGTTGTAAAAAATGGCGTCGATTTGACGACAGGATGGGAGACCTTGCTCGACGCACTCCTTGGAAGTGGTTTCCAGATCACTGCGACATGGCCAGTACGCGCTTCTCAAAAGTGGCGCATGGTGGCCATGGGTACGAACGCTCTGGCATCCTACATTGTCCTGGCCTGCCGTCCGCGCCCGTCCGATGCTCCGCAGTGCAGTCGTCGCGAGTTCCTGAACGAAATGAAGAAGGAACTCCCGACCGCGCTCAAACACCTCCAGCAGGGCAATATCGCTCCGGTGGACCTGGCCCAGGCCGCCATAGGCCCCGGCATGGCTGTGTTCTCGCGCTACGCGAAAGTCGTCGAGTCGAGCGGCAACGCCATGACCGTGCGCACCGCTCTGGCTCTGATCAACCAGACCCTAGACGAGGTGCTGGCCGAACAGGAGGCGGAGTTTGATGCAGACACCCGCTGGGCCCTGGCGTGGTTCGATCAGCACGGGATGGAGGAAGGCGAGTTCGGCGTGGCCGAAACGCTCTCCCGGGCCAAGAACACCGCAGTCAACGGGCTTGTGCAGGCGGGCATCGTCGTGGCGAGGAGCGGCAAGGTCCAGCTGGTCAAACGGGATGAGTTGCCGGAGGACTGGGACCCATCCTCGGACAAGCGGCTGACCGTATGGGAGGCAACGCAGCATCTCATTCGCGCCCTCGACCAGCACGGCGAAAGCGGCGCGGCTGACCTTCTTCGCAAGCTCGGCGGCGCGGTCGGCGAAACGGCGCGCGAGCTCTCCTATCGGCTC
>ENA-OSEO01004637-OSEO01004637.1-sediment-metagenome-genome-assembly--contig:-NODE-4637-length-14117-cov-4.255983_pt1 | contig 14117 bp, 12 predicted proteins | sample MGYA00237883_ERZ534232 | MGnify/ENA metagenome assembly ERZ534232 | reverse complement strand
AGGAGGGATTCTAGCCCTGCTCAAGGAACGGATGAGCCAGCCCGGCTGAGGGAGGTGACGCTCATGAGCCGGTCCTCCATCGAAAAACTGGTGTCCTTCTTCGCCGTCGCCATCTGCGCCTACATCTTCTACGCCACCATCTGGGGGCCATACAAAACCACCATCGTTCACCGGGCCATCTTCCTGGCGGTCATGCTGACCATCTTCTTCTGGTCGACCAAACCCCTGGGCAAGGGCTGGCCGGCCTTCGTGATCGACACCCTGATCGTCCTGGCCACGCTCTTCGCCCTGGGCTACGTCACCTTCTTCTGGAAGGACATCCTGGCCGCCATCGGGGGAACCTACCTGACCCCGCTCCAGCTGACCGTGGGCTCGATCATCATCCTCGCCTGCCTGGAGGCGGTCAGGCGGATCAGCCTGCCCCTCTTCGGCATCGCCCTGGCCGCCGTGGCCTACACCCTGTTCGGCAACTACATCCCCGGCGCTCTCTCCCACGCCGGCATGGGCTTCAAGCGCTTCATCTATCTGACCGCCTTCTCCCACGAGGGCATCTTCGGCCTCGGCCTGGCCGTGGCCGCGACCTATCTGTTCATGTTCATCCTCTTCTCCACGGTCCTCCAGTCCACTGGCGCGGCCGACTTCTTCCTCAACCTGACCAACGCCCTGGTCGGCCGGACCAGGGGCGGACCGGCCAAGAGCGCTGTCATGGCCAGCGGCATGACCGGAACCATGATCGGCAGCTCCATCGGCAACGTGGTCACCACCGGTTCGATCACCATCCCCCTGATGAAGCGGATCGGCTTCCATCCGGACGTGGCCGGCGCGGTGGAGGTGGTCGCCTCGGAGGGGGCCCAGCTCGTCCCCCCGATCATGGGGGCCGGCGCCTTCCTGATGGCCGAGCTGACCGGCATCCCTTACTGGCACATCGCCATCGCGGCCATCGTCCCGGCCGTCCTCTACTACCTCTCCATCTTCATCGTCGTGGACATGCAGGCGGTCAAGATGGGCATGACCGGCCTGACCGACGTGGGCCGGGTCAGGGACGTCATGAGGCGCGGCGGCCACTTCCTCATCCCCATCGCCGTGCTCTTCTATCTCCTCCTGGTCACCCGCCTGACCGTGACTTACTGCGGCCTGCTGACCGTGCTCCTGGCCATCGCCGTGAGCCAGATCCAGAAACAGACCCGGCTCAGCGCCAGGCGGATCGTCCAGCTCTTCGATCTGGGCGCCCGGGACTGCGCCTCGCTCACGGCCCTGATCGCGGTCATCGGCATCGTTCAACAGGCCTTCACCATCACCGGCCTGGGCCCCCGCATGTCGGAACTGCTGGTTTACGCCGCTGGCGGAACGCCCCTTCTGGTCCTGATCATGGCCATGGTCATCGCCATTCTCCTGGGCATGGGGCTGCCCACGCCGGTGGCCTATCTCATCTCCGGCATCTTCGTCGCCCCGGCAGTGATCGAGGTCGGCTTCCCCGAGCTGGCCGCCCACATGTTCATCTTCTTCTTCGCTATCAAGTCCGGCTCCACCCCGCCGATCGCCATCGTGGCCGTGGTCGCGGCCGGAATCGCCAAGTCCAACTGGTGGAAGACGGCCTGGCTGTCCTTTGTCTATTCCTGGCCCGGCTTCGTCATCGCCTTCGCCTTCATGTACTACCCCGGCTTCCTGCTGGAGGGAGGCTGGATCAGGAACAGCGCCCGGCTGGTTCTGGGCGCCATCGGCACGGCCGGCATCGCCTACGGCATGCAGCGGCACTTCCTGGCCAAAATGAAGGCCTGGGAGTTCATCCTGCTGCTCTCGGGTTCCCTGGGTGCCATCTTTCTGCCCTCGTTCTATCCGCTGGCGGGGCTGGGTCTGGTTCTGGCGGTGGTCCTGTCCCAGGTGAGCAGGTACCGGGCGGCCCGGCGCGCCTGACCGGGCGGACCCGAGGCAGTCAGAGGACAAGAAGTACTCGAAACATAAACTTTAATCCGGAAGGAGGTCGATTCATGAGGAAGCTGGTTCTTAGTCTAGCCATCTGCCTGGCGGCGCTGGCTCTGCTGAGCGCTCCCGCCCTGGCCAAGCAGAAGTGGGCTATGGGCTGCTCTGGCGCCGGCTCCGGACCGTACGTCTGGGGCGGCACCATGGCCAAGATAATCAACAAGTATTCCGACCAGATCCAGGTCTCGCCCCAGGCCAGCGCCGGCTACAACGAGAACGTGGCCCTGGTCTCGGCCGGGAACATCGAGATCGGCCAGCAGTCCGGCGTCGGCCTCATCGCCGCCTACAACGGGACCGCGCCTTTCGCGGGCAAGCCCCACCCCAGGTTGAGGTACCTCTTCACCTTCCTCCAGGTGCCCTACCATCTGGTCGTCCGGGCCTCGGCCGGGGTCAAGGTGCCGGCCGAGCTGAAGGGCAAGAAAATGAACATCGCCCTGCCGGCCCAGATCACCCGGACCTTTAACGAGGCCTTCCTGGAGGCGGCCGGTCTGACCCAGAAGGACATCAAGGTCTTCGAGATGGCCACGGGCCAGACCTTCGCCGCCCTTCAGGACGGGGTCATCGACGCCACGGGCAACATCTACAGCGAGGGTCACGGCAGCCTGATGGAGCTGATGACCAACACCGAGATCAACATCGTCGCCCTGCCCGATGACGTGCAGAAGAAGTTCCTGGACCTGGTCCCGGCCACCGTGCCCTACACCATCAAGCCCGGCGCCTACAAGGGCCAGGACAAGCCGATCAAGACCATCGCCGCCCTGAACGTGCTCTTCTGCCGCGATGACCTGCCCGTGGATCTGGTCTACCACTACACCAAGACCCACTGGGACAACATCGCCGAGCTCAAGAAGGACCCCGGCTTCAAGAACCTGGAGTTCGATCACGCTTACGCCGCCAGCGTCAAGATCCCGATTCATCCCGGGGCCGAGAAGTACTTCAAGGAAAAGGGTCTGATCAAGTAGTTGGGGCATGATCTTTCAGAACACCAGCGCCGGAGGCGCTCCAACGGCCGCGGCGGGCCGCCCCCATTGGAGGCGGACGGGGGACGGGAACGCCGCGGCCCAGGGAGTTCGACTCCGGCCGTCGTGAGAACGGGACGGACAGCGTAACGATTCCCGGAGCATCCGGCCGCCGTCCGCCTTCCCGTTACACCATCGAGTCACTATGTTTTCTATTCTGGTCGTTGCTCTGGACCTCTTGACCGAGCCTCTACCGGCTGAGGGGCAGCGATGAAGGGCCGAAGCATCCACCCGTACTTCCAAGGAGGTGCCTGCATGAGGAGACTGATCACCGTCCTGGCGATCTGCTTGTTCGCCGTCGGCTTGTTGGCCAGCCCGGCCCTGGCCCAGACCAAGTGGGCCATGGGCTGTTCCGGCGCCGGCTCCGGGCCGTACGTCTGGGGCGGGACCATGGCCAAGGTCATCAACAAGCACTCCTCCCTGCTCCAGATCTCACCCCAGGCCAGCGCCGGCTACAACGAGAACGTGGCCCTGGTCTCGGACGGGAGCATGGAGGTGGCCCAGCAGCAGGGCCTGGGCCTGATCGCCGCCGCGGAGGGGGCCAAGCCCTTCCAGGGCAAGCCCCACCCCAGGCTCAGGTACCTCTTCACCTTCCTCCAGGCGCCCTTCCACCTGGTCGTGCGGGCCTCGTCCGGGGTCAAGGTCCCGGCCGATCTGAAGGGCAAGAAGATGAACATCGCCCTGCCGGCCCAGATCACCCGGACCTTTGACGAGGCCTTTCTCAAGGCGGCCGGCCTGACCCAGAAGGACATCAAGGTCTTCGAGATGGCCACGGGCCAGACCTTCCCCGCCCTCCAGGACGGGGTCATCGACGCCACCGGCAACGTCTACAGCGAGGGCCACGGCAGCCTGATGGAGCTGATGACCAACACCGACGTCAGGGTCATCAGTCTGCCCGAGGACGTCCAGAAAAGGCTTCTGGATCTGCTCCCGGCCGTGGTGCCCTACACCATCAAGGCCGGCTCCTACAAGGGCCACGACCAGCCCATCAGGACCATCGCCGCCCTGAACGTGCTCTTCTGCCGGGACGACCTGAACGCGGACCTGGTCTATCACTTCACCAAGACCTTCTGGGACAACCTGGCCGAAGTGAAGAAGGACCCCAACTTCAAGAATCTCGAGATGGAGCAGGCTTACGCCTCCGCGGTCAAGGTGCCGCTCCACCCCGGGGCCGAGAAGTACTTCAAGGAGAAGGGCCTGATCAAGTAACCGGCTCGCGGCTAAATCGCACCGCAGCCCTTGCTTGCGGCTTGAAGGCGGCGCCCCCGCCGCCTGGGGAGGTCATCTCCCGGCCGGAATGAGACTCGGGAAAGCGGCGCCGCTCTCGTGACTCCCCCGGGCGCCGCCTTCCCCTTCCGGTTTCAATTTTGCTCGGCTGAGGCCGCCGCTTTCAGGAGTTTCCGGCGGAACCAGGTTTCGGGCCGAGCGGCCGCACTTTGGGGGCGAGGCTTTAACCTTTCACTCGAAGGAGGTTGGCCAATGAGAAGACTGGGTCTTTTTTTAACGGTCTGTTCGATCACCGTGATCCTTCTTTCCAGCGGCGCTCTGGCCGCGCAGAAGTGGGCCCTGGGCTGTTCCGGGGCCGGCTCCGGCCCCTACGTCTGGGGTGGGACCATCGCCAACCTGATCAACAAGCATCAGCAGGCCCTGCAGATCTCCCCCCAGGCCACCGCCGGCTACAACGAAAACGTCGAGTTGGTCTCCCTGGGAAAAATGGAAATCGCTCAGCAGACCGGCAGCGGCTACGTGGACTCCTACAAGGGCGAGGAGGCCTTCAAGGGCCGGGCGCACACGAGGCTGAGGCTGCTCTTCACCTTTAACCTGGCGCCTTTTCACGTGGTCACCCGGGAGGCCGCCGGAATTAAGACCGTGGCCGATCTGAAGGGCAAGAAAATGAACATCGCCCTGCCCGCCCAGACGACGAGGACCTTCGACGAGGCCTTCCTTGAAGCCGCTGGAATCAAACAGAGCGAGATCAAAGTCTTTGAGATGGCCACCGGGCAGACCTTCCCGGCCCTCCAGGACGGAGTCATCGACGCCACGGGCAATCTCTACAGCGCCGGACACGGCCGGCTCCTGGAGCTGGCCACCAACACCCGCATCAGGCTGCTCGATCTTCCGGAGGACCTGATCGAGCGGTTCCTCAAGCTCAGACCCGCCGCCATCAAATTCACCATTCCGCCGAACACTTACAAGGGCCAGGACTACCCGGTCCACACCATCGCCGCGACGAGCGTTCTCTTCGTCCGGGACGACCTGTCGGAGGATCTGGTCTACCAGTTCACCAAGACCTTCTGGGACAACCTGGGCGAACTCAAGAAGGACCCCGGATTCAAGGTCATGAAGCTGGAGTACGCCTATTCGAAAACCATGGGCTGCCCCTATCACCCCGGGGCTTTGAAGTATCTGAAGGAAAAAGGGCTGGTCAAGTAGAGGCCGGTGGTTCTGGATTGACTGGAGATGACCCGCCCCAGGGCGGGTCATCTAAATAAATATGTTAATTTATGAGTCTAAAAGACCACAACACGGAGAGTAACATGGAGAGTCTGACCGTAAACGTCCTGGGCATCAGCGGCGCCCACCGCAAGAACCGCAACTCCTCCTTCATGGTCCAGGAGGCCCTTCGCTCGGCGGCCAAGGTCAGGGGCGTAGAGACCAAGTTCATCGAGCTGGCCGACTACAAGATCGAGTACTGCCGCCACTGCAACAAGTGCATCTTCGCCCCGGAAAACCCCGAGCGCCAGGGCGGCGGCTGCGTCATCAAGGACGACATGCAGCAGATCTACCCCATGCTCGAGGAGGCCGACGGCATCATCCTGGGCTCGCCGGTCTACGTCTCCAACGTCAGCGCCCGGATGAAGACCTTCATGGACCGCCTCAGACCGGTGGCCTTCAAAGGGACCCTGGGCTTCAAGGTCGGCGGGGCGGTCAGCGTGGCCCTGCTGTCCTTCGGCGGCCAGGAAGTGACCAACACCATCATCCACAGCGCTTTTCACATCCTGGAGGGTATCACCGTGGGCGGCATGTCCACCGGCGGCACCGGTTACTCAGGACCGCCCATGGGGCCCAGGGGTCACCAGGACGACGGCAAGAACATCGCCGTCAAGAACGATCCCTACGCCATGACCTCGGCGGCCATGGTCGGCCGCAAGGTGGCCGAAGTGGCCAAGCTGATCAAGTACGGCCGGCAGGCCTTAGGCGATGAGTTCAAGGAATTTTGCTCGGTTTACCACTTTCCCCTGAAGCCCGAGGAATGGAAAAACTGGGACCTGAAACTGCTCTGAGGGGACCGGACCGGACCGGCTCTCCGCCAGACGAGCGCCGGGATGAAGAAGTCGGGCACGACGAGCAGGGAACCAATTTCCGGGTGAGCGGCCGGGGCCTGCCCGGGCCGCTGATCCTGATCCACGGCGTCGGCCTGGATCTGGAAATGTGGTCCGCCCAGGCCGCGGCCCTCTCGCCCCGGCTCAACCTGGTCCGCTACGACATGCTCGGCCACGGCCGGAGCCCCAATCCCCCCGGCCCTCGGGTTCTGGCCGACTTCGTGGCCCAGTTGGATCAGCTTCTGGATCACCTGTCCATCGGACGCCTGGACCTGGTCGGCTTCTCCATGGGCGGCCTGGTGGCCCAGGCCTTCGCCCTGGCCAATCCCGGGCGGGTCTCCAGGCTGGTCCTGATGAGCACCGTCTTCCAGAGGTCAAACCAGCAGCGCCGGGCCGTCCTGACCCGGGTGGAAGAGGTCGCTAGAGCCGGACCGGCGGCCAACCTCGAGTCGGCGCTGAAGCGCTGGTTCTCGCCCGGCTTTACCGCCCGCAATCCCGAGGTGATCGAACGGGTCCGCCGCCGGGTCCTGACCAACGACCCCGAGGGTTATCTCAAGGCCTACCGGGTCTTCGCCACGGCTGACCAGCAGATCGGGAGCTGGCTTGGCCAGATCCGCTGCCCCAGCCTCATCCTGACCGGAGAGCTGGACTCGGGCTCGACCCCGGAGATGGCCCGGCGGATGGGCGCCTGCCTGACCGGCTCCCAGGTGGCGGTCCTGTCCGCCCAGCGCCACCTTCTGCCCATCGAGGCGGCCGAAATAATAAACAGCCTGCTCCTGGATTTCCTGGCCGACAGGGCCTGATTGTTCAGGCCCGCCGGCCCCCTCACCTGGCCCGCGCGTAGATCTCGCGGATGTCCTCCTGGCTCAGGTCCCTGGGGTTGGTGACGAAGAGGCGGGTCTGCTTCATGGCCCCCTCGACCATCTGGGGCAGATCGGCCTCGGGGATGTCGTAGTCGCGCAGGCGATAGGGAAGCTTGATCGTCTCCAGGAGATCCTCGACCGCCCGGACGCCCGCTTCGGCCGCCTCCATGACCGGGAGGCCCTCGACGTCCTGGTCCATGAGCGCGGCGATGTCGGCGAATTTCTCCGGGTTGCCCGGCAGGTTGAAGCGCATCACGTGGGGCAGCATGATGGCGTTGGAGCGGCCGTGGGGCAGGTGGTAGTCGGTCCCCAGGACGTAGGCCAGGCCGTGGACCGCGCCCAGCCCGCCGCTGCCGAAGGCCAGACCGGACGTGGTCGCGGCCAGGGACATGTAGTAGCGGGCCTCCAGGTTCGAGCCCTTGGCCCAGGCCAGGGGCAGCCAGCGGGTGATCAGACCGATGGCCTTCTCGGCCAGGGTGTCCGAGAAGGGTGTGGCGTTGGAGGAGACGTAAGTCTCGATGGCGTGGACCAGGGCGTCCACCCCGGTGTCGGCCGTGACCTGGGGCGGCATGCTCAGGGTCAGGGCCGGATCGACCAGGGCCACTTCGGGCAGGGTGAAGAAGCTGTAGACGGCCTTCTTGGCCTGCTGGGCCTCGTCGGTCAGGACAAAGACCCGGGTCACCTCCGAGCCGGTGCCGGCCGTGGTCGGGATCAGGATCTTGGGGGCGCCGGGCTTCTTGACCAGGTCAAAGCCGCAGTAGTCGAGCACGCTGCCCCCGTTGGCGGCCACGACCGAGACTCCCTTGGCCACGTCCAGGGAGCTGCCTCCGCCCAGGCCGATGACCAGATCGCAGTCCTGAGCCTTGAACTGGGCCGAGGCCTCGTCGATGACCCGGGCCGGTGGCTCGGGCTCGACCTTGGCGTAGAGCGAGAAGGCCAGGCCGGCGCCCTCCAGGGAGTCGCTGATCGGTTGGACCAGGTCAGCCCCGGCCACGCCGGGGTCGGTGACGACCATGGCTCTCTTCGCGCCCAGGAGGCGGGCCTCCTGGCCCACGTTCTTGGCCGCGCCCAGGCCGAAGACGATCTTGTGGGGCGAATAGAAAACGTGGGCCTTGTCGTGGATCAGACTGGACATCGATCGGGACCTCCTTGTGAATCAATGAATGCCCTCCCCCTTCGGCCGGGCGGCCGGCCAGGGAGACGGGGCTTAATCAAGAGCGTCGGCGCAGCTTGCGGAAGTAACCTTCGAGGCTGCCGTAGATTCCCTTGGGCAGGAACATGATCAGGACCACCAGGGCAACGCCGTAGGCGATCTGCGAGATGCCGACGAATCTGGTTCCGTAAACCACCCGGATGTATTCCTCCAGGACCACGATCAGGGCGGTGCCGATGCTCGGCCCCCAGAGGTGAAACATGCCGCCCAGGATGGCCTTGAAGGCGATGTCTAGCGACGGGGCCACCCCGGCCAGGGTGTGGGGGTTCAAGTAGGTCACGTATTGGGCGTAGAGCACGCCGCCGATGGCCGTGGCAAAGGCGCTGACCATGGTGATGTAAAGCTTGTAGCGGACGATGGGGATGCCCAGGGTCGAGGCGGCCACCTCGTCTTCGCCGATGGCCCGCAGGGCCTTTTGCATCCTGGAGCGGTCGATCAGCTTCCAGAGAGCCAGGGCGGCGCCCAGAAAGGCCAGGGCCAGGTAGTAGAAGTGGACCTTGTCGTCGAAGTGCAGGTACAGCAGGGAGGGCTCGACCCGCTTGAGGGTGAAGCCCAGGGAGCCGCCGGTGTACTCCCTGAAGGCGACCAGGAGCAGGGCCACGATCTCGCCCAGGGCCAGGGTCAGGAGGGCGAAGTAGTCGCCGATGACCCCGAACCTGAAGCAGGCCAAGCCGATGATCAGAGCCAGGCCGACCGCCAGCAGGGCGCCGAGGATCATGCCCAGCCAGGGCGTCAGACCCAGGGAGTTGAACAGGAGCCCGGCCGTGTAGGCCCCCAGCCCCAAGAAGGCGCCGTGCCCCAGGGAGACCAGGCCGAAGCGGCCCATGTAGGACCAGGCCGTGGCAATGAAGGACCAGATGAAGATAAGGGTGGCGATGTGCAGGACGTAGGACGACGGTCCCAGGGCGGGAAAGACCGCGATCAGGCCGAAGATGAGAACGATGACTGCCCGCTTCACGCGTCCGCCCCTCTATCTCTGTTGTTTGGCGCCCAGCAGCCCCTGGGGCCTGACCATGACCACCCCGATGAAGATTACCAGGGCGATGATCTCGGCGATCTCGGTCGAGGTCAGGACCGCGGCCAGAGAGGTGACGATGCCGATGACGAAGGCGCCGATGAAGCCTCCCAAGAGGTTGCCCATCCCGCCCAGGACGACGATGATGAAGGCCATCATGGTGAAGGAGCCGCCGAAGTGGGGATGGACCGAGTAGATGGGCGAGAAGAAGGCGGCGATCACCCCGGTCAACCCTCCGCCCACGGCCAGGGTGACCAGGTAGATGGTCCGGGGGCTGATGCCCATCAGCCAGGCGCCGCGCAGATCCTGGGCGATGGCCCTGATGGCCAGGCCCAGGTAGGTCTTCTGGAGGAAGAAGTGCAGGAGTCCCAGGACGACCAGGGCCCCGACAAAGGCGACCAGGTTGGAGGTCTTGATGAAGACGTTGCCCACGCTTAAGACCGGCATGAAGACCTGGATGCCCCGCAGGTCGGCCCCCCAGACGACCTGGGCGAAGTTCTCGAAGACGATGATCAGCCCGGCCAGGGCCAGGAGCTGGTTGAGGCGGTTGGCCTGGAGGAGTCTCTGGATGACCACCACCTGGAGCAGGGCGCCGAAGACGGTCATGACCACGATGGCCGCCGCCGCGGAGACGAGCAGGGGCAGGTTGTAGATCCCGCTCAGGGTGTAGATGACGTACATGCCCAGCATGACCGACTGGCCGTAGGCCATGTGGATGACCTTGACCACGCCGAAGATCAGGTTCATCCCGAAGGCCAGCAGGGCCAGGACTCCGCCCAGCAGGATGCCGTTGACCAGGGCGTTCATGATCAGGATGGACATACTTCAGATCCCCAGATAGGCCTGCCGGATGTACTCCTCCCGGGAGAAGGACTCCCGGTCCCCCTCCAGCCTGACCCGGCCCGATTCGAGCAGATAGGCCCGGTCGCAGAGCTTGAGGGCCTTCTTGACGTTCTGCTCGACCATGAGAATTGAGTAGCCCTGGGCCTTGATCTGGGCCACGAACTCGAACAGGAGGGTCACGATCAGCGGAGCCAGCCCCCCGGAGGGCTCGTCCAGGAGAATCATCTTCGGCTGGGACATGAGCGAGCGGGCGATGGCCAGCATCTGCCTCTCGCCGCCGCTGAGGGTGTCGGCCACCTGGTCCCGCCTCTCCTTGAGGCGGGGGAAGAGGCCGTAGACCTCCTCCAGGGCCCGCTTGAAGCCGGGCCGGGCCCGTCGGAGATATGAGCCGATCTTGAGGTTCTCCAGCACGGTCAGCTGGGGGAAGACCTGCCCGCTCTCCCGGACGTAGACCAGGCCCAGATCGACGATCCGGTGGGGCTGGAGCCGGTCGATGGCCTGGCCCAGGAAGCTTATCCGGCCGGCTTTGGCCGGCCTGAGTCCGGAGATGGCCTTGAGCAGGGTGCTCTTGCCCGCCCCGTTGGGGCCGACGGTGATGACCGTCTCCTGCTCGCCGACGCTCATGCTCAGGCCGAAGAGAGCCTGGAACTCGCCGTAGTAGACGTTGATGTCCTCGACTTCGAGCATCCGCGCTCCGGCTAGTCCTCTTCCTTGCCCAGGTAGGCCTCGATGACCTTCTCGTCGGCCGCGACCGCCTCAGGCGGCCCCTCGGCGATGACCTGGCCGTAATCCAGGACGGTCACCCGCTCCACCAGGTTCATCAGGGCGCTCATGATGTGCTCGATCCAGACGATGGTCATGCCCAGCTCCTGGTGGATCTTCTTGAGCACCTCGGAGGTCTGCCGGATCTCCTCCCGATTGAGCCCGGACATTATCTCGTCGGCCAGAAATATCTCGGGCTTGGTGGCCAGAACCCGAGCCATCTCCAGGCGCCTCAGATTGCCGGCGGTCAGCTCCTGGGGCATGGTCGCCCGGTCGGCGGCCAGGCCGACGAAATCCAGCCACAGGATGGCTTCCTCCCTGGCCCGGGCCTCGGAGAAGCGCCGGTCGCTCTTGCCGAAGAGGACCCCGACCATGACGTTCTCGACCACGGTCATTTCGATGAAGGGCCTGGGGATCTGAAAAGTCCGGGCGATGCCGGCCTGGCAGATCCGGTCCGGGGTCCAGCGGGTGATCTCCTGGCCCTTGTAGAAGACCTGGCCGGTGGTGGCCGGGAAAACACCTGAGATGACGTTGAAAAAGGTCGTCTTGCCCGAGCCGTTGGGCCCGATCAGCCCGCAAAAGGCCCCGGGCCGGACCTGGAAGTCGACCTCGCTGAGGGCCCGGAACTGGCCGAAGTCCTTGGAGGCCGAGACAACCTTGAGTATTTCCGGGTCGGCCATGCCTCGGTCATCCCCCGCTCGGAGAGTGTTTCAATGCGGGGCCCCGGCCCGTGACCGGGGCCCCCGTGTTAGCGATTTATCTCAGCCGCTTACTTGGCCGCCAGGGGTGAATCAGCCGGCATGGGCAGCTTGGCCTCGAGGCTGGCCATGGCCGAGGGCCAGACGATCTCGACCTTTCCCTTGACCCACTGGGTGACCACCGGATAGGAAACCAGGTTCTGGCCGGCGAACTCGTGCTCGGGCGGCGCGAAGTCCATGCCGTAGCCGGCCGGGGAAGCGCCCTCTGGGATCTTCAGCTCCAGGGCGGCTTTGCGAATGTTGTCCGGCGTGGGCTGCCCGAACTTCTCCACGGCGTAGTCCAGGGTCTTGAGGAGCATCCAGGCGTGGGCGAAGCCCATGGTGGCGTGGGCCGCCGGCGAGGGCTCCTTGTACTTCTCGTTGTAGCGCTTCAGGAACTCCTTGATGGAGGTGGCGATGTCCGGCGGGAACTTGCTCAGGTCGAAGTTCTGGGCCGGAGCCGGGTCGACGTTGTGGATGTACTGGGTCAGCTCCGGGCCGAGCTGCTTCTGGAGGTTGGGGAAGTTGGCGTAGCCGGCCCCGTGGCCGATGAGGGCCTTGGTGGTCAGGCCCAGCTCCCGGGCCTGCCTGATCAGGAGGACGATGTCCGGGTAGTAGCCGGTGTGGAGGATGACGTCCTGCTTGGAGGCCTTGAGCTTGAGGATCAGGGAGGAGAGGTCCTGGGCCTTGTGGTTGTAGCCCTCTTGGAGCACGACGTTCATGCCGTACTTCTTGGCCCGGGCCATATTGGCCACCTGGACGCTGGTGCCGTAGGGGCCGTCCTCGTAGATCACGGCCAGGCGCAGATCGCCGGTGCTCTTGACGCCCAGCTTGGCCAGGTTGTCCTTGAGGTAGTCGACCGAGCTGTTGCCCCACTGGGAGCCCATGGGCTGCGGCCGGAAGACGTACTTCTGGTGGCGGCCCTGGACGACCTTGTCCGAGATGGCGATGGTGATCCAGAGGATGGTCTTGGCCTGATCGCACTTGGGGGCCACGGGCACGGCGATGGAGCTGGAGTAGAGCCCCAGGATGATGGGCACCTTCTCCACGTCGATCAGGCGCTCGGCCTCGCGGATGGCCACGTCCGGGCTGGACTGGGCGTCGGAGATGACCGGGACGAGCTCGTACTTGCCGCCGGCGCCGCCCTTTTCGTTCCACATGTCAATGGCGATCAGGGAGCCGCGCTGGCCCGGCTCGGCCCCGGCCAGGGCGAAGGAGCCGGTGATGGAGTAAAGGACGCCGATCTTGAGCTTCTCCTTGGCCAGGGCCTGGGGCGCCAGGGCCAGGATCAGAACGGCCAGAATAGCAATCCAGACGCCAATTCTCTTCACGATCCACCTCCTCGGACAAATGATTTGCTCCACAAGCCCCGCCCCGGGCGGCGCTCGGCTTCCTGGACTGGCTCGTTCGGCGAGCCGCGGCGAGGAGGTCCCCCTTCCCCGCAGGCTTCAAGGTCCGGCCGCTGACCGGACCAGGGACCCGAAATTTTGACCGATTTGGCGCCCCCTAGCGCCGACCCTGCACCGTCAAGGTAGTGCAGGAGAACCTGAACTGTCAACGATCCAACGCCCTGAGATCCCCCCCCCCGGCCGCGGCCGGAGGAGCGGCTAGTCCGGGCAGTAGAGCAGGTGCTTGAGGCCGGCCCCGCGCTCGAAGAGCTCGAAGGCCCGGCGCCAGTCCTCCAGGACGAACTCCCCTGAGATCAGTGGCTTGAGGCTGACTTTCTTCCGCTCCAAGAGCTGGACGGCCCTGTCCCAGGAGGTCCGGCAGTGGGCAAAGGTGCCCCGGAGAACGATCTCCTTGAGCACGGCCTGATCCAGGTCCACGGCCGCCGGCCGGCCGAACAGGCCGACCTGGATCACCTCTCCCCGGCGGCCAAGGCAGGCCAGGCAGTCGTTCAGGCCCCCCGCCGCGCCCGAGCACTCCAGGGCCAGAGCCAGGCCCGCGCCGCCGGTCAGGTCCCCCACCAGGGCCGGGAGATCGTCCCGGTCGCTCCTGAGGCAATGATCCGCGCCCAGTTCCGCGGCCAGATCCAGCCTGGCCTGGTCGCCCTCGAGGCCGCTGATAATCACCTCGGCCCCGGCGGCCTTGGCCACCTGCGTGACGATGAGGCCGATGGTCCCCGGCCCGGTTATGAGCACTTGTTGGCCGGGCGCCACGGCGCTGACCTCCATGACCGCGTGGACGGCCACGGCCAGGGGCTCGCCCAGGGCCGCCTCCTCGAAGGAGACGTGTTCGGGCAGGAGATGCGGCGCGTCCCGCCTGACCGCCACCAGGGGGGCGAAGCCGCCGTCCAGGCTGTAGCCGTAGGCCAGGCGCTCGGGGCAGAGATTGGTCCAGCCCCGACGGCAGTGCCGGCAGC
>ENA-OSEO01004636-OSEO01004636.1-sediment-metagenome-genome-assembly--contig:-NODE-4636-length-14117-cov-6.081268_pt1 | contig 14117 bp, 8 predicted proteins | sample MGYA00237883_ERZ534232 | MGnify/ENA metagenome assembly ERZ534232 | reverse complement strand
ACGCCATCACACAGTGCGCGACAGGGCCGGTCGATCGTGAACCCCGCTCTCCTCAAAGAGCCGCCTACCCCACTGGACCTGGATGGCGTATTCAGCGCACCGGGCGAACATGGCGTAATCGAGCTGCGGACACGTGATGTGTCGCCGGGCCAGAATGCGATTGGCCTTGGAGGCATCGAACACCCGGCGGTCATGAAAATACGCATCGTACACGGCCATGGCGTCCGCGATCAGACTTTCCAGAGCGTTCCGGGGTCCGCTATTGAAATGACCGCGAGGCACGAGTTGGATTCCCTTGAGCTTCAGGAATCTCTCCATGCAGGGCAGCAACTCATCCAGCGTGTTCTCCCTGGGATTCACCAAATGGAAGATGCCGCCCTCGGGGCACTCCTCCATGATGGCGATGCAGGCGGACGTCAGGAAATCGATGGGGACCAGGTTCAGCGTGCCTCCCTCCGTCCTCTCAATCCGCACAGGCACGTACATGCTGCCGTCGTTCATCCGGCGGACGCCCATCCTGTGGGCGTACTGCCCGTCCCCTTCCAGCAAGTCCTTTTCACAGATGGCCTTCACACTGTGTGCCAGGCGGGTGGGAAAGTAGAAGGCGTTGAACAGGAGGCTTCGGCCGGACGTCGAATCCCCGTATACGATGGAGGGCCGATAAATACTCGACCGGATCCCCTCGCGCTGGCACGTCTGAAGCACGTGTCCCTCGGCAACGTGTTTCGTTTCCTCGTAGACATTGTGGAATCGTCCCTGGGGGACGTACTCCTCGCGGCAGACGCCGAGTCGTTGCCCCGCCACGTAGGCGGTGCTCATGTGGTGGAAGAAGCAGCAGCGGCTTTGGGTCGCCAGCGCCAGGACGTTGCGCGTACCCTGGACATTGACGGTCTCCGACTGCGATCTCTTGGCCTCGACAAAGGACGTCTCCCCCGCACAATGGAACACTTCGTCGATGTTCTCCCGCAGGTACGTGTACTGCCGCTCGTCGAGGCCCAGCCGGGGGTGGGCGACCTGGCCCTCGAGCACCTGGACCCGATCGGTGGGAGCGAGGCCGAACCACCGGAAGATGCGGCGAATCCGCTCCTCGGCCCCGAATCCGTTCTTCGGCCGGCACAGGAAGACGACGCGGTAGCCCCGCCGGAGCAACTCGATGGCGACGTGACTCCCCAGGAATCCCGTCCCACCCGTGACGAGGATGACGCTGCGTCTGTCTCTTCGCTTCTCGACGATCGAACCCGAATCCAGCCGCATGTGGCCTCTCCTTGTCGGGATGGAATCCTGCCGGACGCAGAATCCCACGCAGAACACTCCGGTTACAGGTACAGCAGACCCTCCTTGCGACATTGTCCCTGATAGGGCAAAACGCTGGCCGAGCGCCCGCCCATTCTGCGCATATACCGGTCGATCGTCTGCGCGGCCTCCAGCATGGCCACCCGGCACCGCTCTCTCTCCTGTTCGTCGGCGTGGTCGTGGTAAAAGTCATATTCCATGAAGAACCGTTTGCCGAAATCCGTCGGGATCAGATACCCGAACCCATTCGTCACGTCATGGGCATCGGCCACCGCCTTCAACTGCTCGCACAGCTCGACGATCGTATCGAGGTCGTCCACGGGCATGTACATCACCATGCCCTGGAAGGAGCGTGTCCGTCCGATGCGCGAGGAGAGAATCCGGAACGTGTTGAGCCAGACCAGATCGGTCATCTCCCGGCGCGTGTACAACTCCCGGTAGAACTCTTTCATGTCGTCGTCGACCGCCGCCGCGATGTTGTCCGGCGAAGGCGACAGGGCCGCCAGAACGAGAGGCGCCGCGTCCTTGCGGAATACGAGCTCGTAGGGCCTGCCCTCTCCCGGAAGGAGGGACAGGAGGTCCGCTCCCTGCGTGCCTTCCAGTTGTGGACCGCTCAGCATCATCGCGCGGATCAACTCTTCGTCGATGCACACCCCGGCGAGATCCTTGACCGCCGCCATGTCGTACCGGTCCCCCAGCACGACCAGCCCGTACTCGACCCCCAACCCGTCGTGAAAGAACCGTTTGAGCCCCTCGGTGGCACGGTTCGTGGGGGAGATGAAACCGGCGGAGTAGTCGATCCCCAGGACCCCGGCAGCAAAACCGATGCGCCGGGCGCCGATCTCGCGTGCCATCGCGGCGGCATCCTGCAGACGCGCGAAGGGAACGATGACGGCCGTCTCATCGTCGGTGGTCGGATACAGGCGGACGGTGAGCTCGGTGCAGATCCCCGGGGAACGGGCGCCGCGCTCGTCGAAACGGAACGGGTTCGGTCCCTGGCGATCGTTGACGGAGAAAACTTCCCCATCATGGCCGACGAACCGCGCATCGACGTAGTGGTCCGCCCCCATGCCATAGGCATGGGAGAAAAGCGAATGCATGTTCGTACTGATGACGTTGGCGCACACGCAGGCCGCCGGTTCGACGAGGGCCGCCCTCATCCCGTGCTTCTGAGCCTCCTTCTGCAGATCGAACGAGGACACGCCCGGCTCGATGGTCGCCGTGTACTGGCGGGGATTGATAGTCAGCCTCGTCATCCGCGTAATGTCGACGATGATGCCGTCGCCCAGCGCCACGCCAAAGGAACTGCTGCCGTGGCCTCGGGCCGTGCAGGGAAGGCCGCAGGCGCCGGCGATCTTCATCACCTGGGCAACCTGATTCTCGGAGCTGGGCATCACCACATATCGAGGTATACGGCGGGCCATCAAGGGGTGCCGGTCGACGGAGTAGGTCACCAGCACCGCCGGGTCGTTGGTCGCCCATTCCCGCCCGACCACGGCGCGAAGCCGGCGCAGCACCTCGTCCTCCTCGGGTTGCACGACCGTTTGGCCCTGCTCCAGATAGGATTCAACGTGTTCCTTGAGAGCTTTCATGACCCGGAGGGGACGGAGTTCGCGGACGAAGTAGCATTGCTTGTCGCATCGACCGCATAGGGTACAGGACCGCGCCACGTCCACCAGCCGCTCCGTGACGGGAATCAGGTCTTCGGCCAGCGCGTATGCGATCTCCATGCGGCCCTGGGGGTAGTAGCTGACGAAGCGCGACTGGGTCCCCGAGGGACAAATCCCCGTGCCCAGAAAGTCGATCCTGCACATCGCATAGTGCACACATCGGGCGGCAATGTCTTTGACTTCCTGCAACGCCATTGGCCGAATCTCCAACCTGTGAGTAACGGACGAGTTTAACCGACCTTGTGACACGATGCCCCTATATACCGTTTTCTCGGTGGGGCACAAGGAAATTTCCCGCCGTCTTTGCTTCGCCGTCACGAACGCGTGGGAATCAGCCTGCAGAATGCGCAAGTCAATGGGGATTTCAAGATGAAATAGACCACATTCTCGGGCGTCACGAATTCTCCCGCAGGCTGCGGGCGAACTGCTGGAGTTCCGCGACGCGCTCGGGGTCGATGGCGCCGCCGTAGCGCAGGTGGGCATAGCGAAGATACCAGTCGGCGAAAGCCGACCTGTCACGCGACGTCTGCATTCCGTCCTTCGGGGACGGTCGCGCCCGGCGCATCCGTTCCGCAAAGGCATGGAGCGTCTCCTGGGGCCCGCGGCGTTCCGTCGCCGGCCTGATCCTGTGGTCCACGGCCGCCAGCATTCGGTGCAGGGCCAAGAGCTCCGGGCTCTGGGCCGGGTGCGAACCCGCGAGGGCCGCGAGGATCTTGTAACGACGAAGCAGGGTCAGGCCGACCGCGCTCCCGAGGAACGCCAGGGACACCGAGACGGCGGTCTGCAGGCTGTAGACTTCGAAGAACCAGCCGAGCACGCCGAACAGGCCGTAGTCGTAGATCGCCTGAATGAGCCGGCGCAGAAGCATGCGGCTGCCACTGTCGGTCGCGGCCAGCCGGTCGGACAGCGAATCGTCCTGCAAGTCCTCCTGTGCCGTGGCTTCAACGACGGTCCAGACCTCGTTGTCCCGGTCCCAGGCTTCGACCCAAGCGTGTGCGTCCATGTTCCGCGCGATCCACGAACCACCACGCTCATCCTTCTCCGTCACGAGGAAGCCGGTCACGTACCGGGTGGGCACGTCTACCAGACGCAACAGGAGGGCCGCCCCGGAGGCGAAGTACTCGCAATAGCCGGTGGATGCGTGCACGAGGAAGTAGGTCAGCTCGTCCTGGCCGGCGGGGACCTCCAATCCGAGGGCATACGTGTAGTTCGTCTGGAAGTACCGCGTGACCGCGGCGATCTTCTCACTCGTCGTGTTGCAGCCCCGGAAGATCCGGGTGGCAAGCTGGCGGATGCGGACGTCCAGGTGCCCGGGCAGGCCGAGCATCCGCTGCATCTGTGAGCGGGTGGGCGGTTTGCCAGTGAAGGAGTTCGAGTAGGCGACGTCGTACGTCAGATTGGCCCGCGCCCGGAACGGATGAACGGTGCCGTCGTCGTCGTCGCGATACAAGCGGTCGTAGGGCGCCTCGAGGGAGCAGGTCCCCAGCGGCGTGAACATGGCGTCGATCACCACGGATTCATGCCGGACGGTCATCTTCCGCGAGGGCTCCCGCTCGCTCAATTGATAGGAATACGACCGCCCGAGGAGGCTGTCCCGCTCCCCGACCATGAGGTCCATATAGGACAGGTTGCTCCACTCGGACTGGCGGAACGCTTCGAAACCCATGGCCCGCAGGTAACCCGGGCTACCCTCGCTCTCGACCCTCAACACGACCTGTGGGTTTGTATCCTCCATGATCGTCAGGACGCTCGACAGCTTGCCGCTCTTGGAGAATCCCAGTTGCGAGAGCCCGGCCACCGTCGAGTCCAGGGGCACATTGGACCGCCAGAGCCAGTTGGGCAGCAGGTTGAAGGCCTCCACGTGGCTGTACATCAAGGAACCCGTCATCCAGCCGAGATTCGTGGCGATGAGCAGAAAAACCGCGCAGGAGACATGGAGCGTCCAGTGCGACCGGTCGCGACACCCCGGTCGCACCGTATCCCAGGCATCGCGGACACCGCAGGAGGCATAGAGCACGACCAGCGTGACGCTGAACAGCTCGATCAGCCGGAAAGTGACATAGCGGTCATCCAGCAACAGTACCTGTCCGGCGGCCATCGCACTGGCCAGATGGAACAGCCCCAGCGAGGGTGAGAGCCGCCCCTGCGGCCGCAGAAACAGGATCAGGATCATCGACGCCAGGAAGTACCGGGCGATCGTCTGCCAGGCAAAGGCCGCGGCTTTCTCGTTCGACGGAGCCGCATGCTGGCAGTGTAGCGCGAACAGAACCGCCAGCAACAGCAGCAGCAGCGCCGGAATGAAACGCCTCTCCGGGCGGATGTCCCATGTGAACCGCCCCTGCAGACCAACCAGGCCCAGCATGCAGAGGATCGCCGGAAAGGCAATGTCCGCCGACGCCCACACGATCAACAGTGAGCTGGCCAGAATCATGATCACGGCGATGATTCGCTGCGCTCTCACAAGTACTCCACGTGTCCTGCCAGAACATCGTCGGCCGATACGAACCGGATTCCCGTGCCGCAGTCGTCGCCCAGGCCCTCGGCCTCCGTCGATCCGTCGCTCGCCCCGCGCGCGACGAGCGATGTGGGACACGCGGCACTCTTCTCATCTCCGATGACAATGACCGTAGTGTGGCAGCCGGCTCGCTGGGCCCAGTCCACCAGCCTACGGTAGGTGTCGTCCCACCGCAGCAGGACGAAGACGATCTCCGAAATCTCCGCGAGCCGATCCTCCAGCAGCGGTCCGATCTCCTCGAGCGAATAACCCTTCGACGCCTCGACGCCCGCGAGGACCTCGTGTATCCGGTGCAGGCGCACCGCTTTGGGCCAGGTCGAGAATTCGTGCAACTCGCTGCCAGCCAGCAGCAGATCGATGAGACAGTCGCCCTGGATCGTGTAGGCAATCGAGGCACAGAGCCGGATGGCTGCCTCCAGCTCCTTGACCTCCGCGGGCTTCGACATCTTGAGCCAGCCCTCCGTTACGCGGGTGTCCAGAATGAACGCCGCATAGTCGTCCAGGTCGTCGTCGTATTCCTTGGTCGCCGGCACCGCCAGGCGGGCCCAGGCACGGACGTCGATCCTCCGTGGGGAATCACCGATCATGAACGGGCGGCTTCCGATGTACTCCGGCGAGGCGCCCGTCCGCCCGGCCGGGCGGACATTACTCGTATTCACGTGCCGGCTCACGTATCGCAGCGGAATCTCCACGCGTGAGAACGCCGGCAGGACGGTCAGCGTCTCCTGCGTCTCGCGCGAGACGCCGAACCGAAGCAGGTTGAAGGGGAAGCTCGACTCGCAGGCCGGCTGGTGGATGCGGTGGCGGCCGCGACGTTTCGGCTGGATGGCAATCGCGACCTCGGTCGTCTCCCCCGGCGCCAGGCGACAGATCGCCCCGCTGTCGGCCGTCTGCTCGATCGACTCGGGTAGACTGTGGAACCGGGCCGACAGGCTGTAGGCAGACAGACGCCCGACGTTTCGCAGCGTATAGGTCAGACGCGCGGGCTGGCCGGCGACTACCCGGTCGGGCAGTTCGCCACTGACGTGGATCCTGGGGCGCAACAGGAAACCGACCGCCGCCGCGACAAGCATGACGCACACGAGGATCGAGAGGACGCCGAAGGCCGGGATAACCAAGGCCGCCAGGATCACGAAGACAATCCCGTGGAGCATCACCTTGCCGGCCTCGGTGAATCCAACGTGCAATTTGCCCTGGGCCCTGGCCATGGCGACCGCCGCCTCCTCAAACGGGAACCTTGATGCGACCGATAATGTCCGAGACGATCTGCCGGGTCGTGGCTCCGCTGTAGCGGGTTTTGGCGGTCAGGATCATTCGATGCGACAGGACGTGCGGCGCACACCACAGGACATCATCGGGAATGACGTATTCGCGATTCTCGTAATAGGCGCGGGCCTGAGCCGCCCGGGAGAGCATCAGCGTGCCGCGCGTGCTGATACCGAGTTGCAGCCGGTTGTCGTGCCGCGTTGCGTGAACGATCTCAACGATGTATTCCAGGATGCCTTCTTCGATGTGGATCTCCGCGACCTCCTGCTGGATCCGGCGGACCTGCTCGAGATCGAGCACCGGCCCGATCCGGTCGAGCGGCTGAGAATGGGCATGGCTCTTGAGGATGTCCACCTCGACCTCCGCCGCCGGATAGCCGATCGCCAGGCGGACCAGGAAACGGTCCAACTGCGCCTCGGGCAGCGGGTACGTGCCGTGGAACTCGATCTGGTTCTCCGTCGCAATCACCAGGAACGGCTGGGGCAGCGCGTGCCGCTGGCCTTCAATCGTCGCCTGGTTCTCGTTCATCGCCTCCAGCAGGGCCGACTGCGTCCGCGGCGAGGCTCGGTTGATCTCATCGGCCAGCAAGATATTGCAGAAGATCGGCCCCGGCTCGAAGCGGAACTCGCCGGTGACCGGATTATAGATGGAGGAACCCAGGATGTCAGCGGGCAGCAGGTCCGGCGTGAACTGGATTCGGCAGAACTTGGCGTCCAGACTCTTGGCCAGGGCCTTGGCCAGGGTCGTCTTGCCCACGCCCGGCACGTCCTCGATCAGGATGGAGCCCCCCGCCAGCAAGGCGACGATGACCACATCGATGGACTCGCCCTTGCCATAGATGACGGTTTGAAGATTCTCCTTCAACGGCGACAATCGCGGGTTCTCGCTGCGAGCGGTCGTCACGTCGGCCTCCTGTAGGGTGTGCCGTGCACACCGTTCCTCGGATATCACGCTTCGTGTCGGCATGCACGGCACACCCTACACGCTCGGAAAAGGCGTCCCGAAACTATACGTTTTTGCTTCAGGTCATGTTCTGGGGGCAAACGCCTCCCGCCGGCATCGTGCACTCACCGGTCATCTCGACGGCCAGTATACTGGCTCCCTCCCTCTTCGACAACCATTCCCGATGAGTGGCCGCAACTGCAGCGCCAGCCCCAAGAGAGCCTGCATGGCCAGTGCAGCGATTGGGTCCGGCGTAGTACGCGAGCGAAGCGCTCGTCTGTAGCCAAAGGGAGGAAACGCAAAGGGGCTGTGCAACGGCCGCACAGCCCCGATGGGGTGATAATCGCCAAGGGGAATGATTAGGATTTTACATCATCCCAATCGGCCCACCTGCGAGAAGTGGAAAATACCCACGCTACACAGGTACACAACCCAGTTTACCATGTTTTCCCAGCCTGTCAAGATGTATCACGATACATTTCTGGCACCGCACCCATATTCACAGGATGGCGTGCGAGATGCCACGGCTCGTGGAGCATGCTCGTAACGAGTCCGCAGGGATGTATCTTCGTCCTGTGTGTCCTAAGCATAGGAAGGACAACGCCTTACGGCGTCAGGACGAACGGAATCCTTGAGGTCCTCTGACGGAACAAGCATAGACATGTTGTTGCGGACGGGGCAAGGCAATCTCCCACCTATAGGATGGGGATTGCCTCGTCGCTGCGCTCCCTGCAATGACATTGCGGGGGTGTACTTTGAGCTTGACGCCGGATGAGCGTCTGGTGCATCATGGTCGTTCAGATCTTGAGTTTGACCGTTCGTTGAGTCAGGAGGTACCCATGTCCATCGACCGCCGCACATTCCTAAAAAGCTCGCTTGCCACGGGAGTCGCCCTCCATTTCCCTGCCGTCGTTGGGGCGCAGCAAAACAAGACCTACCGCACCGCCCTGATTGGCAGCGGCTGGTGGGGTACGAACATCCTCCGCGAGGCCGCGGCCTCCGGCCGGTGCAGGATCGTCGCTCTGGTGGACGTGGACCGGCGCCAGCTCGCCAAGTGCGCCGAAGAGGCGGCGAAGTGGACGAGCGACGTGCCCAGGCAATACGAGGACTACCGCGAGATGCTGGAGAAGGAGAAGCCCGGCATCGCCATCGTCGCGACGCCGGACCACTGGCATGCCCTGGCGACCATCGCGGCGGTGAAGGCCGGGGCCCACGTCTACGTGGAGAAGCCCATCAGCCACACGATCATGGAGGGCCGGGCCATGGTGAAGGCGGCCCGGGATGCCAGTCGCGTGGTCCAGGTGGGCACGCACCGGCGGGTCTCGCCGCACAATGTCTCGGGTATGAAGTTCCTGCAGGCGGGCAACGCCGGCAAGATCGGCATGGTGCGGTGCTTCGTCCTCTACGGCGGCGACGGGCCGGAGAAACCCAGGCCGAACATCGAGCCGCCGAAGGAACTGAATTGGGATCTCTGGTGTGGGCCTGCCCCGCTCCGCCCGTTCAACGGCGGCGCCCATCCGCGCGGCTTCCGCAGCTATCTCGACTACGCCAACGGCACGCTCGGCGACTGGGGCGTCCACTGGCTCGACCAGGTCCGCTGGATCATGGACGTGAAGTGGCCCAGGACCGTGCACTCGCTCGGCGGCCGGCCCATCAAGGGCCCGCCCATCCTCACCGACGAGCATCAGACGACCGACGCCCCGGACCACCAGGTGGCAACGTACGAGTTCGACAATCTGACGGTCACGTGGGAGCACCGCCAGTTCGCCGGCAACCCGGCGGAGAAGACCGAGAGCGTCGGCTGTTTCTTCTATGGCACCAAGGGGACGTTCCACTTGGGCTGGCAGCGAGGCTGGACCTTCTTCCCCTTGGGCCGGGGCCAGCAGGAGGTCCACGAGGAGCCCCAGCTCAACCTGCCAGACGGCCAGAACATCAAGGAACTATGGGCGGACTTCCTGGAAGCGATTGAGACACGCCGAAAACCGGTGTGCGACATCGAGGAGATCCACTTCTCGACGAACCTGAGCCTGCTGGGGATGCTGTCCTACAAGCTCGGCCGAAGCATCCGCTGGGACGGCGCGAAGGAGCTATGCCTCAACGACCCGGAGGCAAACAAGCTCCTCAGACGTGACTACCGCAAGCCATGGGTATATCCAGAGGCGTAATCATAGCTACAGCCGCCCGCGCCGGGGCCCGGCCGTAGCCTGTTGGTTGGAGAAACAGGCGAGTCCGCGGGCCCTGCCGAAGAACGGCTATTTGGACCCGACCTGGGGAGCGTTGTAGTAGCCCATGCCGGCCGTCGCGACGGCCATCCGGTACAGGTGATTCTGCATCAGACAGACCTTCCGGGAGTCCGCGAGGGTATTCGTGGAGTAGATCCGCAGTTCTCCGGGCAAACTGGTGACGATTTCTTCGCGCCAGTCTCCAATGATGTCCGCCACGATCAGGACATCCCCTTCGATGGTCTGCTTCTCCTGGCCGTCGTACTCGATGACTTTGCCCCGGTGGCAAATCTCTTTCTGCTCATCCGCATCCCACCAGACAGCCCGGGGAGACAGCCCCCAGAGATCCTTGTCCGAGAGCCGCCGGCCGGCTGCGGTGTATAGGAAGAACTTGTCTCCCCCCTTGGCTTCCCCGGCATAGCACTCGATTCCCGGATACTCGTCGGTCAGGTCCCCGATCATTGCCTGGCCGTGGACGTGCGTCGTGCTGCCCTCGTATCCCCAGATGATCTTGCCCGTCCGGGCCTCCACCAGGCAGACGCCATTCTTCGGAGAACGCGATTCAATACCGTAGAAGATCTCGTATCCCGGCCGCTCGGGGTCGATATCGGCGATGTATCCGGCATCGTTGTGGCCTAGTCCGGTTCGCCACAGAGGGACGCCGTTGTCGTCGAGAGCCGCGGTCCCGATGACCAGTTCGTCTTTCCCGTCTGCGTCAATATCACCAGTCATGATACAGTGCTGGCCTTGCCCCCGATAGTTCCTATATTCCCCCTCGCTGGCCCACGTCCAGATGGGGGCAAGATCCCTGTCCAGAGCCACGGTCTTGATCGCGGTGTAGGTGCCACGCTGCATGATCAGCGACGGGCGGATCCCATCGAGATAAGCCACCGCCAGGAAGTTCCGGCACCAGTAGTTGTACGACTCGAATCCCGCGCGGGAGATCCAGTCCCTGCGTTGGAGCCGGGCTCCGGTCTGCCCGTCCAGTTTCACGAGATACTCCGGCCCTTCGAGCACGTGACCGTCCAGTTCCCGAGGGTCGCCTTCCCCGGCCTTGGTGTAGACTTCCGCCTTGCCGTCCTGATCCACGTCAAAAACCATGTAGGGGGAGTACCACGTGCCCGTCTCGATGGCCCAGCCCATATCGTAACGCCACAGGAACTGGCCCTGCGAGGAATAGGCATCCAGCTTGTAGGTTTCCGGACTGCGTTTCCAGTAACCGGGACGGTGGTATGGATCCACGTTGAAATCCGGATGCTGCAGAACGTAGTCGTAGGTCCCGTCCCCATCCAGGTCTCCGAGGGCCACCCTCTTCAGACTCACCTCGTCCCGCAGCTTGATGGAGAACCAGGGTTGATTCCCGGCCAGGGTGAAGACATAGGCCTGCCCCGACGTCTCTCGTTCCGTGCCCTGGTTGACCGTCGTGACCTTGTAGCGGTAGCCGTGTCCACCCGTCGCCGACGTATCCAGGAAGTTGGTGCACCCGGCAATCGGCTGGTCGTTCACTTTCTGGAAATTGCCCAGGCCGATGTCCTGCCGGTACACGTTGAAGGCAACCTCTGCGGGATCGTCCTGCAACAGCCGCCACCCCACGTAGACTCTGTTTTCGCTCACCGTCAGGGCCACGACGCCGCGGTCGATCCTCTCACGAACCTGCGCGGTGGCGAGAAGGGGCCACAGAACCACCGTGAGCAAGACAGCCGACCCCATTTCTTTGCCTTGACGTGACGTTTGACATGCATTCGTGCGGCGTGTGGCTGCGAACATGTTCACCTCACTCTGTATGGCGGTTGGCAGAATCTTCCTGTGTCCGGCCAGGAACAAGCAATCATAGCCGTGATCCAACGACAACACAACGAAAACAGACGTGTGTCGGGAAGCTCGTCGGGCCAGGGAAGCCTACCTTTGAGCAGGGTGTCCCATGCGACTCCCGTACGGGTCACAGAGCGGATCATCGGCACGACGAGTCAACTGAGACTACGCTGTGGAGGCGACATCGGTTTCCAGCAGCATACCCCCGGAGCCGAGATCCACTGTCGGGGCGCCTCGCTCAAGGCCGGGCCCAGCGGGCTCCTGGAATGACTTCGACACAAAGCCTTGCCCCATGCCGGTCTGCTACGGCCGCTCGTTCTTCGCAAACCAACTCAGCAGCAGTCCCATCCGCTTCGTGGGCGTCCTGGCCGGGCTGCGGTCCGCTCGGTCCGAACCGTGCTCCACACTCCAGCCATCCCACTCTCGGAAGGCATGATAGGACCAGTCCCAGCCATACTCCTCGAACAGCCCAATCACATCCCGGAGATAGAGGTAGGCGCTGTCCCCCGGCGCCCAGCGGATCGCGCTGAACTCCCCGACATACACCTGCACATTGAAAGCCTGCTGAAATTCAATCGCCGGCAGCATTTCCTCCCGCAGCCGTTCCTTGTCCCAGGACTCCCCATCGATGCGACCCGGATACTCGATACCCGTCTTGTCGTTGGACACGCCCTGATGGGTGAAGCTGTGCGGCCGGTACATGTGAAAACTGTAAATCACCCGGTCCAGCTCCAGCGGCTCAAGCACATCGAAACCATCCGGACCGCCCCAGGGGCTCGGCTCAAACACGACCGGCTTTCCCGGATCGATCACTCGTATCGTCTCGGCTGCCTTCGTCGCCAGATCCCGCCAACGGAGTAGCCCGTCGGCGACTGTCCCTTCGACGGCTTCATTGAGCAGATCATAGGCATAGACAACCTCGCGCCCCTTGTAGCGCCTTGCGATTCTGTCCCAGACCGCAACCAGCTTGTCCTGGTAGCGCTTTTCCTGGAACATCCGGCAGACCCCGCCACCGGTCCTGCCGCCGGGCGGCGTGTGCAGATCCACCAGCACCTTGACCCGGTACTTCTCACATGCAGCCAGCGCCTTATCGCATTCCGCCAGCGCCGCGTCCAGCCAACGGTCGTAGGCATCGAGGTCCCGGGCCCATTCCTCCGCCTGTTTCATCGGCACCCAGTTCAACTGCCAGCGGATCTGGTTCACATTCCAGTCCAGAGCAAGGTCCCGAATGTCACTCTCTTTGAACCTCGGACCATACATCACTCCCCGCAACCGTGGCAGATCATGCCCCTGGAACATCGTTTCGCTACGATGGCCTTTTCGCTGCGGCCGCCCCACAATGACCGCCAGGTCGTCGAACCATACCCGCCCGCTGACCGCTTCCAGCCCGACAGTCAACGTGGCACTCTTGACCGCCTTCGGCAGCCGGATCGTCTGCGACATCTGCCTCCAATCGAACGTTCCGGCCGGCATCTGGATCTGGGGGTACTGTCTGGCACCGTCTGCCATCTCCAGAACCAGCATGACCTTGATCCCGTTCCACGACTGGGGCGGCTCCGACACGTCCTCGGCTTTCACCACCGCGCGCAGCGTGGCAAACCGGTCGTCGAACTGCTCCGCGGCAATCACAAACCGCCGGCTGCGGGACCCGGACTCCGACAGTTCGATGAGCAGCGACTGGCTCCCACGGTATCCGGCCACCAGCTTGCCGTCATTGCTTCCCGGCACCATTGCCTCGTCGAAATCGCAGCGAAAGACCACCTTCTCGTCGGCCCTGGCCGGACCCGACAACAGCACACACAACACCAGCCACAACACCGCCGCGCATCGATTCATCGCGCAGTCCTCTGAGAATTGTCTTCGTTTCATGCATCACTCCTTCGTAGCGGGCACCTGCGGTAATAGCGGAATCTCCCGGCCCCGTCAAGCGCGTTGGCACCCCCTGGAGACAACGACCACATCCACAGAATTCAGGACAGTCCCCCAGGATAAACCTGCGTTGTCGAGGATTGATCCGACACCGCGGTTGCACTACCATTTCCCTGCGGTCTTTGACCACGGTCGATGCTCCGACATCTTCACCGAAAGGAGTAGAGCAATGAATGAACCGATCTCCACCCGACGGGCCTTCCTTAGGATGACGGCTGGCGGACTGGGCGCCATCGGTGCGCTGAGCCAAGCCTGGGCAGCCTCAGACGCCGCCGGTATCGCGACCCGTCCTCTGGGCAACACGGGGGTACGGGTCTCCATGCTCGGCTTGGGAGGCCATCATATCGGCCGGATCCGCGACGACAAACTGTCGATTCAGTTGATCCGCGACGCCATCGACATGGGGGTGACGTTCCTCGACAACGCCTGGGAGTACCACAACGGCCGGTCCGAGGAACTCATGGGCAG
>ENA-OSEO01004635-OSEO01004635.1-sediment-metagenome-genome-assembly--contig:-NODE-4635-length-14127-cov-4.451174_pt1 | contig 14127 bp, 11 predicted proteins | sample MGYA00237883_ERZ534232 | MGnify/ENA metagenome assembly ERZ534232 | reverse complement strand
AATCTGGGGACAATCCTGCGCTCCGCCGTGGCCGCGGGCGTACAGGCGGTTTTCTGTACTCCCGGCAGCGTGGATGCGTGGTCGCCAAAAGTAGTACGCTCCGGCATGGGCGCACATTTCCACACGCCCATTCTCAACAAAGGCTGGGAAGAAATCCGGAAAATATGTAAGAATCAGGAAAAACCGCTGACCATCTGCCTGGCCGAATCAGGCGGCGGAACTTCATTGTGGGAAGCTGATCTCAAACAGCCGCTGGCGCTTGTGATCGGTGGTGAGGCCGACGGCGCCACACCCGAAGTAAAAAAGAGCGTTGATCTTTATCTGAACATCCCCATGCCAGGCGGATTTGAATCGTTGAACGCAGGCGTGGCCGCCTCCATTTTGCTTTTTGAAGTGGTCAGGCAGCGCAAACATCTCTGAAATATTCACATTCCAGAAAAAACTGAATCGAAAAATCAGTACCTTCCCTGTCTAGGTGGAAGTAGGCGTAAGCGTCACGGTTGCCGTTTCAGTAGGCGTGGGTGTTTCTGTAACCGTTGGTGTGGACGTCACAGTGGGCGTGGTGGTCACCGTGGGAGTTGTCGTGACGGTCGGCGTTGATGAAGGCGTCAGCGTGGGCTGCAGAAGGTTGAGGCGCAAGAGTTTCTGTGCGTATCCGCCGGAAGTCGAGCTCATGGTCAGGCGCAGCGTTATGATCCCTGAGGGGATGCCTTTGATATCCCAATGGATCAGTTTCTGGGTGGCTTCTGAAGGTGAACCGCCCGGAGAAACCAGGGTGGCCCAGCCTGCAGGATCCTCTCCAACGCCATACTCTAGGGTAAAATCTTTGAAATTCGAGGTCGCGTTGATCACCGCATATACGTCAACGCTGTCCGCCATGATGGTCTGCCCTTCATCGAGGCCGACAAAGATGAGCGTTGGCCTTGAATCGTCAGCCGTACAGACCTGCGTGGTGACAAAGGAAAGATCAGTTCCAACCGTCCAATACTTCTTCACCCAGGCCTGGCCCGTTGAATTTTCGGTGAGCCATTTGATCGCCCAGGGATCGGTAACATTCAGCACGTATTTGTCTTTCGCATATCCCGGACAAGCACTTGAATAAACCAGATTGGTCCAGGTATCGATCCTGGCGATCTTCCAAAGGTCGTCATCTTTTGATAAAGGCGGCTCGTCTTCGTCAAACACTTCGCTGCGCTGACCCGGACAAAAAGCTGAAGGCTCCGCCCCCGAGAGGCTGCAGATAACCGTATCCACAATACCATCCGGTCTGACAAAGTCTGAAGGATTGTCATCGGTAAGATAAGGCACGGCATAAGTCATAAATTCAGCCCAAATCGGGGCCGCGCCTGATACACCCGTGGTGTTTTCCATGGCGGAATTATCGGCATTGCCCACCCATACGCCCACAGCCAGATCGGGATTATAGCCAAGCGTCCAATTATCTTTGAAATCATTGGTGGTGCCGGTCTTGGCGGCCGCTTCAAATGAGAGGTTAAGGATCGAGTTCGTGCCGAACATGGGAACGCGCGCCTTGGTATCTGACAGGATGGAATTGATCAAATAAGCGTGTTCCGCGCTGATCACCCGCTCGCCGGACTGCTCTTCTGCCTCAAAGATCACATTGCCCTGATAATCTTCTATGCGGGTAATGGCGACCGGATCGATTTTCGATCCATTGCGCGCAAAGATGGAAAAAGCAGACGTCATTTCGAGCAGGGTGACTTCTCCGCCGCCCAGAGTGAGCGACATGCCGTAATCGTCGCGCGTCAGTGTGGTAATGCCCATCCGTTCGGCAAAGTTGATCACACCATCCTCACCGGGGACGTCAGGGTCATCGTAGATACCCACAAACTGAAGCGCCTTAACGGCGGGAATATTATATGAATTGGCCAGCGCCGTCCTGACCGTCACCGGCCCGTGGTATTTGCCGTCATAATTGACCGGCTTATAAGGGTCGCGCGTGTCATCCGCGTTACCCGAAGGCGGGAATTCGCTGGGTACGTCCCAGATCAAGGTGGAAGGTGTCCATCCCTTTTCAAAGGCCGCGGCATAGGTCAATGGTTTGAAAGAAGAACCGGGCTGACGCGGCGCAAGCGCCATATTGATCTGTCCGGCAATCTCGTCATTATAAAAATCAGCCGAACCCGTCATGGCCAGGATCTCGCCGTTCTTTACGTCTATTGCCACCAGAGCACCGTCTGTGGCATGGTTGTCTTCCAGTTTGGCAACCTGCTCGGCAACGATACGGTCCGCTTCTTCCTGCAAATCCGGATCGAGGGTTGTATACACCCTGAACCCGGAGTTGTAGATGGTCTGCTCGCCATATTCCGATTCGAGCAGGGCGCGGATATAGTTCACCCAATGGGGATAAACGAGAGGATTCGCGCGTTGTTCAAAATCGTAATTCTCAACGTAGATGAAAGCATCGGCTGCCTGTTCCGCATCGACACAAACCTGCGCGTCGGAACTGTTCACCTGGATGCAATTCGTCTCATCAGATAGCTTCACCATGGCCACCAGCACCTGTTTATTGCGCCTGAGGGTGGCTTCCGGGTTGGTAAAAATGTCATACACGCTGGGGGCTTGCGGCAGCCCAGCAAGAAAGGCGGCTTGAGGCAAATCCAGTTTATCGGCCGTGCTATTGAAATAAGTTTCGGCAGCGGCCTGAATGCCGTATGCCAGATTGCCGTAATTGAACTCATTTAAATAAAGTTCAAGGATTTCGTCCTTGGAATAACGCCGGGTCAACTCGGCTGCCAGGATGATCTCGCGCGCTTTGCGCCTCATGGTGATCTCGGTGCGCTCCTGAGGCGTGAAGAAAAGTGTGCGCGCCAACTGCTGTGTGATGGTGGACGCGCCGGAAACGACCTCGCCGCTGGTATAGTTCTGGATGAGCGCCCTCGCCACCGCAAAAATGTCAAATCCGGGGTGGTTATAGTAGTCCTTGTCTTCGATGGCAAGCGTAGCGGCGACAATATAAGGCGACATTTGATCAAGCGGGACGTAGGTCCTGCGTCCGGCCGTGGGATCGATCATTTCATAGATCATGTCACCGTTGCGGTCATAAAAACGGGTGGTTTCAAATTGTGAGGCCTTGTCTTTAATATCCTCAATATCCGGCAGTGTGGCCGCGATGGTGAAATATTGATAGACCAGAAAAGCGCCGGTAATCACGATCCCCACCACCAGTGCAAACAGGAATATGATGATGCCCCTGACCAGGCAGCCGTCCATTTTCAGACGCTTGCGCGGCTGCGCCGGCATTTTTCGGCCTTTTTTTTGCGTTGCCTTCAAGGACGGCAGCGTTGGCGGTGTATCTTTATCCGTTTCTGCATGATTAAAAGCCGAAGGTAATACACGGGTGGCTTCAAAGTCGGTTTCTTCAACGTGCCTGGGAAGTTCGTCCATTGCGCCCGGCGGAGGGGTTGTTTTGGCTTTTTCGCCCGGTTCTTCCGAAACATCTGCCGCAGATTCAGGCTGGGTCGGCAAATTATCCAAATCGTCTTCAGTGATCTCTTCTTTGTCTATTAAATCCAAAGGAAGGGTAAAAAAAGGTTCAACCTCACTTTTTTTCTCCTCGCCTGGCAATAAAACGGTTCTGTTTTCCCGGCTCTCCCCCGCCAATTCTTCAGGATCAACTTTCTTGTTCTCTTCAGATTCTTGCGGCGTTTTCTTTTTCATGCAAAGTCTTCCAATGTTTCTCACATTCTAGCATAAATCAATTGACCCTGAGGGTTATTGCTCTTACAATGCAATCATGACCGAACAAAGTGAATGCTACCACGAGATCAACCAGATCATAGCAGCAGATTATCGCTTCGGCGAGGTCACACCGGATGACGATCAGATATGGGAACTGAGTACGTCACGAGGTGAGCCGCCTGGTGTTGCCCTGAGTACGACTTATGGTCTGCGCGCCTACGGAATGCGATTGTATCCAAGATTCACGATCAAGGGTATCTCTTATTCGGACCCGCATTCATTCTCAAGACGGCCTGCCGTTTTATTTTCAGCGCCCAACTTCGTCGTGCTGGATTACGCGCCGTTCTCCTCTTTGGACGTTCTTCAACGGATCTGGGTTCCCGATTCACAGGTATTGGTCGGACACGTCACCCTTACCAACACCACCAATTCACTGCTCCAATTCATGATGGAATGGGTGGCCCAATTGAACCCGCTGCTGGCCGGTTCACCGATGACCGCCACGCAGATCAGCGTGAACACGGTGCTGCAAGGTCAGTCAGGACGCATTCATCCCGTTTTCTTCCTGACCGGCGGACCAAGAAGCGATTATTCAGCTTTTCCGAGTCTCGGCGTGGAAGTCAGCCTCACCCCCAACTCAAGCAGACAATTCACGTGGGCTTTATCAGCCCTTGATTCGGTAGACGAATCGTTTTATAGCGCTCGGAAATCCACCGCCTGGTCTTTGGAAAATGAGCAAGTCAAAATAGCCATGAAAAAACGGTTTGAATCCGTCGAGATCGACACCGGGGATCCGTCTGTTAACCAACTGATCGATCAAAGCCAACAGCGGTTATTCCAATTACTCTTGCCGCCTTTTCAACAATTTAAACACCCTTCCTACGTTAGCGAGCGTGATCCAGACCAGGGTGCCTATGCATCAGAAAAAACCATGAAATATGAACAGGATTGGGGAATCCAGCGCATCAGCGAGATTTGGAGTCTCAGCCGCATGCTGCTGCCTGCCAGACCTGACCTTGTAAAAGAACTGCTGCAAAACCTGTTCGACCAGCAAGCCCCTGATGGCACGATCTTTGCCCAAACAGGCTGGAACGGCAACGTGACCAACCTGCCGGCTGCCCCGCTGCTCATTTCTCTGGTGCTGGATACCTACAAATCCAACCCGGATAAGGAGTGGCTGACGTTGATCCATCCGGCATTGACGCGCTACCTTCAGGCATGGTTCCATATCAGGAACGATGACGATGAAGACGGCTGGCCCGAGTGGAAACACCTGCTGCAGACCGGTCTGGCGGAATCGGCAGCGTTTTCAAGACAAATGAAGATCGAACTGCAGGTATTGGCCGAGTCGGCGGAATGGCCTTCACTGGCTGCCCTTTTGATGCATGAGTGCCAGGGTTTGAAAAAAATTGCAGCACTATTAAACACAGGAGATGAACAGACCTGGCTCAATGAAAAAATCGAACAGCTTGAGCAGTCCGTTCAAGGAACCTGGGACGAGAAGAACGGTTTCTTCAATTATCGTGATCGCCAGAACCACAACAGCCCCGCAGGCAAAAGACTGCACCTCTTCAAGCAAAATGGCAAATCGGCGGTTTCATTCGCAAGCGTGCAGCCGGCAAGAATATACATCCTTTTCACGCCGCGAGACGGTGAGCTTCGCCACGTGGAATGCAAGATCAAAGGGGTCACCGATCATCATGAAAAGACCGTAACCCTGTCGGGCAGACAATTCCAGTGGCAGGGTGACTACTCTTACGTGGTGCCTGAAGAGCTTTTTAAATCCGTCAAAGAAATTGAAGTGTCCGGTATGATAAAAGGAGACCAGGTGGAAATTCGTCTGGTGGATTTTCAATTCAAGGGGCCGGATTTCATCATCCCGCTGTGGACAGGGCTGACTTCCAGGGAACAGGCGCAGCGTATCGTCCGGCAAGCCCCCGATTTCCTTGAGAAGAACAGGCACGAGATCCCGCTTTATATCAAGATCATGTGGATCGAAGGTTTGCTGAAATATGGATACAAGGAATCCGCCTGGCACTATTACTGTGACTGGTTCCTCAATGGCAGTATTGGTGAAACTGAAGCAGGAAACCTCGCCAACAATGGCAGGAACAGCAATCCTTCAACGGCATCCCTGCATGACCTTATCCCGATCCAGACGTTGCTGAACCTGTTGGGGATCGAAAGGATCACGGATAACGAACTTTGCCTGCAAGGTTTTAATGAATTTTTACCGAAGGTTATTGTACAATATAAGAAATTCACAATGGAGCTGGAAACCAGTCAGACCAGTGTGAAAAATACGAACGGCGAGAGTATGCTGATCACCGATCCCGGTCCACACCGGATCAAGCTCTCGTAAAAAGGAAGTGTAATGAAAGTTGAAACACAACCTGAACAAGCAATAACGATCCTGTGTATGGCTGTCGTCCAGGCGCAAGACGCCGATTTTGCCGAAGATGCCATCCGGGCTTTGGATATTTTTGTCACACGGCTACCCAGCCAGGGCGCTTTTCTTGGGCGCAGGAACGCAACCCTTCTCATTGCAGCCAATGAAAAGAAAATGCCAAAAATCATGTCGGCCCTAAAAGAGAACTGCAGACAGCGCATCGAGTACATTTCCATCCCGCTGGAAAGCGCCCCCCTGCCCATGCCTTCCCCCACTCCAATCACTGTTGGCGGTGCTACCGTTTTCACGTTGGATATCGACTATTTTGAGGAGTTTTAGCCATGAAAATGATCATCACGATAATTAAAGATAATGACACCGACGCCGTGACCAGGGCTTTAACCTCAGAGGACTTCCGCGTCACCACGATCGCTTCGACCGGCGGATTTTTACGTAGCGGTGTCAGCACCCTATTGTGCGGCGTGGAAGACGATCAGGTACAAAAAGCTCTTGATGTCATTCACAAAGTCTTTCCGCCTCAACCGGAAAGTGATGAGAAACGCTGCACGTTGTTTGTTGTCAACGTGGCTGATTCCCAGCACTTCTAGACAATTTCAGCGGGAATTTCACTAACGACAAAGCAGCCGCCATTCCTGGCGGCTGCTTTTTTTCTCTTAATTTTGAACTTGTTTATTGTTCTTCAAACTCTTCCACGTGGTAGATCGATACCTGCAGCACCTTCCGCCGCCACAAGTCAGCCGGGGAGCCCATTTTCATGCACAAGTGCGAAAGGAACTCGTCGGCGTCAGGAAGCTGGCGCCAAACCTGGGGCAGAAATGTGGCGCGTCTTAAGCCATCTTTGAGGATGACACCGTCCACATCAGGTTGAAGCTTGTCCGGCAATTCTTCGGGACGCTCATATTTCAAGGGGACGGGATCTGTCAACCTGGAAATCTCGATGTGCAGTTGGGGAATCTCATCAGACGCGACCGGCGGGAAGCGATAATCTTCGAGCGCAGCCTGAACGGCATGTTCCCTGACGTCTTCCACCAAACTTTGGTGCGCTTCCAGCGTGCCGATACAGCCTCGCAAATCGCCGTTTTTCGTCAGAGTGACAAATGAGGCGCCTTTCGCTTTCAACGTTTCCGAGAGGTCCTGATCGTCCCAGGTGGGCAGAGAATGTTGGTTGACTGCCTTTTCAATGGTCTTTCGCGCCAAATGCAGCAAGAAAAGTCTATCCTGTTCTGAAAGTGTCTTTTCCATCACAACTCCAGTCTGTGATACTTGCGGTTGCCGTAAACCAGCGGGAAATTACTATCGTCAACGTGTGCCTCAAGGACTTCCCCTACAAAAAGCGTCGAAGACGGCATCTTGTATTCATGTACAACCCGGCAGGCAAGATGACCCAGCGCATCATCGATCACCGGAATATCGTTGACCATGCGTGTGATCTTTACCGAAGCCATACGCTCGTCCTGATCCGGGATCATCCCCGAGAAATGTTCCGCGATCAACTGCTGGTTTTCGCCAAGGATCGAGACACCAAATTCTTTGGATTGTTGAAGCATATTGTGTGTGCGAGTTTGGTTGCCAAGGGTTATTGCGATGCGCGGCGGATCAATGGAAATCGAAACCAGCGAGCCTATCGTCATGCCGTGCAGGCTGCCATCCATTTGAACAGTCACAACCGATACACCGGTAACCCATTTACGCATCACTTCACGCAATTCTTCCATTTTTCCCCTTTCCAGGGCCATTTTGCTGACATAATGAATCCAGATTCCACTCACTTTATACTTGTTCAAAAGGGCAAAGTCAAGTTTTAATCGAATTTGAAATGTTTGGACTTTGGCATAAACCTTGCTATAATCCTTGAAGAATATGACAATTATCGAGCCACCAAAGCAAGAACCCAATATCGGTGAACCTGAAGCCGCATTGACTCCGCCTGAAGCAGAAACGAGAGGCGAAACAGAAAACGCCTCGACACTGCCAGAAGCAGAGAATGAAGGTGTTGCGCAAGCAAGTGCCGAACCACGCGGCAAGTTCTCCGTTTTTTCAAGCGTTCAGACCATTTTGGCTTACGCATTCTTGATGGCTACACTCTTTACTCTTTTTTCCCCGGACAACCTGTTCTCAGGTCAAATGATAGACCGCTTATTCGAGGCGTGGCAGGCAAATCCCACCCTCGTTGCACCCATCAGCACACCTTTACCCAGTCAGCCCTCAAACCGCATCGGCATTGTCTCTGGCCACTGGAAGAATGATTCGGGGGCGATCTGCGAAAACGGGCTGACCGAGGAACAAGTCAATCTGACCATTGCTTCGCTGGTTCAACAATATTTAACGGACGAAGGATTCCAGGTGGACTTGCTGCAGGAGTTTGATCCAAGGCTTTCTCAATATCAAGCCATTGTGCTCTTATCCATCCACGCAGATACTTGTGAATATATCAATGATACGGCTACAGGTTTCAAAGTCGCCGCGGCGTTAGACAGCGCCTACCCGGAAAATGCCAACCGTCTGACCAATTGTCTGATCGACCGATATGCGAAAGTAACCGGTCTTGCCTATAAGAATTACACGACCGCTGACATGACCTCTTATCACGCTTTTGGTGAGGTCAACACAGAGACGACCGCAGCCATCATCGAGACAGGCTACCTGAATCTTGACCAACAGATCCTTACCCAGGAACCGGAAAAAATAGCCCAGGGCATCGTGGACGGCCTGTTGTGCTATATTCGGAATGAGAACGTCGATATTCCCCAGCAGACAACCCCATGAGCGATCAAACTGCCTACCAACTAAGACTCGCCCTGGTCAACGCCCAGGTTGCCCTCCAGCAAAAGAACAAGATGGAGGCGCGCCGATGGGCGGTTGAAGCGCTTAATCTGGCGCCTGAAAATGAGGAAGCCTGGTTGATCCTGGCCGGTGTAGCCAACCCGGAAGCCAGTGTGGCTTACCTGCAGAAGGTGCTGGAGATCAACCCCAAGAACGACCGCGCTGTGAAAGGCATGAAGTGGGCATTAAAACGCGTGGAAGAAGAACGAAAGAAATATTCCGCTGCGCCGCCCCCGCCTCCCGTCAAGGAAGAAGAACCGGAACCTGAACCGGTGAAAGAAATTCCGCCTTTCAAGGAAGAGACTGACGAATTCCACTTCGACTTCGACCAGGAACCGATCGATGTGGTTGCAGAGGAATTCGTTGAACAAAAACCGGAAATCGAACCCGCAAAAATCCCGAACGAGTCAGATGAAGATAATCTCGAAAAAGTTTTTGCAGTATTCCGGGAGGAACCTGAAGAACCTCTTGAGAGTTTCACAGACGCATTCAAAGAAGAACCAGAAGAATCCCGTGAAAGTTTTACGGACGAATCAGAAGAACCCGTTGTAAGTTTCACAGACGTATTCGCGGAAGAAACTGAAGAAACCCGTGAAGGCTTCATGGACGAACCGGAAGAAACACGTGAAAGCTTCATGGATGAATTCAGGGAGGAACCTGAAGAACCCGCGGTGGTTATTCCCCCCATTCCTCCAAAACAGAAAAAGGCGAAGAAAAACACAGGCTTTACCTGTGGACTGATCACGATCCTCTTCCTGATCATTGCCAGTTCGGCAGTGGTGGTTTGGATGGCCTTGCCAGGATTGAACGACCTGATGCGAAGTTCGGCTGCCCCCATCCCCGGCGACAAGTTGATCAAGCCATCCTTGACGCCCACTAATACCGCCACGCCAACGGTAACGAACACGCCTACCCCAACAGACACCCCCACGCCGACAGCAACCTTCACCCCGCTGCCAACTGAGACGCCCTCTCCGACCAATACTCCCTGGCCGACGAGTACACCTTATCCTTACCAGGCACCCGTAACATATTCAAGCGATCTCGCAGGTCACTGGATTGACGTTGATCTGAGCGAGCAGCGGCTCTATGCCTACGACGGCGATACACTCGTGGCGTCTTTCCTGGTTTCCACCGGGGTGGCCGCCCATCCGACTTTGACCGGCACTTATGCTGTTTACGTGAAATATCGATATGCCGACATGACAGGCCCAGGCTATTCGCTGCCTGATGTACCCTTTACCATGTACTATTATCAAGGGTACGGCATCCACGGAACCTATTGGCATGACAATTTTGGTACACCCATGAGTCACGGATGCGTCAATATGCGCACCAGTGAAGCGGAATGGGTATACAACTTCTCAAAGGTGGGCACTCCCGTCATCGTGCATAACTGATCTACATGGCCCAATACCTCGACGTCAGAAAATTTTCAAGGCGAGAATTCCTGAAGTTCAGCAGTGCTACCCTGCTCTCACTGTTGATCCTCAGCCATCCTTCGCTGGCATATGCCGCAAACAGTCAAAAAGAACAGTCAGAAACCCGCCTGGGACGCATTGTAAAAAACAAGATCAAAATGTACGACTCTCCGTCTATTGATGGCAAAGTACTGCGATCTTTATCTCTGGATGACATTTTTTCCATCACCGATACTTCCATTGCGGAGGGAGATCCGCTTGAGAACCTGACCTGGTATGAACTGGACGGTCTGGGTTATGTGCATTCGGGCTCGGTGCAGCCTGTGGAATATCGCATGAACGACATCGTCAAGTCGATTCCGACAACCGGGCTGCTTTCTGAAGTCAGTGTGCCCTATACAGACGCGCTCTACGATCCAAACGATGCTTCCGGCGCATCGACTCGCCTCTATTACGCCACCACGCACTGGATTCTGGGTGTTTTCAGGGATGATACAGGCCAATGGTGGTACGAAGTCCTCGAAGATTTTTATCGTAAGTCTTACTACGTCAAAACCCAACATCTGCGGGTCATCCCGGCTGATGAAACAAGCACCTTGTCGCCGGACGTGCCTGCAAGCGACAAGAAGCTGGAAGTACGCCTCAATCAACAGGTGGTGATCGCCTATGAGGGAGACGCACAGGTGCAGCTTTTCCGCTGTTCGGCCGGAATCATCAAGAAGGATGAGTGTCTTACGCCTGCCGGAACTTTCAGGACGGATTACAAACGGCCATCCCGGCATATGATCGACGGGAATGACCACCACGCCAATACCTTCAACCTGCCCGGCGTACCCTGGATCAGCTATCTCGACGAAAACGGGATTTCTTTCCATGGCACCTACTGGCATAACAATTTCGGTGTTGCCATGAGTCACGGCTGCGTCAATCTGCCCCCTGAGGCCGCCAAATGGATCTACCGCTGGACCTTGCCGGTTGTTCCGCATGAGGAGCAAAGAGGTTACCAGATGAACGGCGGAACCAAAGTCATCATTCATTAAAATTAATAAACTTCTAATACGATTCCAATCTTTGGGCTTTGGATTCGCTTTATAATTAATAGAGGTGAATGAGATGAGTAAAGAGCCACTTTTTAAAGGTTTAATTATTGACGAGTACGACCAGCCTGTCTCAACCGGCAGCATCGGAAGTGAACCCTGTTATATCGTCAACGACGCAGGTTTTATGCGGCACATTCCCTCTGATCCCGTTGATATGAAAGTGTTGCAATCGTTCAGCGATCAAATCGTCGGAAATGAAGAGTTTATTGCCGATCAAACCGCGAAGATGATGGGACAAGACGATCTTTTCACTCATGCGATCATTGAGAACCAATTAAAAAACATCGACAAACAATATGAGCAGGTAATGCAAATGGGAATCCCGGAAGAGACCCGTGTTTACCTTGGCATGATGGGATTCAAAGTTGTCATCGACGTGCATGGAGAGATCCTACGTATTGAGCAACCCGCCGCAAGGTCTGATGAAAATGGCGGAGGTGACGATAATGATTAATGACACACTCGGCGTAAAGAGGAGCGTGAACCTTGATGTCGGAATTTATTAAATCGGTCACCGAAAGCGATTTTGAATACGAAGTACTGGCCTATTCACAGAATACGCCGGTATTGGTGGATTTCTGGGCTGACTGGTGCAGGCCGTGCAAACTCCTCTCCCCCATTCTCGAGAAATTGGTCGATGAAGCCGACGGCTCTTTCCGTCTGGCCAAAGTGGATGCAGATAGTAATCCAAACCTCGTTTTACGTTACAGCGTGCGCACCATCCCCACGGTGCTGGCGTTCAGCCAGGGCAGCCAGGTAAGCGATTTCGTCGGCCTGCAGCCAGAAGAACGTGTCAGGGAGTTTATCTCACATATCTTGCCGCCCAGCCCCGCCAGCCTGCAGGTGCAGAAAGGCGACAGCCTTTTAGCCGCCGGCGACATTGAAGGATCACGAGAAGCATATGAAGAAGCCGTCAGCATTACCGCGGATTACCCGGGTGCGCTGCTGGGATTGATCAAAATCAACCTGCTGGAAGGCAACGCGCCGGCTGCCAGAACGATGCTGCGCAACTTCCCGGCCTGCAAGGAATATAACGACGCCGAACGTCTGCTGCCTTTGATGAAAGCCATGCAAGACGCAGTCAGCGAAAACCTGCCTGCCGAGACCGACCTCGACATGGCTTTTCAAACTTCCATGCGCCTGGCCACGCGCGGCAACATCCTCGCAAGCCTGGATGGCATGATGGATATCCTGCGCACGGATAAGCACTACAAACGCGAACGCGGCAAAGAGGTTACCATCGCCTTGCTCGACCTGCTGGACCAGGAAAGCGACCTGGTCAGGCAATACCGCAAAGAACTGACATCGATCTTATTTTAAAAATGAAAGGACTGCCGTAAAGAAGTCCTTTTTTATGATTTAGTGCACAGAATGTACCTCACCTCCATCCCCTCCAGGTCAACCGCATCTACATTTTTTTATGATGGCTACCATTGCCAAATTGCAAGGAAAAGTTGTGTAAAAACGAAAATAATTTCCGGAATTCTTTATGAAGTAATGCGTAATGAAGTCCGTTTTTAGGGCATATTCCCGAATTCTTAAAAAAAGAATTCGGGAATTGGTAGATTCTGTGGATTTTGGTAACAAAAAAGTCGAAATTGGGGATACAGAATTGGCAAGTCTGGCGCAAAAGATTTTTAGAACAGTGCAATTGACGTTATCCAATATAAGATGCGATTGCCCTGACGATCTTGAAGTCCCTTTGGATAAAGTAAAAAGAGGGAGAATTTTTTGGTTTCGTGCAAAACAGGTTCTAGATACCGACGGTTCTGGCCTGCCTGAGTGTGCGCTCTAAAAACACTTCAATTGATTGATCACGCCAGGCAAAGTTTTCAGCATCGTCAAAAGCCGCGCGTGTTCCTTCACCGCTAGGCCAGCCATGCGAAAAAGCTCTCTCAAACCAGGCTCCGTCGTTACCGACAATCGAATATCCCTTTTCAAAAAAGCGTGAAAGCACCTCGGTGTCGCTCATGTCCAGGTTTTCTTCATAATTAAGTACAAATCCCTGGAAAATTGCAAAAGAGGTCAGTATCATCTTGATAGATTCTCTTGATAGTTCCTGGTCATGGAAGAAAAGGTTCAAGAGAGCGTAATTGACGGCAGTATTGGTAGCGCCAAATCGCTGTTGGTATGTATCCCATGAAGCACTGCCATTTTCCTCACCGACGGAATCGCAAAAAATTGGCTCGCCGGTGTTAACGTCATATCCGGGAGCAAAGATGGTATCACGATCTTGTTCCCTGGTGAAATTGTAGACGTTATAGTACATCTGATAGAAAAGATTGACGATTCGCGTAGAATTCATATATCCGGCGGCAATATTTCTGGCCAATGCCAACTCATGGGCAGCATATTCCTTATTCCCGTCAGATTCGGCCGCCAGGATATGCTCAATCAGTTCGTTAAACTTTTCCGCCATCCTGAATCCGAACTCGCTGGTAGCATGATGATAATTATGCCAATATGTAATCGTCAAATTAGAGAAGAAATGATTATCCATGTAGAAATCCCCAATGGATTCAAAGGTACGGGTGCCGTCTGCATTGAAAGTGACCCGAAGGATTTCAGCCGGCAGGTTGGTGGGATTCTGTTCCTGTCCCTCGAGTAGAAGTTCCAAAGAATTGGCGTAGCCCTCCAGCATTTTGTGGGTTGCAATTGGATCTTTTAACTT
>ENA-OSEO01004633-OSEO01004633.1-sediment-metagenome-genome-assembly--contig:-NODE-4633-length-14130-cov-6.652530_pt1 | contig 14130 bp, 12 predicted proteins | sample MGYA00237883_ERZ534232 | MGnify/ENA metagenome assembly ERZ534232 | reverse complement strand
TGGAATCCCCCAAGCGCTTATACTGCTCCTCCTGAAGCAACCGCAATAGCTTTGCCTGACTCGGGAGGCTTAGAGCGCCAATCTCGTCAAGAAACAGAGTGCCTCCATCGGCTTGGGCGACCAGTCCCGTTTGTGCAGTATGTGCGTCCGTAAAAGCGCCCCGCACATGTCCGAACAATTCGTTTTCAAAGAGGCTGTCCGGGATGGCCCCGCAATTAACTGGGACAAAAGGCTTGGTCGCCCTGGGGCTCAGGTAGTGAATTGCGCGAGCAGCGAGTTCCTTTCCTGTCCCAGTCTCCCCGGCCATAACCACGCAGACCTTGAAAGGAGCCACTTGGATGATCGTCCTGCGCAGCGATCGAATGGCTTCGCTTTCACCCAGAATCCGCCCCAGCGCGGGGCTCTCCTGCCCTTGGAGAACCGCGGATTCGCAGCCCAGGTCAGACATAATACCACCCGCAAACCGAGGCGAATTCATCTTCGCTCCTCTCGGGTCGCGCCTCTGATACGTGCGCACCGCACACCCCGGTGAAGCACAGGTACATTGCGCATCACCGCAGCCAGTGTACTATTCGCGGAACGCCACCATCGGCATAGGCTTCGTAAGACTCATAGTCTGGCATCCCAAAGCACCGTCCCGCCAGATGGCTGCAACGCCATATCAGCACTCTTTACCTTGCTATTGGTCACGTATCAACTGCGGTAAATGCTCATTCTAAAATAGGATAATTGCACAAGACAGGGTGTTTTAGGGTGACTTGGCGGTGGTCAGACAATTCAATCGACGGCACTTATGCGACTTGGAGACCATCCCGCCACAGGTAGCACGTCTATGGCCTGACGCAGCACAGGATCAACATCGGTGTGGACATCATATGCTTGTCAAACACCAAAGAGATACACCCGGGCACTGCTCTATCCTCTTGCGCTGCCGACACTTACGTCCCGAGGGCTCCCCACCGGCATTCTGCCCTCGTCCCCGGCCATACTGGCCAGCGAATTGGCTTGGCTTCCATCCTTCTTAGAGGCCAGGAGGAGGTGGTACGACAGATCACCATTGCCAACACCCGGCGAACGAATCAGTAAATCTCCAGCCCCGACCTTGGTCTGCGTGCCAAGTGCGCAGCCTGCGCTGCGGCATCATCAGCCGGCTCAAATTCCACCCGCTGCGTATCTACGCGTTGTGTGACTGGCAGGAGAACCTGTGGTCGCGGCGGAGGCGAAGCCATGTTCTGAAGACTGGCTGCGGGCACTACGGGGAGGGACCCGCCGAGACTCCTTACACTCGCGCCAGTCACCGCCAAGGTCAGATCGGAACACGGGACAATGAGGTGTTTGCCTCTGGTCTGTCTGTGAGGCTGTGTGATTCGGATGCGCCGCACTGTCTGCGGTCTTGGCGATACCTGCTGAAAGGCAACGTCTGGGACTATCGCGTCACTTCGGCGCCGCTCGGTCGGGTGAAAGTGCCAGTGTCAAGGTTCCCCGGGGCTCAACGGTGAATTGGACGCGGTTCTTGGCACCCAGGTCCAGCTTTCTCTTGGGACGTTCGAGGGCATCACATATCTCGACCGTCGACCACGCAGGCGGCATTCTCAGTGAGCCATCGGTCCAGTCATTCGAGACATTCCAGAAGCGCAGGATCAGGCGTGTGTTGTCTTCGGCGACCTTGAACGCCAGGAGTGGACCACCGGAGAAGTCGATATCCAGAGCCTCCAGGCCGGACACCGCGGGCGACTGCCCGGGCACCTGGAGGAACGGTGGCGTCGCGAACTGCTGTGCCTCTTGAAAGGCGCGCACGGGATCGAATGCCTCATGGAGAAGTACAAGGCGATAACGGAACGTCCACTCCCGCCATCCACCTTGTCCGAACTGATGGTCGTTTCCGGTCAGATTCATCATAGGCATGGACGCGAGCTGGGCTCGCTCCTTCCCGGGACAGGGTGATTCAGAACCAGAGATCCCGCGGCCGAAACGCAACAGCAGTGTGTCCGGCGTGAACAGCATAGCCGTGCGGCCCTCACCGCTTGCCGCGGCGAAGGTTGCTCCCGCGAACAATTCAGGATTGGCCCCCGGCAGATCGTCGCCGCCGGTGTTCCTGAGGCCGACCTTCAAAATGGCCCCTGGTCCATCGTACCGGTACGTGGCATCCCGAAGGGAGAATGGGAAGCGGAATTCAACTGATTGCGGGGCATCCGTCCAACCATCTCGAAGGTGGTACGTGATATCGATCCGGGGACCATCCGCATGGAAGAGCCAGCGACTGTCAACGTGAAAGCCGGAGCAATCGAAATCTGCAAGTATCTCGATGCCGTGGGGCCCTCGACGACAGAGGACGTTTCGAATCGTCATACCGTTAGATTGTCTCCAGACCTCCGGAAGAACGGAATCGGCTTGTGCGCGACTGCGATAGCGAGTGTGCACGAATTGCCCCTGGTTCGTGTTCTGATCTGCGGAGACCCACTCTGTGCCGCCCGCATCCACAATAGAAACAACGCCACAGCGATGAGGATCGAAAGTGACACGACCGCCCCGCCATCCAAAGGTCATCTCTGGCAACTCAGAGGACTCAGAGGAAGTCACCGGCGACGGTGGTCGCGCCGCTCGCTCCGGCACCAGGGACCGGGCTATATCCATCGCCTGCGTGACCGCATCGGCCCGAGCCCCTGCCGATAACGCCGCTCGGGATCGATCCGTCCCCCCGAAATCATGCTCCGCAAATTTCAGAAGGGCCGTAAGACCTTGCTGTAGAAGACGTCGACCTTCCGGATCATTGCGGCCGGACATTGTCTCCAGCGCATGGGCCGCCTCAGCCAATCGCAACAAGCGCTGGGCTTCGCGGAACCGGGCGGTCAGGCCCGCAAGGTGAGCGGCCCACTCCTCCCAGCAGATGCCGAAGGAACCGCACAGCGTGGGGAGGGACAGGTTCTTCTCGCGAATCTCCCTTTCCGCCGCGGCGAAGAAATCCTCATAACGCGCGTCCACGAGTCGGACGGTCCCGTCGGAGGTCGAGTTGAACTTCTCGATGAATTGGGAGAGATCATTGGTCTGCGTCCAGTTGTCCCAGCCGGTACCCAGCAGGAGGATACTGGAGATGGGGTAATGCGGACCGTAAGCTGCGTAGCGTTCGATGGTCTGCTCGATGAACTCTCTTCGCTTGGCAAAGACCTCGGGACTGTTCCGATCCCCAACGGATTGGACCCGGAACGCGTCCCACTTCTCGCCGGCCATGGCCGACAAGGAATACCCCTCGGCGTATCCTCCCCAACTTTGGGTATCCTCGTATAGGTCCCAGCGAACCAGAATCCGTTTGCCATTCGGCGCCTGCCACCAGAACAGGGGATAGGGCTCGCGCCGGTGGATGTAGCTTTCCGCTCGAAGTCGGTAGATTCCTCGGCCCAGGAAATCCAAACCGCAATCCGCAAAGACATTCGCGAGTCCCCAAGTCATCCCGGGGTTCTCCATGACCAGCGCGGTTCGGGCCGGCACACCCGTCGACCTCTCGATGGGAATCGCACCGTAGCAAGCCCGGATGGCCGTCTCAGTGTCCAGGATTCCCCACAGGAGTACGGCGTAGTTGCCGGCGTAACCCAGATGTCCGCGGCGAATCGCTTCGTGAAGCCGAGCGCTTCCTGCGACACCGCGATGACGCCCGTAAACCTCCTCCCAGAGTGTCCCATCGAGGTTCCAACGCTGCCTGCCCTTGTCGGCGGCATCGAGGTAATAGTCAAGCAGGGCCGCCATCCGCAGTTCGATCTCCGTTGTTGAGCCGCACCAGTTGTAGTCGAGGTGCTTGTCCTGAGCCAGGTAGAGTGTCCACTGACGGCCGACTTCCATCGCATTGCAGGAGACGAATGCAGGAAGAGACAGGATGAGTGTGACAGCGTGCCTACCGATCATTGGCTTTTCCTTCCATAACCGCGGGCCGTGCATTCAAGACGGCCAATGCGCTCATCCTATCATACGAGTCCTCCGGGGGGAAGATCGAGATCCGGAAGAGCCGGCTTCACGACACCGTTCCGCAGAGCCCGCCAGTGGCCTATGGGCCAGATTGGCATACAGGGGAGCTCCTTTTGCACTTGAGTTCCCTGGGGCAATGGCGGCATATTAGGGGGTTAGGAAACCGACGCCGATGCCGGGCAATCGTCTCCTTTGGTTCTGTTGTGCATTGATGGGCTGAGGGCGCAACGTGGAACCAGGAAAATGCTGGCGGCAACCGCTACCTCGAGGGCGGGCAACTCCCTGCCTGAGCGAAAGGAAACAGATGAAGCAGATCGTCATGAGTGTTCTTATTGTCTTGCTGCCAACCTGCATGCGGGCCCAGGTCATTGATGACACGCCGACGCGGGTTCAGACATCCTTGCAGCCTAGCCTCACTCATCTCGGGACGCTGGCGCCGAAGAGCATTCGGGAGATTGAGACGTCGCAATGGACGCTCGGGTGCGAGACCATCGACCGGGAATACTCCGACTACAACGCGTTCAAGGAATACCTGCCGGCCTTGGGTATTCGCCGCATCCGACTGCAAGGCGGCTGGGCGCGGACAGAAAAGGACCCGGGCATCTACGACTTCGCCTGGCTCGACCAGATCATCGACGACGCCCTATCGCGCGGGTTGGAGATCTGGCTGGAGACCGATTACGGGAACCCGGCCTACGAGGGCGGCGGCGGACGGACCCTGGCGGGCGGCTTTCCCACCTCGGAGGTCGCATTGGTCGCCTGGGACAAGTGGGTCACGGCGATGGCGACGCGGTACAAGGGCAAGGTCCGGGACTGGGCCATGTGGAATGAGCCGGACATCAACAAGAAACATACGCCTGCCGACATCGCCGACTTCAACATCCGCACGGCCGAGATCATCAAGAGCATCATTCCAGACGCGCGCATCGGCGCCTTGTCCCTGGCGACCTTGAATCCTGACTTTATGGATCGATGCCTGCAACGGCTGGCTGAGAAGAACAAGCTGGACCTGTTCGAGTGGGTTATCTATCACGGTTATACGATGAACCCTGATACCGCTTATGGAAACGTCGAGAAGATACAGGATGTCGTCAGACGGCATTCACCTCGGCTCCGATTATGGCAGGGTGAAAACGGCGCGCAATCCGAATGGTGTCAGTCGGGGGCCTTGAGCAAGTATCCGTGGACCGAGCTGACCCAGGCCAAATGGGACGCGCGGCGCATGCTGGGCGATATTGGACACGATGTTGACTCGACGGTCTTCACCGCGGCCGACCTCGACTACCGCACCACTCCTTTTCACAACGGGCTCGTCCGGTACGGGCTCATCAAGACCGCCGGCGCCGCGGAGAACTTCCGGGTACTGAAAGTCAAGATGGCGTACTACGCCGTGCAGAACGTCGTATCGGTCTTCAATGACGCGGTCGAGTTGATTCCCGACTTCGCCTGTGCAGTGACTTGCGGCAAGCCCACGGCGGTCTACGGGCACAGATTCAAAAGCAACGGCAAGTCCATCGTCGTGTTCTGGGACAAGTCCAACGTGCCGGGCAATGCCAATGATACGGTGCCGGCAACTGTGACGATTAAGGACGCACGCTTCGCACAACCGGTGTGGGTGGATGTCATTACCGGGAACGTCTATGAAATCCCAGATGGGAATATAAGCGTCGAGGCCGACACCGTGACGTTCACGGATATCCCGGTCTACGACGCGCCGGTGTTCATTGCAGACCGGGACATGATCAGCTACGTAGAGTCCCCCGCTCTTGCCTACGAACGTTCCCAACGGAAGTAGCAGGCATGCTCTACACCCGAAAGACTCCGTTCTCATGGCCCTTGCAGGACCTGCGCAGACTCGCTCTCATGCCAGACGCCGCCGGACCCGAAAGACGGACGATGACCGGCGCTGCAGATGGTGGGCGCGAGGCGAGCTTGCCGGACTGGGCGGCCGTGTCCACAGCATGCATCGTCCATTCCTACGGGTCGGGCCGGAAGAATTGTGCAAGTGTATCGACAAGTGTCTTCACCGCTTTCCTCATTGCAGGCGAGGGGCACTCACCAAGTTGTGTGCTGCATACCTGAATCCCAATCAGACAGACTCGGAGCATCGTCTCCCGGCGGATCAGGTCAATCAACAGATGCAGGGCCAAGGCGTGAGTGGAGAAGGCAAACCCGCGAATCTCCTCGGGGGCGCACACTCGGATCTGCCCCGGCCGGCCGCCGAAATCGACGCCATCCACGAGGAGCAGCACATCCGGCGCTGCCTGGAGCACGGGGCCGATGTAATTCTCGGGAACGGTGCCGGCGTCGATCACGGTTGCCGGCACTCTGCCTGATAGACGCTCACACACCAATGGACCTGCGGCATCGTCGCCTTTCAGCGTGTTTCCTATTCCAAGGATCACCACCCTCGAACCTCGCCACGGCGTAAGGGACTCCAACAGTTGCGGATCGACCCCCATAGCATCACAACCGGATGTTCAGTTCATATTTGCATCTCGGGCAGAGCAGACGCATGAAATCGCTGGTCCGAACATCTCCACCCTGGACGAAAGGCACGTCCGAATGCTCTTTCGACAGCTCGTCGCTCTTGGCGAGCAGGAGCGACGGATTGGCGTAGGCCAGAGGCCCGAGCTTCTCGCAGAGCCAGACCAGGTGTTTCTTCGTCCCGATGACGGCCCCGCATCGCTCGCAGCGCTGCAATTCGTGCTCCTGCGTTTCCGTCATGCTCTGACGATCAAGGCCGGCCAGGTCCCATTGGTTTGACAGCTTGATCCCTGTCTGTGTCGTGCAGTTGTCGCGACAACTGCCACAGAAGATACAGGTGTCATATCGTAGCGTGATCCGTCGCACGGCGTGATTGCCGTCCGGCTCATCAACCAGTGTTAGTGCACTGGTGGGACAGACGTTCACACACGCTCCACAGCCGACGCACGTGTCCGAATCGAATTCCGGCTTTCCCCGGTAGCGCTCGGGGACCACGCAAGGCTCGGCCGGAAATCGCGTGGTGAATCGCGGCGACAGGACTGCGGTCACGGCTTCCTTCAACTCTCGCAGTTTTGGCAAACGCACGTTTACACTCCCACTTCCGCAACGCGATACAAGGTCACGGCTTCGGTTGCTTGACCTGCTCGGCGTACTTATCGACGACGGTCCCCTCCCACAACGGGACCCCCGATGCATAGGCCCCCTTGGCGATGGCGTGAGCCGCGGTCGGCGAGGTCACGAAGACAAACACCGCGCAGATGATCGCCTTGGCGGCCATCGCGCCGGTGCCGTTCGCAATGGCCACTCCCACCAGCAGCAGCACCGTGCCGAGCGTGACGCATTTCGTGGAGGCCTGCAGGCGGTTGTAGACGTCCGGAAAACGGACAAGCCCGACGCATCCGAAAAGGTTGAATAGGATGCCCAGGGTGATCAGAACATATCCAATCACGTCACTCATCGAAGCTCCTTCCCTCCAGGAATTTCGCCAGGGCGATCGTCCCGATGAAGCTCAGCAGCGCCCAGGCCAAGGCCACGTTCAGATAGAAATCCTGCCCTGTGGCCAAGCCGAGCAGACCGCAGAAGCCGATCACGACCACGCCCAGGATGTCGATCGCCACTGTTCGGTCGGGGGCGCTGGGGCCGCGGCCAATCCGGTACAGGCACATGAAGCAACACGCACATAGGCCGATGTAGAAGATTTGCATGAGAACCTGCATAAGGTGCCTCGCATCACTCAAAGATCTTGCGCAGAAACCACTCAAATTGCCGAGCGATGATCTGCGTTGCCTGCTCCACGTCGTCGGACCTCACGTTGATCCAGTGAATGTATAAGAAACCATCGTCGGTCAGGTCCACGGTCAGTGTGCCGGGCGTGAGCGTGATGGAATTCGCCAGGGCCGTGATCGCCGAGTCGGTCTTGAGATTCGTCTTGATTCTGACGATGCCGGGCCGGATCGGCATCGCCGGATGCAGGGCGCGATAGACGACATCCAGGTTCGCCCGCAGGACGTAGTAGAGGAACACAGGCACGTAGACCAGGAACCAGAACGCTCGCACCGGCGAGATGAATACGTGATGCTCCTTCGGCAGGATCTCGTGGAACAGCACGGCGACGAGGAACGAGGCGACCAGGCCGGCCGCCACGACCTGCAGGTCGATTCGTCCATCGACGAACGGCCAGGTCACCAACACCCACACCATGAACGCCAGGACAAAGTAGATCAATCGTCGCATCGGGCGACACCTCACCTTCTCACAGATTGGCCACTCGGATGGAGTGGTTGACGCCCTCGACCAATACGTCCACGGCCGGCTGAAGCACGGCTACCCTCAACGACGGCACCAGGATCAGCAGGCTCATCAGCAAGCATAACGCCGCGAGGAATAACATGGCGATCAGCATCGAGTCCTTGCTCTCCCGGGTGTCTTGCAGTTCCTCCGGCAGTTCTCCGAGAAACACGTATCGCTGGACTTTCAGGAACGACAACAAAGTCACAAGGCTAACGAGCACGGTGACCGCCGCCAAGCCGAAGAAGCCTGCCTGGACGGCGGCAATTACGAGGATCAGCTTGCTCCAGAACCCATTGAACGGCGGTACGCCCGCAATGGAGGCGGAGGCAATCGTGCATGCCGTGCGTGTGTAGGGCATTCGCTCGACCAGACCGCCCATCTGCTTCAGTTGTCGTGTCCCAGTCGCCATTTCCACGGAGCCGCTTGTCAGGAACAGCAGAGACTTGAAGACGGCGTGGTTCACCAGATGAAACAGCCCGCCGAGGATTGCCAGCGAGGCCCACAAGGGGTTTCCGCCTTGGGCCAGGATCAGCGCGCCGAGGCCGATCCCCAGGACCACATATCCCATCTGGGAGATGCTGTGATAGGCCAGCAGCCGCTTGAAATCCCACTGTCCAACGGCCAGGAAAACACCGACGACCATACTCAGAACACCCAGGGCGATCAGGACCCAACTCACCGGGATCGATACGCCGAACACGTTGAAAACAAGTCTTGACAGGGCGTAGATCCCGAGCGCCTTGATCAATACGCCGGACAACATGGCAGAAATTGGTGCCGGCGCCGAAGGGTGCGCATCCGGCAGCCACGCATGGAACGGCACGAGGGCCGCCTTGAGGCCGAACCCGACGATGAACAGGCTCATGGCAAACGCCAGCCCCGCGTTGATGCCAGTTTGCTGGATGACCTTCGCCGTGTACGCCATGTTCAGGGCCCCGGTGTTGCCGTAGACCAACGCGATGCCCAACAGGATGAGCGAGGATGCGACGCTGCCCAAAACCATGTACTTGAAGGATGCCTCCAGCTCCTCGTGTTCGCATCCGAATCCCACCAGAGCGTAGGAAGCAATGGAGGCGATTTCCAGAAAGACGAACAGATTGAAGATGTCGCCGGTGATGACGACGCCGTTCATGCCTGCGACCATGAGCAAGAACAGGCTCAGGTATTTGGGCTTGGCGGTGTACTGTTCCATGTACCGAACGCTGAACAGCATCGCGGCGGCGCTGACGACGTTGACGGCCAGGAGCATTAGCGAAGTGAGCCCATCGAGCACGAGCACGATGCCGATGTGACTCGGCCAAGTGCCGACTTCGTAAACGCCGGAGTGGCCAACGCACGCGACGGCCAGCGCGAGGAGAGCAATTGTCACGAGGTTGGCCAGCAAGGTGGCCGCTGCTTTGCCCTTGCTGCCGAGGACCGGGAGGAGAAAGGCCGCAACCAGGGGGACCACAACGAATGCAGGCAACGCACGGCTCATCCTCTCAGCCTCCTGATCTCCGTGATATCGAACGTCCCGTACTTATCGTAGATCCGGATGCAGATCGAAATCAGCAGGGCCAGCGAACCCAGGCTGATCACGATGGATGTCAGCACCAGGGCCTGGGGCAGAGGATCGACGGCATTGTTGACGAAATGCGCTGCGACGTGGTCGACGCCGGCCTGGATGTCCCCTCGACCGATGATCGGTGCCGTGCCTCCAACGCGATACCCGAGCATGATCAGAAACAGGTTGACGGCGTACTCCATGATAGCCAGGCCGATGACAATCTTGACCAGGTTCTTTTTCACTACGACACAGTACAGGCCGATCATGAACAGCAGAAAGCATAGTGCATACAGCATGGATCCTACTCCTGTCGGGCCACGGATGCCTTGCCGGCGCCGGGAGGCTCCGCGCGTCCAACGTCCCGGTGCAGCGAGGAAAGGGTGAGGATAATCAAGAACAGCGATGCGCCTACCTTGAGACCGATGGCGACATTCGACAGCGGGATCGTGCCGGCACTGACGAGGTCCAGAGCCTGTCCGGGCCAGTATCGCTGGTACAGGAAGTTGGTGAAGAAGGCACCGCCAAAGACCAATCCCAGGATCGCCACGGTCGCGAAAAGAAAGGCCCCGAGGCAGTCCAATCGGGACGCCAGAGGAAGGGGCAAGTTCGCCTCCACGAACTTGCGGCCGAAGGCCAGCATCAGCAATACGTAGGACGAGGCCAGAATCACGCCGCCGGCAAAGCCGCCGCCGGGGGTCAAATGTCCGAAGAGGATGATGTCGATGCCGAAGAGAAAGATGAGCACCTTCACCCACCCGCTGATCGTCTTTACGATGACCGTCATTCCCGTCATGTTTCGAGTTCCTCCCATCGCTTGCGGCTTTGCGTCCTCAGAATGATCGTCGCGCCAAGGATCGAAGTGAACAAGACTGTCGCTTCACCCAGGGTGTCATAGCCGCGATAGTCCAGGATTACGCTGGCGACGATGTTGGCGGCCCCCGTATCGGTCAGTCCGTTCCTGATATAGCTCTGCGAAGGCGCCTCCGCCATCTTGGCGAAAATGGGTGCCCCGAAAGGCGGCAGGTTCTCGAAGACCTTGATGCCCGCCAGGAAAATCACCAGGAGAATCGCAAGGGAAACGACCATTCCGAAGAACTCCCGCTCGCCCGTGATGAAGGTATGATCGCGAGAGATCGTCGCGCGGATCAGGATGATCAAGCCGAGGACTTCCACCACGATCTGCGTGATGGCGATGTCCGGCGCGCATAAGAGCAGGAACATCAGCGACCCGCCAAAGCCAATCGCACCGACGCAAATCACCGAACTCAGGAGGTCCTTCGTCTCGACCGCGATGATCGCGGCGATCACCATGAAGAACAAGAGAATATAGAAAATGGCCATATCGTCCTCACCAGATACCACAGACCACGAACAACACAATGAGCAATCCGACCATCACCCAGGTCAGATAGACGGGGAGAATTCCGCTGTGCATCCATCGAAGGATGCCGGTCAACATAAGGCCCGCTCGGCCGCTCTGGTTGTACAGGTCGAAGTAGCCGCTCTCCTGGCCCTTGTACATCTGCCTCAAGCCCCCCATGGAGGAGACGGTCTTGTAGAAATGGGTGCCCGGGATGATCATCTCATCATTGGGCAGGATTTCCCCACATGTCCACGTGGGCACCTCGCGGACCTTCCGGCGAAATGCGGAGGCAATCAGAACGCCCACCCCCACGCCCATACCCACCAGGAGCAAGCCGCTGGCCAGCCGGGAATTCCATGTCCCAATGAAGATCTCGGAACCGGCTGTCCGGCCGAGAGCGGGTAAGATGAATTGACGTAACGGCACGGTGTAGACGACACCAAAGAGCACGCACAAGGTCGCCAGAACGAGCATGGGGAACGTCTGGAGAGCCGAGACTTCCCGCACTCCCTGGAGGCGGTCAGGCAAGCGGGACAGGAAGATCGAGTGCAGGATCTTCACGAACGAGGCCAGCGTCAGTGCGCTGCCGAACATCGCGGCCGTGAGCCACAACGGCCACAAAGCGGCCTCCGTACCTGTGCGGGTCGTTCCCATTTGCACGACGCCCTGGTAGACCATCCACTTCGAGGCAAAACCGTTCAGGGGCGGTATACCCGAGATGCTCAGCGCCGCAATCAGGCAGGCGGCAAAGGTGAATGGCATCTTCTTGCCCAGGCCGCCGAGTTCGTCGAGTTCTGCCGTCCCCGTCGCCTCCTCCACGGCCCCTCCGCAGAGGAACAGGCAGGACTTGTAGATAGCGTGGTTCAACATGTGGAATACGCCGCCGGCAATTCCCACCGGCGTCAGCGTGGCGATGCCCAGAACCATGTAGCCGACCTGGCTGATGGCGTGATACGATAGGAGTTTCTTGAGATTGTGCTGGACCATCGCGATCATCACCGCGACCACGATCGTGCCCGCTCCGATCACGGACAGCACGATGCTCAGCGGTCCGCCTTCGAGCACGAACATCCGCGTCACGACAAGCACGAGCAGATAGATGCCGAGGAGCTTGTCGAGTGCGGCGGGCAGCAGTGCCATGACGGAGGCCGGAGCATACTCCCCACCGGCCGGCAGCCACGTGTGCAGCGGCATTGCCCCGGCCTTCGTCACGGCCGCGAGCATCAACAGGAGAAACGAAATGATCTGCAGCGATGATAGCGTCGGCAAGCGGATTTCCGAAATGACGAATGTCCCTGAAAGCGCCCAGACCATGCCAATGCCGAGCAGGAATCCCGCATCGGAGGCGCCGATCATGGCGAAACTCTTCGTGGCGGCGAAATTGGAGTGCTTTCCCCCGGTGCTGATCAGGATATACAGCGACGCGGTCACGATCTCCCAGAAGATCAGGAGGAACAGGAGATGATCGGCGAGCAGGATGCCGGCCGAACCACCGACGGCGAGCAGAATGGAGCCGTAGTATTCGTTGGCCCGGCTGATTTGAACTCGTGATCTGAGCGAGTAGAGGGTGATGAGGACGCCGAAACCCATCGCGAACATCAGGATGAACGACCCCAACGGGGTGGCTGCCAGAAGTAGGTCGAGCCGGAATTCACCCAAGGTAAGAATAGGCCAAGTGTAAATGGCCTTCTCCAGCCGGAAGATCTGTATCGAAAGCACAAAGGCAACAAGTGAAACGACTACCGTCGCCAGCTTGAACAGGGCATTCGCCCGTCGCGGCAGGAACAACAGGACGAAACCGACCGCCAGAGGCAGAAAAACCGGATATAGCAGGACTTTGTCCAACTCAGAGACCCTCCAACTTCATTTCCGGTGCGCCGAGGTCCTTTCTGATCCGTGCTGTCTTCTCCCGGCTCAGCCGCAGCAATTCCTCGTAGTCGTGGACCAGCGCGTTGCGTCCGTCCACCACCGTAATGCGCTCCGTGCAACTGTAGCAGGGGTCCACCGCGGCGAGGGTTAGCGTGACATCGGCGATATCCGCCCCAATGCAGGATGCTTTGAAAGAGGGAACATTGACGTAGCTTGGCGCCCTGATCTTGTGCCGGACAGGACGGTTTCCGCCGTCGCTGCGGACGTAATGGAATGTCTCGCCGCGAGGCGCCTCGGCATGCCCGCAACCTTCCCCGGGCGGGATCTCCTTCACGTCCACCGCCACCGGTCCCTTGGGCAGCTTTGCGAGGGCCTGCCGGACCATCTTGATCGACTCGAAGGTCTCCAGCAGGCGAACCACCGCCTTGGCAAACACGTCCCCTTCCGGCTGGGTGATGACCTTCCAGTCGAGGTCGCCATAGGCGGCGTACGGATCATCGTGCCGCACGTCGATCGCGATGCCGCTGCCGCGCGCGGTCGGCCCGGTCACGGCATACCGGATGCCATCCTCCTTCGTGAGAACCCCGACCCCTTTGAGCCGGACGTGCAGCACCGGGTCATCCAGCACTGCCTTGGTCAGCATGTCGGTCTTCTTCTCGATCTCATCGAGTTCCCGGCTGATCTTCGGGATCAACTCCTCAGGGATATCCTCCCGACAGCCGCCCACCTTGACGTTGCCATAGTTGTTCCGATTGCCGGTGATCTCCTCGAGCAGGTCGAGCACGGGCTCGCGGTACTTCCAGGCCCACATGAAGACCGTATCGTAGCCGATGAAATGACCACCGAGACCGACCCATAGCAGATGGCTATGGATGCGCTCCAACTCGTTGATGATCGTCCGGACGTACAGGGCCCGTTCCGGCGGCTGGACGCCGGCGATTTCCTCCACCGCCTGAACATAGGCCAGCGGATGCGAGGCCGAGCAGATCCCGCACACACGCGACACCAGGTAAGGCACCTGGTCGAACTGGAGGGTCTCGCTGAGTTTCTCGATCCCACGATGGTTGTAGGAGATCCGCGCGTTGATGTCGGTGACCTTCTCGCCGTCCACGGTCAA
>ENA-OSEO01004632-OSEO01004632.1-sediment-metagenome-genome-assembly--contig:-NODE-4632-length-14131-cov-7.278568_pt1 | contig 14131 bp, 12 predicted proteins | sample MGYA00237883_ERZ534232 | MGnify/ENA metagenome assembly ERZ534232 | reverse complement strand
CGATGCCGAGAACTGGAAAAAGAGCCGGATTCTGCGGGAATATATTTTCGAGATTAAACGGCTTGCAGCTTCCGGCGAGCTTGCCCTCAGCTTTGAAAAGCCCCTGTCCGAGTGGCTCAGCTGGGCGCATGACCAGGCGGATAGTCTTAATCCCCTAACCCCCAGTCCGGCGTCGATCTTGGATGAGGAATGCCCGGAAGAGGAAAAGAAAAATCCATATTCCTATTCCAAATGGTAATCCGAGATGGGCTTATGAAACGCACTGAGACATATGACGAAATCAAGCCCCTGATCGATTTGTGCAAGGCCGGCAAGCTGTTTGAAATTCAGGAATGGATTGCATCCGGAAAACCGGTAAATCCTCCGCCATCGGTTTCAGGATATAGACGGAAAAGTCCCCTGGAGGTGGCTATGGAGCTGGGATTTCACAGCCTGGTCAAGGTGCTGCTTGCCGGCGGGGCCGATATGAATGAGCCCCGGTATTTTCCTCTGGAGCATGCCCTTCACAAGCGCCGGCTGGATCTCGTCCAGCTGCTTGTTGAGCACGGCGCCGACATCCGTTCCGTCTCCATGGCAGCGGCCTTTGAAACCTATCAGCCGGAAATAATGAAATGGTTCATTGAACAGGGCGCTGATGTAGAAACGGATTATCCCCTGGCATACGCGCTATGCAATCGCATTTACCCAGCCCTGGGCGTACTTAAAACTTATATGGATCGCTTTCAAAGCTTTCAGGAGCAGGCCGACATTGCCCTGCGTCACCACTGCACAAAGGGGAGCCTAAAATGGGTGTCACTCATGCTGTGGGCCGGCGCCGATCCCTATACCAGAGGTCCTAATTCATGGGACGAAGCGCCTGATCCGGATGAAGATCAGAACGCACTGGAACTTGCGGCAGGTTATGAACATTTCGATGTCTTTAATCTTAAACAAATCCGCCTCGATCCGACCAGACCGGAGCTAAAAGGGATTTTACTGGAGGCCTGCCGTGCGGATAAATCCGATTTTCTGGAAAAGCTTCTTAAAATCGGATTCAACCCGGCCGAATATGAAAACTCCGGCACGCCCCTGATTCAGGCCCTGCTTACCGGCATGAGCTGGTTTTTTGATATTAATCGCTGGGATATTTGGAGTAAAGAGCGCACACCGAGCAAGAACCTGGACAATGAAAAGGCGCGTGAAAAAATTAAAATGATCCATATCCTGGCAAAAAATGGCGCCAAATGGCTTCCCGAAAACAGTCGGGAAATCGGTGACGCCCGGCGCGCGCTTTTGAAAATGAAACCGGATTACACCGTCGAGTTTATCTGGATCATGTCAAAATACCGTGCTTCCAAAGCTGAATTCATCGAAGAGCTCATCCGCACGCCTTCTATCCGGTCCCTCATTTCAAAACACTCGGACAGTGTTGCTAAGATGATAAAGGCGATGGTTTCTATGACTTGATCTTAATAATGCGTCAAGGTCGCAAAAGTTAGGAAAGATCATTATTAGAGGGATTAAATGTAAATGTGGAAATTCGTGGTGTCGGGTCTGTAGCGTTAAAACCGTAATAAAAAGATTTTATGAATATGTTCAGGGTTGGGATTGGCAAAGTGTCCGCGAATTGGTTCTTACTGTGGATCGGAATAAGCCATGGGGCCAATATTGGAATGAGATGTCGAGTATGGAGAAATTGCACTTTGTAACCGGTTTGCGTGATTCACAAATAATTACAATAAATGAAATGCAGCATGAGTATTGGGAATCCGGAAATGTTTGCCATAAAAATATTGAGTGTTTCAACGAAATGAAAAAATGGTTTAATAAATATCAAACAAAACTTTATTGGCAGTTTGATCAATCAGAAATAGGAAATATTATTAAAATTACCGATGAGTTATACAAAGATCCAAGAAACAACTACATTATGCACCCATATATGGTTCTCTATTTTTCAATTAGTAGACACAAAGGCTTAAATATTGATAAGAATTTAGAGATGTACCGATATAAAATTGCAAATCCAAGTGCGACTTACGAAGAATTTGTAGAAAAATTTCAACTAAAATAATGGTAGAATATTTGATAAAGAAGCTTAAATGAGGGGATACGGGTGGGATACCAAAAACGTATATTATAAAATAATAAAATCCTGAAATAATTAATAAAAAATGGTGGAGGCGGCGGGAGTCGAACCCGCGTCCGAAAATATTCCACATGGGCGTCTACATACTTATCCGAAATTTTGTTTTTCGTCCTTCAGACCTCCTTCCGGCCGGATTTCTGAAAGCTTAGCCCGCTGAATTTCGCCGATCCTGCCACAGGCACTCAGGTCCGGCTATCCTGCTAGTCGACGCTCTGTCCGGGCCCGCAGAAAAAACCCGGCAGAACGGTAGCCTTAAGCGGCTACGGCGTAGTTATAATCGTCTGCGATTATATTTAAATTCCCATCGGATTTACGAGCGGACAGGACGCTCGGTATGCAGCCAATGCTTCTTTATCCCCGTCGAAGCCGTTTCGCCCCCAATAATAAAGTAGCGTTTGCAGACGTGCGGTGCTGAAACATCTATAATTTAGACAAGTTTCAACCATTTGTCAAGTAAGGTTTTTTTGACTGGATCAACGTCTTTTCAATAAAATCAACCAATTTAATATAATTTTCAATGCTTCGGATCTCAGTGACGAAAAGGTTGTTTGGAAGAATTTTAGGGTTCGTCAATATTTTAGGAAATCAGTTATCCTTACGGGCGCGGTCGAGTTCCTTTTTCTGGTCGCGTCGGCGCAGGGTATCCCTTTTATCGTATTTGCGTTTGCCGCGTGCAAGAGCCAGGGTCAATTTGGCTTTTCCTTTCAGGAAATAAATTTTCAGGGGGATCAGGGAAAGACCCTTTTCATTGACCTTGCCGTAGAGCCGCTTGATCTCCCGGGCGTGCAGCAGCAGTTTGCGGGTTCTCAAGGGATCATGGTTGTCGTAATGGGCAAAAGGGTATGGGCTGATGTGCATCTGATGAACAAAAACCTCTCCGTTGGTTATTCTGGCGTAAGAATCTTTCAGGTTGGCCCGGCCGAGGCGCAGGGATTTTACCTCGGTCCCACGCAAGACCAACCCCGCTTCGAATTCATCTTCGATAAAATAGTCGTGGCGGGCCTTGCGGTTAACGCTGATTATTTTAACAGGCTTATCGTTCAATGGATACCTTTATGCGTCCGGATTCCGGTGTTTGCCTGAATGGTCTTCGGTTGGCAGTCATTCGGAATAGATCATGTCTGAAAGTACGCTGCCATAGGTGTCCTGGACTATTTTTTCAATGTCGGTCGCCGTCGTCTGTTTTAAAACCGTTTTCACAAAACGTCGGGCGTCTTTTAACTTCAGCGAGCGGATCATGCTTTTGACGGCCGGGATCGATTGCGGGTTCATACTCAATTCGTCCATCCCCAGACCCAGCAGGATCGGAATATACACGGGATCTCCGGCCATTTCACCGCACATGAAAACCTTGATGCCCTTGTCCTTGGCCACATCGGCGACGTGCTTGATCATGCGGATAATGGCCGGGTGCAGGGGGTGGTAGAGGTGCGCCACCTGGCGGTTGCCCCGGTCGATGGCCAGGGCATACTGGATCAGGTCATTGGTGCCGATGCTGAAAAAATCAACCAGCTCCGCCAGGGCGTCGGCCATCATCACGGCCGATGGAACCTCCATCATGATGCCGACTTCGATATCCCGGTTAAACGCAACCCCTTCTTCGGCAAGTGCAGCGGCAGCCTCATCCAGCATCCGAACGGCCTGGCGGACTTCATCGACGCTCGATATCATGGGAAACATGACGCGAATGCTGCCGTGGGTCGCGGCCCGTAAAATCGCCCGGAGCTGGGTCCTGAACACATCAGGCTTCTGCAGGCAATAGCGAATGGCGCGCAAGCCCAGGGCCGGGTTAGCTTCATCCGAACCGGTGGCGTTGGCCAGGGCTTTATCGCCGTTGATGTCGAGAGTGCGAATCGTTACGGATCTGGGAGCCATGACTTCGGCCACATCCTTGTATTTATCAAAAAGTTCATCTTCGCTCGGAAAGAAGGGACGGCTGAGATACTGAAATTCCGTCCGGTAGAGCCCGACGCCCTCGCCGCCGTAGTTGATAACCGCAAAAACCTCTTCGGGCAGTTCGATGTTTCCCATGGTCAGGAGCTGAAACCCGTCCGCTGTTTCGGCCGGCAGATGGCTGCTGCGGGCGATCAGGGCTTTATATTCATCATAGTGAACCCGGCGTTCTTCATATTTTTCCAGTGTCTGCTCGGTCGGGTTGATGATGACGATGCCGGTGGTGCCGTCCACAATAATGAGATCGTCATTTTTGATCATGCGGGTGGCTTTGGCGAGTCCCAGCACAGCGGGGATTTCAAGGGTGCGGGCGATGATGCCGGTGTGGGAGGTTTTACCGCCCAGATCGGTCACGAATCCCTTTACCCGCTCCAGGTGAATCTGGCTGGTGTCGGCCGGCGACAAGTCGTGCGCCACCAGAATGACGCGTTTGTCAATGGCTGAAATATCAATGCCTTTGGCGCCCATCAGGTTGCGCATGATGCGGTCGGCGACCTGCATGATATCTGTGGCCCGCTCCCGGAGGTAATCATCCGATATCGCCTGAAACATGGACTTGACATTGGACGCTACCTTTTTCAGGGCCCACTCGGCGTTGACCTGTTCGTTGCGAATGATATCAATGGTGCTGCCATAGAGCATTTTGTCTTTCATCAGCACCATATGGGTCTCAAGGATATAAGCGTGCTGGCGCAGTTCCTCCGGCGTTTTGCGGATAATACCGTGCAGTTCTTCCTTGGCTTTCTCAACAGCGGACTTGAACCGTTTTATTTCGGAGGCCAGGTTTTTTTCAGCGACATGGTACTTTTCAACGACCTCAACACCTTCGGTATCCACCAGGTAGGCTTTGCCGATGCAGATTCCCGGAGACGCGTTGATACCGGTCAGTCTGATTTCCGTCGATTCTTTTGTTGGCATGTCTGATTATTCCCCAAATCCGCTTGCAACAAGACGTTCCAGCTCGTCCAGAATTTCAGCGTCGCTGCGGTCCTCAATTTTTATCGTAATTTTAGAACCTTTAACTCCTTCCAGCGTGAGGATATCGATAACGCTGGCGGCGTCGACTTTCAACGCATCTTTCATAATCCAGACCTTGCCGGCGGCGCGTCGGGCAATCTTTGCAACCTTGGCGGCGGACCTGGCATGGAGTCCCAGCTCGTTGACGATGGCGGCCTCTCTAACCAAGTCTTTGCTGTGGTCGTTCATTATCGTTTTGTGCGTAAACCTCGCAGTTGCATAAAAAACAAGGCAAAGTAAGCATATAAACTATAATAACGATATAATAGAACGTGTTCGGACCTATTTATCGAATTAACATCTGGTGAATTATAAAATACACAAAAATTTGTCATGTTTTTTACCCTGCGGGAAAGCCGATGATACCCCATCTCCTGCGTTGCCAAGGGCTCGCAGTAAAATACTACGGCTTCACCCTTGGACGCCTTTCGTAGTGAAACGAAGATCCCGTTAGCGGGGGGAGCTGGGGCATCCTCGGCTTTTGCAACAACAGGGTAAAGTCCGACCGGTACGGTCTAAGCTCCGCATCGGCTAATTTATCTGCAAAGTCCCTCTCCGCCCGGTGATGCAACACAGGCAACACGTACCGGCAGGACGGAAAGATCCTAAAATTTCAAATTAAGAAATCTAACAACCCCCACCCCACTTGTCAATCTGAAATCCATCAACGACCGCAATCCCGGTTTATAAGACAATCTCCCGGCAGCACGGCTCAAGTTTAAAATTTACCCGAAATTGTTGCGTTGACAAAGGTATGAATTGCTGTTAGACAATTTCGATATTGCACCATTGCAATCTTTTGTATTTATGGAAAATTCAGGGAGATCGATGGAAAAACAATTCTTGATCGACGACATTAAAGTCGGGGAGGCTTGGCGTCTTTTCAAAATTATCGGAGAGTTTGTCGATGGGGTCGAAAACCTGCATGATCTCGGTCCGGCCGTCAGCATCTTCGGATCTGCCAGAATTAAACCCGGCGACCCTATATACGCCAAGGCCGAACATCTGGCCGCACTGTTTGCCAAAAATCATTTTGCCGTTATTACCGGGGGCGGCGGAGGGGTTATGGAGGCCGCCAATAAGGGGGCTGCCGAGGCCGGCGGAACCTCGGTGGGGTTGAACATCATCCTGCCGTTTGAGCAGAAACCGAACCCCTATGCCAATATCCAACTGGAATTTAAGTATTTTTTCGTTCGCAAGGTCATGTTCGTCAAATATGCCATGGCCTATATTATCATGCCCGGCGGCTTCGGTACGCTGGATGAACTCTTTGAAGCCGTTACCCTGATCCAGACCCACCGGATCAAACCCCTGCCGGTCATTCTGGTGGGATCCGAATACTGGTCCGGTTTGATTGATTGGATCAAACGCCGCCTGCTGGACGAAAAGCGGATTTCTCCTCTTGATCTTGAAATTCTCCAGGTCATGGATGAGCCCGAGGATATCGTCAAATATGTTCAAAAGATTGTAATCCTCTAAAATTCGGTTATAACTTTTTTCTTGATTAAACCATTTAGATTCGCTATAGGGCCATTTTAGTTTCTATTCGGTCGGAACATGCTTTAAGATTTGTCAATTCATTTATCTGCGGCTTAAGACTGCCGCCGGACCGGCCCGTAAGCAATCGGGTCGAAAATATCCAGCAATCATATACTATGCCGGCATTCCCGGCTTAAAAATGTAGCTGCCAGGCTGAAACCGGCGGCCTGATAGTCTATGTGCCAAAATTGAGGATATCGGATTGCGGTTTCTATTTGCCTTCACATAAAGCTCTCCTCCCGCCAGGGCGGGACTGCGGGGGCTCCTTTTTAGCGGCGATATGCTTTGGGAAACCGATGGTTGATTCAGAAAAAGGGAGGCCTTAGGATTGATCGCATCAGATGAAATTAAAGATGATGACATCCTCTTGGAACTGGCGGACATCCATATGAGCTTCGGCAAGGTGTCTGCGCTGGCCGGAGTCAGTCTTAAAATCAGAAAAGGGGAAATCCATTCCATTATCGGGCCCAACGGCGCCGGCAAGACGGTCATGATGAATTGCATCAATGGCCTGTACCACCCCCAGCGGGGCGACATCTACTATAAAAAGGAACGGATCAACCATCTCAGGCCGCACCAACGCGCCGGCCTGGGGATTGCCAGAACCTTTCAGAAAGTGGAGGTTTTCGGCGGCATGACGGTCCTCGACAACATCCGCCTGGGCCGCCACATCCATTATAAGTCCGGCATCGTCAGCGGTGCTTTCTATATCGGAAAGACCGACCGGGAAGAAATCGAACATCGAAAATTTATTGAAGAAGAAATCATCGATTTGCTTGAAATCGAACAGATCCGCCATAAACCGGTCGGCCGGCTTCCCTACGGTCTGCAAAAACGGGTGGAACTGGGCCGGGCGCTGGCGCTGGAACCGGAACTGCTGATACTGGACGAGCCGCTGGCCGGTCTTAATCTCGAAGAGGTGGAGGACATGGCCCGGTTTATTCTGGATGTGAATGAAGAAGCGCGCTGGAAAGTCACCTGCCTGCTGGTGGAGCATGACATGGGCGTGGTGATGGATCTGTCCCATCGTGTCTTTGTGCTTAATTTCGGCAACATGATTATGGACGGCACCCCTCCGGAAGTGCAGAGCCATCCTGAGGTCATCAAAGCCTACCTGGGTGAAGAGGATTTATATGCTACCCGACGTTAAGCCGGATCTAAAAGGAAGTGATGTTTCCAAAGAGTTGACGATACCCAAGCTTTTTTTGGAAAAAGCCACGCTTTACGGCAAGGACCGGGTCGCCATGCGAGAAAAAGAGTTCGGCATCTGGCGTCCGATTACCTGGCAGGATTACTTTGAAAACGTCAAGTACCTGGCTTTGGGACTGATCAGCCTGGGCCTTGAAGATGGCGACAAAGTCGCCATGATCGGCGACAACCGCCCCGAAGGGTTGTGGGCTGAAATGGCGGCGCTGTGCGCTCGGGGTATCGGCGTCTGGCTGTTTCAGGACAGTCTTATCGATGAAGTCCGCTACATTGTGGATCACTCCGATACCAAATTCTTATTCGGCGAAGGCCAGGAAGAGGTCGATAAGGCCATTTCCATTTTCAATGAATGCCCCAAACTGAAAAAAATCATCTGGGACGATCCCAAGGGGATGCGCAATTACGACCAGGACTATCTCATCAGCCTGAAAGAGGTTCAGGATTTGGGCCGGGAACTGGACCGCAAGGAGCCGAACCGGTTTAAAGAGCTGATTGCCAATGGGCACGGGGATGAAGTCGCTCTCCTGTTTTATACATCCGGAACCACCTCCCTGCCCAAGGGGGCCCTCCTGTCGCATCACAACATGCTGACCATGGGCCGGCACCTCATGGCGGTGGACCCCTGTTTGGAAAGCGACGACTATGTCTCCTACCTCCCCTTTGCCTGGATCGGGGAACAGATGATGTCCATTTCCTGCGGCCTGCAGATCGGGTATACCCTGAATTTTCCCGAAGACCCTGCAACCGCCCAGGAAAATATCCGGGAAATCGGCCCGCACGTCATGTTTGCGCCGCCGCGCATGTACGAGCAGATGACCCGCTCGGTTCAGGTCAAGTACTTGGACGCCACCTGGATAAAGCGCAAGTGCTACGGACTTGCGACTTGGATCGGCTACCATGTGGCCGATTTTAAATTCAAGAAGAAACCGATTCCCTGGTATTGGAAAATTCTGGAAGGGACGGCATATGTCATCATGCAAAAGAAGCTCAAGGATCATCTCGGGCTGTCCCGGGTCCGCAATGCCTATACCGGCGGCGCCGCCATGGGGCCGGATCATTTTCGCTTTTTTCATGCGCTGGGGGTCAACCTGAAGCAGATCTACGGACAAACCGAGGTGGCCGGCATCTCCGTCGTCCATCGCAGCGGCGACATCAAGTTCGACACCGTCGGACATCCTATTCCCGGGACCGAGATCCGGATTACCGAGGAGGGTGAAATCATCACCAAAAGCCCGTCCGTGTTTTTGGGATACTATAAGAATCCCGAAGCGACCGAAAAGGCCCTCAAGGACGGCTGGCTCCATTCCGACGATAAGGGCTTTATCGATGATGAGGGACATCTGGTTGTTTTTGACCGCACCAAGGATGTCTTTACCCTCCGGGACGGCAAGCCGTTTTCACCGCAGTACCTGGAGACCCGCCTGAAATTCAGCCCCTATATCAGAGATTCCTGGGTTGTCGGCAACAAGCGCGACTACATCGCTGCGGTCCTGTGCATAGACTATTCGGTGGTGGGCAAATGGGCCGATGAAAGGAAGCTTAATTACACCAGCTATATGGAACTGTCCCAAAAGCCCGAGGTCGTCAATCTGATTGAAACGCAGATCCGGACTGCCAACAAGGACCTTCCGGTTGCGGCCCGGGTTAAAAGATTTACGAATCTGTACAAGGAGCTTGATGCGGATGACGACGAACTCACCCGCACCCGCAAGCTGCGGCGATCCTTTGTGGAAAAACGCTATCAGGACATTGTGGAAGCTTTGTATTCAGATAAGGACAGCGTGCATATCGATACGACCATCAAGTACGAAGACGGCCGGCAATCGCATATTATGACGGACATGACAATTCAAACGGTTGAAGAATAGGTGCATGTAATTTCGCGGTGCGGCCCGGCAAGGAGAATCAGGTATGGAATTGTTTTTGATGACAGTCACAACCGGAATTATGGTCGGCGGGATTTACGCACTTGTCGCCCTGGGCTGGGTTTTGATATATAAGTGCTCGGGGGTGCTGAATCTGGCCATGGGTGAAATGACGCTCATTGGCGCGTATGTTTCCCTGAGTTTTTATTCCATGGGAGTTCCCTTTCTGCTGGCGCTTTTATTTTCGCTGGTGATCGGCTTTATATTAGGTGTTCTGACCGAGCGCATTTTCCTGGACAGGCTTATCGGCGAACCGGTTCTGACCGTGATCATGGTCACGGTGGGACTGTCCTTTTTCTTTAAAGGGTCGGTGGAACTCATATGGGGCACCGATACACGGGTTTTTGATCCGCCGGTTTTTACAATTGAACCGATTCACATAGGGCCGGTTATCGTGGGACAGGCCTACCTTTGGAGTTTTTTGGCTGCTATCATTCTGCTGGTGGTTTTTGTGGCCTTCTTTAAATACACCCGCTGGGGACTGGCCATGCAGGCTACGGCCGACGATGAGATGGCCGCCCTTTCAGTGGGCGTCAGCGCGCGGTTTGTGTATGCCACCGCCTGGGCGATTGCATTTATGGCAGCCGGTGTAGGCGGGACCCTGCTGGGCAACATCAACGGACTCAATATTTCAGTGAGCTATCTTGGCCTTCTGGTGTTGCCGGCGGTTGTCTTGGGCGGGCTCAATTCCGTTCCCGGGGCTATTGCCGGCGGCATCATCATCGGTATCCTGCAAAATTTTTGCGGCGCCTATCTGGACCGGTATTTTCCCGGCGGCGTCAAGGAAATCGCCCCGTTTGCCTTTATGGCGGTGTTTCTGCTTTTCAAGCCTTATGGTCTATGGGGATGGGAGCGGATTGAGCGGGTGTGACGGGTTACGGGTTGCGTGTTGCGGGTTGTGAATTTTAGTAGCGATATTCACAGGTTTATATGAAAAGCTACAAGGATTTAGAAATTTATCGGCTATCCTATGAGTTAGCAATAAAGGTTCACCGCATATCGCTTAGGCTTCCAAAATACGAGGTTTTTGAAGAAGGCAATCAAATTCGCAAATCTTCAAAGGGAGTCACAGCCTGTATCGCTGAGGGATATGGACGCAAACGTTACAAAGCGGATCTCGTAAAGTTTCTCATATATGCACATGCATCATGCGATGAAACCATTTTGCATCTTAATTTTATAAATGATATTCATGAAATTGATAAAGCCGAGGCCCAATTACTTTTTGAACAATATGATGAATTAGGTCGAAAAATAAACAAGTTCATCCGATACGTTGAAAATGAATGGAAATGAACGCGCAACCCGTAACGCGTAACCCGCAACACGAACTGGAGCTCAACTGATGTCGACAACTTTCCTTCCCTGCGGCGTGTATCATCAAAATTACGCTCAGGATCATGGCTGGTGGCAAACACGGTTTATCAAGGCAAAAATGATCCTGCTCCTTCTGGTGTTGCTTGCGGGGATCCCCCTGATGGCGGATTCCTACTGGCTGAGCGTCTGCAATCAGGTGGGCTATACCATTCTGGGGGCGCTGGGCGTGCAGCTGCTGATCGGCTTCTGCGGCCAGGTAACATTGGGTCATGCGGCCTTTCTGGCTGTGGGCGCGTATACCAGCACCCTGCTGATCCTGGAATTTCCCTGGCCGAAATTTTTGATGAATTGGGGTCTGGCGTACCCTGCCAGTATTTTGATTGCTGCGATCGTTGCAGGTATATGGTGTGTTTTGTTCGGCCTGCCGTCAGCCAAGGTAAAAGGATTCTACCTCATTCTGACGACCATGGCGGCACAATTCATTACCGTTGATTTTATCATCACACAATATGTCAGCCAAATCGGCGGCCGCGGCCAGGCCTTTTCACTTCCGCCCGGGACCATCAAGGTCGGCCCTTGGGTAATCGATAGCGATATCAAGGTCTACTATATGATGATCATTCTGGTGATTATCTGCTGCACCTTGATGATTAATCTGTTGCGCTCAAGGGTGGGGAGAGCCTGGGTTGCCATCCGCGACAATGATATCTCCGCTGAAGTGATGGGGATCAATGTCATCAAATACAAGTTGTTTGCATTTTTTGTGTCCGGATTCATCGGCGGCATTGCCGGGGCCTGCTGGATCAGTAACCTTGCTGCCATCAGCCCCGAACATTTTCCATGGTTCTGGTCTCTGTGGCTGGTGGGGGTCATTCTCATCGGCGGCGTAGGTTCTATTCACGGCACCATTTTTGGTTCCATCTTCATGGTGGTGGTGATGGAACTGCTGCAACTGGCGGTTATGCCGCTGGCCGATATCTATCCCAAACTGTTGATGGATTTTCTGTTTATTAAGGAGGCCGCCTTCGGCCTGGCGATCTGCGCCTTCATGATTTTCGAGCCTTACGGCCTGGCGTACCGCTGGGGGCAGATTAAGAACTACTTTAACCTGTGGCCGTTCTCATATTAACAAAAGGAGGTGATAAAATAATTATCAGGGATTGGCAAACAAATCAAAAGCCTGCTTTCCAACGAAAGGGGATACAACAATGAATCTAAGAAATGTATGGTCAAAAATGTTTGTGGTTTTTTTTGTGGTTTTCCTTGCAGCCGGTTTATCAGCGTCTGCAGGGGCAGCAGAGGTCAAGGTGGGGGCGCTCAACGATATGACCGGGGCGACCTCGGATGTCGGCAAGGACTATGCCCTGGGCATTGCCGAAGCCATTCACTATGTGAATGACAATGGCGGGATCAACGGCAAACCGATCAAGCTGTATCAGTTTGATTACGGGTACCGCATTCCGGAGGCATTGACAAAGTACAACCTGTTCAAACGGCTTAAAACCGTATCTATTTTGGGGTGGGGCACAGGCGATACGGAAGCGCTGGCGCCGACGGTCGCCAAAGACAAGATTCCATATGTATCGGCTTCCTATTCGGGCCATTTGACCAATCCGGAGAAGACTCCCTACAACCTGTTTTTTTCAACCGACTATTCGACCCAGGCGCGTGGGCTTATCACTGCCTGGTTTGATAAGAAATGGCCGAAACATGCGGATTTTAACAAGCGCAAACCGAGAATCGCCATGTGCTACATGTTTGCGTCGCCCTTCAGCAGTTCTGCCATAAAGGCCGCCAAAGATCATGCTGCTATGCTCGGGTTTGACATTGGTGCGGACCAGGATGTCTCTTTGTTTGCCATCGACACCAAGAGCCAGATCCTGGCGCTGAAAGAATTTAAGCCGGATGTGTTGTTGCATACCAATACGGTCATGTCGGTTGCTGCTACGATGAGAGATGCTTATTCACTTGGCCTGGGCGCGGACAACCTGATTGTGAACTGGGGGTTTGATGAAAACCTGCCGAAACTGGCCGGCAAGGCTGCGGATGGAGCCATCGGGTGCGCACCGTGGGCTTTTTACGGCCAGGATGTCCCGTTGATGAACAAGGTTGTGGAATATGCCAAGAAATATAACCCGGGGGTGCCGCAGGAAAAACGGACCATTCATACGGTTCAGGCCTGGGCCAGTGCCTTGGGTCTGGTCGAAGCCTTAAGGCGGGCAGACAAGGCCGGCGATTTGAGCGGTGAAGGAATCCTGAAAAAGGGTTTTGAAACCATGCGCGGTTACGAAATCGGTCTTGGCATTGCACCGGCTACGTTTACCCCCACGGACCACCGCTCACAGAGTGAGGCAAAAATATACGAGTACACAGGCGGCAAATTTGTTCCCTTGGCTGCGGTTGATTTGAAAACACGCTGGCCGGACAAATGGGCCAAAGAATGGCTGGGATGGTAATGTGCGTTCATTGGCGGATTGATCATCGGTTGATGCGGTGCGCTTGCAACGGCAATCCGCAGGAAACAACTTTTTCAGATCTGCCCAAGGAGGAGGTTTAAAAGGCTTTGTCAAATGAAGAACCGATCCTGAAGATCAACAATATCGAGGTTAAGTATCACGAGGTCATCTTGGTGATCAAGGGAGTGTCCATCGAGGTGCCCCATGGCGGCATTGTCGCACTGCTGGGCGCCAACGGTGCGGGCAAGAGCACGATTCTGAAAGCCATTTCCGGACTTTTAAAACATGAGGACGGAGAGGTTACGGACGGCTCAATCGAATTCATGGGCGAACGCATCGACAAGATGGCCGCTGAAAAGATTGCCAAACTGGGCATCGTTCAGGTCATCGAAGGGCGCCGGGTGTTCGAGCACCTGACTGTTGAGCAGAACCTGAAGGTGGGCGCCCACATGAAAAAGCACGGGCGCGCCATCAAGGATGGGCTGGAAATGGTTTACGCCTATTTCCCGCGATTGAAGGAAAAGCGCAATGAAACCGCCGGCCTGATCAGCGGGGGCGAGCAGCAGATGACGGTTGTCGGGCGCGCTCTG
>ENA-OSEO01004631-OSEO01004631.1-sediment-metagenome-genome-assembly--contig:-NODE-4631-length-14137-cov-3.745733_pt1 | contig 14137 bp, 9 predicted proteins | sample MGYA00237883_ERZ534232 | MGnify/ENA metagenome assembly ERZ534232 | reverse complement strand
GCTCCTCGAACGGAAGCGTGAATGGATGGTGGTTTGCCTGCCAGCGCTTCTCCTCGTCATCCCACTTCAGAAGCGGGAAGTCGACGACCCACAGCGCATCAAGACCCTCGCGGGCGACCTCGAGCTCCTCGGCCATGTGCAGGCGCAGCACACCAAGGACCTCGTTTGCCACGTCGCGCGCATCGGCGATCATGAGTGCCAGATCGCCGGGGCCGATGTCGAGCGCGTCGCGCAATGCCGCCATTTCGGCGTCGGTCAGGAACTTCGCGATGGGCGACTTCACCTCCCCTGCCGCGGTGAAAGCGACCCACGCCAGACCCTGAGCGCCCGCGTCTAGGGCGACCTGGTTGAGCGCATCGATCCTTCCGCGCGACCAGTCGCCGGCACCCTTCGCGTTGATGCCCTTGACCACTCCGCCAGAGCTGAGGGCGCCCGCGAAGACGCGGAACTCGGAGGTCGCAAATGCGTCGGACAGCTCGACCAGCTCCATCCCGAAGCGCGTGTCGGGACGGTCCGAACCGTATCGCTCCATGGCCTCGGCATAGGTGAACCGGCGCAGCGGCACGGGCAGGTCGATCCCTGCTTCCTTCACGACCTCGTGGAGCACGTCCTCGGTCACCGACAGCACGTCGTCGGCCGTGCAGAACGCCATCTCCATGTCGATCTGGGTGAACTCCAGCTGGCGGTCCGCTCGCAGGGCCTCGTCACGGAAGCAGCGCGCGATCTGGTAGTAGCGCTCAAGACCACCGATCATGAGCAGCTGCTTGAACAGCTGCGGAGACTGCGGCAGCGCATAGAACTTGCCTGGCGTCATGTGGCTCGGGACGATGAAGTCCCGGGCCCCTTCGGGCGTCGACTTGCCCAAGATCGGCGTCTCCACCTCAATGAATCCGCGGTGCTCGAATTCCTTGCGGAACCGCTGCGCCAGGCGGTCACGCAGGGTGAGAGCAGCGAGCACCTCCGGGCGCCGGATGTCGATGTAGCGGTAGCGCATGCGAGTAGTCTCGTCTGTGTCGATACCCGCCTCGACCTCGAAGGGCGGTGTCTGCGACATGTTCAGCACGCGTGCCGATGACACCTCGATCTCGACCTCGCCGGTGTCCATGGACGGGTTCTCCGTGCCCTCCGGTCTGTGCGCCACCTTGCCCTCGACCTGCACGACCCACTCGGGGCGCATGCGCTCCGCGGTGACGAAGGCCTCCCCCGCTTCCGGGTCGAAGCGGCACTGGACGATGCCGGAGCGGTCGCGCAAGTCAACGAAGATCAGGCCGCCGTGGTCGCGCCTCTTGGCGACCCAGCCGGCCAGCACCACGGGTGTACCGATGTCCGGGGTCCTGAGTTGCCCGCAGACGTGTGTGCGAATGGAGTAGCGTGCATCGAGCATGCGATGAGACCTTCCGTTCTAGTCCTCGGCGAGCATAGCCACGATCCGCGCTTCTATATCGCCATGCGCGATCCGGACCTCACCTTTGGTGACCATGTCTCGTACGGTGACTTCTCCTGCGGCAAGCTCGTCGGGGCCGACGACCAGCATTATGCGTGCGCCCAGCCGGTCCGCCTGCTTGAACTGGGCCTTCAGCGAACGATTCTGATGATCGAGTTCGGTCGCGACACCGGTGACCCGCAAAGAGCGAGCGATGTCGTAGACGATCGGCCGGACCGAAGCGTCCACTGCAGCCACATACGCGTCGACGCGGCTCCGCGACTCTTCCACAACGCCCGCAGCTTGAAGCGCCAGCAGCGTCCGCTCGAACCCGAGGGCAAAACCCAGTCCGGGCGTGGACGGCCCCCCGTATTCCTCCATGAGCCGGTCGTATCGACCCCCACCGCCGATCGCGTTTTGCGCCCCGAGTCCCTCGGCTTGGATCTCGAAGACCGTGCGCGTGTAGTAGTCGAGTCCGCGGACGAGCTTCGGCTCCTCGGCAAAGGGGATGCGGGAGCGGGTCAGCAGCTCCTTGACCGCCGCGTAGTGCGCCGCGCACTCGTCGCACAGCTCGTCGCGGAGCAAAGGCGCGTCGGCCATAACCGCCGCACACCCGGGGTTCTTGCAGTCGAAGGCGCGAAGCGGGTTCGTGTCCGCTCGGCGGTTGCACTCGTCACATAGCTCGCCGCCGCGCGTGCGGATGTAGGCCGCGACCGTTTCGCGGTACGCCGGACGGCAGTTCTCGTCGCCCATCGAGTTGACCAGCAACCTCATGCGATCGGCGGGTATGCCCAAGAGCCGGAAGTAGTCCCACAGGATCTCGATCACCTCGGCATCGGCCGAGGGTTCGCCCGCCCCCAGCAGCTCGATGCCGATCTGCCAGAACTGCCGCATACGACCCTTCTGGGGACGCTCGTAGCGGAACATCGGCCCGGAGTAGTACAGTTTCGCGACCGCGCCCTGTGGCACAAGGGAGTGCTCGAGCGCCGAGCGCACCACGCTCGCCGTGCCCTCGGGACGCAGCGTGAGAGAGCGCCCTGCGCGATCGGTGAATGTGTACATCTCCTTCGAGACGATGTCGGTGGCCTCGCCGATCCCACGCGCGAAGATCTCGGTATGTTCGAACATCGGCGTGTAGACAGGGGCGTAGCCGTAGCGAGCGAACAGTTCTTGGGCCGTACGCGTCATGTGCTCCCAGACACGAGCGACGTCGGGAAGCATGTCTGCTGTGCCCTTGGGCGCGCGAACGTCCATGCGGCGTGAAGACCCCTTCTCGGATGGCTACGGGCAGGTTCCGACTATATCGGAAGCGCGTCACCGTCGCCACGCGGCACGAACGGCCGGAAATGCAGCGGGCAGCGCCTAACCGCGAACGCCGGCTAGGCGCGAGGGAAGAACGGGTTGACCGACCGCTCGCGACCGATGGTGGTGTCGGGACCGTGCCCGGGGTGCACGACGGTCGCATCGTCAAGCGGGGCGAGCTTACCTGCGATCGACTCGCGCAGCTCACGCGCATCCCCACCTGGGAAGTCACTCCTCCCCACGCTGCCCGCGAACAGCGTGTCGCCGGCGAATAGGTGGCCCTCGCCGAACAAACTGATCCCGCCCTTCGTGTGACCGGGTGTATGGATCACCTCGAGAACCACGTTCCCTGCTTCGATCCGGTCTCCCTCGTGGAGCACGCGGTCGGCGGCGCGCGAGGTGGCAGTGAAGCCGAACAGCTCCGCGCCGGTACCAGCTGCGGCCGGTGAGGTGATCCGATCTGCGTCGGCCTCGTGGACCAGCAGCTCGGCGCCGGTGGCGTCACGCACCGCGTCGGTCGCCGCGAGATGGTCGAAGTGCGCATGCGTGAGCACGATGTAGCGCACTTCGCGTGCCCCGATTGCGGAAAGGAGCCGCTCGGCCTCGCCGGCTGGGTCGATCACGATCAGCGGGCCGCCGGCATCGTCGCCGACCACCCAGCAGTTCGTCTGTAGCCCGCCCAAGATGTGCCGTTCGACCAACACGCCTTAGTGCCGTTCCTTGCCGAAGGCTTCTCCCGGCAGCATGCGTTCAGCCTCGAAAACGCCTTCGATGGAGCGCAGGTTGCGCAGAATCGACTGGAGCTGGTCCATGTTGCCGAGCTCGAAGAGAAATCGCATGGTGGCAATGCCGTCTTTCGATGTAGTGACGTTCGCGGACAGGATGTTGACGGCCGACTCCGCGAGTGTCGAAGACACCTCTTGCAGCAAGCGCATCCGGTCCACGGCCTCTACGTAGATCTCCACCTGGTAGACCGTCTCGCTGCCCATGTCCCACACCACATCGAGTATCCGTTCGGGCTGGCTGAGCAGATCACGCGCGTTCGGACAGTCGCGACGGTGCACGGAGACTCCACGGCCACGCGTTACGAAACCCACGATCTCGTCGCCCGGCACGGGGTTGCAGCACCGTGCAAGACGTACGAGTACGTCGTCAATGCCCTTCACCACCACGCCCGCGCTGCTCCGCCGTTTCGAGCGAGGCGGCTGCATGGGCACGGTGGGTGGCAGCGTGGGCGCTTCCTCGTCGGCCTTGCCGCCCTCCTCGACGGACATGTGCCGTAGCATCTTTCCGGCAACCTGCTTGGCCGACACCTTCCCCGCTCCGATGTGCGCGAGTATGTCGTCGCTCTCGTGGAAGTTCATGTCCGTCGCCACCGAGTCGAGAGCACGCTGGGTGGCCGGCGAGTTCAGGCCGAGTCCGTGCTTGCGCATTACTTTGCCGAGCTCGTCCTTGCCCTTTTGCAGGTCGTCCTCGCGGCTCACCTTCGAGAAGTAGCTGCGGATCTTGGAGCGCGCCGAGGAGGTCTTGACGATATTGAGCCAGTCGCGGCTGGGCGACGAGTTCTTGTTCGTGAGGACCTCGACGCGGTCGCCCATCTGCAGCTCGTAGCCGAGCGGCACGATCGATCCGTTCACCTTCGCGCCCACGCAATGGTGCCCGACCTCCGTGTGGATGGCGTACGCGAAGTCGATCGGCGTGGAACCGCGCCGCATGGAGATCACGTCACCCTTCGGCGTGAAAACGAAGACCTCGTCCTCGAACAAGTCGATCTTGAGTGCTTCCATGAACTCGCGCGGATCTTTGAGCTCGGTCTGCCACTCGAGCATCTGGCGAAGCCAGGCGAGGCGCTCGTCGAAGGTCTCGTCTCCTCGGCCGCCCTCCTTGTAGCGCCAGTGCGCCGCAATGCCGTACTCGGCTGTCTTGTGCATCTCCTCGGTCCGGATCTGGATCTCGAGCGGGCGGCCCGCGGGTCCGATGACCGTGGTGTGCAAAGACTGGTACATGTTGAACTTGGGCATCGCCACATAGTCTTTGAAGCGGCCGGGCACCGGCTTCCAGATCGAGTGGACCGTGCCCAGTGCGCCGTACACGTCCTTGACCGAGTCCACGATCACCCGCAGTGCGATGAGGTCGTAGATCTCGTTGAAGTCCTTGCCTTTCTGCGACATCTTCTGGTGGATGCTGTAGAGGTGCTTAGGCCGTCCCGAGATCTCCGCGGTGATGCCGATGGCTTCGAGCTCTCCTTCGAGCTGATCGATCACCTGCCGAAGATATGCCTCGCGCGCTGCGCGACTCTCGGCGACCATCTTCTGCACCTGGTGGAACCGCTTCGGCTCCAGGTAGAAGAACGAGAGGTCTTCGAGCTCCCACTTCACCTGGGAGATGCCGAGCCGGTGCGCGAGCGGCGCGTAGATCTCCATAGTCTCGATCGCTTTGACCTTGCGACGCTCGGGCGGCAGGGCCGACAAGGTGCGCATATTGTGGAGCCGGTCGGCCAGCTTGATCAGGATGACGCGGATGTCCTTGGCCATGGCGATGAGCATCTTGCGCAGGTTCTCCGACTGCTGCTCTGCCAGACTTTGGAACTTGATCTTGCCAAGCTTCGTGACGCCGTCGACCAGCTCGGCCACCTCGTTGCCGAACCGCTCCCGGATCTCGGAAAGCGGCACGCCGCTGTCCTCGACGACGTCGTGCAGTAGCGCCGCTTGGAGTGTGGCGGTGTCCAAGTGCAGCTCGGCCAGGATCAAGCACACCTCGATCGGGTGCTTAAGGAACGGCTCGCCCGACTTCCGCACCTGGCCGGCGTGGGCCTGCGCCGCGAACTCGTAGGCATCGTCGAGACCCGTGAGGTCGGCGTGCGGGTTGTACTCCCGGACGCGTGCCTCGATCTGCTTGATGGTGGCGGGCATGGGGGACGTTCCTCCTGTTGGGGCGCGGTGCCCGGGTTCAGGACCGTGATGGAAGGATAGGGCGGTTGAACCGCGCGAGCAACTGCTCGGCGGTCGCCTCGAGAGCCCAGACGCGGAACTGAGCGAACTGCTCGATCTCCTGCAGACCTTCCGCATACCGTACCGACGACGCAAGATCGACCTTCTGGTCGGGCCGGGGGAGCATACGCAGGCGACGATAGGGGCCGTGCCCCTCACCTTCGAGCAAGCCAAGCTCGCGAAAGATGCCGATTGCCGAGGAAACGCCGCGGTCGTTGAGGGTGCCCCCTTTTCGCTTGGCCTTCGACCGGTCGGCGAGCTCCTGGTTGGTGACCTCGAACCACCCCTCGGCATCACCCGTCATGTCGCGCAGCACAAGGTAGAGCGCGGCCATGTCGTCGCGCTCCGGCGCCACGCTTGTCAAGATCATGTCGTTGATCTTGCCGTCCTTCGACCCGAACAGCGGGTGGATGCGCGCCATAGCTCCGTCACGGCCGGCCCGCCCGCACATCTGGTTGAACTCGATGTCGTTGAACGGCAGGTGGTACAGGACCACGTTGCGGATATCGGGAATGTTCACACCTTCACCGAACGCGCTCGTAGCGACCACAACCAGTACCTCGCCGCGCCGGAACGCGGCCTCCACAGCGTGGCGGGCGGCCCGGGCCAGACCACCGTTGTAGAACGCCACCCGGTATGCGATGTCCGGCACGCGCTTGCGCAGCATCCTGGCGAGACGCACGGACTGCTCGCGAGAGTTCACGTATACGATGCACTTCTCACCTCTGGCCCCCAGAGCTGCCAGATAGCCGTCCTTGTCCGCGTGGTTCCGCTTGTCTTCGACAAGGAGGTTCTCGCGCGTGGACGGGTCGACAAGGACCCGCTCGATCCCAAGGGTGCTGCAGATCGCCCGTGCGGTCTCGTCCCCCGCAGTCGCGGTGACGGCGAGCGTCGTGGGGCTTCCCAGTCGCTCTACGACGTCACCGAGCCGACCGTACGCAGGCCTGTGCCCAGCTCGGGAAAGCGCCACGTGGTGTGCTTCGTCCACAACCAGGAACCCCGTCCGCCCCGTTGCCGCGAAGCGCTCGGCGTGATGGTCCAGGAACTCGGGGGTGGTGAGCACAACGTCGACATCACCGGACGCAAGCCCGCCGAAGATCTCATCCCTCGCACCCTCGGGTGTTTCGCCGGTGAGCACGACAACATGCAACCCCATGCGTGCGAGGACTTCCTCCAGGTGGAATGCTTGATCGGCCACGAGTGCGCGCAAAGGGTACACGAACACGGAAGCTGTCCCCTGGTGAAGAGCCGCGCGACATGCATGCAGCTGGAATATCAGCGACTTGCCTCGGCCGGTGGCCATGACCGTAAGGCAACTCGAGCCCTCACGAAGAACGTCGAGTGCCTCGCGCTGGGCGTCGTGGAGTTCGCGCTCGCCGATGAACTCGCGCACGAGCGCCGCGTCCAGCTCGGCTGCCCCGAGCGCAGCGAAACCGGCTCTCCGAACGGTCGCGTCCTCGCCGATCTCCTCGGCCAGCCCGTCTGCTCTGCGAGAGACAAGCACGTTGACGCCGTGGCTCTTGCCGTCCGCGCCCCCGGTGAGGTCCGTGACCTCCACGTCGTACTCCACTCCCTTGTCGATGACGGGAGCCAGCGCCGCGGCGAGTCGACGGTTGAAGTACCCCAAGTGGACCCCGTGAGTATCGAACAGCGCGATGGCGCTGGGGTCGTGTTGATTGTCGGGTTGGCGTACCACGCGTAGCGGCGCACCCGGGGCGAGACGCGCGATCGCATCCTGACGCCCTTCGAACGTGACACCAGCAAGCTTGGTATGAAACGACTCGGCGTCCTCGATCCCGGCGTACTCCTCGCGCGCGATGATCTCCTCGGCGCGCTCGAACAGGTCGTCGAGCAGCTCGGCAGCAGCGCCACGGCTTCCGCCCTCATGAATGCGCAGATCGCGGGCCTGAAGCTGCAGCCGTGTGCGGCCCCGCCATTCGTCGGCAACAAGCTCGTACGCGATGTCGACCGCCGCATCGTGATCGGCCAGGCGCTCGATGTCCGGACATCGAAACGCGATTGCCGGGACTGAGTTGGTGCCGTCAAAGGCCACGAACTTCAGGTGGTCCGAACCACGTCCCACGCGCTGCCGGGCGTTCATGAACACGTCCCTGCTCAAGAACAGCGGCCGAGGATTGCTGTGCCCGAAGGGCTCGAGAAGCTCCATCTCCGCGGCCAGCTCCAAGCTCAGGTCGTCAAGGTCGATCTCGGCATCTATCGTGGCCTCGGACACGAACGCTTCGCTTGGAAGCGTAGCCAGGTGTTCGAGCAGCGCTTCTTTGAACGCGGGCAGGTCGTCCGTCGCCACCGTCACTCCCACAGCAGCGGCGTGGCCGCCGTAGCGGACCACGCGGTCTGCAGCTGCGGTGACTGCAGCGTGTAGGTCCACGGTACCGACCGACCGGCCGGAGCCACGTGCCTCGCCGTCTTCGATTGCGAAAAGCAGCGTCGGCACGCCGAACGCTCTGGCCAATCGCGAGGCGACGATTCCTTTGACTCCCTCGTGCCAGCCTTCACCGGCGAGGACGATTGCGCGGTCGCCGCGGTCGAACTGGCGCTCCGCCAAGGCGGTAGCCGCCTCCGAGAGGTCCTGTTCCACGCTTTGGCGGACCCGGTTGTGTTCGTCCAGGGTCAGGGAGATCTCCTCGGCATGCGTGGGATCGTCGGTCATGAGAAGGGCCAGCGCGACCTCCGGATCGGCCATACGGCCCGCAGCATTCAGGCGGGGAGCCATGGCGTATGCGATCCGGTCCGCGCTCAGCGCATCGACAGAGATGCCCGCCACCGATGCAAGCGCTGCTATGGCGACCCGCGGCTCCGCGCGCATGGATGCGACGCCGTGGGCGACCAGCGCGCGGTTCTCGCCGCGCAGCGGCACGATGTCTGCGACGGTGCCGAGCGTGGCCAGATCGGCAAGTGACGTCCACAGGTGGTCGTGGCGTAGAAGCCTTCCCACAGCTTGGACCAGCTTGAGCGCCACACCCGCGCCCGCAAGGTCCCGGGAGCGGCATCCGGGGTCGAGCTTTGGGTCTGCCACGGGTATCTGGCGCGGCACCAGGCCGCTGGGCTCGTGGTGATCGGTGACCACCACGTCGACGCCGCGATCGCGCAGCGCTACCACCTCACTGACCGAGGAGATGCCGCAGTCCACGGTGATCAGAAGGTCGGGAGCCGCGCTCACAATCCGATCGACCGACGCCTCAGTGAGGCCGTAGCCTTCCCTGAATCGGTTTGGGACTGTCGCGCTCACCCGGGCACCCATCGCCGCCAATCCGCGTGCGGCGACGGCCGCCGACGAGATCCCGTCCAAGTCGAAGTCGCCGAACACCAAGACGCGTTCGCCGCGGCGCACGGCTTCGGCCACACGAGAAGCTGCTTCGGTCATGCCCGGTATCAGCGCCGGATCCAGCCAGTCCCGCGCAAGGTCTGGACCGATGAACCGCCGGGCCTCATCGGCATCCGTGATCCCACGCGCGGCCAACACCCGTGCCACGATCGACGAAAGCCCCGTGTCCGCAACCAGCTGCGCGACCACGTGGTCATCAACGCGTGCGACGTGCCAGCGACTCGTATCCCGTGGGTCTTGGCCCTGCTGCATGTCTCTCATTACCGCATCCTAGCAGCGAGGGCCGACACGACGTGCCGGCCCTCGCGGACGTATCAGTGTGCGTGCGCGCCTCCCGGCGCCCGCTGACTACGAGGCCCGTGCGTACCGCTTCTTGAGCGCCTGGAACTTCGGTTCGCGCTCCTTCCACATAGCGTAAATCGGCGATGCCACGCCCACCGACGAGTAGACACCCGACACCAGCCCGATCACGAGCGCGAACGCGAAGTCCTTGAGCGTCTCTCCACCGAACAGCAGCATCGCGAGAGGCGGGATCAGGGAGGTGATCGACGTATTGATCGAACGCATGAACACCTGGTTGATCGAGTCGTTCGCCATACTCATGAAGGTCTGCTTCACAAGCCGCTGACTGTTCTCGCGAATGCGATGGAACACCACGATCGTGTCATAGAGCGAGTAGCCCACGATCGTAAGTACCGCTGCAATCGTGTTCGGCGTGACCTCGCGCCCCACGAGTGCATATATCCCGAGCGCGATAATCACGTCGTGTAGGAGCGCGACGACCGCAGTACCAGCCATCTTGTACTCGAACCGCAGCGACGTGTAGAGCAGGATAGCCGCGATGGAAAGGGTCAGCGCGAGCAGTGCTGCGTTGGTGATGTTGCGTCCCCAGCCGGGGCCGATCGTGGTCACGTCGCCGGCGTCGTCTGGCAGACCGAGCTGCTCGACTACGCCTCGGTAGTGGGCGGTCGCCCCATCGGGATCGGACTCGGTCGTCCGCACGATGAAGCCGCCGTCTTCGGTGGACTGCACCTGCGGTGATGCGACTCCCTGGCCCTCGAACGCGGCGCGCATCTCTTCGACGCCGACTCCCGAGACCTCGGTGAATGTGACCACCGTGCCGCCCTGGAACTCGATGCCGAATTCCAGCCCACGTATGCCGATCGCGGCCAGACTCACCACCATCAGCAGCGCCGAGAAGCCCAGGAACCACCAGCGGACCCCCATGAAGTCGATCGTGGGTCTACGCATCGGTATCAGCCCCCTTCATGCCGAAGAGACCCGGCACCTTGGGCACCACCGACTCCGCAAGCATCACGATGATCGAGCGAGTGAACAGGATGGCCACGGTGAGATCGATAGCCACACCCATCATGAGAGTGAGCGCGAACCCGCGAACGGGTCCGATGGCCACCGTATAGAGGACAAGCGCGGAAACGAACGTCACCAGGTCCGCGTCCAGAGACGTCCCGATGGCGTGGCGCGTTCCGGATTTGGCGGCTGAACGGTAGGTCTTCCCAAGACGCACTTCCTCTTTGAAGCGCTCGAACATCAGGATTGACGAGTCCGCCGCCAAACCCACCGTGAGCGTGATCCCTGCGATGCCCGGCAGCGACAGCGCGAACCAGCCGAAGCCCGAGAGAACCGCGAGCAGGCCAAGGAACAGTGAGGCAAAGACCACGAGACTCAACCAAGACAGGACTCCGAAGGCGCGGTAGTAAAGGGCCATGTACAGCATGACCAAACCCAGCCCGATAGCCACGGCAAGCACGCCTTGACGCAGCGAATCCTGGCCCAGCGTGGGTCCGACGACACGTGATTCCGAAAACTCCAGGGTCACCGGAAGTGCACCCGTCTCCAGCACCGTCTTGAGCTGCTGGGCCTCCTCAGGGGTGAAGTCTCCGGAGATACGCGTCTGGCCACCGGTGATCGGCTCCTGCACGACGGGTGCAGACTGCACGGTCCCGTCGAGCACGATAGCGATCTGCTGACCGACACGCGCAGTGGTGATCTCTGCCCACAGCTGCGTGCCCTCGGCGTTGAAGCTGACGTTGACCTCGATCTGTCCGGTGGTCGGATCGGTCGACAGGTTCGCGTCGGTGATGTACTCGCCGGTCATGAGAACGTCGCCCACGATCGGCGTCCCGGTCTCGTCCACACCCTCGACCGAGCGGATCTCCAGCTGTCCGGTAGTGCCCAACGCGGCGAGCGCGTCCTCGGCGTTCGAGATACCAGGCAGCTGCACGAGAATCGAGTCGCTGCCCTGCCGCTGGATGGAGGCCTCCGAGGCGCCGAGCCGGTCAACGCGGTTGCGCACGATCAACTCCGCACGGTCCATGACATCGTCGGTCACGACCGTTTGCGAGGTCTCTTGCGCGGTCAGAATGACCGACAGGCCACCCTGGATGTCGAGTCCTTGCGTGATCTGCTCGTCCGGCGGCCAGAACTGCCACCAGGCAAGCCCCACCAGCACGGCGATGAGCGCCAGCGCCAGGACGTTGCGTTGTTTCGGATCCATCAACTCGCCTTCCGTACCGTGTGCCCGTCTGCTTCTGCCGCTATCACAGCAGCTTGGTCCCGTTGATCACAAGCGCAAAACGCGCATCGAGGGTCGCCGCCGCTCGACGACACATCTGCATGCGCGACAAGAAGATCTCGAAGTACTCCATGACCTGGCTGACCTCGGTATCGATATCGATCTCGAGCACGCATTCCCGTGTCGCGCGGTCCACCCGAAGGAAGCTGCGCTTGGCAGCGTAGTTCACTCGGTCGTGTATGTCGAAGGTCTCAGGATCAGGATTGCGGAGTCTGGTGTGATGGACGTCGGACTTGTCCGCCATGATGGCGGCGGCGGCCACTGGCGTTGCCGGGTCGCCAAACTCCTCCTCGTGGTTGCCCACGGCGTTCATCACGAGGGCGACCTCGCGCGGCGGCATCCCCAGCCGGAACAAGGCATCCTTCGCCATCATCGCGGCTGCGATGCCGTGGTCGACACGGCCCACCGCGTTGCCGATGTCGTGCAGGAACCCGGCGATGGCCGCAAGCTCGGCCTCGCGGTCGTCGAAGTCCAAGCGACGCATGATGTTGCCCGCGATGTGCGCGGTGAGGTTGGCATGCCGCAAGCCGTGTTCCGTGTACCCGATCGCGCCGAGGTACTGGTCGCCCATCTCCATGTAAGCGATCAGCTCCTCATCGGTCTGCACGTCCTCCAGGCTGACGGAGCGGGCAGGCGTCGCCACGCGACTACGCGCCCTCTGACTCGTCGGCAGCCCGCTTGCCGATCGTGTCGCGGTCGAACGTGACGACCACGCCGTCGGCGACTCGCAAGTGCACCGTCTTCTCCTCCACTGAGACGATCCGGCCGTGCAGGCCGCCGATGGTCACGACTTCGTCACCCGGGGTCAGCGACTGGATCAGTTCCTGCATCTGGCGCTGGCGTTGGCGCTGTGGCCGGATGATGAAGAAGTACATGAAGGCGAAGAATCCGCCAAGGATGATCAACGGGGTGTAGTCCATGTGCTACAGCCTTTCGTAACGCGGACAAGCGAACGCTTCGCGAACGGTCTCGCGAAGCCACAATGATTCATCATACACCGACGGGACCGGTCACCATACCCGTCAAGCGATGACATCGAGGCCAGTATCCGACTGCCCGCGGGCCGACCTCAGTAGTCGTCTGCACCCGGACTCTCGAGCCAACCGCGCAGGAACGCTGCGTACTCCCCTACCTCCACAGCCACCCGCGCACGCTTCGTCAGGTCGAGCAGGAAGTGCAGGTTGTGCACCGACAGCAGGATCGCACCAAGCATCTCCTTCGTGGCCACGAGATGCCTCAGGTACGCGCGCGTGTAAGAAACGCAGGTGGGGCACGAGCATGCAGGGTCCAGAGGACCGAAGTCCCGCGCGTAGCGAGCGTTCTTGAGATTCATGCGACCTGCCGAGGAGAACGCCGTGCCCATACGTGCCGTGCGCGTCGGCAGCACGCAGTCGAACATGTCTACGCCCAGCCCTATGGCCTGCAGCATGGTCGTCGGATTGCCGACCCCCATCAGGTACCGCGGCTTGTCCGCGGGCAACGCATCGCACACCGGGCCCAGCGATGCGAGCATCAGGTCGTGAGGCTCGCCCACGGAGTACCCGCCTATACCGTAACCCGGAAAGCCGATCTCGGCGGTCCGCTCGACGCTCTCGGCCCGCAGGTTAGGGTACACGCCCCCTTGGATGATGCCGAACAGCGCCTGGTCCTCGCGGGTGTGCGCTGCTTTGCACCGGGTCGCCCACCCGGAGCTTCGTCGTACGGCATCGGCGACCTGCGTCTCGTCGGCCGGATACGGAGGACACACATCGAGCACCATGGCTATGTCCGCCCCGATGTCTTGCTGGATGCGCATGTTGTCTTCCGGCGTCCACTCATGCCACGACCCGTCGACGACCGATTGGAAGCGGACTCCCTCATCCGTGTGCCTGAACGTCTCCGACAGGCTGAATATCTGGAAGCCGCCTGAGTCCGTGAGGGTGGGGCGGTCCCAGTTCATGAACGCGTTGATGCCGCCCGCGTCACGGACCACGTCGGACCCGGGGCGCAGGTACAGGTGATAGGTGTTCGCGAGCACTACCTGGGCGTCTATCTGTGCGAGCTGCGGAGTCGTGACGCCCTTGACGGTCCCACGGGTGCCCACGGGCATGAACACGGGCGTCTCCACGTCGCCGTGCGCGGTGCGCAGGCGACCGCGACGCGCGGACGTGGCAGCATCGGTGGTGAGGCATTCGAATCCGAAGCTAGGCATGGCGCGATTCTAGCAGGAGCGCTGCTGCGCTATCCTGGTGGTTCTGCGAGAACCGTGGCGCGCTCTCACGCGTCCAACGAGTAGGTGGGACATGGCGGCCGCACCCCGCGAGGAAGAACGGGACCTCATCACCCGAGCCCAGCAGGGCGATATGGGCGCATTCGAATCGCTGCTTCGCGCGCATGCGGACGCCGTCTACGCCCATGCGCTACGGTTCTTCGGCGATCCAGTGGCGGCCGAAGACGCCGTCCAGGAGGTCTTTGTGAAGCTCTACCGGTCACTGTCCAGC